>Ga0214473_10000559_pt1 | contig 52075 bp, 34 predicted proteins | sample RVTome_7_FD_203509 | JGI IMG/M metagenome (GOLD analysis project Ga0214473, IMG submission 203509) | Soil microbial communities from uranium-contaminated site in the Upper Colorado River Basin, Wyoming, United States - RVT98D197 | ecosystem: Environmental > Terrestrial > Soil > Contaminated >...
GTCGAGACCCTGTGGCGAACGGGCGATCGCGGGCACCAACCGGGAGCGGGACACTCAAGTCCAGAGCGACAGCGGAGACAGAGAAGGAATGGCTTCGCCGGATGAATTAGTCGGACAGGCTCCTAGGAAACTGACTTGGCCGAGGGCGCCATGTCTACGCTTGCGTGGACATGTTCTTTACCAGGCGAAGACATGCTTACGCTCGCGTAAGCATGGCACCCAGTACCGGCATCCGTGTTTCTCCCCGACACCAGCCGCGAAGCGGCCCAGCGACTCGCAATGACATGTGGGGCAGCGCTATCGAACGATTTTGCGTTCGGCGTGGAGTAGCGCTGGTGCCGGGAGCTTTCAGTAGCGGTACTTGTCGATGGGTTGGGGGACTTTGTCCTGCGGGTCGCGAACGTTGATGTACTTGACGTCTGCGCTGAGCGAGCCGTGCTCCATGTAATAGGTGTACAGCTTGGCGAGCTTCTGTTCATCCTTGGCTTCGAGATGCTTGGCCCATTCGCCGATCTCCGCGCCCCACCAGATTTGCGTATCGCCCTTGGTGTTGAAGATGATGTGCGGCGCGCGAGGCTGCTTGCGGCCCTTGTAGTTGGCAACATCGATGCTCGCGATCTGTTCCAGCAGGGGCGTTTTCGGCGCGAACTCCGCGTCCGAGCGATACAACAGGCAGATCAGCGCCACCGCTGCCGCCAGGTCGTCGCGATCGAACCGCTCTCCCGGCGTCGGGGGCAGTCCGCCTGCCAGGCCCTTGACCTCGACAATCGGCAGTTGGGGCATCGCCATGTGGTCCAGCACGACAAGATCGGAATCGACATAGTATTTGGATGAGCCCCTCTGGATCAATGCGACGGGCTTGCGCCAGCGGGCTTTCACGCGCACCGCATTGTGCGTGACCTGGACGCGCAGATTATCCAGCCAGACCATTGACTCAAGGTTGCGTGCGACCACGGCCGCCGTGTCATCCGTAATGGGAAACTGGTTGCCGCCCGCGACGGCGGCGACTCTCGCCTTCAAATCCCAGTTCACCCAGTTCGGAACCTCCACCAGAATCAGCGACCCTTCCGCGCCGGCATACGCTCCTCTTACGATTCCTTCGGCGTACCGGAGGAAAACACCCGCTGCAACAAGCAGGCAGACCGCGACCGCCACCTTGAGCACACTGACCCAGTTCCACTTCCGGCCTGTAGTCCGACCCTTGCTCCTCGCGTTGCGCCAGGAGAGGAACCTCTCTTTGATGCTGATTCTCTGCTTCTTGTCTCCCACGTGCAGCCTCACCTCGTCTATGGTTTGACCCGGCAATTCCTCCGTGCGTAGACCCTCTGCACGATCCGCGTGCACAGGTCCTTCATGGGCAGCCCCGTCCTCGCCGCCGCCTTGGGAAGCAGCGAGTGGCTGGTGAAGCCGGGAATCGTGTTCACCTCCAGGGCATAGGGCGTGCCGTCGTCGGCCAGGATGAAATCCACCCTGGCGAAATCACGGCAGCCGAGTACGTCGAAGCACGCGAGCGCCGCCCTGCTGATCCGCGTGCGTATGCCTTCGTCTTCGATCGTGTCGAAGAGGTATTGCGTCTGGTCGCTGATGTACTTGGCGTGGTAATCGTAAAAACCCGTTTTGCTGCGGATCTCGATGATGGGAAGCGTCTGGCGTCCGAGGACACCGACGGTCAGCTCGCGTCCGCGGATGAACGACTCGATCATGCAGTCGCCGAATTCCGCGTGCACCTGCCGGGCGGCCTCAATAGCCTCCTGCGGCGTCCCAACGATGTGCACGCCGACGCTGCTGCCCTGCCGGATGGGCTTGACCACGAGCCGCCCGCCGGGGGTCTGGATTCGCCGGTCGAGCTCCTGCACATCCATGTCCGGGCGGAATTCCACGACCGCCGGCACGCTCACGACCGCCTCGGCGAACAATCGCTTGCTGGCCATCTTGTCGAACGCCAGCCGGCTTGCCCGCGGGCCGCTGCCCGTGTACGTCAGGCCCCGATCATCGAGGATTTGCTGAAGCTGCCCGTCCTCGCCGAACTCGCCATGCAACGCCAGAAAGAAGACATCGATGTCCTTGCGGTCCAGGACCTGTATATCATCGGGCCGAATATCCGAGGCGATTACGTCGAATCCGCCTTCGCGAAGGGCCTCGGCGATGTACCGGCCGCTCTCAAGGCTTACTTCACGCTCCCGCCCTACCCCGCCTCGCAGGACGGCCACCTTGATCGACCCCTCAACTCCGGTCTTTCTACTGTTCATGACCTGCTCAACTGTTGTCTCACCCGTTCGCATCAGAACTCACTGCCAAATCTCAAGCTCAAGCTGCAACTCGACATCGAACCGCTCGCGGACCCTCTGCCGGATGGCATCGATCAACTGCATGACATCGCGGCTGGCACACCCTTCTTTCGCGACGATGAAATTCGCATGTTTTTCACTGACCACCGCCCCGCCGATTTGAAAACCCTTGAGGCCGGCCCGGTCGATCAAGGCCCCGGCCGCCCCTTCCGGCGGATTCTTGAAGACGCACCCGCAATTCCTCGTATTGAGAGGCTGCGTGTTCTTTTTATAGATCCAGCTCTCCTTCACCGTCCGCAGGATCTGCTCCGGGTCCGCCAGGGTCAGTTTCATCTGTGCATTCAGAATGAATCTCGCCCGGATGTTCACCGAGCGGTAGTCGAAGATCAACTCGGGCTTTTTCTTCTCGAAGACGTTGCCCTGGATGTCCATCAGGGTCACCGCTTCGATGACCGAGCCGATGTCGCCGAAGTGGCCCCCGGCGTTCATCCGGACGGCCCCGCCAATGGAGCCTGGAATCCCCGTCAGCGCTTCAATCCCGGAAAGGCCCTTCTCGACACAATCGAAAACGAGTTTGCTCAGATCGGCCCCGGCCCACGCTGTGACTTGCTCGTCCTTGCGCTCGGTGCGGCCGAACTCCTCGCCTTCCAACCGGATCACCGCCCCGCGGACGCCCTCATCACTGACCAAAAGGTTGGAGCCGCAGCCCATCACATACATGGGGATATGGTTCTCGTTGCAGCGGCGGACCACCTCCTTGAGCTCCTTCGTGGTCCTTGGCCGAACGAAATAGTCGGCCGGACCGCCCAAGCGGTACCACGTGTGCGGCGCCAGGGGGTGGTCGCGTTCAACGATTTCGGCCAAGCCGGTGAATATACTCATCTGCCACCTTCCAGACATCGCCGGCGCCCATGGTCACCACGAGATCACCGCTGCGGACGTGCTGCTCGAGGTAGTCGCACACCGCGTCGAAGCGTCCGATGTATTGTGCGTCCGTTCCGCGTCCCCGGATTCGCTCGGCCAGGATTTCCGCGTTGACCTCCCCTCGGCTGGCCTCCGAATCGCGCACGAAGTAGATCTCCGGAAGGATCGTCGTATCCGCCTGAGTGAAACTGGCGGCGAACTCCTCCAGGAGGGATTTGGTGCGGCTGTACTGGTGGGCCTGGAAGACGCACCAGAGCCGCTGCGGCCGGTAGCGTTCGCGAATGGCCTTGAGGCTGGCCCGGATCTCGGTCGGATGATGGGCGTAGTCGTCGAGCACGGTGACGCCGTTGAACTGTCCCTTGAGCATGAGCCGGCGGTCCATCCCGTGGAAGCCGTCGAGGAGCGGGAGGATGCGTTCCGGCTCGATGCCAATGCACGCGGCCGTGGCAATCACCGCCATGGCGTTGAGCACGTTGTGGCGGCCCGGCAGGGAGATCCCGGCCGACCCCAGACACAGTCCCTCTCGGAAAACGTCGAACTGATAGAATCCGTCTTTCTCGCGGATGTTGCCCGCGGAGAAGTCATACTGCCCATCCAGCCCAAACGTCAGGACCGTGCGTTCGCTGCCAAGACGCCTGATGAGGTCGGCCGTGTTGGGGTCGCCGCCATTGGCCGCAATCAGCCCGCCCGGCTTGGTCCCCAGGGCGAACCGGTAAAACGCTTCAACGATGTCCCGCTCATCCCGGTAGCAGTCGAGATGGTCCCGCTCGATGTTCAGAATCGTAGCGACTTGCGGCTGATAATTCTGAAAGCTGCGGTCGTACTCGCAGGCTTCGACGACGAAGAAATCGCTGGCGCCGCCGCCGGAGGAGCCGCCCAACTGGGGGATATCGGCCCCGACGACGAAGTTGACATCGACGCCGATCTGCTTGAGGCAGTAGGTCAGCCAGCCGCTGGTCGTGCTCTTGCCGTGAGTGCCGCTGATGGCGATCCCGTCGAACTGGTTGAACAGGTCGCCAAGCATCTGGGCGTACTTGACGACGCGACAGCCCCTGTGGCGGGCGACCTCCAGCTCGGGATTGTTCTCCCGGACCGCCGCGGAGATCACGACTGTCTCCGTGTCCGGCGGCAGATTGCCAGCGCTGTGGCCGATGTGGATATCCGCCCCCAGCCGGCTTAACCGCGATGTCACGGAACTGGCGGTCTGATCGGAGCCGCTGACGACCGCCTGGTTCTCCAGCAGCAGCCGCGCCAGGCCACTCATGCCCACGCCCCCGGCCCCGATGAAATGATACTTCCTGCCTGCTACCTCTGGACGACTCATGACCTCGACCACCTCATACCGGTGGGCGGCCTTGACCGTCACCGTCCGGGTCTCAATCTCCGGGTAACTCATTGCATCCCTTCTTCAAATTAGGCCTCCCTGCCCAAAAACATCGGCACAGTATAGTGAAAACCCTCAGCAAAAAAAAGCACGAAACGCGAAATTCGAAATCCGGGGTGCAAGACAGATTTGTGGCATCAACCTCTGCCTGTCGTGCTGAGCGAAGCGAAGCATCTGGCCTGAGACCGAGCACTGGGTATCGCTGCGAACAAGATATCGCATTCGATGGCCAGATCCTTCGCTGACGCTCAGGATGACAAGGCCATAATCGCACGTTGGGTGTCATGTCTACCTTGCGTAGACATGTTCGATTCGATGGGCAAGGCATGCTTACGCAAGTAAGCATGGCACCCAACGATTACCAGAGTTGTTCGTCAAGGCTGATTGGAAACCGCAGACCAGGAGGGGGCTCACCGTCGCGTCGCTTTGGAGCGGCGCACGTCGCTTCGATCCCTGCTCTCCTTGTTGTGGTCTTCCAGCAGTTTCATCGCCTTCTTGACATCGGAAACCTTGAGCACGCCCGTGGTGCGTCCGCCACTGGCCCCGGCGGTGCAGTAGGCATAGGAGATGTTGATGTGTCCCTTGGCCAGCTTCTCGGCCACCGTGGCGAGGGCCCCGGCTTTGTTGGCCAGGTTCACGCACAAGACCTCCGTCTCGTTGTAGGGCATGTTCAGCCGCGAGAGGACTGCCCGGGCCTTCTCCGGCTCCTCAAACACCACGCGCATCACGCCGTGCTCGGCCGAGTCCATCATGGTGATCGCCGTGATGTTGACCTTGACGTTTGCGAATTCCCCCAGGACCTTCGCCAGCACGCCGGGCTTGTTGACCATGAATACGGAAAACTGCGGTGCAACGTACATTCCTCTATCCTTCCACGATTTGCCACGTCCAATCTGCGTTTCTATCGGCTAACCGCTGCCGCCCCATCCATTCAGGTCTGGTTCGCCAGCTCAGGCATGCCACGATTATCACACACCGGACCCTATTCTTCAACCACAATCTTGCCAGGTGCCAGGCGGCTGCAAAAAAAAGTGGGTGAAAAACCTTTGTGGCAGCAGGTCATACCCTCGTTGACACCCTCCTGTATGGTCCGAGAAAATGAGGCAAAGGGGCGATACAAGACCGCAAACGCCACTTGGCGAGCCTTGTGTCGCGACCATGTCGAGACAAAAAATGCGCAAAAATGTGAAAATTCCGTGTGCCGGCCCTTGACTGGCCGTCGGGCATCGGTTAACATACGTATAAATACGTAGAGCAATGCAAGCCCCTGGGTAGTCTCGCTTCCTCTCCCTCCGTTTGCTCAGGGGCTTTTTTTTTCATCTGGGCAACTGCCACGACCGTGGCCCATCTGTGCCCGGCCGCACCGCATGGATCAGCAAGGTTTCGGGGTCTACCATCCTTCTTTTCGTTCGCCCGGCGAAAGAATCAAGTCGCGACACCCCACATCCCCGCTTTTTGATGAAAAATACGTATTTCCCCGTAGGGTGTACCCGGTCGTCGGCTGCTGCGAACTCAGGTTCGATCCATTGCCCTGCCTACTTCGGCTGGTACGTGATTTTCAGACGCGCGGCCTTGTCCGGGGCGCCGTCATACGCCCAGAACCTGCGGTCCTCTTCATAGTCGGAGGCCGTGTAGAGGATCACGACGGCATTGCCGGGCGACCAGCCGGGTCTGTCTATCACTTCCTGGAGAACCGGACCAATGTCTGGGCTCTCATACCATATATTCGGGTTCCATGCGGCATCCCAATCCCATGCCCGCGAAGCAGTTGTCCCCTTTGCGTTCGAGATGCGTCTGGCCGTGAAGTCGCCTGGGTCGTCGGCCGCCTCGGCCTGGAGCCTGGCCGTGATCCGCCCCGTCAAGCCGAACGTGTACGAGCAGACGCTCAGTGTCGCACTCTTGATGATGGCCCCCTGCGGAATCTGAATGTTCTGAAACCGCATCGCAGCCAGAGATTCGCCCAGGATCAGTACGTTGTTATTGAGTTCCTGGTAGGAGCCATACTTCATGCCGTGAACATCATCCGCGCCGGCCGACACCCGGTATTCCACCGTGACTTCCCGCTGGACCGAGACGCGCACGGTGGCGGTATTCGACTTTCCAGCGAATGGGGCTATCCCGCCATCGTCGGCGAGGAATGTGAAGCTGTCCGGTCCCACCCAGCCTCCATCGGGTCGATAGACAACTTGGTTGGCTGGCAGGACGCAGGGGACCTGACGAATTGGCGTGCCGCCGACGTCTTCCAGCCCGCCATGCTCTGGCAATGAGGCAATCGTGTACGTTATCGCGCCGGGCGGAATCGGCGTGCCATCATCGGCAGCCTCAAGCGTCACAGTCACGGGCGTATGGATCGCAGCGATCACATCCATGTCGTGTGCGACCGGGGGAGCCGCCTGCGTCGAGTGCAAGGTGGATGTCCCCGCTCCCGAGACTCGCTTGACTGCCAGCAGGACGGGCATGTCCGACGGGGCCACGTAGCGCAAAGACTCGTCGACGTCCACGCCTGCATTCGTGCTTGAGACAAGAATCCCCGGCGTGCCAGTCCGGCTTGGGGTCATGCTGTACAAGTAGAGGTCACAATCCACCTCCGCCGGGTTGTCCAGCGACAGGCGAACGCCGCGCCCGCCCGTCAGATGCACGGTCCGCGCCCAGACACGTTTGTCCACGGCCTTGCTGCCGAGACTGACGCTCGCATCGGAGCCAGGCGCGTAGCTCAGGCTGACAGCCTCCACCGCCGCATCGGGGTTGATCATCCCATATCCTTCATAAGGATCCTTGCCCGAGGGAAACTCGCTGGGTCCATCCGCAGCGCGCTGCAAGGTCGGATGTTCCGGATACCAAGGTCTATTCTCGCGCTGGGCATTCGTTTCACTGGCCGTGGCGCACAGAAGCATCTTCACATAGCGTGGAAGCTCGCTGGAGCTGAAGTCCCAGACCGCGCCGTGGCGCTCCATGGCCTCAATCACCAGCGCCGCAGAGCCCGCCACAAAAGGAGCGGCGAACGAGGTCCCGATTCCCCCGCTGTAGTCATTGGCCTTTCGATCCGGGCCGGCGCCATCGGACGTGCCGCTATCCACAGACATAATCCCCGTGTAGAGCACGGAGCCTCCGGGGGCAAGGACATCCGGTTTGCAGTCTTCGTTTTCACGTGGACCGGCGAACCCACTGGTGGAATAGCTGGTAAGAACATTCTCATCGTTTACCGCCGCGACTGTGAGGCCCATCGCAGCTCGTGGCGGGTCTGCCATCTTCCGCCACGCGGTTGCTGTCTCCTCTCCACCATTGCCGGCGGCCGACACAACGATGATCCCGTTGTTGACAACCGTGTTGATTTGATCGCGGAGTGTCACCTTCTCCACGGCCCGCCCTTCATCGTCGGTGAGCCCAAGACTGATACTGATGATCTTGATGTTCGCCTGGACGCGGTGAACGACCAGATCGTCCAAGGCCGCCGTCAAGTCATTGTCATCAGGCACGCCATCTCGCGGCTCGATCTTGGCCGCCGCCCACTTGCAGCCCGGCGCTACGCCACTGAACTTGTTGAAGCCGTCGCCGATCCCCGGATAGCGATTCAGGTGCGTGAGAATGACGATGTCGTTCAATACGGACCCATCGAATCCGGCGAGCAAGACGGTGGAGTAGACCAGATCCTCCATGCCTGTCAGAATCGAATGCAAATACAACGGCGAATTCCCGATGTCGCCGCCGGTCGTGCCCGTCCAGTCGAAACTCTTCAGAAGCGTTCCCTTTTTCCAGCGCACGTGGATCAGAACACCGGAATTCCCGGTCCAGTAGGCTCGTGAAGTCACTTCACTGAAGCCCAATGGAAGGCTGATGGGCTCGACCAGATGCACTGAATTGTACGACGGGGAGATGGACGTAAAACTCAGGCCCGAATCTCCCGCGTCGCCGGATGCTCCTGTCCCGAGGGCGACGCCGGCGACCAGGGTGCCGTGGCCGTGATAATCCACCGGGCTCGGCTCCTCGCCGCTGGTGAAGTCACGCCAGTAGACGCATCGGCCGGCCAAATCGGTGTGCGTGCCATCCACGCCGGTGTCGATGAATGCGATGGTCGTGTTCGGGTCGCCTTGGAAGCCGCCGGCATTCCCGGCGAATCCGGGCTGCCAGATCGGTCGAACCCGGCCCGTACGGGAGCTCAGGTCCATATACGCGACGAGCCGCCGGATGGGCTCGACCTGCACGAGGCTTGGCCCCATGACAGCGGGCAGAAACGCGACATGCTCACGCGGGATTCGTCCATTCCAGCCGTAGGAGATCGCCTGGAACAGGTGTGCAATCTCGCCGCCCAGGGCGAGGAAATCATCGATCTGCTGCTGTGTCACGGGCGCGTTGAAGACCAGTTGCACTGGGGTCACGCGGCCATCAGCGGTCTGCCCCTCGGCCGTTGCGATGGAGATATCCTTCGGGTGAACGATCTCGATTTCCAGGTCATCGTTGATGCGGTTGCCATTCTGGTCGGCCGGATATGATTCGCTGATCACGGGGGCTACCTGCGGCGGTGCGGGCGGACGCAAAGTCCCGGCCCCGGCCAGCCCCGGCGCCAGCAACACGCAAGCCACAAGCGCCAGGCATGACGGGGATGTGTTGACACGACGGGCCGCGAAGAACGACAGTGACTTCATTCTCTCCTCCTTTCACAAGGGCGCACAAAGTCCCCGATCCAGCCCTGGAAAACACGGACCTCCCAACCAAAGGATGCATGCGGGGCAATAGACGAAATCTCACCGCACTCCAACGCCCGCCCGGCGTGCCTCCACACAGGCCACCACCCGGAGAGCGACATATATCGTACGCTCCGCGTCGGCATTGTGTCAAGGAAAAAGGCCCCGCATGCAGGACAAATCCGCCCTCCAAGGTTACCGAGCACAGTTTGTCGCGACATATTGACGGCAGGCCGATGGGCGGATAGAATAGAGCAGATGTGGCCGTGCTGAAAGGAGGAATCTACCAATGAGTACCATCGATCGGGCGACGATTCGCCAGTCCTATGGCAGCGGTATCGGACGAACATATTTCTGGCTCACGCTTATCGTTTGTCTGGGCTCGGGCACCGTGTGGGCCGCAGATGGCGAGGCGCTGGATCCAAATAGCGAGGCCGCACAGGCGGACCTGATCGTCCGGATGACCGCCGAGGGTCAGGCGAGCAAGACCGAGGCGGTCTTGTGGGCGGAACAGTACGGCTTTCCGATCCGCTACGAGGACGGGCGACGCGTCCTGGAGCTGATGGCCGTCTGGGACGACCGGCCGGTGTACTACGCGACGGACAACGTCAACGCGGCGATATCCACCGCCGCCGACAGGATCAGGGACATGGTCCCGTGGCAGCTCGACGGCAGCGGCGTGATCGTGGGACTGTGGGATGAGTCCGTCGCCCGCGTCTCGCACCAGGAATTCATGGCTGCCGACGGCCAGCGGCGCGTCCAGGCAGGAGACGCGGGCGGGGTCTCGCGACACACCACACACGTAGCAGGAACCATCGGCGCCACCGGCATTGACCCGGCGGCCAAGGGCATGGCGCCGGCCACCCGGATTCAGTCCTTCAACTGGAACTACGACGCATCCAAAATGGCCATCTGGACCGCCTATACACAGGGCCAGTCGAACGCCATCTATGTCTCGAACCACTCCTATGGCCTCATCGGGGGATGGATTTACCTTTCAGACAAGGAGCTCACGGGTTATGCCGGCTGGCACTGGACCGGCCTGTGGGGCGGGGCCAAATCGGTGGACGATTGGTTCGGAACCTATCATCCAACGGCGAGAAACTGGGATGATGTGGCCTACACGAAGAATTACTATCTTGCCTTTGCCGCCGCGGGCAACGAGCGAACGGACAACCCTCCGCTGGGGGCGACTGTCTACTATTGGAGGAGCGGGTTATGGTACTCCATCGCGTATAGCATAGATACCTGCCCGCCCGGCGATGGTCTTGCCAAGGGCGGCTATGATACGATTTGCGGTCCGGGGGTGGCGAAGAACATCATGACTGTCGGAGCGGTCGGTGACGCCGTCGCCGATGGCGCCCGCAGCCTGGCCGATGCGAACATGGCCAGCTTCAGCAGTTGGGGCCCGACGGATGACGGGCGCATCAAACCCGACATTGTCGCCAATGGCATACAGCTCTACTCGGCGGACAGTAATTCCGATGACAGCTACGCCACGCATAGCGGCACGAGTATGGCCAGCCCCAGCGCCATGGGCTCGGCTACCCTGCTGGTGCAACTCTATCACCAGCTTTTCCCCGGCAAGAGCATGCGCGCCAGCACGCTCAAGGGCCTGATCCTCCATACGGCCGACGACCTGGGCAGACCGGGCCCGGATTACCAGTTCGGCTGGGGCCTGATGAATGCACGAGCCGCCGCCGAGATGATCCAGAGGCAACATGATGAGCCGGCGGGCAGCGTGATCCTGGAAGGCCGCCTGACCTCAAACAACCCAACGGACGTCAACCCGGACGATGTCTATTACTTCTACGCCGATGCCGACGAGCCGATTCGAATTACCTTGTGCTGGACCGACCCGCCGGCGACGGCGATTATCGACTATGACAATCGCTCGCCCCGCCTGATCCACGATCTCGACTTGCGCGTCACCGGGCCGGGGGGATCGACAACGTACTACCCATACATCCTCACGGCGACCGATCCGTGTGCTCCAGCGACGACGGGCGACAACAAGCTGGACAATGTCGAGCAGGTCTACATCGGCGCCCCGAGCGAAGCGGGCTTGTACAAGGTACAGGTCAACTATAAGAACCAGTTGGCCAAAGGGGAACAGCATTACTCGATCATATCCAGCGCGCCGCTATTTGATCAAAGACCGCCGCTCGCGGACGATGCCAGCGTTTACACTTCCGTGAGCACGGCCGTGACGATTACTCTGACAGCCACGGACGATAGGCTGCCGAAGCCGCCCGCCAAGCTGACTTACACTCTTGCCTCGCTGCCGCAGCGCGGCTCGCTGACGTACCCAACCGGCACGCCGATCACGCAGCCGGGCAAACTGGCCAATTACGGCAGTCAGGTCGTCTACACTCCAGTCGCCGGTTATGTCGGTGACGACAGTTTCCTTTTCTTTGCAGACGACGGCGGAATCGCCCCGTTCGGAGGCCCCTCGAATACCGCGACTGTGGCGCTGCAGGTCATGAACCTCGTCACCGCTCAATACAAGGTCAGCGCGTCTGCAGACGATGGCTATGCTTCCATCTGGGGTGGCTATCAGATGCTCTCCGGCGCTGCGTTGTTCGTGGGGCAATACACTGCCGGCATGCGGTTCACGGACGTGGCGATTCCACAGGGCAGTCAGATCGTCAGCGCCCGTCTCACGGTCTGCAGGAATCGGCCGGAGATCGACAAGCGATTCACGGGCAGGCTCTGGGCGGAGGCGACGGGCAACGCGATCAGTTTCGCGAAGTCCGGCAGATACATTCATGACCTTCCCAGGACGCAATCTTCCGTTCCCTGGGTCTGGGACACCAGTACACGCTACTCGAAGAGCACTTATGGTGATGGACTGACGAGCGTGGGGTACTGGTACGAGAGCCCCGATCTCGCCGCCATCGTGCAGGAGATCCTCGCTCGGGCGGATTGGTCGCAAGGCAACTCCATCGCCTTTCTGTATGGCAGCGAGGGCTCCAATACCTGGAATCTGGACCTGCTTTCCTATGAGGAGTATATGGGGCCCCGTGCTTCCATGTTGACGATCACGTATGTTCCCCCGGCCGGCGCGGGGCCGGTTTCGCCGCCGGCGCCTGGCCGGACTCCGCCGATCGCCACGAGCGGGGAGCTGTACGTGTCCGCGAACACCGTTGCATTGATTACTCTCGATGCCACCGATGATGGCCTGCCACAGCCGCTGCGATTTGCGATCCGGTCGCTGCCAAGTCACGGCTCGTTGGCGCTGCCTGACGGCACACGCATCAATGCACCCATGTCGCAGGCCACGTCCGCCGGCCGCGTGATCTACACACCCACGGCAGGTTTCAGCGGGAACGACTCGTTTGCGTTCCTCGCCGATGACGCCGGCGCCGCGCCGACCGGCGGCCAATCGAACACCGCCACGGTGACGCTCAAGGTCCGCCACATGGTCGCGCGAGAATACCAGGTCATTGCGCAGGAGGACGACGCCTACGGGGACGACGGCAACTCGGTCGTCTTCTCCGGCACGCTCTCCGTCGGCCGGCACAGCAGCGCCATGCGGTTCAGGAACATCGATCTTCCGCGCAACAGTGAAATCATCAGTGCCCGCCTGAAGCTGTGCATGGATACGACGAGCATTACGCAGCGTATCGGAGGGACTCTCTACGCACAGGCCGTGGGTGACGCCAACCACTTCCACCAGCCGAACCTGCGGATTTCGGAGTTGCCCAGAACACAGGCATCTGTCCCGTGGATTTGGGAAGCCGGCCAGACCTGGCCTCGTGAGGAGTATCGCTCCAGTCCCGACCTTTGGGCCATCATTCAGGAGATCATCGACCGCCAGGATTGGTCTGCCGGCAATGATCTGGCCATCCTGTACGCAGGCGACGCATCCAACAGCCAAGACCTCCGGTTCTTTGCCTGCGACACCCCCCACAGCAATCGAGCGGCCAAGCTCCAAATCACCTATACTCTCAAGCCAGAGACGAAGTGGATAGAGGAGGGATCTCCCCCTCAGGCTGGCAGTGTCGAGGTGAGCACCACCACTGACAAGCCGATTACCATCACGCTATGGGCGGTTGATGATGGTCTGCCGAATCCGCCGGGGAAACTGACATACACAATCGTGTCGCTTCCGAATCACGGCACACTGGAGTACCCCGCTGGGGGGCAGATCATGGCTCCTGGTGTGCTACAAAACTTTGGCAGCCAGGTCGTCTACCGCGCAGAGCCGAATTTCACAGGGGACGACGGCTTCACATTCTACACCGATGACGACGGCATGCGCCCGACAGGTGGCAGGTCTAATACCGCCACCATCAAGGTGACGATCAAAGCCCCGCCAATCCAGACAGTGACGCATGTGTTCCAAGTCAGTCAACGGGAGGACGACGCTTCCGCCACTCCTGGGAACCCGTTGAACAGCATCTATGACACATACCTCAAAGTGGGAGTGAGGACAAGCGGTATGCGCTTCAGAGGCATCGATATACCGAACGGAGCCAAGATCACTAAGGCGATACTGAAGGTACGTAGAGGCAAGATGGACCTCAAAAGTCGCATTGCCGGAGTCATTCAAGCGGAGGCCATGGGGAACCCCGCTGATTTTTCAGGAGTCGAACGATACGTTTGCGCACTCCCTCGAACCAAGGCCGCCATCGCCTGGCCGTGGGAAGCGGGGACTTACGAAGTCTCCCCCGCCGCTAACCCTTGGACAGAGAGTCCCGATATCAGTGTGGTCATTACAGAGATTCTCAGTCGGGCAGATTGGTCGCCAAGAAATGCCATTGTCCTCATTTACTCCGCCGAAAACCAACCCACACAGGATGTTGAATTCTTGGCCTATGATTACGTCAGTGGAAGTGGCTATCATTATCCACCGACATTGGAGATCACCTACCTACCATGAGAAATCCACATGAGCACATGCGACTGAGGTGCTTCTACTATTAGGGTGTTCAGCCACTGAGGTTCTGGATGGCGGCGGCGCGGTCGGGGTGGAGGGGGAAGAGCTTGTCGAGGTTGGTGATTCGGAAGACGCGTTCCAGTTGCGGGGTCAGGGTGCTGACGGCGACGCGGCCTTGCTGCGGCTGCAGGCGGGCCCGCGCCTCCAGCAGCAGTCCCAGGACCTGCGAGGAGAAGAACTTGACCCCGGCGAAGTCGAAGATCATCGCGCTCGGCCGATGCGCGTCGATGTACTGCCTCAGGCACGTCGAGGCGTTGGCGATCTCCTCTACGTCGCAGATGCAACAGCCCTTGAACCGGGCAATTGCCAGGTTCCCTTCACGGCTGATGTCCAGAGCGTCTTTCGGTTCCATACCACTCTAACCTGCCACTATGACCCACTTTCGCGGCATTATCCCATATCCGCGCCGCCGCGTCGAGTCCCTTTGTTCATCCCGATGCGTGTTCTGACAGTTGCGGCGATTCGCGAAGAAATCGCGTTGCGCCGACGGCGATGAGCGGCACTAATAGATGGTTGTGACATGAACGGGCGGACGCGTCCGACCCGATGCTTGTGGCTACGTGCCTGTGGGGGCAACCCCTTGAGGTTGCCCCGGATGATTCAGGCAAGCCTGGGGGCTTGCCCTACTCGCCGAGGACCGCGGTGGACAGCCGCATCCAGCATTCGGAGCGCGTGCCAGGCCGGCAGGATACTATGCCTGCGAAGTATACTCGTGAAAGATCCTCCGAACTGCCCGTAGTAGCCAAGGCCGTGAGTGGACCACGCTCGCGGCCTTTGGTCTATCCGCGTCCTGCTTTGGGCACCCTTTACGGCCTTGTGAGGAACCCGGCGGTGGAGGTTAGGATTCGCTGGCGAAAGTGGGTGTGCTGCTCGTTGGTCTGCTGCTCGCGGAGGTCCTTGAAACTGGCCCGGCAGAAGTGGCAGCCCATCGTGGTCAGGTGGAAATCGACGTAGTCGAACCACTCGGGGGACAGGGTTTCGAGCAGGAACGCGCCGAGGGTGCTGCGCTTGGGACAGCTCAGACGCTGCGATTCCCAGATGTCCGTCAAGAGGTCCTCGGAGTAGGCGATGGAGATGTCCTTGAGGGACTCATCCTCCACCACCTCCCGGCGGATGCGCTTGAGGCAGCGGTGCTTCATGACCCTGACGGAGCCCTCGTCGAGCTTGAGCAGCCGGGCCACGTCGGTGTTTGGAAGATGGCAGTAGAAGACGAGGTCGGCGATCTTCAGATCGCGAAACCTCCTGCCCTGCTGGTACCTCCTGACCATTCGCCGCAGGATTCCCATCAGGGCCTGCCGCAGCAATTGGAACTGCTCATCATGGCTGACGCACCAGCTCACGCTCGGATCGGCGGAGGCCACCCACGCAAATGAATCAGCGGGCCCGTCGTTCGCGCTCGTGCGACAGACATCCTGGATCAGGCACACCGTTCTCGCCCATCGCGTTCGGAAGCGGTTGGCGACCTCGTTGCGCAGAATGGTAAACAGGTAGGTTTCGAGGCTGGTCTCGATCTGGAGGTTGCTCACGATCTTGACGAAGGAGGTGAACGTCTCCTGGACGATATCCTCGGCGTCGGCGCTCTGAGGAACGCGTGTCATGGCGAACCGCAGGAGCCGGCCCTGGTACTCATCGACCAGCCGGGCCCACGCCGCCGTGTCCCCTCGCCGGATCGCCTCCAGCAGGCTCTTGTCATTCTGATGAAGATCGCCCATACGATTGATTGAACGCCATCATTCATCCGTTCTATCGACCGGGCCCAAGTGCTGGTCCAGCCACTTCACGATTTCCTCATAATACTCTTTATGATATTCCGAGGGGATGCCGTGCCCGCCGGGAAAGAGGATGTGCTTCTTCAGAGGCCCGGGCGTCCCCAGCAAGTCGAAAAGCGGCTTCTGGGCCGTCTCGTACGGGAAGAGGGAGTCCTCCTTGCCGTTGATCATCAGGATGGGGATTCTGACCCGGGGGGCGAAGTTGGCCGGGTCGGAGGCGGGGTGCCTGGGGCAGGCACAGATGCCCCCGAGCAGCAGAATGCCGGTCTTGAAGCGGCTCTCGACGGCGATCATCAGCGGGCCCACCTGGCCGCCCCAACTGATGCCGACGAAGGCGAGCCTGCCGGTGTCGATGTCCCCGCGGGTTTCGAGGTAGTCGATCGTTCTTCGCATGTCCTGCGATTCCTGGACGTACAGGTTCCTGCTAAGAATGCTGTCGGGCGGATACAGGGGCTTATCGAGGCGGCGTTCGTAGGTTCCCTTGTAGAATGGGACAATCACGGCCCGGCCGCTGTCGAGGATCGCGGTCATCTCGTGCTTGTGCGCCCGCTCGTCCCAGGGACTGTCCCGCGCCTCGCCTCCGGGGTACCAGATGACTGCCTGGTACGGCGGCTCAACCCGATTGGGCAGGTGCAGGTAGGCAATGACGCGCTCGTTCGGGTAGGCCGCATCGAACGTGATTCTTTCCCGCCTGCAGGCATTGCGATCGTGATCCATGAACCCAATTTGCGAGTTCAGCTCGGTCCGGTCGTACTTGTACCACGTGTTGATATAGGAATCGAAGACCTCATCGGCGACGGGCGCGAAACGCTGCCAATCCCGATGCTTGCGTTGCACGGGACTGAAGGCCAGGCTGGGCACAGCCTGCTTGCCGTCGGGGTACAAGGCGCACCGCAGGCCGTTGGCGGCATCCCTGTCCCATGGGGAGCGAATCTCGCCCGCGACGAAGATGTATTCATTGTCCTCGTATGCGCCGCCGAGGATGCCGCGGAGCTCGTTCTCGCCCTCGATGGCGTTGGAACACCATTCCCGGACATTGCCGGCCGCATCATGCAGGCCGAACCTGCCCGTGCCGGGATAATAGCCGACGGGCGCGGCACTGCCATCGAAGTTGCTGTGACGCGCAACCCGATACGGAGAATCATCCACTCCGGCGGCAAAGAGCCAGTGGAAGATCGTCGGCAGGTCCTTGCCCCCGAAGCGTGCATAGGCGGCGGCCTCGTACCAGCTCACGCCGCCGACCGGATAGTCGCCCTGCCCCGATGGATATGTGCCGTTCTTCCAGCCGGCCGGGCCGGGACCGCCGCTCTTGTCGCGGAACAGCGCCACCGCCTGCGGCCACGTGAGGATCTTACCGTCCTTGATAAACGCCTCCTGCCAGAACTCCTCTCTCCTGTAGCCGCCGATATCGACGAACTGCTTGTACTGCCGGTTCGTCACTTCATGCTTGTCGATCAGGAACGCCGGGGCGGAGGGAATGCATCGTTCGCCGTGAAAGATGTCACATTGCTTGAGCTCCGCCGAGGGAATCCAGACCATGTCCACCGGGAGGCTGCCTTTCCTGTGCAGGGTGAACCCCATCCGTCCGGTCGTAAGAGTGGCCGGGTCCACCCAGAGCGAAGGCAAATCGTTGGACCGGACCACGTCGAGCGGCGAGAACCCCGCCTTCTCGATCCGCCAGCGGTAGGTGCCATAGGGGATCCTGGCGCGTTCGATGGGCGAACGGCCGAGATACTTCCACCGGGGGCTCTTGTCGGGATACTCGCCGATATACACCCTGGCGCCGAGCGGGGTCGTGATGATCGTGTACTCGCGTGCCAATCGCGGCCACCGGGCGATCAGCAACGGATCGTCGGGAATCAGGCGCTGGGCCTTCTCCGCCAGCGTGAAGGCATGGAAATACTCTTTCGCCTCCAGGAGCTGGTCGATTTCCGCCATCGCATGCTGCTGGGCCCACTGCATGGTGTAGTGCCTCCACGTGATCGTGACGGCAAACGCCGTGGCCACGACTACCGCGGTGGCGAGGGCAACAGTCACGGTGCGGCGGCGGACGAATTTTACGACCCTCTCGACCGTTCCGGCCGGCTTGGCGATGATCACCCGCCCTTCCAGATAGCGGCGCAAATCCTCGGCGAATTCGCCCGCGCTGCCGTAGCGCCGGCTCGCGTCCTTCTCCATCGCCTTGCAGCAAATGGTTTCCAGGTCGGCGGGAATCCGCGGGTTGATCTGTCGCGGCGGGCGCGGGTCCCGGTTGAGGATCTGGCCGATGACCTGTTGCTGGGTGTCGCCGTCGAACGGCGGCTCGAGCGTCAGCAGCTCGTACAGCGTCACGCCGAGCGAGTACACGTCGCAGCGGTGATCCACCTTGTCGTGTCCGCCGGCGATTTGCTCGGGACTCATGTACCGGGGCGTGCCGAGGAACGAGCCGGTGAGCGTCATGGCGCGCTCCTTACATATCCGGGCGATCCCGAAGTCCAGCAGGATGAGCCGGCCGTCACGGGCCAGCATGAGATTCGACGGCTTGACGTCGCGGTGGACGATCCCCTCGGCATGGGCGTAGTGCAACGCGTCGGCGACCTCGCGGATCAGCCGTGCCACCGTGTTGAAATACTCGACCTCAGATTTGCAGTCGCCCAGCACGCACGGAGCAGGCGGGCAGCCGTTCGCCTCGCCGTCTGCCGAGGCATTGGAATCATCGGGAGCGGCAGCGACAGACGGAGCCGATCTGGCCTCGCGCAGCCCTGCGATGACCTCGTCGAGGCTCTGCCCGTCGATCATCTCCATGGCGAAATAGCAGACGTTGCTCTCGGCGCCTTCGGCATGGACAGTGACGATGTTTGGATGGCGAAGCCTGGCGGCGGCCCGGCCCTCTCGATGGAATCGCTCGACCGCCGAGGCGCCTCCGGCCAGACCGATGGGCAGCACCTTCAAGGCGACGCGGCGATTCAGAGAGACCTGCAGGGCCTGATAGACCACGCTCATCCCGCCGGAGCCCAGTCGCCTCTCGATCCGGAAGTCGCCGATCTGGAGATTCGGCTCCAGGCCGACGACCGGAGTATCCGCCCTGGCCACATTCTCCTGGACGGGTGTGGCGGCCGGATCTTCGGGGGCGCAGTCCGGCCCCAGGCCCGCCCGCAGCCGGCCTACAGCCGTCGCGCAGCGATCGCATACACGCAGATGGCGTTTCCAACCCGCCAGTTCCTCCGCCGAGGCCGTGGCCTCGACGAACGCCGCCATATCTCGCTGGGATAGACAACCCTTCATGGCGTCACAGCTCCCATCAATTGGGTCCACGATTTCCAGAGTTATTGTACCCGATGGTGCAATTCAGAGCAAGTCGCTGGTAATAGCGCGCAGCGATTTTACCATTCATTTACATGGGGCCTGCAACGGGTCACGTGGCGGGGGTCCCACCCCTGCTACGTCTACTACATCTTCATCTTCGTGTGATCCACGGCCGGCGGCGCGGCGGTCGGTGGTGTGCCGGCGGGCGGCGCGGGGGCCGGCGCCGGGGCTGGAGGGTCGGGCAAAGGCAACGGAGCCGTGCGGTTGCCGGGTCCCGTCCCGTACGTGAAGTTGAGTTTCGAGACCAGGGCCCCCGCTTGTCCCGTGCCGCCCAGCACCTTGTCGTGCTCGGCCTGGAGGCTCTCAAGATTCCCCTCCTGCATGGCCCTCGTCAGGGTCGGCTGCCGCGCGCCCAAGAGCTTGCTGAGGCACTTGTCCTCCACCTCGGCTATCACCGAGGCCAGGTAACCCCTGGAGGCGCCGGTCAGGGCATTTCGCTGCTGGCCCTTGATGTACCGCTGGATGGCAAACGAGTAAAGCTGGGCAAACCGCCTGGCCACCTCCGGATTGGGAGTGCCCGCGGCAAGCCGGTTGCTGAGCAGTTTCAGGACGGCAACATCCGCCAACTCGTACCCGGCATTCCAGGCGGCATAACGCTTGATTCGCTCGTCGGCGGCGTGGATCAGCAAAGTCTCGGCCCCAGGGGTGTTGAATCGACCGGCGAAATCGACCATCACGCTTACAACTTCCGGGTTGCTGGTCTCCATGACCCGGTTGCATTCGGTGATGATCCGGTCGGCCAGTTGTGCCGCGGCCGTCTGGTTCTGGCTGAGCTTGGCCCACAGGGCCTGGTCGGTAGCCGTACGCACCGCCCAATATCGAACGCAGTTGTCTTCCTGCCCGATACTGCGAACGGCCATGTCCACCAGCCGCGGGTCTTTGAGGCCATCCACGAGGATCAGCAGATTCGCCATGACCTGGAATCGCCTCACCGGGTCGGCAATCCCCTGGGCCTCCTGCAGCCTGGCCAGGATGTGCTTGCCCGCAGAGTCCGAGAGTTGCTGGAGGTACTGTGCCTGCGTGCCTTGCCTGCTCAGGAGGGTAGTGCGGGTCGTGGCAATCTGGGTAAAATCGTCTGTCTGGGCGATCTCCTCCACGACATCGAGCACGAACGCATCAACGACAGTCAGGTCCTGCGGGGTCAATACGCTCTTTTTCAGGACCTCATCGATGGCCCGGGTATCGACTACCGCCTTGGCAACAGACAGAAATGCCAGCACCAGACCGCCGACAAGGAGGATAAGAACCGTGCTTCTTATCTTCATCTTCGTTAGCATTCCTTTCAACAGGGCCCTCTACCAATTTATCCAGCTTAACTTTGCAGGCCGGTCTTGTCAAGCGAAATCACCTCTATAGAATGGCTCGTGTCTGTGAAGATTCAGGGCATCAAGGATGGGTCCCCACGAACGTGCAAGTCACGGTATCAGACAGGAGCAGGTTATGAGACTATCAGGTTGGAGCGTTACAGTCACGTCATGCTATCTGCTTTGGGCAAGCATCCTTGCGGCCGCACCACAGGGCGAGGTCAGCATCACGGAGTACGGAGCCAAAGGCGACGGGAAAGAGCTGTGCACGGAGGCGATAGATCGTGCCCTGAAGGCCTGTGCCGAGGCGGGCGGGGGAACGGTCCTTGTACCGGCCGGGACGTACCTCACAGGCGCCATCAAGCTGCCCAGCCATGTCACCCTCCATCTGGCGGCCGGCGCTGTGCTCAAGGGCAGCACCAATCTCGCTGATTACCAAGTCGATGGCCGCAGATTTCCCCTCATCCGGGCGGAGAAAGCCGAACACATCGCCATCGTGGGCCCCGGCGTCATCGACGGCAGCGGCACCAGTTTCATGGACATGACCAAGACTCGGACGGGACCCTATCTGCCCAAGGACCTGGACCCCAATTCCACGCGACAGGGACGGGATTACATGGCCCCGAAGTTCGGCGAGGCCGACGGGCCGGTCGTGTATCGGAGCCGTCCCAACCGGCTGATCCGGCTGACCGAGTGCAGGAATGTCCTGCTGCGGGATGTCATCCTCCGCAACGCCCCGTGCTGGACGCTCCACCTGGAGGACTGCGAAGATGTGGACGTCAGGGGTATCCGCATCGCGAACAACCTGCTGGTGCCCAACAGCGACGGCATCCATTGCACGACGTGCCGCCGGGTGCATATCTCCGATTGCGAGATCAGTGCCGGCGATGACGCGATCTGCGTGACGAGCGTCGAGAGCAGGAACCCCGGCGTCTGCGAGGATGTGACCGTGGCCAACTGCACGCTGCAGTCGCGCTCCGCGGGCGTGCGAGTGGGCTACGGCAGGAACCCGATCAGGAATTGCACGTTCCAGAACCTCACGATCCGCGAGAGCAATCGCGGCCTGGGCTTGTTCGTCCGCGACGAAGGCTCCGTGGAGAATATCCTCTTCTCGAATATCGTCATCCGGACGCGACTGCACACGGGTCACTGGTGGGGCAACGCCGAGCCGATCCACCTGTCCGTCATCCCTCAGAGAAAAGACGGGCAGACCGGCAGGATGAGGAACATCGCCTTCTCGAATATCATCGCCGAGAGCGAAAGCGGCATCGTCCTCTACGGCTCCAAGCCCGGCGACATCTCCAACGTCTCGCTCGACGGTGTCACGCTCCACATCAGGAACAGTTCCTTGAACCCGAGCTACGGCGGCAACTTCGACCTTCGCCCCGCCTATGACACCCGCGTTGCCATCTTCAAGCACGATATTCCGGCGGTTTTCTCCCGCTACACGGATGGACTGACGATCCGTCGGCTGGAGCTCGAGTGGGACGACAATCTGCCGGAGTTCTTCGATCACGCGATTCTCTGCGAGCACTTCACCGGCCTGGTGATCGACGCCTTCGACGGCCGGTCGCCGCATCGGGGCAGGACCAATGCCGCGATCGCGCTGCAGCACGGCCGCGATGTGTTCATCCGCAACTGTATCGCCGACGAAGGCACAGCGACGTTTCTGTCACACGAGGATGTCACCGGCGATGTGCTGCTGGCGAATAATGATCTGGGTCATGCGGGCAAGCCAATCTCGCCCGCGACAGACAGCTTCACCTCTGTTGGAAATCTGGTGTCGAAATGATGCATCCAAATGCACGCGCCTTCTGCGGGCTCTTTGTCGCGTTGTCCATCGAATTGGCAGTTGCAGAAGCTGCCGTACCTGAGCCGGCCTCCAAAGCTACGCAATATATGATTGTTGTGACGGGCGGCGAGCTGCTCGCGGGCGCTTATCCCGATGGACACACCCACTTCATCACCCGGACTCTGCACCCGCTGGGCCTGCACTGTGTCGGCTCGATGTGCGTCGACGACAAGCGTGCGGACATCGAGGAAGCCCTTCGCTTCGCCGCCGGCAAAGCCCCGCTCGTCATCGTGACGGGCGGCCTCGGACCTACCGACAACGATATCACGCGCGAGGCGCTGTCCGAGTTCTCCGGGATCGCCTTGAAGGAGCACCCGGAGGTCTTGCGGGACATGGCTCGACGGTTCAGGACCGACCCGAACTCGCTTCGCTCGAATCTGCGGCGTCAAACACGGGTGCCCACAAGCGGCACATACCTGAAGAACTCGAACGGGACGGCGGTCGGCCTGGTGTTCGAGAAACCCGGCTTGGTGATCGTCGCCCTGCCGGGGCCGCCGCGGGAACTGCAGCCAATGGTCCGGGACGAGCTGGTGCCCTACCTGAGCCGGCGATTCGGCACACGCCTGCCCGGCACCTCTCTGACGCTGCGGTTCGTGGGACTCGGCCAATCCGAGATCGATCAGCGACTCAAGGAGCACGTGACGCTGCCATCCGATGTGACGACCACGTCGCAGTTCCAGGGCGGGCGAGTGGATTTCACCTTCTCGCTGCCCGACGATACGGCAAAGGCGCGAGCACGGCTGCGCGAGCTGAGAGACCAGATCATGAAACACCTGGGCGACAATATTTACGGCGAGGGGGACACGTCCCTGGAGCAGCACGTGGTCAACCTGCTTGCAGGCCGGGGCGAGAGGCTGGTGCTGGCGGAAGCCGGCAGCGGCGGGCATCTGGCGGCCGCGATCAGCCACACCGACGGCGCCGCAAAGGTGCTGGCCGGCGCTTACGTGGCGCCAGGCGTGGACGTACTGCAACGCATGCTCCAAATGCCTCACGATGGTCAAACGGTCGAGACATTAGGCGTAGCGGCGTCCAAGGCGACTGAAAGTCAGTGGGCGGTCGCGGTCGGCGAGATCACACGCGATGAGAACGGGGCCGGCTCTGTGCAGGTGGTCCTCAAGCGGCCCGGCGGCGCGGACCAGCGCAAGGTCCAACTCCGCGGCGCCGGCGAACTGGCCCAGGAAGACCTCTGTACACAACTGCTGGACCAACTGCGACGAGCCCTCAAAGGAGCAGGCAATGGGCGATGATATCTCCGTCAGGCTTGGCGAGGTGAAGGATGCCGATGTGCTGGCCCAGGCGAATATCGCGATGGCTTGGGAAACGGAGCAAAAGCGCCTGGACCCGGCCACCATTGCCCGGGGCGTGCGGACCGTGCTCAGCAATCCGCTGCACGGCTTCTACGTCATCGCGATGAAGAACGGGCAGATCGCCGGCTCCCTGCTGGTCACTTTCGAATGGAGCGACTGGCGGTCCGCCCTGATCTGGTGGATTCAAAGCGTGTACGTGCAGCCGGCGTTCCGACGGTGCGGCGTGTTCAAAAAACTCTACGAGTTCGTGAAAACCCAGGCCGCCCGGAAGCCGGATGTCTGCGGAATCCGCCTCTACGTCGAGCAGTCCAACCATGTCGCCAAACAGGCATACGCCGATGCCGGCATGCGCGAGACAACCTACAGGATCTACGAGAAGCTGTTCTGCAAGCTGTAGCAGGTGCATAGCGGGTAGCCGGGTGGCAGCGGCAAGCGGGCAGCTTGCCGATGGTTTGCCCATGCGCCATCGGCAAGCTCCGCAGGCTGCGCTTGCCGCTGCCACCCGTACTGGCATGAGCATCCTGCGCACCAATCGCGGGGTCATCCCACTGAAGTAAAAGCGGCAGGGAAAACCTCATCGTAAGTGCGGCACGTCCTTACTATCCCCGCGCCGAGGACAGGGTATAAAAGCGTTCGAGGGGAAGGCGATACCGTGCGCGGAAAAGGACCGGTCGCGAATCCTTCAGAGGCAAAGGAGAGTACGATGGGCAAGACAACCGCAGCCGCCGTCGAAGAACGTATCCAGGCTGGACCGCTGCCGCAGGAAGAGCTGGAGCTGATGAACGCCTACTGGCGAGCGGCGAACTATCTCTGCGTCGGGCAGATCTATCTCTATGACAATCCGCTGTTGAAACGGCCGCTGATGCCGGAGGACATCAAGCCCCGGCTGCTCGGCCACTGGGGCACCTGCCCGGGCCTGAACTTCATCTACGTCCACCTCAATCGCGTGATCAAGATCCATGACCTCGACATGATTTTCGTCTGCGGTCCCGGCCACGGCGGCCCCGCCATGGTCGCCAACACCTACCTGGAAGGGACATACAGCGAGTTGTACCCGAACATCTCCCAGGACGAGGCGGGGATGAGGCAACTGTTCAGGCAGTTCTCGTTTCCCTACGGCATCCCGAGCCACGCGGCGCCGGAGACGCCGGGATCGATCAACGAAGGCGGCGAGCTGGGCTATTCGCTCGCCCACGCCTACGGCGCGGTCTTCGACAATCCCGACCTGATCGCCGCCTGCGTCATCGGCGACGGGGAGGCGGAGACCGGACCGCTGGCCGCGTCGTGGCACTCCAACAAATTCCTCAATCCCGCCCGCGATGGGGCGGTCCTGCCCATCCTTCATTTGAATGGGTGGAAAATCGCCAACCCGACGGTCCTCGCCCGGATCAGCCACGAGGAACTTACGGACCTGCTGATCGGTTACGGCTATAAGCCCTACTTCGTGGAAGGTTCCGACCCCGAGCCCATGCACCAGATGATGGCGCAAACGCTCGACATGGTGATCGAGGAGATCAAAGGCCACCAGGAGGAGGCCAAGAGCACGGGGCATGTGACCCGGCCCCGCTGGCCGATGATCGTACTTCGAAGTCCGAAAGGCTGGACCGGCCCGAAGGAAATCGACGGCGTGCCCATCGAAGGGACGTGGCGTTCGCACCAGGTCCCGCTGACGGACTTCGAGGACAAGCCGCAGCGTGTCAGGCAACTCGAGGAATGGATGAAGAGTTATGAGCCGCAGGAGCTCTTCGACGACAACGGCACGCTGCTCCCGGAGCTGCGCGAGTTGGCGCCGCAAGGCGACCGCCGGATGGGGGCCAACCCGCACGCTAACGGCGGGCTGCTCCTGATCGACCTGAGGCTGCCGGACTTTCGCGACTACGCGGTGGACGTGCCCAATCCGGGAACAGCCGTCAGCGAATCCACGCGGGTGCTCGGCTACTTCCTGCGCGACGTCATGAAGATGAATATGGACCGGCGCAACTTTCGGGTGTTCGGGCCCGATGAGACCGCCTCGAATCGCCTCAACGCGATCTTCGACGCGACAGACAGGACCTGGGTGGCGGATGCGGAGCCGGCGGACGAGCACCAGTCGCCGGAGGGACGGGTGATGGAGGTGCTCAGCGAGCACATGTGCGAGGGCTGGCTGGAGGGCTACCTGCTGACGGGCCGTCACGGCCTGTTCTCCTCCTACGAGGCGTTCATCCACATCGTCGATTCCATGTTCAATCAGCATGCCAAATGGCTGAAGGTCATCCGGGAGATCCCCTGGCGGCGACCGATTGCGTCCCTCAATTACCTGCTGACCTCCCACGTGTGGCGCCAGGACCATAACGGCTTCACGCACCAGGACCCCGGCTTCATCGATCTCGTGGTCAACAAGAAGGCGGACGTGGTGCGCGTGTACTTTCCGCCGGACGCCAACTGCCTGCTGTCCGTGGCGGACCACTGTCTGCGCAGCCGCAACTACGTCAATGTCATCGTAGCGGGCAAGCAGCCGCAGCCGCAGTGGCTCACCATGGACGCCGCGGTCAAGCACTGCACTTCCGGCATCGGCATCTGGGAGTGGGCCGGCAACGACAAGGGCCACGAGCCCGACGTGGTCATGGCCTGCTGCGGGGATGTGCCGACGATGGAGACGCTGGCCGCCGTGGATTTGCTGCGGGACTATGCACCCGACTTGAAGATGCGCGTCGTCAATGTGGTGGACCTGATGACGCTGCAGCCGAAAGAGGAGCACCCTCACGGCCTGTCGGACTCCGAATTCGACACGCTCTTCACCACGGATAAGCCGATCATCTTCGCCTTCCACGGCTATCCGTACCTGATTCACCGACTGGCCTACCGGCGCGCGAACCATGGGAATCTGCACGTGCGAGGCTACAAAGAGGAAGGCACGACGACCACGCCATTTGACATGTTGGTACGCAATGACCTGGACCGGTACCATCTTGTCCGGGATGTGGTCGATCGCGTGCCAAAGCTCGGGTACATGGCCGCCTACGTCCGCCAGGCCGTGCGCGACAAGCTCATCGACCACAAGCACTACATCACCGAGCACGGCGAGGACATGCCCGAAATCCGCAACTGGACGTGGACGCATCCCACGGCGTAGCCCGGCAATGCGACTGCAAGATGATATGAACCTAAGAGCCTCTAACCTAATGAAGGTGCGGAGGCCCCCAATACGTCATTCCCGCGCAGGCGGGAATCCAGCCGCGTACCTCGCTGTTCCGGACCCCCGCCTGCGCGGGGGTGACATAGTAAGGTTCGTTGTGTCGGTAGTTCCAAGAAGGCGGTGAGCGGACACCTGCCTTCTTACCCTCTTTCCTTCCTACCCTCGGAATGTCTTCACTTGGACCTTCTGGACCGAAGCCGGCAGGCGAGTCCCGTCCCAAGGCCCAGGAGCAGGATCGTCCCGGGCTCCGGAATGGCGGTGATCTGGCCGCTCAGAGTTCCCGACGCCTTGCCCGATTTGGTCAGGATGAGGTCATGCAGGTTCACACTGCCCGTGGCGTCGCCGGAGAAGCTCATGTCCAAGTTCAGCCCGCGCTGCTCATCGGCGACCAACTGGGGGATGACCTGTCCGTAGTTCGGGTTGTGGAACGTGACGTTCAGATCATCCTGCACCTTCGAGTAGGCGACGTAGTTCGCGCCGATGGAGAGCATGCCGCCGCTGCCCACGGCGGCCCTCAACACCGCGGAGTTGCCGGGATTGGAGTTGATCTCCAGGGAGCTTCGGGGCGTCAGCGTGGCCGTCAGGTGAGCGCCAAAATCCACGATGTTGCTCAGGTCCATCGTGGGAAGCACGACGAAGTCGTTATCCAGCGCCGCGTCCGCGGGATTCGAGCTGTCCACGACCGTCGCGTCGCGCGTGAAGGACAACCGCCAGTTCGTCCCCGTCCAGCGGAGCTCCCAGGCGGAATCGGACCCGAGCTTCGTGGAAAAATCCAGCGAGGTGAGCGCCGGCAACGGTGTTGTCGGCAGCAACACCGCCCCCATGATGAACAATAACCGTTTCATGTTTTTCTCCTTTCCCATCAGTCGTTTGCAGGCCGACTGAGCTCCTATCCTTGAACCTGATGGATGTACGTCCCCGAGCGGCGGTGATTTGACGTGGTGCACGATGCAGTGAGGCCTTTCCCGTCGCCTTGCCTGCACCAAGCGAGAGCCTCTGTATCCCCCCTGAGACTCACAATCATCCCCCCATCAGCCAACAATCGCAAGAGTGCCCAACAATGGGCTGCGATACCCCCCAAGATGTCACAACGATTATCGAACCGTCCTTGTATTACTCTGTTTCCTGCGGAAACAGGTATAGGCAAAAGTCTCATTCCGGCGGTCCAGGAAGCCTAATGACGAGCCTCCTGACGGAGTTCCAGCCTCTCAGACAAACGTGCGTCGCCGCAGCCAGCCGGTGAGCAGCGTTCCAATCGCGGTCAACAGCAGAGCGCCCGGCGCGGGGATGGGGACTCCCGTGAGCCCGCCGCAGATATTGCCTGCGGCCGTCCCGCCCAGGTTCGATCCCGTCAGCAGAGCGAACAGATCGGTGCTGCTGTTGCCGGTGAAGTTGCTGTCAATGAACCCTCCGGCGGCCTCATCGGCGGCAAGCAAGGGAATGACCGAGCCATAGCCATCCGCGAAACTGAGGATGCTCAGATCGCCCGTGATGTCGGAATATGCCATGAAATTCGCCCCGGCGGTAAGAAAGATGCTGGATCCCACGGAGGCGGTAAGCACCGTGTCACCGGCCGAAACGCCCCCGCCCACGGCATCCGCCTGGATCGTCAAGTTCCCCACGGGAGTCAGCGTCGCCATCAACACCCCGGGCGCGATGACGCTGAGATCACTCAGCACCACCGTCGGCAGATTCACGGAGTCGCCCAGAAGAGTCGCGTCGTCTGGATTGCTGCTGTCCACGACGCTGGCGCCGTTCACGAAAGACATTTGCCAGGCGCCCCCGACGTTCTGGAGCTGCCACGAGGACGCCGCTCCTTGCCGCGTCGAAAAATCGACGCTCTCGACCGCCAGTGCCGGCGCGGCTGACAGAAGCGTTACGCAGAAAATGATCGAAATCCGTTTCATGTCTTCTCTCCTTAGATTGTTCTCACCGCGTCATTCGATTACCCCTTTGTTACTTTCTTCTGCGTAACGGAGATATGGGCAAAAACCTCCATTTGGCGGCGAACGAAACTTAGGACCCGCAAAGTGATAGACAATACGCCCCGCAACGCGCACTGGCTGGACGTGCGGCAAAGCACTGTAATGCCCCACAAACAGGACTTCGAGCAGGTGCAATCGAACCAGACACCTGCGGGTCGGTCACTCGCCTGCATGCGTCACCCATCATCCCGGCACACTGGCGCCCTGAGGCGCAAACAAAACGTTGCAATCGGCGCGTGAAGCCCTATCTTAGGGGCTTGGTATGCCCGTTCGATGCGGGGTTTTGCGCAGAAAGACTGCATGACGAAATGCCTGTGGATGATTTGCGTTTGCCTGAGCGGCCTGGTCCTCTTGGCCGGCTGCACCGGCACGCCGTCCGCGCCGCCGCAGCCCCAGCCGCAGGTCGTCCAGCCCGTCGAAGCCGTCCCTCGTCGCGAGGGTGTCCCGCCCTCGAATCACGGGCAGGATGCCCGTGACACAGGGCTTGCCGCCGAGCCAAACGAGATGACAACGTCCCACGTTCCTGAGACTGGGCCAACACAAGCTGCGCAGATGGGTGGCAGGGTCAAGGCCGAAGGCCCTGGCGATGGCGAATGGGCAAACCATCGCCAAGCTGCGCTTGACGATGCCACCCGGCCAGTGGAAGACCCGGGAATCCGCGACCTTGTCAATAAGCCTGCGACAGCGGAGGCGGAGAGGGCCGTGGTCGGGAAACAAGAGACTGTCGAGCCGAACGAAACCACCGCCGGTGTCGGCGAGCCTGACGCAGCGACGCCCGACGCGAATGACAATCCGCAATCCGAAATCCGCAATCCGAAATCGGCGCCTCCGGCCGCCAGTGCATACGCGGACTTGCTCCAGAGCGATGTGCGCGAGGACGGCTCGGTGGAGCACAGCAGCTTGCGCCGGCGGCGGCTCGAACTGAAGCAGATGCTCATGGAATTGAGCGAGCTGGACCCCAACCGCTACGCCGGATGGTCGAACGACGAGAAGCTGGCGTTCTGGATCAACACCTACAACCTGAAGCTGCTCGAGATCATCGCGCGGAACTATCCGATCCAGTCGTCCTGGTGGCTGCGGCTGACGTGGCCGCCGAGCGACATCCGGCATATCCCAGGAATCTGGACCGACTATAAGTTTATCGTGATGGGCGAGGAGTTCACGCTGGCCGAGGTGGAGCGGCGGTTCTTCCATAGGACCTTCAACGATCCGCGGGCCTACTTAGCCATCAGCTACGCCTGCCGGTCCGGCCCGCCCCTGCGCCGCACGCCCTATGAAGGCGAGCGCCTCGCTCGACAACTCGATGAACAGGTCAAAGCATTCCTCGCCAGTGGCCGGGGCTTGCGGATCGACCGCCGGGCGATGGTCGTGCACCTTTCCGCCATCTTCAAGCCGACCTGGCGGGGCAAGGAATTCGTCGCACGCTACGGCACGGACAAGAAGTTCAAAGATCGCGACCCCGAAACCCGGGCCGTCTTGAGTTTCATCAGCGGATACTTATCCCGCGAGGACGCCTACTTCCTCGAAACGGAAAACTACACGATCGAGTACACGAACTTCGACTGGCGCCTCAACGACAGCTCCCGAGGCTACTGAGACTCTCAGCTTCCGCCACTGAACCGATCCCAGCGTCCCGGGAATCCCCTGTGCATTCCCGGTGATTCGCGGATTCCAGAGTCCGAGAAAATAAAAATGCGCTTGCCCGATGCCGCGGAGCATAGTACAATCCCGACGCTGCATGTATGCCGTCGCCGAGAACAGGTGGAAGGTGTTTGTGGGGACGATCCTTCCATGATGGAAAAAACAGGGGGCGCTCGATGTCTGGAAAGAGGGGATTTGCTATGACGATTCTGAAGACAATGCCTCGCGTGATGAAAGTGGCGGAATTCGGTCTGTTGGCCTGTATCGGCCTGATTGTCCTGACCCCGACGAGCAGGTTGGTCGCGGCGGTGACCGGCGACCGGCCGCTGCTGGTGATCCTCCTGGAGTATCGGGACAGAGACTTTGCCGATTCGGATTTCCTGGCGGACTACAGAGCGAGAATCTTCGGGCCCGCAACCCGCACGGTGACAGACTACTTCAGTGAGACCTCGCACGGCCATTTCACCTACGTGGCCGCCGCGGCTGGAGAACGCTACGGGACCGCTGATGGCATCGTGCGGGTGACGATGAACGTAGACCAAGCCAACGCTCCAACCGGCTCCGAATTCCGGCGCCAAGCCCTGGCTCTGGCCAATCCCTCCTTCGACTACCGGCGGTACGACACCGATGACGATGGGACCCTTCAGGACGACGAACTGGCTGTGCTGGTCATCCAGGCCAACGGCGGCGCCAGTGGAAAGACCGCCAGGGCGGATGCCGGAACCAACGATGGCGTGGAGTGCGGCGGTCTCGCTGTCGCGGTGATGTCGGAGAACGCTCCCACCTACGTCCTGTACCATGAGCTGTCGCACATCGTGGACTTGGACGGAGCCACCGGCTACGACCTGTACAACCTGCGGGACGGCCTTCAGCAGAAGACGATCATGTGGCGCCTGGCCGCCAACGGCGCGATCACGCGCGCCGGCAGCGTCGGGCACGAAATCGCCTTGGAAGCGGATGCGGACTGGTTTGCGTCGGGCGGGGCCGTGGCTGCCTATCGCGATCAGAATGGGGAATTGAGCGTGGCCAACTACGATTTGTCCGACGCGGACCACCCTGCGCTGAAGAAGGTGGCGCGAGCGGGTCTGGCCGGCGATCTGAGCGTCTGCCAGGTCTCCGCCTTGCGAGTCCTCACGGCTCTGCAATCGGGCGGGGGCAACCTCAAACTGATCGTCTGGGACGTGAATCTGGAATGGGAATTGACGCGGCGCGGCGACTACACCCCGGAGCCGGCCAGTGACATCGACGTCGTCGCGGTGAGCTCCTCCAGGGCGGTCGCCGCTTTTTCCAACGCGGATGGGAATCTCAAGTTGATGGTCTTCGGAATTTCGGCAGCGGGCAACCTGACCTTGATCGACAGTTACACGACCGGCGGGGCCTCGGAGATCAACGTCGTCAAACTCAGCTCCTCGCGAGTGGTTGTCGCCATACGTCTGCCGAACAGCGGATATCTCAAGCTGATCTGCTTTGACATCGCGCAAAACGGGACTCTCACGCGGCGAGGGGATTATACCGCGGGCTCCTCCAGGGATATCGACCTGGCGACGGTCGGCGCAGCGCGGGTCGCCGCCTCCGTCCGCACCAATTCGGAAACGTGCAAGGTGATTCTGTTCGAGGTGAGCAAGGACGGCGAGCTCACGCGACTGGGTTCGCACGAGGATGGCGCCGTGGTGGCCCGCGAGGAAGGGGAGCTTCAACCGGTGACCTCCGTGGGAGTGGCCGGAGTGCGCGTGGCGTTCGCCTATGTGGATGCAGATCGATTGCTCCAGGTCCGCGCGCTGGATGTCGAGCCGGACGGCAACCTCACTCTGGCGGGCAGCGCATCCGCCGGGACAGTCCGGTCGGCCAAGGTCATCCGCATCACGTCGGACGGATCGCTGTTTGCCACCCTGAGCCGAAGCGACGGCCAAATCTGGACGGGAACAGGGTTTGGCATGCTCGGCGGGAACACGGGCAGTCAGGCCGTTCATTTCGACCCCTACACCAAGTTGAAGTTGGGTTGGCTGCCCTACCAGACGGTCATTTGCCCGGGGACGTACCGGTTGCATCCCATGGGGACGGCCGACGATGAGGCCCTCATCGTCCGGGACCCGGCTCATCGCGCCACCGAGTACTTCATCGTCGAGGTGCGAAAGCGCATCAGCGATTACGAGGACGGGTTGGAGGATGAAGGGTTGGCCATCTGGCACGTGGACGAAACGAAGCGGTACCCCGAGCCTTTCGTCTCCCTGGAATGGCTCGGCGGCAGCCGGGACACCGCGCTCTGGGCCGCGACGGATACCGCCCTCACGCTGTACGACGATTCTTCCTCGCCGGCCGGTTCCCGCTGGAGCGATTTCAGCGCCAGCGGCATCGCCATCAGCGAGGTGGAGGCCTTCTCGAACGGCATTTCGTTCCGTCTGAGCAAGCCGCCCTGCGCCGTGGCCACCCTACAGAGCGGCGAGCACCGACAGCGGTCCCCACGCACCAAGTACGTGACCTTCGACTGGCGTCCAAACGACACCTCCCGAGGCTACTGACATGTCATTCCCGGGAAGGTGGGAGTCCAGTTGCGCATCAACTTATGCCAATCGTCCCTCCGGAAGGACGAAGCTCGAAATCGGTACTTGATGATGTAGTTCAAGACAACATAGGGCGGCATGTTCTCATGCGCCACACCTGAACCTTGAGATTCCTCAGACATGCTGACACCGGCATCCTGTGCAGTTGCGCTAACAGTGGCGTTCTGTGCGGCTGCGGCGGGCGTGGTGCTGCCCACAGACACAGACACAGACACGGTCGCGTTCTGCACGGAGATGCCGCTCAACGAACGGGCATTGGGGATAGTCCCGGTATTCCTGACTTGATGATGTAGTTCAAGACAAGGTAGGGCTGTAAATTCTCGTGCGCCGCACCTGAACCTTTAGACGCCTCCGATAGGCTGACATTGGCATTTTGTACAGATGCGCTGACAGTAGTGTTCCCGACAGACGCGGGGACATTCGCGCCCAGCACAGTGATGCCGGTCACAGCCGAATTTACCACTATGCCTGTTCTCGCAGAATTTGTATTAGCACTGCGCTCCCACGTATCCACGCCACCTTCAGGGAACGGGGGACCGAAATCGTTGGGGAATGCAAGATATATTGAGTGCAAGTGCCCGGGATCACTTATGCTGTGGGAGTGCCTGGGATCACTTATGTTGTGCACGTGCGGAGCAAGAGTGACAGTGTGGTTGTGTGGGGAAACGCTGGTGCCGTGGGCGTGACTGGAAGCACTGACATTGTGCTTGTGCGCCGGCATTTCGGATTCTGTCAGACTAACTGTGGCCTCGCCACCTGTCTTTCCAAGTGTATCGCAATACCAGGTCAAGGGTTTTGCGCCTACCGGCACTCTTCCTGTCAAGTCAGGAACTCGGAAGGCACTCTTCGTTGCGTTGCTGCCGTACGTGAATTCGACAATATCGAATAGCTCAGGGTAAGCCAGTACATCATAGAGTGCACCGTCGCACATCAGCCACCCTTCTGGTGCCGTACTTCCGGCATATACGACGATTGACCCTACAGGCATATCTGCACCGAACTCCGTACCGACAGCCGCCTCTGTGCCAGATCGTTGACCCAGCAAAACCATTGACAAAGTCAGAGCCAAGATCACTATGATTGTTCGTACCTTCATTCTTGCACCCTTTCAACTGAGATTTCCCATAGATCGTCACCCACTGTCCCATTTGGTCCCGTCGCGCCCGTGCAGCTTGCGGACTATCCTGGTTCCGCAGGCTGTTTTGCCATCGCTGTCACCAGATACTCAGTGATGCTGGGGCAGTCGGTCTCGACGACCGGACATCCCGCACCCAAGACGCTATCCGGTTTCTCTGTCGGCTCCAGAGCCAAGTCGACCGGCACACAGACGGGACACCTCGTAAGAGTCCGCGGGCACTGGGTCGCTGCCGGCGGACAACTGGTGCTCACCGGCGGGCACTGGGTCTCCACGCCCGGGCAATACGTCGGGAAGGGTGGACACAACGTCCTGAAGGAGGGACATTGAGTCTCCAGAGGCGGGCACTGAGTCTCCACGGCCGGGCAATTCGTCTGGAAGGGCGGACACAACGTCCTGAACGAGGGACATTGAGTCTCCAGAGGCGGGCACTGGGTCTCCACGCCCGGGCAATGCGTCTCTTCAGGCGGACATCGGGTATCCAGAGCAGGACATCTTGTCTGCACTGGCGGGCACGTTGTTGGCGCCGCCGGACACTGAGTCTGGACCGGCGGGCACACCGTCAGGACCGCTGGACACGTTGTCTCCAAGGCTGGGCACTGTGTGACGGCCCCTGGCAGAATGGTGGCAGGCGGGGTATCGATCCATACCTTGTAGTCTTCCGTCTCTCCAAAGACATAACCACCCAGAGGACCGCCGCCATCGGCGCCGTTCGTGGCGTCGATCGGCACATCTGTGAGGGTGATGCGCATCCAGATCGGCCCGCCAGGGGACGGGTTGAAGGAGCCGAAGACCGGGGTCGTCAGCGTCTGCGTCCCCGGGCCGACAGCAATAGGTTCGTTCTGCACGGCCCAGTCGCTGGCCAGGCCCGTGATGGCGGGGCCGAGGGGGCATTTTTGGATGTCCTCCCAGTCGCCGTCCCGGTTGAAGTCGAACCAGACGTTCGTGTACAGCGTTGCCGCGCTGAGCGCGGTGACTTGATACTGAAACTGAGTTGGCCCGCAGGGAGGCAGATGGATGGGCAAGATCACGCCGTCGTCAAATCCGTCGAGATCGGCCGTGTCGCTGCTGGGCTTGATATCGTTCTGACCATCCAGGTCCGGGCCGGTGTCGGCTTCGTTCTCGAAGCTGACGTCTGTGCCGAGCCAGGCGAGACCCTTGGGATTGAGGTGGATGGGGCCGTAGGGAGCGCCGAGAACAGGATCGTAGACCGTCGGGAAGTTGGCGGGAACAGACGTATAAGCCGTCATCGGCGCCCCAACGTGGTTGGTGCTGTCGGGGGCGTCACCCAGATCGGCAAATGCCTCGCCCGGCATAGGCTTGCACTTGCCCGCCGGACCGGCGTTGTAGAGGTCTTGGACCTCTTGGGGCGTGAGGACGCGGTTGAAAAGCTCTAATTCGTCGATAGCGATCTCGCGGAAGCCGGCATTAAACAGGGTGTGCAAGCGGCTCTTGCCCATCCATAGGGCCTCACTGTTGTCGATGTTGCCTGGCACCGCCGATCCGCCCCAGACCCAAGCGCCGTTGATGTACACGTCCACCCCGGCCGGTGGGGATGGTCTCTTCACCGTTGCGGCAACGTGCGTCCAAGTTAGGGGCGGGATGGAGGTTAGAAATACAGAGTGAGACAGAGACCCATCTCCCGTAGTAAGCCCCAGCTGAGTCCCTACTGTGTCGATCCGTAAATAGAATGCGTAGCCCTTGTTCGTGGCTAGGTCGAACTTATCCACGATGGGCGCAATGACTGGACCACTCCCAGGGGGCACTGGCGACAGGGGTACATAATATATCCAGGTGTCGATGCTGAAGCTGCCCGTGCCGAAGTCCAGGTCCTGGTGGTCGGCAACCTCAATGTACGGGCCGTAGAAATAGAGCGCGCTCCCGACCATGCCAGACGGCAGGTTTAATGGAGGCGCAGTCACCGGCACCGGCCCTGCGGGCGGAGGACCTGGCGTAGCACTAACGCTCGTCGGTAGACCATTAGCGGCATACAGCGTTCCCACATTATTGAAGCCAGGAGCGATATCATTGACCGCGATAGCTCCTACCTGCTCATCTAACGGATACCACGCGACCATACCCGATGGCGGGGTGACACAGTCTGGTTTGCACTTGCCCGCCGGGCCGGCGTTGTAGATGTCTTGGATCTCCTGCTGGGTGAGGGCGCGGTCAAAAATCTCCACTTCATCAACTGCGATTTCACCTGCCGAAACTCCATCTCCACCAATAAGCAAATCCCAATTGTTAGCGACGTTACCAAGATGTGCATTTGGACCGGCAACGGTGGCGCCATCGAAATAGAGCATTATACTGGCGTCGAACACGCCCGTAGTTCTCTGAACTGTGACGGCGACATGATGCCAAATGTTCGGCGTGATGGGGTTCCAAGCGAGAGAGTCTCCCAGTGAACCCTTCACGTTGAACGATAGTTGTCCCGGATTCGCACTGGAATCCTGAATAACCAGTTGGTACCCGGATCCAGCCAAAGGGGATGTGGTGGGCGTTCCGGCTCCGCCGCCGGCTTTTCGCACAATGGTCAGGAATTGCCCCTTGCCGGCTGCCGCGTAGATTACCCAAGCATCTATCGTGAAGTCACCCGTGCCTGGGTCAAGTGCGGTGTTATGTGGGACCTTCACATGGCGATTCCCATAGAAGAATAGCGAGTTGTCCACCATCCCCACAGGGAAAGTCGGCGGCGGCCACGAAGCGGAGGTTACAGGGCCTGTCCCGGCAAATGGCCCAATGGGACCCGGCTGGGCCGTTCCATTATGGCCGCCGACGATATCGGTTACGGTGGTTCCCGATGTCTCATCCAGCGGCCACCAGGCGACCATGCCGGAAGGCGGCGGGACGCACGACCAAGAAGCAGCTATAACCTCGAGTGCCTTATCCTCATCTGCAGGGTCCTCTAGGAGACAGATCACAAGGCTCATATCTTTCCTAGACTGCCTATCAGTGGGTAAGGGTTCAAAGCAAAAACAATCGCCCCTGGGGCTCGTCACGCACCTACCTTTACATGTATCGAGGCAGTCTTGGCAAGTCATTTGGCGTGCTTCCAGGATGACAATGCTCTTGATGTTCTGAATGCTATTCTTTGCCAGAAGCTGCTGCAGAAGCTGCCTGAGCGTCTCCTCATCCAACCAACCGGCTGCTTCCAAATCGGCCAGGATTGCGGCCGCCTGTGTTGGAGTCACCACATCCGTTGGGTATGCAAGCCGTTGGGCGTTGCTGCGCGAGGAGTTGAGGTTTGTCGCCGCCGTGAGCGGCGTGCTCCCCAGAACGGAAAGGATCAGAATCAAGAAAACCTCACCAAGTGTACGGAATTGCCTTAGCCCTGCCATTCTAATGTCCTCCCAGTCAATGCTGGACGACCTCGCGCCAGCGGTCTTGTGTCGGACAGTCACTTGCTCCACTGCGATATCCATAAAATCCTGCCACGCTCCGTGCTGCACCGTGGCCGGACTTCACAACTTGAGTATCAAAGAAAGAGCAGACACCCTTGCCAATTCAAGATGCCCGGCCGGGATATTTCCGTTCTGTCCGGCCTTCAGATTGTCCTCGTCCCACGGGCTAGTTTGCCATGGCGATCACCAGATACTCGCTCACGCTGGGGCAGTCGGCTTCCACAACCGGACATCCCGCACGGAAGAGGTTATCCGGTTTCTCTGTTGGCTCCAGGTCCGATTCGGTCAGCGGGCAGAAAGGACACCTCGTAGCCGTCCGCGGGCATATCGTCAGTAACGCCGGACACTGGGTCCCTACCGCCGGACATTGCGTCTGCGCCGTGGGACACTTGGTGGTGATCGTCGGACAGGCGGTCTGTTTCATCGGGCACGCCGTTTCAATCACCGGGCAGCGAGTCTCCACCGCAGGGCATTTCGTCGACTCGGGAGGACAATACGTCTTGAGAGCGGGACACTGCGTCGTGACCGTCTGGCATTGTGTCAGCGTTGGCGGACATGTGGTCAGGACCAGCGGACATTGCGTGTCCGAGGGCGGACATTTCGTTTCTTCGACCGGACAGCGCGTCTCGGCCGGCGGGCACAGCGTAAGCGCGTAAATGCACGTGCTCATGACTCGGGGACACTGTGTCTGCACGGGCGGACACGTCGTCTCCAGAGGCGGGCACAGCGTTTCTGTGGGTGGACATTCGGTCAGGACCGCCGGACACGTCGTCGCCACGGCCGGGCACTGGGTGACGGCCCCCGGCAGGATCGTCGCCGGAGGCGTGACGATCTCCACCTGATGATCTTCCACTTCGCCGTCACCGGCGAGGCCATCGGGCTTCAGACCGCCTCCCGTGCTGATCCGGACGCGCGCGAATGTCCTGCCGACAATGGCACCGTCGGGAACGCCGAACGAAATCACATGGACGCCCTGCGGCCGGAAACCGTCAAATACCTTCTCGCCGGTCTGCCACGTCTTGTCGCTATTGAAGTCGATCCAAAGTTGGACTACGCCGCCGCCACTGACCTTGACAGTGGCGGAAGTAGACAGGCCCGGCGTCATCGGCGGGATCGATACGCCGTCTTCATCGTCGTCACCGTTGTTGTCATCGCCGCGGGCGTCGCCATCAGGCTGCCCGTCTCCCTCGGAGTCGGGATTGTCGTCCGCGCCCCACGTGTCGTCCCCACTGCCCTCGCCCCACGTGTCATCGCCCGCACCCCAGGTATCGTTGTCGTCCGAGCCGGCATCGTTGCCGTCGCTGCCGCCCAGCCAGGGACCGGCGAGCACGTGCCGGGCCCCGTTGTTGGCCGCCAGCACCGGGTAGCCGGGCGCCGCCAGGCCGTCGGGCGCGTCGCCCCAGTCGTACTGGGCCGGCACCGGCTCAGTTCTGGGCCGGATACCGTAGTCTTCCGTCTCGCCATACCTGTAACCGCCCACCGGGCCGGCGCCGCCGCTTGATGCGGCACTGGTCGGAGCCGTCCATCGCTGCTCGGCAATCGTGATGCGCACCCAGATCGGGTCGAGCTCGCGTCCATCCGGATGCCAGCATTTGAACGGGGAGGAGGTGAACACATAGGCGCCCGCGCCGGGAAACGCGGGAACGTCGTTCTGGACGGCCCACTCCGGCGCCGACTCACCATCGGCGCACACGAGGGTGTCGCTCCAGTCGCCGTCGCGGTTCCAGTCGCACCAGACGTTGACATAGGCCGACCTGGCCGCAAGGTCTACCACGGTCACGATGTAATCCAGCGTCGTCCTCTCGCAGAAGGGGAAGGACACCGGCCGAGCGAAACCATCATCGGCGCTGTCCCGATTGGCCAGATTCAGCGGCGGATCCAGATTGTTCGCCCCGTCCTCATCAAGGCCGATGTCCGCCTCGTTCTCAAGGCTGACCTTTTTGCCCAGGTAGAACCTATCCCGGGGCCGCAGGTGCATCGGGCCGTACGCGGGCGAGCCCGCATGGTAGACCGTCGGGTAATTCGCCGTCACGGCGCCCGCATAGGCCAGCATCGTGGCGCCCGCGACGTAGTTCGAGCTGTCGGGGGCGTCGCCAAAATCACGATCAGGCAGGGTCTTGCCGTTGGTAATCACGAAGGCCAGGTCCAGGGTTTGGTCTTCGTACTTGTGCCTCTGCGGATAACTCATCTCCATCCAGGCGGCGCCTTCGGAGACACGATATACGGCATCATCGTTCCAGCGATACTGCGGGGCGGTCGTCTTCCATCCGAACGTGTACGCGCTGGGATTGGCCGAGAGATCTTTGACAGCCAGCCAGTAGATTTTCCCCTCCTCCTGAACGAAGGGCTGTTCCTCGATGCAAAAGTTGTACTGGAAAGCATACCGATGATTGGCGGGCAGATACGTACCGCTGGCGGGGTCATACCAGTCTTCATCGCCGTCATGGACCCTGCGATACGTGTATTCTCCGGGCTTGAAGGCTTTCCTCCATTTCGGCTCGCCGGGCCGGCTCGAGCTCGCCGTTGTCGCCGGTACGTCAGTGTAGATTCTGATCTCGAATGTAAGGCTGTCCGGCCCATGCTCAGGAAGGATGTCCTTGAGGAACGAGCCCCAGATGTGAATGTCGCGGATGGGGCCCGTCGCCGTACATTTGAAATCATCCGCCAACATGGCTCGCCCGAGACTGACATCGATACCCGTCGGGCTCAGATCGGGCAACTGCGGCCAGTGCATCTTGTGTGGGTCGCCGCTCTTCCAATCACAGGGTTCCCCCTCCCCCGCCAGGATGGGCACGCCAGGCTGGTCCTCAAGTGCCCAGCCATCGAGAATCACGGCATGTCTGTCCGTGCCAAGGTTCGATTGGCTCAGTACATGGAGCCAGCCGTAGTTGCCCTTTGCCGTGCGAAGACCGACATACCCACCGCCCTCGCCGAATTCTCCGGAGCCGAACAGATATGCCATGTTGAAAAAGGAGGAGTTCGGGCCGATCAGGCCACCCACGGGCAGGTTCGAAGCATATGGCAACTGTGGATCAAAGCCGACTGCCATGCCGAGGACACCGCCCATGCCCATCCCACTTGGCGCGTAAATGGCCAGGCGGGTCCCCATACCCATTCCGATGACTGGGTTCGGGGGAAATGTCCCCGGCATCCCTGTCTCCAGCCACAGGTTCACCTTGAAGTCGTCCCAGTCGCCGGAGGCGGGAATGCCGGCGAGATCAATTGTCATCGAGTCCATGCGAGTCATGGGACCCAGGGACAGAACAACGTTCTGGGAGCCTGAATAGACGATGGCCCCGAAAGCGGGCGACGCGACTGCCGCCAATACAACTGCCCAAAGGATCATTGTGAGTCTCTTCACGACATGCTCCTCCTGTTGCGATAACCGGTTGAGGTTTCACTCCGTGCAGTCGAGCCGGACTTTGCGAGGCGAGTATCAAGACGGGAATAGACGCCCTTGCCGACTCGAGACGCATCACACTCAATGTGACAGTATTCCTATGGTTATTCTATAGTATGATACGATGGGCGAGAAGTCAACTCGCAATTGCCATTTCTTGGGGGGATTCTGTGGCGAGGACGGTGGCGAAGAGCAGGAACATCGAGGCGATGAAAGCGGCCTGCGACAAGGGAAAGGCAAGAGTGCGGCGGTAACACGGGGGCCCGTCCCAAACGGCACGAAGTCTATGTGTGGGAGTCTTTCCGACACGGACTCAGGGCGATTTCTGGTGAAAGAAGGCCTCTACCTGGTCCGGGCCTTTGAGGTACCCAAGCGAGAGCAGGAACGCATCCATCTTCTTGACGGTGTCAGCGAAGTGCTTGTTCTCGGCTCGCCCGTAGTTGAAGAAGCCGTGTGATTGGCCCGGATATCCGATGAGCTCACAACGGTTTCCCTTCTCCTTCATCTTCTCCGCGAACAGCTCGGACGTGAAATAGGGCACGGTTGTGTCGTCGCGGCCGTGAAAGATGATGGTCGGCGACTGGCCCGCGCGTATGTGGTGATAGGGGGAGAGCATTTCCGGCTCGACGCCCATCCGCTCCCCAAGCGAGCCGAGCTTATCCCAGGCCCTGTCGCCGCGGCCTTCGACGGGCGCCAGAACCAACGCAGGGTTGAACAGAACCAGGGCATTCGGCACCGCGGAAACCGATGCGTCCTCGCCTTGGTCATCGAATTCCTGAATGGTGCCCAGGGCGCCTGCCAGATGTCCGCCGGCGGAACCACCACCGGCCGCCACACGGTTGGGATCGATCCCCAGCCGCTCGGCGTTCCTTCTGACCCAGCGAATCGCCGATTTCGCGTCGCGAAAACACGAGACCGCCTTGACCCCATGACGGCTCTCCACCCGGTACTCGGCGGTCATTGCCACCATGCCTCGCGAGGCCAGATACGTGCACTGGTGCTGGAACTGCGCGGGCGAGCCGCTTCGCCAGCCACCTCCGAAGAAGAAGACTATGGCCGGGCGTCTGTCCCTGGACTGGTGATTCGCGGGCTCAAAGACGTGGATCGGCAGCTCGATCTCCCCGATCTTCTTGTAGATCTCGGCCCGGGAGCCGGGAAGCGACCTGGGCGCAGGCGCGGCATTCTGTCGATTTGCAGCCGAAGCCGCCAGACTGCCGAGCAGGATACCCACACCAACCACGAGGGGTCCGCATCGGACAATGAGGTTTCTCATACAGTGTTCCTCCATAGTCTATTCCGGCTCTCCTGTGCCAGTCAGAACCAGGGACCGTTGTCTTGTGCACGCCCGGATTGTACCAGATGCATCGTTCGGGCGAAAGGATCTGCTTCCATCAGCCCGACCATCCCGATTACCGAGGGCTGGGACAGGAGGCGAAGACGCTCAAGACCAATGTCCAGAATCTTCAGACCTCCTTGAAGGCCCTGAAGGATCGCTTTCAGGTGTACTATGAGGCCCTGAAGAAGAAGGGCGGCGACTTGTCCGGCCTGACTTCCTAGGGATGGTCCGGGTTTGTCATGGCCGGCGGAACGCCGGGAAATCCACGAGGCACTACTCGACGGGGGGCTGGCGTCCAATCACGCAAAACAAAGCCAATTTTTGTTGACGATGGGGGCGGCGGGCCTATGATATGGGCACTTTTCGTTTGCACGAAAGGATGGAGGCCCGCCCCAGACGACACCAGGGCAACAAAGGCTGGAGACGGGCATTGAACGTAATTGGCATGAAGACTTCAGGAACTCTCTGGAAGGGCTATACGAGATGGTACAAAAACCACGTTCTGTGAATCCGAATTGCGATATGTCGAGTTATCTGTTCACCAGCGAATCGGTGACGATGGGCCACCCGGACAAGGTGGCGGACCGGATCTCGGATTCGATCCTCGATGCGATGCTCGCGCAGGACCCGCTCAGCCGGGTCGCGTGCGAGACGCTGGTCAAGTGCGATATGGCCGTCATTGCCGGCGAGATCACCACCAAGGCCGTGGTGGATATCCCCGAGGTGGTGCGGAACACCATCCGGGCGATCGGCTACGACAACCCGGAGCTGGGCTTCAGCTACGACAATTGTGCCGTGCTGGTGTCGGTGAGTAAGCAGAGCCCGGACATTTCGCAGGGCGTCACCGAGGGCCAGGGCCTGCACAAGGACATGGGCGCGGGCGACCAGGGCCTGATGTTCGGCTATGCATGCCGGGAGACGCCGGAGCTGATGCCGATGCCGATCCAGTTGGCCCATATGCTGACGCTCCGGCTGGAGAAGATGCGGCAGACGCGGAAGCTGCCGTGGCTGCGGCCCGACGGCAAGAGCCAGGTGACGGTCGAGTACGAGAATGGCAAGCCAAAACGGATTCACACCGTGCTCGTCTCCACGCAGCACGCGCCGGATATCAAGTATCGCGACCTGCGCAATCAGGTCATCGAGCAGGTCGTGCTGCCGGTAATGCCGAAACGGCTGATTGACAAGGAGACGAAGTTCCACGTCAACCCGACGGGCCGGTTCGAGCTGGGCGGGCCCAAGGCCGACTGCGGACTCACCGGACGCAAGATCATCGTCGATACCTACGGCGGACGCGGACGCCACGGCGGCGGCTGCTTCAGCGGCAAGGACCCCTCCAAGGTCGATCGTACCGCAAGCTATATGTGCCGGTACATCGCCAAGAACGTCGTGGCGGCGGGCCTGGCCGATTGCTGTGAGGTCCAGGTCTCCTACGCCATCGGCGTGGCCCAGCCGATCTCCGTGTTCGTGGACACTGAGGGGACGGCGCGAATCAGCGAGACGCGTATCAGCCGGATCGTCTGCGACCTGTTCCCGCTGACGCCCAAAGGGATGATCGAGCACTTGAATCTTCGGCGGCCGATCTTCGCCGAGACCTCCCACGGCGGACACTTCGGCCGGGAGCTGCCCGACTTCACCTGGGAGAAGACCGACATGGTCGAGGCCCTACAAAAGGCCGCCAGCATCAAACCCGCAAGCAAATAGCGTTCTTCACACGGTTCATCTTATCGAAAGCCCGGCCTCACGCCGGGCTTTTTCCTTTGGGCGCCACGGTCGGTGGACGACGTGGACTTTGTGGACGCAGGTGGACGGGCGAAGCTGGCAATGAGTCCACGAAGTCCACCTCGTCCACAACGTCCACTCCGTCCATTCGAGCGTTTTTCTGTAATTCCCGCGCGCGATCCGGGTCTAATATGGCAGCCATGGCGAAGATAAGCGAGGAGCAGGCCCTGGTGGAGCGGTTTCGCCGGGGAGACGATTCTGCGTTCGACAGGATCGTGGAGCGGCACTCGGCCGCGGTGGCGGCCCTGGCCAATCGTCTGCTCGGCTGGCCGGGGGACGCGGACGACGTCGTCCAGGATGTCTTCGTCGCGGCATTTGTGCATTTGAAGAAGTTTCGCGGCGAGTGCCGGCTGCGGACGTGGTTATTCACGATCACCGTGAACAAGTGCCGCAGCAATTGGCGCCGGCATCCGCGTTCGACCCTGAGGCGGCCAGAATGCGCATGGCGAGAGAGGGACTCGACATCCTGTCGCGCCGCATCGCCGAGCTGCAGACGCGCATCGCGAATCTCCAGCCGCCCATGGTGACCGTGATCGGAGCGAGCTGATCCCGTTTGTAGTGTGCCCGTAAGGGCATCACAGACAACGCCTTACAGCGTCACTACGAACGTGGCCGGGGTTTCGGGTTTGGGCGGGTGCGATCAGAAAACGGTTGAATCTGGGACAGGCAGTCATATAATGCGCTTGCCCCGTCGAAGCGATTCGGGGCGTGTTCACTGTGCATGATATATGAGGAGAAGTGACATGCCGGTCCAGAAGAAAGCGGAATCCGCAGAGCCTACGCTCAAAAGCACCAAGCAGGAGTTGCTGGATGCCTACAACCAGATGCGTCAGGAACTGGAGGAGAAGGACAAGACCCAGTTGAAGCCCGAGTTGAAAGTTCAGGAAAAGAAGGAAGCCCAGGTCCTGGCGGCCGTGAAGGCGACGACGGCGGATGGCGTGATCCAGAAGATCAACCAACTCAAGCAGGAGATGACCCGGACCCTGAGCGATCTCGGCGACAAGCTCGCCGCCGAAGTGGAAAAGTGCAACCAGGTCCAGCAGGCCATCGACATCAAGCAGAAGGAATTGGCGGAGGTCTTCGAGATCGACCGGGCCGCCGGAACGCTGGCTGCCTTGATCGAGGCGCAGCACCAGGAGAAGGAACGATTCGAGCGGGAAATGGCGGAGGAGAAAGAACGCCTCAGCGGCGAGATCGAGTCGATGCGGGAACAGTGGAAGGCGGAGAAAGCCGAGCACGACGCCGTGGTCAAGGAGCAGGACGCACTGGAAACCAAGCGCCGCCAACGCGAGAAAGAGGAGTACCGCTATGCCTTTGAGAGGGAGCAGCAGTTGGCCAGGGACAAGTTCGAGGATGAGAAGGCCAAGCTGCTGGCGGAGAAAGTCCAGATCGAGACTGAGATGAAGGCATTGCGAGAACAGACGGAGAAGGATCTCCAGAAACGCGAGAGGCTGGTGGCGGAGCGGGAAAAGGAATTCGAATCGCTTCAAGCGCAAGTCCAAGAGTTCCCCAAGAGACTCGACGCCGCAGTGGCCGCTGCGACCAAGTACGCCACCGAGGGGATTCAGCGCGAGACCAAGTACCAGCAGGACCTCCTGCAGAAGGATTTCGAGGGGCAGAAGAACGTCCTGACGGCCAGGATTCAGTCGCTCGAAAAGGCGGTCAAGGAACAGGCGGATCAACTCGCCAAGCTCTCCCAACAGCAGGAGGCGGCCTATCAGAAGATCCAGGACGTGGCGGTCAAGGCGATCGAAGGCGCATCGAAACTCGGTTCATTCGGCAGCCTGATCCACACGCTCAAAGAGCAGACGAGAAAGCAGGCAACCGAGGACTGATCACGAACGCATAGGTGATGCACAGTGTGTATCCTACCGGTTGGGCCGTCGCCGGATTTTATCGCACGTCAGTTCAGTGTTGAGGCGTAATGTTCTGATTCACGCGGAAGAGGTTGCCCGGATCATACCTGGCCTTGACGCCGGCGAGGCGATCGTAGTTGCCTCGATAGGTGGCCTGGACACGATCGGCGCCTTCCTCCATCATGAAATTCACATAGGCCCCGCCGGCGCAGTACGGGTGTACCGCATCCCAGTATTCCCTCGCCCACTTTGTGATTTTCTCGCGATTGACGGGGTCCGGGTCGATACCGGTGATGACCATGGACCATTTGGCGTCGCGGTAGCTGAACGCCGTGGCGTCCTGAGCGACCCGGTTGGCCTGCCCGTCGATCGGGTACAGATGCATCGCGGACAGCAGGTTCGGCAGGTGCGAGGCGTACTCGATGTGCTGGTCGATGGCCTCATCGCTCAGCTCCTTGACGAAATCGCCCTTCCAGTACCATTGCAGGCCGGGCGGCAGGAGCGGATCGAACATCTGCTGCAAGGCGGCGAACGGCATGCACCCGACGTGCTCGAACAGCGGCGGATGGGACCGTCGCACCTCGTTTAGATCTTTTGTCGCTTGTTCGGCGGAGCCCAGATGGCACCAGACGACGGCGCAGACGGGTCTGCCGTGCAGGTGGGTGGGGAACAGCGGCACCGGCAGGATGTTCATGAACGCAAAGAAACCGTAGAGATCCTCCGGCGCCGCGGGCAGGAACTCCCGGTACCAGCACATGATTTCCGCCGCCTGGCGCATGTCCCAGAACATGGGACCTGCCGTGACCATGCTGACCGGATGGGCCTGATACAGGAAGCTGGTGACGACGCCGAAATTGCCGCCGCCGCCCCGGATCGCCCAGAAGAGGTCATCATTCTTTTCCGCCGACGCGACGACGAGCCGGCCATCGGCGAGAACGACATCAGCCTCCTGGAGGTTATCGACCGTCAGGCCGTATTTGCGCGTGAGATAGCCGTGTCCGCCGCCCAGGGTCAGGCCGCCAATGCCCGTGGTCGATACGACGCCGGCCGGCACCGCCAGGCCGAACGCGGAAGCGGCGTGGTCCACTTCTCCCTGCGTGCAGCCGCCCTCGGCACGCACGGTGCGCGAGTCCGGGTCCACCCGAATCCCGTTCATCGGCGACAGGTCGAGCACGACGCCGTTTTCGCAGGTCCCCAGGCCCGCGCCGTTGTGTCCGCCGCCGCGCACGGCCAGAAGCAAGCCGTTCTCCCGGGCGAAGTTCACTGTACAGAGGACATCGGCCACATCCACGCAACGGGCGATCATGCAGGGATGCTTGTCGATCATGCCATTGTACACCCGCCGGGCCGACTCATAGGCCGGATCGTTGGCCAGAATCACCTTCCCGCACAGGGACGCTTTGAACTGATCGACAGCGCGGTCGTCCAGAGAGATCTCATAATCCCAAGTCGTTTTTATCCGTACTTTGCCCATACCGATCTTGATACCGCTGACCAAAAGCGGAGTCTGTAGTGATTCTCCGCAGCCAAGTTCAGGCTTTTGCCGAAGGACACTCGTACCTGTTCAGCCAAAGCCGGGTGGCAGCGAGACAAACCATCGGCAAGATGCGCTTGCCGCTGCCACCCCTCTCACCAGATCATGCCAGCCAAGACTCAAGAAAACGGGGCGTTGCCAACGAGTCTGCCCGTGTCACCCTTTGTTGCATCTACCCGGACCAAGCGAGAAGCAGGAGTCGCCCCGGCGTGCGACGGCTCAGTGTTTGAAGTGTCGTTTGCCGGTGAAGACCATGGCGATGCCGTGCTTGTCGGCGGCGGCGATGACCTCGTCGTCTTTCTTGGACCCGCCCGGCTGGACGATGGCGGCAATGCCAATCGCCGCGGCGTTCTCCACGTTGTCGGGGAACGGGAAGAAGGCGTCGGAGGCGATGACGGCCCCGCGGGCCTCGTCGCCGGCACGCTTGGCCGCGATCAGGCCGGACTCCACGCGGTTCATCTGGCCGGCTCCCACGCCGAGGACCTTCCTGTTCTTGGCGATGATGATCGTGTTGCTCTTGGTGTGCTTGGCGACCAGCCAGGCAAGCCGCAGATCGGCGAGTTGCTCCGCGGTCGGCTTGGCTTTGGTCGGGAACGTCAGCACATCGGGCTCCCAGCCGACCAGGTCCCGTTTCTGCAACAGCAGGCCGCCGACGATGTGGCGGACATCATACTCGCTCGTATCGGTCCTGGTCCGGTCGATAGAACCGGTTTCGATAAGGCGGACCCGGCTGCCCCAGATTTTGAGGGTCCGGACGATCTCGATGGCGTCCTCATAGAACTTGGGCGCGACGATGACCTCGGCGAAGAAACCCTCGGCTCCGAGGGCCTTTCCGAAGCGGCCGTAGGACTCCATGATGGTCCGGGCCAGCTCGACATCGACCGGCCTGTTCACGGCGATGATCCCGCCGAACGCGCTGACGACGTCCCCTTCATACGCCTTGCGGTAGGCGACAGAGATATCCTCGTCCACGGCACAGCCGCACGGATTGAGGTGCTTGACCACCACCGCGGCGGGCTCCTCGAATTCCTTGGCCAGCTCGAATGCGGCGTTGGCGTCGAGCAAATTGTTGAAGCTGATCTCGGTCTCGCTCTGCAGGATGCGGCCGTTGCTGACGCAGGCCTCCTGGCTGCGGGGCAGCTTGTACAGGGCCGCCGCCTGGTGCGGGTTCTCCCCGTAGCGCAATGGCATCTCCTTCGTCAGCCCGATGGTCATGCGATTGGGGAATTCCACGCCGGCCCGCGCATTGAGGTACCTGGCGATCGTGGCGTCGTACGTGGCCGTCAGGCTGAAGGCCGCACGCGCCAGCTCCTCGCGGAGCTTGGCGCTCACGGCGCCGTTGTTGTTGCGCATCTGCTCGATCACGCGCGGGTACTGGTCGGAGCCGGTGACGACGACGACGAACTTGTGGTTCTTGGCGGCCGAGCGGATCATGCTGGGCCCGCCGATATCGATGTTCTCGAGCGCCTCTTCGAGGGTACACTCGGGTTTCGTGATCGTCTGCTCGAACGGGTAGAGATTGACGCAGACCAGGTCGATCGGCTCGATGCCGTGCTGGCGCATGGCCTCGACGTGCTCCTTCTTGTCCCTCAGTCCGAGCAGCGCGCCGTGAATCTTCGGGTGCAGGGTCTTGACCCGGCCGTCCATCATCTCGGGAAAACCGGTGACGGAATCGATGCTCACGACGCTGATTCCCGCCTCCGCGAGCTTCTTGGCCGTGCCCCCGGTGCTGATGATCTTGACCCCCATCTGGGCCAGCGCGTTGGCAAAACTGATGACCCCGGACTTGTCCGAAACACTGACCAGAGCGGTCCTGATTGTGACGTCCATATCAACTCCTTCTCGAAACCTGCACCTGCTCCTACCGGGCCGGCGCGAGGCAGGCGACGTGTCCCTGCGCGTCGGCGACATAGATCTTCGCGTCGGCCGTGTTGGCCGCATAATGGAACACGGGGGCGAAATTCACCCAATAGAGCTTTCGACCCGTGGCATTATCCATGACGGTCAGCGTCTTTTCCTTCGTGATGACGTACGCCTTGCCGGCGGCCTCCGCCAGCAAATCGACGCCCTCCCGCAACGCCCAGATCGTCTGGCCGGACTGCTTGTTGATGGCGGTCAGGCCCCGGGCGGGAGCGTACTGATAGACGACGTCCTTCGTGACCCGCGGGGGACGATCCAACACCCCTTCGGTATGGTACTTCCAGACAAGGTTCACAGCGGACGAGTCGCCCGCGTCCACCCTGTAAACACTCATGTCCTTATTGGCGAAAAAGAACGAGTTGCCGTCGCGAATGACCGGTCCGGCGATGGCCTCGACCGCTTTGAATTCCCAGAGCTTCCTGGGCCGGTCGGCCGCCACGGCCATGAGATTGCCCGCATCGGTGCCGAAGACCACGATCTGCTCATCGGCAAGGACCGTGGTGATGAGCGAGTCGTTCTCCGCCGCCACTTGAAAGAGCTGGACCATGTCCTTCGCTCGCAATGCGTGCAGGCGCCGGTCCGCGGCGCCGATGTAGAAGAACTGGCTGTTGCGCACCGGGGGAGCGACGATGCCCAGCCCCAGGTCGGTGACCTGCTTCTCGACTCCGGTCTCGACATCGAGCTGCACGAGCCGGTTATCGATGACGCAGATCAGGCGGTCCGCGTAGGCTGTCCATCCGAGGATTGGGAAACCGGCAGGCGCGACGGCCCTGCTGAAAACCACTTTGCCGTTATTCCCGTCAAGCGACCACGTGTAGTTGCGGTCCGAGCGGACATACAGCCGCTCGTCCAGCAGTTGCATCGTGTCGAGCTTCTCGCCCTTCTTGACCGGCAGCGCGTTCTGCCAGACGAGCGAAAGACCCGCGTGGTCGAGCAGGTCCCTGGAGATGAAGCAGTCGAAGGTATCCTGGGCTCGGACAGTCGCAGACCCGAACCACAGCAGACACCCGGCCAAAAACAACAGACCCTCCCGTCGTGATGATCTTCCCATGTGCCCTACCCTGCCAGTACCGAGTTTCTTTAAGTCACGAGCTCCTCACGCCAGATCGACGTAGTCGGTCAGATCGACGCCATGCTCAGCTTCGAACTTGCGCATCTGCTCGATGCGCTCGATATCATCCTGAATTCGATGGACCAGCTTGAAGATGTACGGCTTTCCCGTCAGGCGATTTCGCAGGTCATCGAGCATCGGCTCCCACGAGCCGCCGTACAACTGGCCCTTGAGCACCACGAGCATCCGATGTTCCTGGCTGAGGCCGTCCACATACGTAGCCACAGCCCCATCAGCCTTCTCGCCCGCGCTGTTGTCGCTCGTTTGCACAGGGTCCACCATAAGCTGCCACCTCACCGTCGTGACATCCGTCACGCCGGCCTATCTGGGCCGAATCCTACCCTCCTTCCCCGGAGATTTCAACACTTTTTCCCGATTTGTCCCCCGGAATCCACAGGGAGATTCTCCATCTCCACACAGAAAAGCCTGTGCGGAGTCCCACCAGATGATCTCATAGTAACCCAAGTGAGCATACCGGCGCAGGGATGCTGAGACAGCGTCGGGGTGAGGCGAGACGCCAATACACGAATTCAATCGAGCAGGCCGCTCAGGACCAACTCCGCTTCCTGACGCAGGGTCATCAGTTGGCGCAAGTCCTGCTTTGCTGTGACGAGTTCCTGGCCCGCCTTCTGCTTTGCCGTCCGCAGGGCAGTCAGGCCGGCCTTGATTTTGTCCACCGCCGCCCCTTTGCTGCGCAGCAGGTCCCGCAGTTCGCTGCTCCTCCGCTCCACCTCGGTCCTCGGCCGCTCATTTCCAGTCTTCATTTGCGGCTGAGGGTGCATCAGGTTATAGACCTTCTCGATCCTCGGCTTGACGACCGCCCACTCCTTGTCCGAGACCCCCAGCCGATCCTTGAAGTCCTCGATGGCCCGCTGGTGGTCCTGCACCCGCCGCTCCTCCATGATCTTCATCCGCTCCTCCGGACCGGCATCACGCATCCGCTCCGAGAAGTCCTTGAACTCCTCCATTCGCTCCCGTCCCTCCTTGCGGGACCTGGCCTCCGCCTCCCTGCGCTGCGGCTCCTTCTTCTCCTGCCCGAAGACAGTGCCCGACAGGAGACCAAGAATTGCCAAACCGGAGGAACCCGCGATCCGACGCCTGGAAATCCCGGCGTCAGTCTTTCTACAACGAAAGTCTTGCAGCTTCATTGTCCGTCGCTCCTGTCTCCCCGCAAGTTCTGCTCCATCATATCGAGCTTCTTCTTCAATGCCTGATCCTGGCGGGGTGGGGCCATGGTGGGGTCAGGTCTGCAATTAGGATTCCGCTGAAAAACTGCTGTTTTTGGAGAGGGTGTATCGTGCATGGGGAGGACCTGTTTGGCGGCACGGGCCTGCAACGGAGGAGGTCTTGCGAACGTGCCGGAGGTCGTACGTCGTTGACGCACTGGCTTGTGGAAGGAGACTGTCGTTTCCGTACGGGTACGCATCTCTTTTAATCCTGA
>Ga0214473_10000560_pt1 | contig 52061 bp, 46 predicted proteins | sample RVTome_7_FD_203509 | JGI IMG/M metagenome (GOLD analysis project Ga0214473, IMG submission 203509) | Soil microbial communities from uranium-contaminated site in the Upper Colorado River Basin, Wyoming, United States - RVT98D197 | ecosystem: Environmental > Terrestrial > Soil > Contaminated >...
TCAGCTCGGCGATCTTCCGTTCGATCTCGTTTGCCTTGTCTCTGTTCACGTTATGCCCTTTGGCTGTGCCCTCCATGCCTGCGCCTCCGCCCGCCAAGGGGGCATCGGCCCGGCCTGACCGTCGCCGCGCCAAACAAGACTGAAGGTTAGCAAAAGCAGGGCCTTGCGCCCCCCGGAATGGGCTGGTACGTACTTTGTGAGTACAATAGCTACCAAGGACAAGGAGTGGCCATGGGAGTACAAACCAAAAAGGCCTGCAAAGATCGGCGGATGAGTGTCCGCGTATCGGCGGTTGAGAAGACGACTCTCGAGAGAGCCTCCCGTTCGATGAGAATGAGTACAAGTGAATTCGTTCTCCGGGAAGCGATGGCCTCTGCGGAGGAGATCCTGGCAGAGAGAACCCGCTTCGTGCTTTCGGGAGAGCAGTGGGAGGCATTCATCGCGAGATTGGACGAGCCTCCCCGCGCGCTACCCGCTCTATCGAGGCTGTTGACTGAACCCAGTCCGTTCGATGTGCGATGACCGGGCTCTTTACGCGCCTGTCCCACTGACCGATGCTCACAACGTCGCTGACTTTGACTGCGGGAAAAGGCGCCTGAACGACTTTCTTCGCCGACGCGCATTGGAAAACCAGAAGAGCGGCAAGCCAAGGACCTATGTAGCCGCCCGCGGGAAGAAGGTGGTTGCCTTCTACAGCCTAGCCCCGGCGGCGGTAACTCCGGACCAAGCGCCGGAGAGAGTGGGCAAAGGACAGGGATCGCAGGATATACCCGTCATTCTGCTTGGGCGCTTGGCAGTCGCTCGGGAAGAGCAGGGGAAAGATCTCGGGCGACACATGTTGCTCGACGCCCTTCGCAGGGCTCTGAAGGGTGCGGAGGTGATTGGGGGCCGAGCGGTCCTCGTACATGCTGAGGATGAAGAAGCGCGGGGGTTCTACCTCCGCTATGGTTTTGAGGCCTCGCCGACCGATGAGCTGCACTTGCTGATGCTCATGAAAGATCTACGCAAGACCTTCGACCTGGAAGCCGGGCGGGCCGGGCACTAGACGGAGAGCGTGATCGTCGCGCCGCCGGAGGTGCAGGCCACGACGCCGGGGGTCGAGACGGCGAGTCCCAGGCAAAGCGCCACAAGGCCTAGAAAAGAGCTACGACACATCCGTAGTCACTACGCGTATCCGCCCCGGAAATCGGGCAGTGCTTGTATTCAGGCTTCGAGTAGGTCTCGATCTCACGCTCTTCGAGCCCGGCACGTCCGCCCATCGTGGGCTGCCCCCTCACAGTCCGAGGCCGAGCCGCCGGGTTAGAACGACTGGGCCTTCTCGAGGAGGCCGACCACCTCTTCATCAGACGTCTGGGAGAAATCCACGTAGGCAAATCCGATAGCGTAGAAGGGCTCCGGAGTCATGAGGCAGACGGTCTCATCCACCTCTCTCCTCAGGTCGGCGCAGGTGTCCGACGGACCGGTGGGAACCGCTACCACGATTCGGGCCGGCTGATGAATCTTGAGCGATCGGATGGCGGCACGCATGCTCGCTCCCGTGGCCAAACCGTCGTCGACCAGTATGACCGTCTTTCCAGACAAATCGAGCGGCGTCGAGTGACCTCGATACCGTCGCTCGTTTTGCTCGAGGACCGCCTGCTCCCGGGCAGCAATAACCTCGATCTGGTCCTCCGTCAGACCGAGCGCCTCGACAACGTCGTCGTTCAGCACCCGGACTCCGCCACTGGCGATCGCGCCCACTGCCAGCTCTTCCTGCTCAGGAGCTCCCAGCTTGCGCACGATGAAGATATCGAGCGGCGCGCCGATAGCGTGCGCCACCTCAAACGCCACCACCACTCCGCCGCGGGGAACACCGAGAACGATGGTGTCGTCGCGACCGGCGTACCTATCCAGCTCCGCCGCCAGCCGTCGGCCTGCGTCCTGCCGATTGATCAGTTTCTCCATGCTGCCCTCCATTAGGAGCCATGCGACATCCGGGCGGTACCTGATCATGCCGGAGATGTTCAGTCCGCAAGCACACCCACTACCGGGAACGAGTCCAGCTCGTCTGGGAAGTGAGGGGCATCATCCATTGCGGCGGTCAGGTCCACTCCGGCCGAATGTTCGCCCTGATGCTCCCCGCCCCCCCACAGCACACTGTCGGTCACGTCGTAGATCTTCCCCGCGTGGGCGACATATGCGCGCCGTCCATCTTTGCCGTCGAAATCAGCCAGACTCTCCCGCGTGAACACTTCTTGTTCCATGAGTCTCCCCACAACATGCTTTGAATCTTCCCCGGGCAAACATCGGTGCCGGATAGGCCTTGGCCCGTCGTCATGTGCCTCTCGTTCTCCCCACCCAGCTGTCGGGCCAAACGACTCGAGGACGCCGTTCCATTCCTCCCGCTCACTCGCCCTCTTGGGAGGGATCCAATACTTGCCCCAGGAATACGATCTGCCCCGTGTCGCGATCTCTGATCAGATATAGAAACGGCCGGTCGAGAATGATTGTGTTCTCCTTAGGTCCCACGCCCCCGGCCACCGCGTAAACGGCCGAAGCCGCTCCGGCTTCTGTCCCCTTCTCACCAACCGACACGTATGCCTTGTGGTACACGTCCCGCACGTACATGGGACCGGCCGGTCGCGCGCCTCGGTCGGGATCGAGGGGATCGAGCGGGAAGTCCGACGCCGTGAAAAGCTTGTTCATCCCCAGCTTCTTGAGTCCCTCAAGTACTAAGGGGGTGGAAACGAAGCCGAACCTGGGCATCTTCACCCGAATCTGGCTCTCCTTCAGGCCGGCGATGATTGTCCCCAGCCTCTCGCCGTCCAAGCCGGCAGCAAACTGCTCGAACCCGCCGTCCCCAGGAAGTATGAGAACCATCGAGAAGCGGTTTCCCTCGTAGGGAAGCTCGACCGCCTGGTAGTCGATCCCTTCGGCGTTGGGAAACACCTGTTGCTGGTTCATCATCGGGACCATGACCTTGCCGCCCTCCGCGATGTGGAAGAAATCGTCCATTGTCGCTTCCACATCGAACGGATGCAGCCAGGCCGCGTTGAAATAGCAGGCGCTGGCAAGCAGAAATACGGCGCCGTCGTCCTTGGGCTCTAGTGCGCCGGGAGGCAGAAGCTCGCTGATCTTGTCCTTTGTCGCCTCGGCCACCCACTTGTTGATGGTGCTTCGGGCCGCCTCCGGCCGGCTGAAATCGATCAACCTAAGGGCCGCGCCGTAGTTCTCACTCAAGATATCGACGAACGATTGGCGGTAAGAATAGAAGGCATCGCCCCAGAGCGAGCTGGCGCTCTTCATTTGCTCCGACTGGGCAAGGGTCTGGTCGAGAGCATTGAAGGCGGGGTAGAGACGTTCTCCCAGCGGCGCGACGTGGAGCACCTTGGCCATCTCGGCCGTCGTCTCGGCGTTTGCCGCGGGCATGGTCATGGAGAGGGCCACCGAGAGGCTGAAGGGAGAACAAATGAGGTTGTCGGTGGTCGAGCTCACCGCCCTAAACAGATCGAGGCTGAAGGCGTTGCTTGCGTCAACCAGAAGAGGAACGTCAACCTGCGCCTCAGCCGAGGGGGTCGCTCGACTCTTGGTTGGCGCCAGAAGGCTCGTGGTTTGGGTGTCGCCCTCATCCTGTCTCTCGGCCGTACCGCAGCCCCAGAAACCGACGCCCGCCCCCAGAAGGACCGCGAACGCAAAGATGGCTATCATTCTGGGGAATCTGCGTCTCACCGACCCCCCTTATGGAATCAGTCCCTCGCTGGTCACGCGCGTTTGACGCGTTAGTGAGCCGACTGGCTCCATGTCCTTCCTACGCCCTCGCTTCATCATACGTCCGGCAGGGGCGCGGGTGTGATCTCCACCGGCTTTTCAAACCACGATGGGGTGTTCTTCAGGGAAGGGTGCGCCAAGCCTCGAGCCAGGCGACCACCTGACCCAGAGGCAGCCCGACCCACTCGGCGTGGTAGTTCTGGCCGCCCTCTTGCCAGTCGAGCATGGAGACTGTTCCAGGCGAGACGCGCGCCTGGCCATCCCGACCGCGGATTTGAACCGCCCGCGTCTCCGCGGCTCCTTCGGAAGGATTGCCCACCCAAGATTGGACCGCGATCAAGGGGTTCGCCTCATCACCCCGCGTTACGACGAGCTCTAGGGTGATCTCCTTGGTTGGAACCGTCTCCCAAAGGATGAACCGGGCAGAGACCGTGGCGGCGTCAGCCACAGGCGGAATGGATGGAAGAAGGATGTGAAGATCATGGGACCGCAGCACATCGGCTATCCGGGCCTGGTCGGCCGAGCTCGGGGACTCAGCGGGGGTCCATGTGAAATCGACGGGCTGCGAGATGAGGGTTATGAGGGTGCTCGACTCAGGTGAGGCCGCGGTACCCGACTCGCAGCCCACCAGGCCGACTGTCGCTACCAGAAGCAGCCCGACGAAGAGGATCAGCGCCGTTAGTTGCGATTTGCGGTCCACTTCCCACCGCCGCTTCGTCCGCTCGTCTGCCCGCAAGCCTGCGACTTGTGTCTATGGCCGGCCGATGGCCATCGGTGAAGGATCACGGTTCTACTCATCGATGAGCGACAACGCGTTCCACACCAGCTGCGCTGCCTCACCCCGGCTGCACGAGACACCGGCGTCCCAGCGCCGCACCCAATCGATGAGACTGGAGAGAAGGTCATTGGCATAGGCCTTCCTCAGATTTCCGAGATGCGGAGGCTCCCACTGGTATGCCCCCGGAGCCTGCCCCTCTATGTTCCTCAGCAATCCCGGGTGGAATATGTCCAGAGCGCGCACCAAGATCGAGACCGCCTGGGCCCGGGTCAGCGGCGCGTACGGGTCGGACGTATGTAAGCTCTTGCCCTTGAGGATGCCGGATGCACTCAAGGCCGCGACATACTCATGCGGATAGAGATTGAGCGGGTCATCGGCGCCCAGATCGGTGAACTGGGAGTTCATGTCCTCTGCCACCGGCACGTCGAAGGCCTCGCACACCATCTTCGCGAACTGGGCCCGCAGAAGAGGCGCTTCCGACCGGAATTCTCGATCTGCCCCCATCTGATAGCCGCCGGCGATCCCCTGCTCACTCAGACCGAGGATGCCGGTGCGGTAGCGATGATCGCCGGCCACATCCTGGAAGGGATCGACGTAGGAATCGGGTGCCGTGGCCACCACGAAACCGTCGGGAGGTTCCCAGCCGGGCTCCATTGAGAACCAGTGCTTCCACCAGATAACCGTCCGTCCGTGGACCTGGGAGGCCTGATCCATCCAGGTGCGATTGGCCGAGAGCTGCGTAGCTTGCCCGCTGCTAAGGTCGTTGGCCATGATCTCGGAGTCCAGCTCGCCGCCGCGCTCCCAGACCACCAGGCCGTCGGAGATCTCCGGGGTGAAGTTGAGGAAGAGATTGTGACTGACGTCGATGAGCTGTCCGGTCTGGGTGTCGTATCCCTGGATCTCCCTCAAGTTCTCAGTGTAGACCTCGCTTCCGATATAGGTGTCCCACACCACGTAACGCCCGTCGGTCTTGGGGAAGGGCTCGGGAGTCTGGATGATGGCAATCTTCTCGGTCGTTCCAGTAGAGATCCGATGCAGAAAGACGTCCATCGGATCGTATGAAGCGCCGGGCACCAGCCCTCCAGAAGCCGCCCAGGAGACCAGATCGCCCTCGAGGCTGACGTGCAGGGAGATGGCCGCGGTGGGGCCCAGCTTGACCTTCGTCCCATCGGCCAGATCATGAAGCCACGCCTCGGCGCCCTCCCCCGCAAGGGCGCCATTCACGTAGGCGATGTGGGTCTCCCCGAGGTCGAACGTCGTCTGGCCTCCGGACCCCCCGCCGCCGGCCGCCAGGCGATCGCTGACCCGAACTGTGGCCTCCGAGCTGATGGTGTACACATAGAGGGTCCGCTGGAAGCCGGTTTGTCCATCTGGCGCCGGATCGTACTGGGTCCAGGCAATGTGATCTCCGACTATCTGGAGACCGAGTTCCGGGAAGATGCGCCCCTCGGCGACGAGTCGCGTCGTTCCGGTGCCCCAGTCGCGAAACCACAACTGGGCAAGCGTGTTGATGTCCCAACTTACCCGGGAGACCCACGCAAGTCGATCCCCGTCCAAGGCCACGTCGGACTCCGTTTCGGGAGTATCGGTGATCTTGGTCTCATTGCCGGTGGCTATATCCAGGAGAAAGACATCAGATTGCTGAGCGTCGTATTTGATCCAGGCGACACTTTCTGAATCAAACGCGGCCTCAAACCCGATCGGGATCTGATGTGAGGAGAGATCCTTGAAATGCCACCCCGCGACGTCGATCGTCGCCACGGCAGGCCCAGCGAACAAGAGAAGGACCGCCAGAGCGACGACCACGGTGAGAGCAGCAATCCTGCATGTTCCTCCGCCTGTCATCATGAACTCCCTTCTCGCTGCTCCTCCCGTGTGCCTTCCACAAACCGCTGCTTTGACGCGGCGACCACGCCAGACGCTCCGGGCTTGATCCTACGCCTTCACTTCTTCATATGTCCGGCGGGGGCAGAGCTTCGGCCACCCGCCCGACCTAGCTCTTGGCCACGAGGTATTCGAACATCGCACCCGGCCAAACCTGGATGGTGCGTCTAAGCTTTCCGCTTCGGTACTCGCGAATCTCGACATATTGGGGGATATCCTTTGCGAGAACGACGACCATCTCCCGGTTTCCCTGGAGCGCGAGGTTCAGGTACAAGTCGGCGGAGGTGATGTGGCCGCCGGTCTCGTTCGCCGGTTTCATGCTTCGGTAGGCTGTGAGCAACTTGTCGAGCTCGCCAGTGTTGCCAAGGTCTATGGTCGTGACAACGGGGACGCCGCCTCCGGCCGGGTACAAGTTCTTGACCGTGGCCTGGACTAGATCTGAGGCCTTGAACTCCGGGGCGCCTGGGGCAACAACCCCCCGCGCTAACAAACGCCCACCAGGCGATGAGCCCACCCACGACGATGAGGAAGAACGGCCAGCGAACGATGCGGAGCAACCGCCGGCGGGATTCAGTTATCTGTGGGTAGCGCCTCGTCGGTGACCCCCGCTATCGTATGCTGCGGACTGAGCCCAGGTTGCCGGCGTTGCCATCCTCACCGTGGCGGACATGCTGGATCGACTCACACCGCGGCAGTCGGAGGACTGAGCTTAAGCCTATTCGCCCAGCTTCGCCTTTGTGAACTCCACGTGCGTGTACGCGATGCGGAACCCGACCCGCTCCATATTCCTTTGCGACGTGCCGCCGGGCGTGGCCTCGGTCACAGCCAGATCGCAACCGGCGTCACGAGCCAGCTGCAACCGGCGCCGCTGAACGGCTTGCTGGATGCCGCGCCTTCGGTACTGAGGCAGCGTAGAATCACCCGACAGCCATCCCACCCCGCCATCGATCACAAGGCTCCCGGCCCCGGCAGGCTCTCCGTCAACCCAGGCCATCACGAGAATGGCTTCCTCCCGCTCGGCCATGATCCTGCCGAACTCCTCGTGAACCGGCTCAGGCGGCGCTCCACCGAAGGAACCTCGGGCTTCGGTGCGCGCCCACGCGTCTCGCTCTTCGGGCAGGCATACCCGTACTTCCGGCTCACTACCTATGTCGAGGAGCGAAGGTTCGGGCAGCCGACGGCCGTCCGGCGACCCGCCGCCCAACGACCCGCCGCCAAGCTCGAGCACGAAGAGATGTTCGAATTCCGACACCCACCATCCTCGGCGCCCCAAGCCTTGAAACAGCGAGTGGTCGGCTAACGGGCACATGCTCACGAAGGCCGCGGCGCCATGCGCGTGGTAGAAGGCCTCCAGACGCGCCAACTCCATCTCGTCCACCGGCCCGCGCATGCCCAGACCGGTCGCCAGATTCACCGGCGAGCCCTCGCCCAGCCACAGCGCCACACCGTCGGCCACGTCGATGCATTCGGCGGGTACGTTCGGGAAGACGATCCTGGCGACTTCGGCCAGACGGCGGAACTCAGCGCAGATGAGGCTCTCCAGGCGGCGCGCCAGTGCGTGGTCGGCGTGGATCATGACAACATTCTTAGAGAGATCCGAAAGACGTGTTCGCTGGCGGCCCGTGCGGCCATGCTCATCTCCCGCTTCCCGGTCGCGGTCCTGCCTTCCTCTCCATAGGAACCCATCCCAGTGGAGAATGCAAGTTTCGCCGACCCTTCTGATACCCTCGTTACCAGACGAGTCGAACCAGCCGGGGGGGCTTCTCTTGGGCATACGAGCAGCACGTGAGTCCGATCTCGAGACGATGCTGGAGATCTATAACCATGCGGTGATCCACACCACGGCGACGTTCGATGTCGAGCCCCGGTCCCTGGAGGCCCAGGAGTCCTGGTTCGCCGAACACGTCCGCCCGTGCGCAATGATCGTCTGGGAGGAAGACAGCCGGGTCCTGGGGTGGGGATCCATCGGCCCCTATGCCCCGCGACCGGCGTACCGCTTCGCCGGAGAAGTCTCGGTGTACGTGGAACCGGGGCCGCGACGCCGCGGTTTTGGTCACGGACTCCTGGGCGAGCTCGTCGTACTGGGCACGGCCGGCGGCTTCCACACCCTGGTTGCCCTGATCACCGATGAAAACGAGGCCGGCGTCCGGCTGGCGAAGGGGGCCGGTTTCCACCGGACCGGCACGCTTGAAGAAGTGGGGTTCAAGTTCGACCGCTGGCTGGACGTGGCCGTCTACCAGCGCGCCTGCGGCGCTCGACCAGGTGCGCGCCCGTGAGCGCCGTGCCACCCGCGAGCGCCGTGCCACCCGCGAGCGACGTGCCACCCGCGAACGCCGTACCGCCCCGAAGCGGGTCCCCCGACGGCGTCCCACCGGTGACCAGGCTCGCGCCGGTGACCGGGCTCACCAGCGACGAGGTCCGCGCGCGCGTCGCTGCAGGCCACACCAACGTCACTCCCCGCCCGGGCGGACGCTCGGTGTGGGACATCGTCCGCACCAACGTGTTCACCTGGTTCAACCTCATCCTCGGGGTGCTCTTTGTGTTCATGGTCACGTTCGGATCGTGGCGCGACGCCCTGTTCGGCATCGTGATCGTGGTCAACGCGCTGATCGGCATCGCCCAGGAGATGCGGGCGAAGATAGCCCTGGACAAACTCTCGCTTCTCACCGCCCCCGCGGCTAAGGTGATCCGGGATGGCGCCGAACTCGAGATACCGATCGCCGAGGTGGTACTCGACGAGGTGCTCCGGATATCGGCCGGCGATCAGGTGGTGGCCGACGGCGAGACCCTCGAGTCGCAAAGCCTGGAAGTAGACGAATCCCTGCTCACCGGTGAATCCGTGCCCGTGGCCAAGGATCCCGGTGACCGGCTGCTGTCCGGCAGCTTCGTGGTCGCCGGGGGTGGCCTATTCCGCGCCACCGCCGTGGGCGCCGATGCGTACGCGCAACGCCTGGTGGGCGAGGGCAAGCGCTACGTGCGCCTACACTCCGACCTGATGAGGGGCATCAACAACATCCTGCGGGTGGTGGGGTCGGCGATCGTCCCGGTGGGAGCGCTCCTGGTGTGGGCGCAGTTCCGCATGGGAGCCACCATGCAGGAGGGGGTGACGAACACGGTGGCCGCCGTCGTGGCAATGGTGCCTCAGGGGCTGGTGCTCCTGACCAGCATCGCCTTTGCCGTGTCGGCCATCACGCTGGCCCGGCGAAACGTCCTTACCCGCGAGTTGCCCGCGGTGGAGGGCTTGGCGCGTGTGGACGTGCTCTGCATCGATAAGACCGGTACCATCACCGAGCCCCGCCCGGCCTTCGAGCGCTTGGAGATGCTCGGAGCCGAGGGCCGTGTCGACCACGGCGACGGGGGCGACGGTGGCGGGGCGGCCCGCGGAGCCGACGGCTCCGGTAGCGCGGTGGGCGGCGGCCCCGGCGGCGACGACCCCGGCCAGGAGGCCCTCGCGATCGAAGTTCTAGGGGCGATGGCGGCGAGCGCCTCAGGCCGCAACTCCACCCTTGACGCCATCGGAGCGTCGCTGCCGGCGCCCGCCGATTGGACGATCGAGGACACAGTGCCCTTCTCGTCGGCCCGCAAGTGGAGCGCGGCGCGGTTCGCCGATCGGGGCTCCTGGGTGCTGGGCGCCCCCGAAATAGTGGGGTCAGCGACTCTCGAGGCGCCGGCCGAAGCTGCCCGCGCCCGAGCCGCAGAGCTGGCGGAGGGAGGGCTGCGCGTCTTGCTCCTCGCCCACACCGACGCCCCGCTGACCGGCGACGTGTTGCCCACCGGCCTGGCGCCCTCAGGATTGGTGATACTGAGCGAGCGGGTCCGCGCGGATGCCCCGCAAACCCTGAGATACTTCAGAGAACAGGGGGTGGAGATCAAAGTCATCTCCGGCGACAACCCCGCGACCGTGGCGACCATCGCTGCTAAGGCCGGGGTTCCAGGGGCCGAACGAGCGATCGACTCCCGCTCTCTGCCCGATGGCGAAGCGCTGGCCGATGTGATGGAGACGACGACCGTGTTCGGCCGGGTTGATCCCGACCAGAAATCCGCCATGGTGGCGGCGTTGCAGAGCCGAGGGCACGTCGTGGCCATGACGGGGGACGGCGTCAATGACGTGCTTGCCCTGAAGAAGGCCGACCTGGGCATCGCCATGGGCACCGGCACAGCCGCCGCCCAGGCCGTAGCGCAGTTGGTGCTCGTGGACTCCCGCTTCTCCACCCTACCGGGCGTGATGGCCGAGGGACGCCGGGTGACCGCCAATATCGAGCGCGTGGCCCACTTGTTCACGACCAAGACCGTGTGGGCGGCGCTTCTGGCCCTCGCCGTGGCAGCCATAAGCGTGCCTTACCCCATACTCCCCCGTCACCTCACCGTTATCGACACCCTGGTCATCGGCATACCAGGCTTCTTCTTGGCTCTGGCTCCCAACCCGCGCCGCTATATCGCCGGGTTCGTCCACCGAGTGGCGCGCTTCGTGCTCCCGACCGGCCTGCTGGCAGCCTTCACCGTGCTGTCCTCCTACCTCCTCATCAGGGAGGTCGGCGCCTCGGTCGACGAGGCCCGCACCGTGGAGACCGTCATCTTCTCCGTCATCGGTCTGCGGGTAATCGCCGCCATTGAGCGACCCATCCGTGGGTGGCGGCTATGGCTTCTCTTGTCTATGGCCTTCCTGCTGGGGTTGGCCTTCGCGGTGCCGTTCGCCCGGGGATTCTTCGCCCTCGACCCACCGGGCTGGGCCGCCACCGGCGTCACTGCGGGGGCCAGTGTCTTCGCCTGGTTCTTCGTGGGACTGGGCTGGCGGATAGGCCGGCACCTCCCGCTATGGCGCGATTACGCTGCGACGTGACTACTGCGGCATCTCCGTCGGCGAAAGGATGTTGCCCTCGCTGTCCCTAAACCAGGCTCCGCCGCCCCGCCCACGTATGGCCGCCTGAGCACCGTAGCCCCGCCCGGAGGTTTCCCGAGATAGACTGGCGGGTAGGCACTCAATCGAACCGACAGTCGATGTGCGCGCGGTCTCCGTCGGAGTTTGGAGCCAAGGCCGCGCATTCACGGAGAGGAGCATATGATGCGATCCCGCATACGGTGGGCTCGATCGATTCATCTTCACACCATGTTTGCGCTGATTGGCCTTCTAGTCCTGGCCGCCGCGCTCCTATTGACAGGCTGCGGCTCGGGAGGCAGCGGCATCTTTCGCGTAGCCACCGAGCCGGCAACCAATCGCGATCCCGCCTTCGCCAGCGCCAGAGCGGACATCCTCCTCAACCAGCAGGTTTACGACTGGCTGGTCGATATCGGTCAGAACAACGAACTGCTTCCCGGTCTTGCCACCAGCTGGGAATCCGCCGACGGTAGGGTATGGACCTTCACACTCCGCTCCGACGTGAAGTTCTCCAACGGCACGCCGTTCACCGCCGACGACGTGGTCTACACCTTCGACCGGCTGCGCGACCCTAAAGTGGGATCGCCGGGCGTCAGCCTCTACGCGGGCGTGACCGCCATCGAGGCTATCGATGCCACCCACGTACGTTTCACGCTCAACGATGCCAATCCGGAGTTCCCCAGCGATGTAGCCGACTACCACGCGGCGGTTTTGTCTCGCGACGTTGAGGATCCGGCCGCGGAGTGGGTGGGCACGGGACCGTTCACGATCAGCTCGTATTCAGCCGAGGACCGGGCCATCCTCAAGAGGAATCCCAGCTACTGGATGAAGGACGATCAGGGCCGGCAACTCCCCTACCTCGATGAGATCCAGTTCATCTTCTCCCCCGATGCGGCCGGGCAGGTGGAAGCCCTCCGCGGGGATCAGGTCCAGTTCGTGGCCGGCCTCACGTCCGAGTTGGTCGACTCCATCAAGACCGACGCGAAGCTCAAAGTGGTCACCGGGCCCGCCAGCGCGTTCCACTACGTCATCCACATGCGCTCCGATGCCGGACGGCCGGCCGCCGACCCACGGGTGCGCAAAGCACTGCAGTTGGGGACCGACCACCAGGGTTTGATCGACCAGGTGCGGCCGGGCCTAGCCGTCGTGGGCAACGGCACGCCCGTGGGTCCAGCGTACGGTGACTACTACCTCGACCAGGCCCCCGTGTTCGATCCCACGCAGGCCAAGAAGCTGCTGAGCGACGCGGGATACCCTGATGGGCTGACCATCACTCTCTACGCTCAGCAGGCGCTGGAAGTCCCCGCCATCGCCACGGTGTGGAAGGAGCAGATGAAAGTCATCGGAGTGACGGTCGACATCCAAACACTGCCCGCCGACGTGTATTACGGGGAGGGTGACACCAGCTGGCTCAAGGTGGACTACGGCATCACCGAGTGGGGGGCGCGGGCCACTCCCAACGCCTACTTCAACGGCGCCTACGCGACCGACGCGGCTTATAACGAATCCCACTGGAGCGACCAGGAGTTCGACACACTGGCGGCTCAGATCAACAGCGAGCTCGACCGAGCCAAGCGGGCCGAGCTGTACAAGAAGGCCCAGTCGATCCTGATCGACCGGGGACCGGTGATCGTGCCGTTCTTCGAGACGGCCGCCGCTGGTGTCAGCGCCGTCGTGGACGGCATCGCGTTGGCGCCCGACTGGTCGCGGACCCTGTTCATCAGCGCCCACTACACTGGGTGACGGAGAAGGCCGAAGGAGATTCCGTTCCCGCCCCTCGCCGGCGTGGGGCCGCTCTCTACTGGAACCGGCTCCGCCGACAACCAGTCGCCCTAGCCGGAGCGGTCATCTTCGTCCTGTTCCTGCTGGTTGCCCTATTCGGCCCCTTGGTGGCGCCCTACGGTTTCGCCGCGCAAGACGCTGCCGTGAGGCTCCAAAGGCCTTCCTTGCATTACCTGATGGGCACCGACAACTTCGGTCGCGACGTCTTCAGTCGGGTCTTGGCAGGAGCAAGAGGGGTCTTCCTCCTGGGCGGGGCAGGGACCCTGCTCGCAGCGATGATTGGTACTTCTCTGGGCTTGCTGGCCGGATACGTGGGCCGACTATGGGACGAAGCCATCATGCGGGTGCTCGACGTGCTTCTCGCTTTCCCGGCTCTGTTGCTGGCCATGGTGCTCCTGGCCACGACCGGACCCTCGAACCTCAATCTGGTCCTCGTCATCACCGTGCTGTACATCCCCATGTTCGCCCGTATCGCCCGCAGTATGGTGCTCGATCTGCGTACGCGGGAATTCGTCGAAGCCGCGCGGCTGCGGGGCGAGTCGCGCCGCTACATCCTCTTCAGCGAGATGCTGCCCAATGCCATCCCCCCGCTCATAGTAGAGGCCTCGATACGCTTCGCCTACTCGATCTTCCTGGTGGCCTCCTTGGGATTCCTGGGGCTGGGAGTGCAGCCGCCCTCGCCGGATTGGGGGCGGCAGGTGAACGAAGCCCGCACGTTCTTCGACGCCGCTCCGTGGATGCTCCTCTTTCCGGCGGCGGCCATCTCGCTACTGGTGATCGGGACCAGCCTCATGGCCGACGGGCTTCGCCACGTCTTCAGTCCCCCGGGCTCGGCGCGGAGCCGGTGACAAGATGACCGCGTTCCAGATCGACGATCTCTCCGTCGTCTATCAGACAGAGGAAGGCGGCCTACCCGCGGTCCGCGACGCGAGCTTGTCCGTCGCCCCGCGGCAGACCCTGGGGCTGGTGGGCGAGTCGGGCTCCGGCAAGACCACCCTTGCCCTGGGAGCGATCGGTTACCTCCCGGCGAACGGCCGCGTGGTGGACGGGGCGGCTCGCCTCCACGACACGGAGTTGCTTGCCTTATCCCCGCATCAGATGCGGCGGGTCTGGGGATCAAGGATCGGCCTGGTCAGCCAGAACCCCCAGGGGGCGATGAACCCCACGCTGACCATGGGGCGGCAATTGGACGAGATGGGGCGGCGCCACCTGGGCCTCAGCCGGCGCGCCGCCCGCGCTCTGACCCTCGATATGCTCCGGCGCGTAGACATGCCCGACCCCGGGTCGGTGGTCCGGCGTTATCCCCACCACCTCTCGGGAGGGATGCTGCAGCGCTGCTCCATCGCCATGGCCCTCCTGACCAGTCCGGAACTGTTGATCCTCGACGAGCCTACCACCGCCCTGGACGTCACCACCCAGGCCATGGTCCTCGATCTGCTCGACGAGTTGAAGGCCGAGTTCAACAGCGCCATCCTCTACATAACCCACAACTTAGGCGTTGTCTCGCGCATCTGCGACCGGGTGGCGATCATGTACGCGGGGGAGATCTTCGAGGAGGCGACCGCCGCCGACCTCTTTGGGCGGCCGCTCCACCCATACACGCTCAACCTGCTGAACTGCGTGCCCCGTTTCGAGGTCGCCGGGGCCGGGCGCGCCGCCGGGGCCGGGGCCGGTGTTCGTTTGGCATCCATCCCCGGGTCCCTGCCTCGGCTGGACAGCCTACCCGGTGGGTGCACCTTCGCCCCCCGCTGCCCGCTGGCGCTCGACGTGTGCCGTGCCTCCCGACCTCCGCTGACCGCGGTGACTGACGGGCGCTCCACGGCGTGCTTGAGGTGGGAGATGCTCTTGACCGAGGACGGACGGCGGGCGGCCATCAGCGCGCCTGAAACAGCTGCGGGCGGCACGGCCGGCATCAGGGCGACCGCGGCCGCCGGGGTGGCGCGATCGCCCTTCTCACCAACAGCCGCTTCGGGTTCCAGAGACCACTTCGTGGACGCGATTGACATAACAAAGGTCTTCCCGAGCCCTGGCAACAGGGCAGGCACTCGGGCCGTCGACGGCGTCACCGTCAGGATGGATCCAGGGCGAACATTGGGCCTAGTCGGCGAAAGCGGCAGTGGCAAGACTACCTTGGCCCGCGTGGTGACAGGGTTGAGCGTGCCGTCCCATGGCCACGTCTCGAGGGAAGGAGTGCCGTTGGGCGCCTCGACCGCCGACCGAGGCAGAGCGATGTTGCGACGTCTGCAGATGGTGTTCCAGAACCCCGAGGCCTCTCTCAATCCTCGAAAGACCGTGGGACAGGCGATCGTCCGTCCCCTTCTGGTCTTGGAGAACCTCGACCGGGAGACCGCCACGCGCCGGGCATACGAGCTCCTCGCCGCGGTACGACTGCCCGCCTCCTATTTCCATCGCTACCCGACGGAACTGAGTGGGGGCGAGAAGCAACGGGTGGCGATCGCCCGAGCTTTCGCGGCCGGCCCGGACCTAGTGGTTTGTGACGAGCCGATATCCTCTCTGGACGTCTCCGTGCAGGGTTCGCTCATGAACCTGCTGGTCGACCTCCAAGAAGACCAGGAGACCGCCTATCTCTTCATCTCCCACGATGTGGCCGCGGTGCAGCATCTGTCCCACCGAATCGCCGTTATGTACCTCGGCCGACTGATGGAGGAGGGCGAGGCAGCCCGAGTGCTGGCGCCCCCCTACCACCCCTACACCGAAGCCCTCCTCTCGGCCATCCCGGTACCCGACCCCAGCGTGCAGCAAGCGCGGGTGCGCTTGCGCTCCGGCGCGCCGGCCACCAACGAAATCCCGTCCGGCTGCCGCTTCCATCCTCGGTGCCCCCGCTATCTGGGCGCCGTCTGCCGCGAACGGGAACCTCCGTGGCGCACGGCAACCGGCGACGTGGCCGAGGCGGCCGGGGCCGGCGGCACGGGCGCGGCGGCCGCCGCGCCCGAGGCCTTGACCGGTACCCGGGTCGATCATTCCATCTACTGCCACATCCCCCTGGATGAACTGGCCGCCCTCCAGAAGGGGGAATAGATGAGTGGCTTCATCGCGCGCCGCCTGGGGTTCGTGATCTTGACCGTGCTCCTCTCCAGCATGCTGGTATTCGCGACCACCAACGTGCTGCCCGGCGACGTGGCCACCATGGTCCTGGGCCGGGAGGCGACGCAGCAGGCCAAGGATGCCCTTCGGAAAGAGCTGGGCCTCGACCGGCCGCTGGTGGTCCAGTACGGGAGCTGGCTGGGGCACCTGGCCCGCGGCGACTGGGGCACTTCGCTGAGCACTCAGGAGGAAGTCCGAGCCGTCACTCTCGAACGCCTGGGCAACTCGGCCAAACTCGCGCTCATCGCCTTTCTCATGTACGTGCCGCTGGGGATCTTCTTGGGGGTCATCGCAGCCTGGCGCCGCAACTCGCCTGCCGACCAGATCATATCTGCGGGATCCCTAGCCTTCGTCGGACTGCCCGAGTTTGTCACCGCCGTGCTCCTCATCGCGCTCTTTTCTCGGACGCTGGGCTGGTTGCCGTCCTCCTCCGCCATTGCGCCGGGCACCTCGTTTGCGACAGCCCTGCCCAGCCTCGTCCTGCCCGGACTGACGGTGTCGCTGACCAGTCTGGCGTACGTGGTGCGGATGACCCGAGCCAGCACGGCAGAGGTGCTGGAGACCGATTACGTGCGCACGGCCCGTTTGAAGGGCCTCTCTACTCGGGAGGTGCTTTTCGGGCACGTGCTCCGGAACTCGCTGCTCCCCACCGTGACCGTGGTGGCCGCCGGGGTCGGTTGGCTGATGGGGGGTCTCATCGTGACCGAGTCGGTCTTTAGCTATCCGGGATTGGGGCGGCTGGTCCTCTTCGCCGTGCAGAGGCGCGACCTGCCCCTCATCCAAGCCACCACCATGCTCATCGTGGTCATCTTCGCCCTGGCCAACCTCGCCGCCGACATCGTCTACGCCCTGCTCAACCCGCGTATCAGGTATCGTTGATCGATGGCTTCTTCCCAGCGCCCACCCACAACGATCCGCATCGAACGCGTCTACTACTCCACAGGTGCGCTCTTCACGCTTGCCACCTCGATAATCTGGGGCGTCAACACCCTCTTCCTACTCGACGCCGGGCTCGACATCTTCCGGGTGATGCTCGTCAACGCCACCTTCAGCGCCGGCCAAATCGTGTTCGAGATACCGACCGGGGTGGTTGCGGACACAGTCGGGAGGCGGACCTCGTTCCTGCTCGGGATCGGGGCTCTCATGATCGCTACCTTAGGGTACGTCGGCTCATCTGTGTTCGGGTGGGGGCTCCCTGGGTTCATCCTCGCCTCGGTCCTGCTGGGATTCGGCTTCACCTGCCAGACCGGAGCGGTGGATGCTTGGCTCGTAGATGCCCTCGACTCCACCGGCTACCGGGGGAGCAAGGATCGAGTCTTCGCCCGCAGCGGCATGTTCAACGGCATATCGATGCTGGTGGGAACCTTGGGGGGCGGCTTGTTGGGCCAGCTGAGCCTGGCGGTGCCCTATCTGGTGCGCACCGGTCTGCTTCTGGGTGCGTTCGCCCTAACCCTGACCTTCATGCGCGACGTCGGTTTCCAGCCCCGGCCACTCAAGGTGGCCCGTTTCGGCGAGGAAAGCCGCAAGATACTCGGAGTGGGTATCGCCCATGGATGGCGTCACCCGGTCATACGGCCCCTCTTGTTCGCCTCACTCGTCAACGGACTTCTAATCTGGTACCTCTTCTACGCTTCGCAACCGTATGCTCTGGAGCTGCTCGGTAAGGAGAATCTGGTCTGGGTCGCCGGCGTGATAACCGCGCTGTTCGCCCTTTCGGGAGTGGCGGGCAACAGCCTGGTGCACCGAGTATCCCGAACTCGCGTCGGATCCAGACCCGCGACGGTGCTGGTGCTGGCCTCAGCTGGGATGGCCGCGTTCGCGGCCGGAATGGGCGTGACCGGTCTGGTTGCTCCGGGCGGCGGCCACATCGCCGCTTTTGTGGTCTTGATCGTGCTCCTGGGGGGCTTTGGCTTCCTGAGCGGGCTGGTCGGCCCGGTGCGGCAGGCCTACATCAACGAGCATATCCCGTCGGCGCAGCGCGCCACGGTGCTGTCGTTCGATTCGTTCTTCTCCGACATCGGGGCGGTGGGAGGGCAGTTGGGGCTCGGAGCCATCGCCCAAAGCGCTTCCAAGGCCCTGGCGTACGCGATCGGCGGGGTTGTGTATTTCGCAGCGGCGCCCCTCTACAGCCGCGCCGGCAAGGCCTCCGACAAGGACGTGAAGCTCACACCAGATGTTCGGGGTTGAGCCCCTCCAGTTCGGGCAGCGCGAAGCGGCCGTCCTTGCGCACCAGCACATCGTCGAACCACACCTCGCCGCCTCCCCACGCGGGCGTCTGGAGGAGGACCAGGTCCCAGTGCACGCTGGAGCGGTTGCCGTTGTCGGCTTCGTCGTAGGCCCGGCCGCAGGCGATATGCAGGCTGCCACCGATCTTCTCGTCGTACAGAGTGTCTTTCATAGGCCGGTCGATACAGGGGTTGACGCCGAAGGCGAACTCGCCTAGGTAGCGGGCGCCCTCGTCGGTATCGAGTATGTGCTGGATCTTCTCCGGCTCGCTGGAATCAGCCTCCACGATCCGGCCGTCCTTGAATACGAGCCGGATGCGCTCGTAGGTGGTGCCATCCTCAAGTGAGGGAGTGTTGAAGGCGATGGTACCGTTCGCCGAGTCGCGGATAGGAGCGGTGAACACCTCCCCATCGGGGATGTTGTGTTTCCCGGCGGCCTTGAGCACGGGCGTACCCTTGATTGAGAAGCCCAGGTCGGTCCCCGGGCTGGTTATGCGCACGCGGTCGGTACGGGACATGAGCTCCACCAGCGGGTCCATGGCCCTATCCATGCGGGCGTAGTCAAGCGTGGAGACCGCCAGGCAGAAGTCCTCGAAGGCTTCCGTGGACATGCCCGCGGCCTGGGCGGCAGCGGGGGTGGGGTAGCGCAATAGGCACCACTTCTTGGCCAGGAGCAGCTCCATGAGCGGCTCAGAGGCGAGGCGTGACGCTTCCAGAATCTTCCCGGGTACATCCGCCAACTCCGATGCGTTGTCGCCGGCCAATATGTAGAGACTGGCGTCGATATCCCTGATCCGTTGGATTTCCCAGGTGGCGCTCAGTTCCATTTGCTCCCGATTCGCCCCGCGGAGCCAGGCCCGGCGGAGCTGGGAGTCTCCGGTCTCGACGAACGGTACGGCCCCTCGCCGGTATGTTTCTTCGACCAGGCTGATCATCAGGGCCCTCGAGCCGATCTCCCCTTCGATGAGCAACTTCTCACCCGGCCGCAACCCGAGCGAGTAGTCGAGCAGGTTACGGGCTAGAGTCTCCAGCCGCGGGTCCTTCATTCCCGGATCCTTTCTCGTGCGATCCCTTCCGTTTGCGCACCGCTTCTCTCGGCACGTACTCGCGGATGCACCGCAGATTCGCCACAGAGTACCACCATTAGATTGCCCGCCACGGCGGCCGAGGCCTCTCGCGCTACAATGCCAACAGTACAGCCCGTATCGCGATGGAGGCACAATGTTGAGCGCCTATCCGGTAGTCGTCGATGTCGCCGTGGTCTGGGGAAGTATGGATACCCTGGGTCACGTGAACAACATCGTCTTCCTGCAGTACTTCGAGACGGCCCGCATCGCGTACCTGGAACGCGTGGGAATCGGATTCACCGACCTTGGCTCGAGCGAGCACGGAGTCATACTGGCGGCCAACAGTTGCCGCTACCGGGTTCCCGTCACTTTTCCGGACACCCTCTCAGTGGGTGTGAGGGTCTCGGCGCTGGGAAGCGACCGCCTGCTCATGGAACACGCCGCGGTGAGTCAGAAGTTGAGCAGGGTGGTCGTGGAAGGCGACGCCCTGGTGGTCTCCTATGACTACGTGGCCGGCCGCCCGACGGCGCTCCGAGCTGATCACCGGGCGGCCATCATCGCCTTGGAGGGACACGAGCCACCTCCGCTTTCGCGGCGCGGGCACACGCGAAGTTTGGAATGAGGCCGCCGACGCCCGTCCCGGCACAATCTCGGCAGCCTGGGAGCCGGCGTTCACTGCTGCGCAAAGGGGGCGTCGGTGAGCTGCTGGCGCTATTTGCGAGCCTGGTTGTCCCAATCGTGCTCGTCTTCTCCCTCGGCCACTGGTCTCGGATCATCCGGAGGGGTTGCCGTCGATCATCCGCCCGTCATCGGCTCGGCGCTCTCAGGGCTTCTCTCAGGGGTCCAGTGGCCTTACCTCTGGCCGGCGATGGTGCAGGGATCCCGGCCCGATCAGGGCCTCGGCTTCGGCCGATTTGGCCTGCTTTGGATCCTCTTTGCCATCGGGTTCGCGCTCTTCAGGAGGTGGCGGTTGGCCATCACCGTGTTCGTCGTGCCCTTGTTCTTGGCCTGGGTGATATCGGCTAACGGGTCCGGCGCTTATTAGTCCGCCGCAGGCCGCACCAGCAACACCGGGGCGTCGCTTCCCCGTATGACGTCTTCGGTGACCGAGCCCACGAAGACGTGGCGCACCTCGCTGTGACCGTGGGAGGCCATGACGATAAGGTCGGCGCCGATCTCCCGGGCCACCGCCGTGATGCTTTCGGCCGGCTCCCCCACCACCACCCGGATGTTCACCTTGACCCCTCGAGCCGCGATCCGCGCGGCCTCGCCGGCCAGGTGGTTCCTCGCCTTCTCCTCTAGGTAGGCGGACTCGTCCCGCGAGTGACTATGCACCACGTGCAGCAGGGTCACCCCGCCGCCGGACAGGCGGGCGAGAGACCCGACGTGCTCGATAACGGCCTCGTCACTGGGGTCCCACTTGAGCGGCGCCAGGATCTGTTCGTACATCAGAAAGAACCTCCGGCAAGATTGTAGAGGAAGAGCACGTTCATAGCCGTGACCACCACGCCCGCGGCGATGGCGAGCGTCCGTTCCACCCCCCCGCTCGCGAAGGCACCCATCACCCTGCGATCGGAGACGAGCAGCACGAGGGGCAGGATAGTCAGGGGCAGCTGGATGCTGAGCGCCACCTGGCTGTAGATCAGCACCTTGTAGGAATCGATGCCCGAAGCGATCACTGCCAGCGCCGGCAGCGCCAGCACGAAGAGCCCGATACGGTAGAGTTTGGTGCGAGGGTCCTCGGGACGGCCGAGATAGGCCGTGAGCACGTTCACTTCCGCCATGGCCGAAGTGAAGCTGGAACCGAGCCCCGCCAGCAGCAGGCCGATGCCGAACAGCAGACGGGCCAAGTTGCCGGCCAGCGGCTCCAACGTGGCGGACGCCTGGTCGAGGCTGCTCACCGTGACACCGTGGCGGAAAAAGACCGCCGCGGCCACGATCACCATGGCGCAGTTGATCAACCATCCGAGGCCCATAGCCAGGGCGGTATCGCCGAACTCATAGGTGATCAGCCTGCGCCGGCCTTCGTCATCGTGAGGCTGATCGCGATGGAGCACCACGTTGGAATGCAGATAGAGGTTGTGCGGCATGACCACCGCCCCCAGCATCCCGATGGCGACGGCGATGGCAGCCGCATCGAGGCCGGGCACGAACGCATCGCGGGCGGCGCCGGCCCAGTCGGGCTTCACCAGCGTCAACTCCACCAGATAACAGGCCGCGATGATCCCGATGAATACCACGATCACCCGCTCGATATGCCGATAGCGACCGGTCATGATCAGCGCGATCTTGAGCACCACCGTGATCGCCCCACCGACCACCAGTGGCAGCCCGAAGAGCAGGCGGAAGCCCAGCGCTCCTCCCAGAAGTTCGGCCACATCGGTGGCGATGCAGGCGAGCACGATACTGCCCCCAAACAAGCCGGTCCAGGGACGGGAGAACCGCTTTCGCACGTTGTAGGCGAGGCTGTGACCGGTCACGATTCCCAGCCGGGCCGACATGCTCTGGAAGAGGATGAGCATCAGGGTGGCAAGGGTTATCACCCAGAGGAGGGTGTACCCGAACTCGCTGCCTCCGGCCACGTTGGTCGCCCAGTTGCCGGGATCGATGAATCCGACGGTGACGATGAATCCCGGCCCGAGATAGCGGAGAAAGTCGCGGCTGAAGAAGATACGCACCCTGGACAAGACGACCGCAGACCCCCTCACTTCGAGACTGTTAGGCCGGGCGCGCCCCTAGAGTACGTGAGCCGGCGTCACTCAGTCCACCGGTAGCCCGAAGAAGTCCTTGGGATTCTGGTAGCAGACCTTGTCGATGGTGGCCTTGTCCAGTCCAAAGAGCTTCATGGCCAGCATCACCCGGGGGACCATGAAGTAGTCGTTGCCTTCCCCGCCTAGCTCGGAGTTGATGATGATCTTGTCCAGCTTGTCGGGGTTATCGATTACGTATTGGGCGGCCGGCTCGGGAGGCATCTTGTCCCAACAAACGGAAAGACCGACCATGCCCCCCGTCTTCATGCGCCAGTCGAGAGTGGCTTCGCCGGCATGGTCGAACACGCATCTCTCCGGCGGGAAGCCCTCTTCCTTAATGATCTCGAGTACCTGGGGCAGCACCGTACCACCTTGAGGGGCCAGACGGATGGGGGTGTGCAGGATCACCGGTACGTCGTGGGCCTTCGCGATCCTAAGATGCTCCCGGAAGAGCTCCACTTCGAAGGGGGTACCGGTATCGAGACCGATCTCCCCCAGAGCCACCGCCCGCTCGGCCTTGAGAACGTCGGGCAGCTTTGACAGGCACTTCTCGGCGTCGGCATGGTTCACCCCGAAGAAAGGCACCGAGAGCGAGGTGAAGAGCTCGAAACCGAGCGTCTTCGCGGTAGTGGTCTCCATGCCCAGGAAGCGCTCCCACATCAGCAGCACACTGTCGGCGTCTTTGCTGCCCAAGAACATGTGCGGGCTGGGGACGATGGCCGCTTCCATGCCCATCATGACCAGCTTCTGCAGTTGACTGTCTTCGATCATGTCGGTGTGCAGGTGGGCGTCGATGAAGCGCATGCCACGAACCTCCGTGGGAAAGGGTTTTGCGGTCAGGAACTACCTTCAGTCAATCCTAGCATCACGGCCGCCAAGAGGCGAGCGGCCCAGCCTCGGCGCCCGCTCCTCCACGGGGCCTCGCCCCAGCCGGTGCGAACCGGGCGGCCGCGACTTCATTCCGAAACGAGTAGTAAGCCGCCGCTCCCTCGGCGCGCGTAGAGAACGGCCGCGACGACCCCGGCTCCGCAGAGACCGGCCATTGTCAACACCGTCGTCCGGACGCCAAGGTGCTCGGCCAGTTGGCCGATCAACATGCTCCCGATGGGGGTGGTGCCGATGAACAGAAGGATGTAGATCCCCATGACCCGTCCCCTCATGTGCCCCGGCACCAAGAGCTGCAGCCGGGTGTTCGCGGTGGTCATGAAGAGCACCCCACACATCCCCGTCAGGAACATCAATCCCATGGTCAGCGGACGTTGCCCCGAGAGTCCAACCAGAAATAGGAGGACCACGAAGCAGACCGCCGCGCCCAGCAGCAATCGCTGAGTGGGGCGCCCCCTGTAGGCCACGACCAGCCCGGCCATGACCGACCCAGCGCCCATGGAAGTGGTCAAGAGGGCCAGGGTGGAAGCTCCGGAGCCGAGAAGGTACTTGGTCACCAGGGGAAGCAAGGTCTGGAAGTTGTAGCCGAAAGTACCAATGGCGCCCATGGCGATGAAGATCACCACGACTTCGGGAGTCGAGCGCGCGTAGCGCAGACCATCCCGGATCTGACTCAAGGCCTTCTCCTGAAGGGGACGGGAGACCGGGTACAGCTCGCTCGCTCGCATGGCGAGAAGCGCCAGGATCACCGCGAGGAAGCTGGCCGTGTTGAGGAAGAAACAGGCGGCGATACCCAGGGTACTTATCACCAGCGCACCCACCGCCGGCCCGGCGATGCGGGCGACGTTGAACTGGGTGGAGTTCAGAGCCACCGCGTTGGAAAGGTTCGCGGTGCCCACCATCTCGGGGACGAAGGCCTGCCGTGTGGGGCCCTCGACGGCGTCGATCAGGCCGCGCAATCCGGCCAGCGAGTAGATGAGCGCCACGGTGATGAGGTCGGTGGACGTGAGGATGGCGAGTGCGAGGGCCACCAGCAGCTGCACGCATTGACCGGCGATGATGGTCTGGCGCTTGGGTAGGCGATCGGCCAGCAACCCTCCGTACAGGGAGAAAAGAAGCGAGGGCAGGAAGCGGATGGTCATGGTCCAGCCCAGAGCGACCGGCGACTGGGTAATGCTGAGCACCAGCCAGGCGAGAGCTACGTCCTGCATCCACGTGCCGGCCAGAGACACGAGCTGCCCGAACCAGAAGAGCCGGTAGTTACGCCCGCGGAGCGAGCGGAACCCGTGAGCTACCGAGGCGAAGCGGGCAGATGAGGTGACGCGAGTAGGGGCCATCGCGGAGATTATACGGTCCTCTCGACCTCGAGCGCGTTCAGCGGCGACGGATCACACCGCCCAGCGCAGACTGGGCGGCCGAGACGTCATTCTGAGACGAGCTTTAGGCGCGACACTTCGTCGCGATCAAAATGAGGCCACTCTACAGACGAGCCGTCGCGTAGCGCCTCGACCCCATCCCCCCGGCCTAGCACCTCGCCGATGTCGGCGATCTCGATGCCCTCGGCGGCGACGGCATCCATGAGCGCGCCGGCGTCGGACGGCGAGCAGGTGATGAGCAGGGTGCCCGAGCCGATCAAGCCCAGGGGATCGAGGCCCAGGGCGGCGCACAGGCGCCGGGTCTGTGGATAGACCGGGATCTTCTCGGTGTGGAGGCGCAGCCGGCGGCCGCCGGCTGCGCCCAGCTCACTCACCGCCGTGGCCAGGCCGCCTTCCGTCACGTCGTGCATGGCGGTCACGCCCGCGAACGACCGAGCGATGCGAGCCTCCTCGAGGATACCCACGCGATCGAGGAATCCGGCACACTCGGCGATCTCGGCCTCAGTCATGCCCGAGCGAGCCAGCCGGGTCCCGAACTCCCGGGCGATGAGGCCGGTGCCCTCGATCGCCACCCCCTTCGTCAACAGGATCCGGTCGCCTTCCCGCATGTAACGCTTGTCGACGAGGTGCGCCATCAGAGCGGTCCCCGCCATGGTCCCCACCACCAGCGGTCGGCAGACCGCGTCGGTGATCTCCGTGTGCCCACCGCACAGCGAGACGCCGTACTCGCCGCAGACCTCTTGTATGTCGCGCGCAACCGCGACCACCTCTGAAGGAGTGGAGCCGGGCGGGAAGAGCAGGGTGGTGAGCAGCCACCGGGGGGTAGCCCCGCTGGTGGCCACGTCGTTGGCGTTGGCCAGAACGGCGTAGCGCGCCAGCGAGTCGGTGGCCAGAGTGATGGGGTCGGAAGCCAGCACCAGTACTTCCGCCTCGCTGATGTCCATGGCGGCCGCGTCCTCCCCGATCCCCGCACCCACAAGTACCGCGGGATCCGCCGAGATGATCCCCTCCAGGCTCTCCCGCAATAGATCGGCCGGCAGCTTGCCCACGGGGAGAGGCAGGCCGTACCGGATGATCCGGCGCGCGTCTTCCAGATTTCGCACCACGAAATCCGTGGGGGTCTCGGGAAGAGGCTCAGCGGGATCGTTCCGCACGAACATCGTCCGGGCCCCAGCCCGCTCGCCCGCTTCGATGTCGAAGGCATGATCCCCGATGACCAGGAGCTCGCCGACCTCCACCCCCAGACTCTCGGCCACGTGCAGGACGCCGTCCGGGAAGGGTTTGGGACTCATCGGAAAGTCCCGCGAGACTATGAGGGCAAAATCGGCCGGATCCATTCCGGTGAAGTGCGCGAGCGCCCGCTCCACCGTCGCGCCGGCATTCCGCGTGATGATAGCCATGGGGATCTTGTGCTCGCGGAGAAAGGCGACCAAAGCCTCAGCGCCGTCACTGGGTTCGGCGTGGTCGGCCGCCTCCGCCTCCGCCTGAAGCATGATGGCCTCGTAGCGGCGCCGCTCGTCGACATCCTCGATGTCGCGAAGATACTCCAGTACACCCTTCCCGGGCGGGCAGCCGATCGCCCGTTGGATGGCAGGCAAGTCGAGCAGCTCCGGTCTGGTGAGAGTGCCGTCGAAATCGAAGAGCACGGCCGCCGTCCGAAAAGGCGCACCTGAGCGGAGGAAGGGAGTGAGACGGGCGCTCACGCGGGCGTCCCCGGTCTGGTCTCGATCCCCGATCTGCTCCACAGGTCTTCTCCCTCCATCGGCCGCACACGCGGCCCTTCGACGTCCTGCGCCTCCTCTACGTAAGGTAATACAACAGCGCAGGGATGACCACCACACTGGCAAGCGTCGTCACCAACACCACCGAAGAGACCACCTCCGCTTCGTTCTCATACTTGACGGCTGCGATGGCGGCAAAGACGGCAGAGGGCACCGCCGCCTCGAAGAGCACCACGGCGCGGGGAATCCCGGTCAATCCCAGCAACCAGACGGCCAGCAGGCCGAAGGCAAAGCCCCCGCCCATGCGTAGTACGCTCGCCACCAGCGTCAGGGGGAGGTGAGACGGCCGGATCCGGGAGATGTTCATGCCCAGCACCAGCAAGAGTAGGGGGATGGCCGCCTGCCCCAGAAACTTGAGCGAGTTCATCATGAGCGCGGGGAGGGTCACCCCGGCCAGATTCAGCACCAGACCGAGCACGGCCGCATAGAGAAGGGGGGTGCGCACCGCCTCCCAGAGCCCCTGCCTGAGCCCCTTCTGTCCCGCGGCGATGTAGATGCCCAACGAATAGATCAGGAGGCCACTCGGCATGTAGAAGAGGGCGGCGTTGGCCAACCCCTTGGCGCCGAAGACCATGTAGATGATGGGAAAGGGGATGTTCAGTAGGTTCCCGAAAACGATCGGCAGGTAGAGAGCCGAGTGCTTGGTCCGGCCGAAGGCGAAGACGAACCGAGCCACGAGGAACGTCCCGGCCATGATGAGGAGGCACGAAGCCCACAATTCCTCCGCCTCGCGGATCACGATAGGGCCGGAGAGCATCGACGTGATCGTCAAGCACGGTACGGCGATGTACATAGCGGCGTCGATCAGCACGGCCGCGCTCGACCGGCTGAGTCTGCCGAACAGGTAGCCGAGAGCGATGGCGAAGAACGTGGGGGTGATGATGGCCAAGATCTGCTGCATCGCGCTAGCGTACAACCTCTACGCCGGACCACGCTAGATGTGGGGCGCTCCGGGTGGTATAAGTCCAGCAGTGGACGAATCAACCTTCTATCACTGGCTCGTTATCGCCTGGATGGCCCTCGCGGTCGTCACGTTCCTGTCCCTCTTCTTCGTGACCGCGCCCTACGGTCGTTTCACGCGCGCTGGCTGGGGCCCGCGGATAAACGCACGTTGGGGCTGGGTGCTCATGGAGTCACCCTCGCTGATCACCTTCCTCGTCATCTATGCTCTGAGCGCACGCAGATCCGATCCGGTGGCGTTGGTGTTCCTGGTGTTCTGGGTGGCGCACTATCTGCACCGCTCTCTCATCTATCCGTTTCGCCTGCACAGCAGCGGCTCCAGCATTACCGTCTCGCTGATCGCGATGGGGGCCGGGTTCAACCTCGGCAACGGATATCTCAACGCCCGCTACCTGTTCGTTCTGGGGCCCGAGCTGCACACGTCGTGGCTGCTCGATCCCCGGTTCATCGCAGGCGCCCTGCTCTTCTGGTTCGGGTACATTCTCAACCAGCACTCCGACCGGGTGCTGATCGGCCTACGCCGGAGCGGGGAGAGCGGCTACAAGATCCCCTATGGTGGGGGGTATCGGTTCGTCTCCTGCCCCAACTACCTGGGCGAGATGGTCGAGTGGGGCGGCTGGGCACTCGCCTGCTGGAACCCGGGAGCCCTGGCCTTCTTCGTCTGGACCACGGCCAACCTAGCTCCTCGGGCCATCAAGACCCACCGCTGGTACCGGGACGAGTTCCCCGAGTACCCTCCCGGGCGAAAGGCCCTCCTTCCCTTCATCGTCTGAGGCCTGCAGGGGGCGCCGCCCCCGTCGCCGAAGCGCGATAGAATGGCCGCGGCAGCCTTGAGGACCGCGCTTGGCGCCTTGCCGGCCGCTGCAGCCGGCGCCACGCCCCGCGACCGAGACGGCAACGCTTTCGACCACCTGCCGGGAAAGGTTGAGGACCAGGGTGAGAGGTAATACGAGCCAGGTGAGGGCGACGGCTCCGGTGGCCCGGAGCGTCTTCTGGTTATTGTTATCACTTGTGGCCTGGGAGTTGTTCCAGGGTCTGCGGGCTGGGACGGCCATTCCCGGTGGGTTTTGGGCGCTCACCCCCTTCGATCTGGTGTTCCTGGTGGTATTGCCCGCTTTCAGCGCCTTCGCTTTCACCCGTCTTTTCCTGGTGGTGACACAGTCCGCCCGGGGGATGCTCAATGTCTACTCCGTCATCTCCAGCCCCTTTGCCTGGACGTTCTGGCTGGGTTTGGGGATCGGTCTGATCGGTCACGGCGTGCACGTCGCCGGCCACGCCGTCCAGAGAGCGATGCCCGAGATCTTCGCGCAAGGCGAGTTCGCCGCCAAGATCGCCTTCCTCGACGTGCGGCTGGGCTACCTCCTGCTTGGGTTCGGCTTCTTCCTCGCCAGCCTGGTCATCCTGCTTGTCGGCCAGGGTGCCGGTCAACGCATATCAGGGGCGGAACGGCTGCTTTTCGTCCTGGGCTCGCTGGCTACATACGGTTTCGTGATCGTGTACCTGGGGGTCGGCGGACGGCAGATAATCCCCGCAATCGGCGCCAGCATCGTGCTCAGTGCGGTCAGTTTCTGGACCCTCCCCCCCTCGGAGGTCACCCGAGATCCCATCGGCGCTTTGATCATCCCCGGCACCTTCCTGGCCGGGGTGACCCTGATCGTTTGGACCTTGATCGTGGGCGGACAGCCCACTTGGCCTTAATGCTCGTTTCAGACCTTGTAGGCTATAATCGCGCCTTGCCTGAAGCCGTGCGCGCCGCGCGGAGTGGTGTCCGAGCTGGCTTAAGGAGCACGACTGGAAATCGTGTAGGCGGGGGCAACTCGTCTCGAGGGTTCGAATCCCTCCCACTCCGCCATATGTCCGGGAGGAGACCGTCTTGCACATCCGGATGCCGTTGGCCCGATCGATCATGGTCTGCCTGCTGGTACTCTCCGCCCTCGCGGCCGTCACCGCCGGCTGCGCCACCGGCTCACCCGAGGACACGACAACCAGCGGGGCGGTTTCCAGCACCGCATCGAGCACCACGACGAGCGAGAGCGGGACTACGACTACCTTGCCGCTGATGACCGAATACGACAGGGAGTTGGCCAAGACCGCTACAATCCAGAATCAGCTGGCGGTCTACCTGCGCGACCAGCAGGCTTCGCAAGACGACCCCCGGATGGGGATCATCTATGGGCTACGGGCCCGGACGCAGGCACTCTCCGGCCGTAAGGCCGTCGACGCCGGCGATCTAGCGTTGGCCGACACGGCTATGAAGGACGTCTATTCCACGCTCAACCGGGGCAGCAACGTAGCCACCGGCACGGCGGCGCAGACTCTGGCCGACGCGCGCGCGATCATTGCCACCCTGGGGGCGCCCTCGGACAACCCCGATGAGGCAGCCACTCGCCTCGACCAGTTCATCGCCCGGCTGACGCCGCTGTTGGATGAGGCGACGGCGATCGTGCCCACGACAACTTCCACCTAGGAGGCGCGGGGGCGCGGCGCGCGGCTGGCGCAGCCTCAGACACGAGCGCCGCCCTGGCGCGGCCGCCACTCCGGCGGCCTGCTGTATACTCCCAGCGACCGTGCTAGGTGGGGAGCTAGCGGTGCCCTGTACCCGCAATCCGCTTTAGCGGGACGGAATTCCCACCCTAGGGGCGGACCTGTGAGGTCTGACGTCGGCGAGTGGTGTTGACGGCCAGGTCCTGCGCAATGGGAATCCGTGAACCGGGTCAGGACCGGGAGGTAGCAGCCCTAAGCGGACTCTCCCATGTGCCGCGGGGTAGCTTGGTCTGAGCCGGCTACCGGCGGGCGCTCGGAGGTTTGTCTTCGAAGGTGGGTGCACGGTCGTCAACGCCCCCACAACACGAGGGGCACCTCTGAGCACCCAAACAGCATAGGGTGGGCCGGCAGTATCCGGGCCGTGAAATGCTCTGTCGGCCTCGTAGCCGGCGCACCGCCTCCGAAGATCAGCCTGCCGAGGGTCGTCGTGGGCCACTTGGTATAATCGCGCCACTCTGCCAGCGCGACCAAGGAGTCATCGGGCGCATGTCAGTATCCCTCTATCGCAAGTACCGGCCGGCACGCTTCGAGGACATCGTCGGGCAAGACCACGTGGCCCGGACGCTCGTCAACGCCATCAGGAACGACCGCGTCAGCCATGCGTACCTGTTCACCGGTCCGCGCGGTACGGGCAAGACCTCCACCGCCAAGATCCTGGCTATGGCCCTCAACTGCGATGCCGGCCAGGGCAAGGCTACCGCCGAGCCTGACGGAACCTGTCCGCACTGCCAGGCTATCCGCCGTGGCAGCGCGATGGACGTGGTGGAGATGGACGCAGCCTCCAACCGCGGCATCGACGACATCCGCGACCTACGGGACAAGGTGCACTTCTCCCCCGTGGAAGGGCGCATGAAGGTGTATATCGTGGACGAGGTCCACATGCTCACGCCTGAGGCCTTCAATGCCCTCCTCAAGACTCTTGAAGAGCCGCCGGTCCACGCCGTCTTCGTGCTGGCTACCACCGAGCCACACAAGGTCCCTGCCACTATCCTGTCTCGTTGCCAGCGCTTCGACTTTCGCCGGCCCTCCGTCATGGAGGTGGTCGGCGTCCTCGGCGCGGTCACCGCACAGGAGGGAATCGAGGTGGCCGAAGCCTCCCTCACGGTCATAGCCCGAGCGGCCGGAGGCAGCTTCCGCGACGCCATAGGCATCCTCGACCAATTGGCTACCTACTGCGCAGGCAAGATCTCCCTCCAGGAGACCCTCGATATCCTGGGGATCGTCCAACACGATCTGCTGTTCGAGATCGTCGATCTCGTTCACGAGCACGACACGCAAGGGGCCTTGCTTTTTGTGGACCGGCTCAGCCAAGGGGCGACCGACTACAGCCAGTTCATGAAGGACTTGCTCGGCCACCTGCGCGACGTCTACGTCGTGAAGCATACCGACGACACGCCCGCCAGCATCGCCCTCACCGAGGAACAGCTAGGCACGCTGCGCAGCCAGGCCAGCCGGGTCTCGACGGCGCGCACCGTGACCTTCATCGACCTTTTGGGCGAAGCCCTGCGGGCCGTCCGGCAGGGGTCCGATCCGCGGCTCGAGCTGGAGCTGACCCTGATCAAGATGACCGCCCTAGGCCCCGGAAGCGCCGCGAGACCTGAGGCGGCGGCTCCGCCCGTGGCCGCGCCGGCTGCCACGCGGCGCGCCCCCGGCGTATCCCAAACAGCCGCCCCGGTGGCGCCGTCGGTCGCTGCCGCCCCGACGACCGCTGCCGCCCCGACGACCGAGAAGACAACCGAGCCGGAGACGCCGCGGGCGCCTCAACCGGCCGTAGACGGGGTTGTCGCCGACGGACCCGCCGCGGCGGAGCCGCCGGCACCGGAGCCCCACACCGAACCACCGGCTGCGTCCACCGTACACGCCGACGTCGACCACCTAAGACGGGCCTGGCCCCTCGTGCTCGAAGCGGTCAAGAAGCGTCAGGCAGGTCTGTCCGCCGTGCTCGCCGAGGGGCGACCGGAAAGCCTCGAGGGTAACGAGCTGGTCGTCAAGTTCCCCGCCGGCTATAGCTTTCAAGCCAACCAGGTGTCCCGGGGCGAAAACCCGCGGGTGATAGCCGAGGCCCTGCACGAGGTCACGGGCAGGGAGCTGCGCGTCACTACCCGGATGGCGGTCGGGCCTGCTCTCCAGGCGGCCGACGACAAGGAAGATGCTAGAATCCTGAGCAAGGACGAGTTGATCCGGGTGCTCACGCAGGAGTTCGACGCCCAGGTCATCGACGATGGGCCCGCCCGCTAGAAGAGCCGAGGAGGCGCCAGTGAACCCGAACTACCAGAAGATGATGCGACAGGTCCAGAAGATGCAGGGCGACATGGCCAAGATGCAGGAGGACCTGGCCAACGAGGTGGTGGAGGCCTCCGCGGGAGGAGGCATGGTGACGGTTCAGGTTACCGGCGCGGTGGAGTTGAAGAGCATCAAGATCGATCCGGCCGCGGTCGACCCCGAAGATGTAGAGATACTTGAAGACATGATCATGGCCGCCACCAATGAGGCCCTCCGGTCGGCACAGGAGTTGGCCAACAAGAAGCTGGGCGGCATTACCGCGGGTCTCAACATCCCCGGTCTGCCGTTCTGATTCGGGCCGCACGCCCGTCGGCCCCGCCAGCAGGCTCATGTTCAGCCCCACCGTCCAAAGGCTCATCGACGAGCTGAGCAAACTCCCCGGGGTAGGCCCCAAGACGGCCCAACGCTTGGCGTTCCACCTTCTCAAGCTCTCCCCGGAGGACGCCCTGCCGCTGGCGCACGCGCTCATCGACGTCAAAGAGACCGTGCGCTTCTGCGATTCCTGCTTCAATCTCACCGAGCAGGAACTGTGCGCGATCTGTCTGGACGCAGGTCGAGACGCCACCACCATCTGCGTGGTCGAAGAGCCGGGTGACATCATCAGCATCGAACGCACCCACGAGTATCGTGGCCTATATCACGTTCTCGGAGGAGCGCTCTCCCCTCTGGATGGCGTCGGGCCCCAGAAGCTGCATCTTGCCGAGTTGTTCGAGCGGGTGCGGTCGTCGGGGGAGGTCCGCGAGGTCATCGTGGCCACCAACCCGAACATGGCCGGCGAGGCCACCGCTCTTTACATCGCCGAGGAACTACGTCAGGAGGCCGCGGGAGGCACCCTCCGCCTCACCCGGCCCGCAGCCGGGCTGCCCATGGGCGGCGATCTCGAGTACGCGGACGAGGTCACCCTGGGCCGAGCCCTGACCGGGCGGCGAGAGCTCTAGAAATTCGCTAGAATTCATCGTTCGGCAAACCCCTAACGGAGCGTTGATCCACGTGGGCGACGAAGAGCGATCCCGACAAAGCGGAGCACCGCCGACGGAGAGCGTAGCGGCAACCGTTGATGCACCGGCGACCGTTGACGCACCGGCGGCGGACGTCACTGACGAGCAGTACGTCGTCATCGGCGGTCCGGAGCGCAAGGCCGAGCGCACCAACGTCGTGGTGATGAAATTCGGGGGCAGCTCAGTAGCCGATGCCAACTGCATCAAACGCGTGGCCAACATCATCGTGGAAGCCCGCAAGGCCGGACACCCGGTGGTGGCAGTGGTTTCTGCCCGGGGCGACACCACCGACGAGCTCATCGAGATGGCCAAGGAGATCTCGGCCGATCCCCCGGCGCGGGAGATGGACATGCTCCTCTCCACCGGCGAGCGCATCTCGGCGGCCCTGCTGGCCATGGCCATCCACGATCTGGGCTACGACGCCATCTCGCTCACCGGATCGCAGGCCGGCATCGTCACCGACACGGTGCATACCAAAGCCAAGATCCTCGACATCAAACCCGGCCGTATCCGCAAGGCGCTCGACGAGAACAAGATCGTTCTCGTGGCCGGCTTTCAAGGGGTGTCCACCACCCAAGACGTCACCACGCTGGGACGCGGCGGCTCCGATACGACCGCCGTCGCCTTGGCGGCCGCCCTCGGAGCCGAGGTGTGCGAGATCTACACGGACGTGGAGGGCGTCTTCACCACCGACCCACGCGTCGTGCCCGAGGCGCGCAAGCTGGACACCATCTCCAATGAGGAACTGCTGGAGCTGGCAGCGAGCGGAGCCAAGGTGATGATGGCCCGTGGCGTCGAAGTGGCCCGCCGCTTTGACGTGCCGCTCCACATCCGTTCGAGTTTCACCTCAGCCCCCGGTACCTGGATAGGACAGGATGATCCAAGCATGGAACAAGCGATAGTCTCCGGTGTCACCTACGCTCTCGACGACGCCAAGGTGACCATCCACGATCTTCCCGACAAAGTGGGAGTAGCCGCCAAGATCTTCACCACCTTGGCCAACGCTCACGTGAACCTCGACGTGATCATCCAGAACGTCTCCGCGGGAGGTACCACCGACATCTCGTTTACAGCCTCGGAAGACGACCTGCCTAAGATCTCCCGGATACTCGGCGAACTACAAGGCGAGCTCGGATTCACCTCCTTCGACACAGACAAAGAGGTGGCCAAGGTCACCTTGGTCGGAGCCGGGATGAAGACCTACCCGGGAGTGGCGGCCAAGATGTTCGAAGTGCTTGCCGAGAACGGCATCAACATCGAGATGATCTCCACGAGCACGATCAAGATCAGCTGCGTCATCCGCAAACAGCATGTGGAGACGGCCGTCAAGGCGCTCCACGCGGCCTTCCGGCTCCACAAGGGCATGGTCAGCCGGGAAGAGGTGTTCGGCTAGAGCGGTCGCCGGCCCGCGGCGCGGCGGGTGCCGGGGCGGCGAACCGTCCGGGCGCAGGGCGCTGAAGCGAAGCTGCGGCGGGCGCCGGGACGCGGCGTCATTCCGGGGCGCAGTGCCTGTGGTCCTCCTCCTGTTCGTCCTCTTGCAAGCGGAACTGCCGTCGATAGAGGTCGGCGTACATGCCGCCTCGAGCGAGGAGCTCCTCGTGCGTGCCCTGCTCCTTGAGTCTTCCCTCGTCGACCACCAGGATCTTGTCGGCCCGCCGGATGGTCGAGAGGCGGTGGGCGATCACCAGGGTGGTACGCCCGGCCATGATCCGCTCAAGCGCCTGCTGGATGGTGGCCTCCGTGCGCGAGTCCACGCTGGCAGTGGCCTCGTCGAGCACCAATATGCGGGGGTCACGGAGGATGGCCCGCGCGAAGGAGACGAGCTGCCTCTGCCCTTGGCTCAGATTGCCGCCGCGCTCACCCACGGGTTGGTCGTAGCCTTGGGCCAAATTGCCGATAAACGCATGCGCCCCCGCGGTCCGAGCAGCGGCTTCTACCTCTGCATCGGTAGCCTCCAGACGCCCGTAGCGGATGTTCTCTCTGGCGCTCCCCGAGAAGAGGAAGGGCTCCTGGAGCACCAGCCCGATCCGGCCGCGTAGCGATTCCTGGGTCACGTCGCGCACATCGACGCCGTCGATCGAGACAGAGCCGGTGTCGACGTCGTAGAAGCGGAGCAGCAGGCTGATGATGGTGGTCTTCCCGGCGCCGGTGGGCCCGACGATGGCCACGGTCTGCCCCGGCACGGCTTCGAAGCTCAGGTCTTCGAGCACCGGCTCATTGGGCAGGTATGAGAATGAGACGTGGTCGAAGGTCACCCGGCCGGTGAGGGGCGCCGGCGAGAGTCGGCCGGCGCCCCCCCCGCTCCGCACTGCCTCGTCCAGCGAACGCGCCCCCGGCCGGTCGGCCACGCGCGGTTCGCGGTCAACCAGGTCGAGGATGCGTTCCGCCGCCGCCAGAGCCGACTGCACCTGAGCGTAGAACGAGGAGAGCGCCTGGATGGGCCGGAAGAACTGCTGCACATAGGCTAGAAAAGCGACCACCACGCCCACGGTCACCACCGGCGGGTTCCTGAGGGCCAGATAGCCGCCGTAGAAAGCGACGATGGCGGTGGCCAGCGTCCCCAGCACGTCGAGCACCGGTGAGAATGCGCTGGTCACACCTACCGCCGCTACGTTCGCGTCGCGGTTCATGGCGTTGACCTCGCGGAAGCGCTCAGTGGTAGCCTCGGTGCGGTTGAAAGCCTGGGTGACGCGCACCGCGGCGATGTCCTCCTGGAGGTTCGCGCTCACATCGCCGATGGTCTGCCTGGTGCGTCGGAACGAGCGCCGGGCGAGGCGCGCGAATAGAGCGGTGACGGCGAAGGTCAACGGGATCACCACGAACGAAGCCAGGGCTAGGCGCCATTCCAGGGCCAACATCACGCCCACGATCCCCAGCAGCCCAAAAAGACCGCCCAAAGTCTGGGTGAGCCCTTGGGAGAACAATTGGTCGAGGGCCTGAACGTCGTTGACGAGCCGGCTCATCAAGTCGCCGGTGCCGTGCCGGTCGAAGAATTCTTTGTCCAGGCGTTGGACAGCGACAAAGACCTGGGTGCGGAAACGGGCCAATAGGCGCTGGCCGATCCTCCCGATAAGCCGGAATTGACCGGCATTGGCCAGATAGCCGACCACATAGGAGGCCAGGAGTAGGATCATCAACGTGACCAGCAGGGACGCGTCGCCGCGCGTGATGGCCGTGTCGATCGCTCTCCCGATGAGATACGGCCCCGCCGCCGTCGCAGCGGCGCCCACCAGCACCACCAACAGGGCCGCGATAAGAGCCGGCCGCATGTCTCTCATGTAGCCCCACAACCGCCTCAGTACCCTGCCGGTGTCGGCCGGCCGCTCCTTTTCGTCCCCGACGCTCGGGCCGTGGAAGGGTCCGTGCCCCCCTCTCATGGCCGGCCTCCGCGAGCGCCGCCGTGGCCTGCGCCGTCGGGGCCTGCGCCGTTAGGGTCCGCGTCGTCAGGGTCCGCGTCGTCAGGACCGGCGTCGTCAGGGCCGGCGTCGTCAGGGCCCGCGACGGCCTGCTCGGACGGGGCGACGGCCTGGTCGGCCGCGGCGCCCACCCGGGGCGCCACCGGCGGGCCCTCCCCGGTCGCGCTCGCCGGCGCCAGTTGCGAGTCCACGATCTCCCCATATAGCGGGCTGGTGCACAGCAGGTCGTCGTGCGCTCCATCGGCCACCAGCTTCCCACCGTCGAGCACCAGGATCCGGTCGGCCCTCCGCACGGTGGACACCCGGTGGGCGATGACGAGAGACGTCCGCCCCTCCATGAGTCCTTCGAGAGCCTGCTGCAGGCGGTACTCGGTCTCGGCGTCAACCGAGCTGGTGGCGTCGTCCAGCAGCAAAATCCGGGGATCCACCAAGAGGGTGCGGGCGATGGAAAGGCGCTGACGCTGTCCACCCGATAGCGTGACCCCACGTTCGCCCACCTCCGTCTCGTACCCGTCCGTGAAGCTCATGATGAAATCGTGCGCCTGCGCGACCTCGGCAGCGGCAGTGATCTCCTCCATCGTGGCCTCGGGACGGCCAAAGGCGATGTTGTCGCGGATGGTCCCCCCGAACAGGGTCGATTCCTGGAGCGCAATCCCGATGCGCGAGCGCAGCGACGACAGAGTGACCTCGCGGATGTCGATACCGTCGATGCGGATGGCCCCCGCGCGCACGTCGTAGAACCGGGGAATCAAGTTGATGAGGCTGGACTTGCCCGAGCCGGTGGTCCCCACCAGAGCCACGGTCTGGCCGGGCTCTATCTCGAGGCTGATATCGTCGAGAATGCTGTCCTCTTGGCCCGCGTAGCGGAACGATACGTGCTCGAAGGTGATGCGTCCCTCGATGGGGCCCAGTTCGGGGGCGCCGGGGCGGTCGGCCACCTCACTCTCGGCGTCCAAGACCTCGAACACCCGGGCGGCGCTCGCCCCGGCTCGAGACATCATGGCTGTGATAAACCCCAGCTGGAACACCGGCATGAGCAAGAACGAGAGATAGGTGGTGAAAGCCACCAGCGTCCCCAGACTGAGCTTTTGAGCGATCACCTGATCGCCCCCATACCAGACCACGGCTAGGTTCCCGAGATTCGCCACTAGGAAGATCACCGGGAACACGGCCGACAAGGCCGCCACGACTCGCATGCTCTCTCCCAAGAGCTCGGTGTTGGCGCTTTCGTAGCGGTCCCGCTCGTAAGGCTCGCGGGTGAAGGCCTTGACTACCGCCACTCCGGCCAGGTTCTCCTGGAGGACGGTATTGAGCGCTCCCAGTCTCTGCTGGATCCGCCGAAACAGCGGGAAGACGCGGGTCACGAGCACGCCGAAGATGGCGAAGATCACCGGCACCATGGCGAACGACACGCCCGCCAGGCGCGCGTTCAAAATCACCAGCACGACCACCGTGCCTATCATGGTGAGCGATGCCGAGAGCAGGTTGAGTAGCCCCTGGCCCGAGAACTGGCGTACGTTCTCCACGTCCGAAGTGATGCGGGTCATGAGCTGGCCGGTCTGCACCCCGTCGTGATAGCTGAACGACAGGTTCTGGAGCTTGGCGAAGAGCGAGTTGCGCAGGTCAAACGCCACTCCCTGGCTGGCCTTCTCCGCCAAATAGCCCTGCAGGAAGTTGAACAGCCCCCGCACCACCGCCACCCCGAGGAGCGCGGCGGACGAGATAACGATCCAGCGCCACTCCCCTCCCTTGATACCCCTGTCGATGAGCACCCGGATGAGCAGGGGCGACACCAAGGTAGCGCCGGTCACCGCCAGTAGGGATACCAACGCACCGGTGGCCTGGGGAAAGTAGGGTCGGAGAAAGAGAAGCGCCCGGCCCAGATCGGCGAATTGCGCCCGTTTGGGGCGATCGCCTGGCTTTGGGCGTGAAGAAGATCTCGTCAAATGCTCACTCTCACGGGTTTCTGGGGTACTCGTTGCCGAAGGCGTCTCTATCCACGTTCTGCCGGTTCAGTTAGAGTATAGCCGCACGCGCAGGCCGAACGGGGAAAGGGGCGCAGTGGACGCGATCGTGGTGGAAGGGCTCCGCAAGCAATTCGACCCGCCCAAGGGCCCGGTCGCGGTCGACGGGGTCTCCTTTCAGATCCAAGAGGGAGAGATCTTCAGCCTTTTGGGCCCTAACGGGGCCGGCAAGACCACCACCATCTCCATCCTCTCCTGCCTGCTCAAGCCCGACAGCGGAGATGCGCGGGTGGCCGGGTTCTCGGTGTCCCGGGAACCGGAAAGGGTCAAGGGACTTATAGGGGTGGTCCCCCAGGACATCGCCCTGTACGAGGATCTGAGCGGCCGGGAGAATCTCCTGTTCTGGGGCCGGATGTACGGGATGAGCGGGGCGGCCTTGAACTCGCGGGTCGACGAAGTCCTCGAGCTGATCGGCCTCACCGACAGGCAGAAAGACCGCGTCGACAAGTACTCGGGGGGCATGAAGCGCCGGGTGAATATCGGCGCCGCCCTGCTCCACAAACCGCGCTTCCTCTACCTTGACGAGCCCACTGTGGGTATCGATCCGCAAAGTCGCCGCTCTATTCTCGACGGAGTCAAGGATTTCAACGCCGGCGGGGTGACCGTGCTCTACACCACCCATTACATGGAGGAGGCCCAGGAGCTGTCTCACCGCATCGGGATCATGGACCGCGGCATCATGATAGCCGTGGGCACGCACGCCGAGCTGGTGAAGATGGTGGGCGAGCAGACCCGGGTCGACCTGGTGGTCGACCGTGAAGCCGGCGCGCTGGCCGAGCGCTGGCGCAGCTTCCCCGGGGTGGCCTCGGTCTCCGAACCGGAGGACGGGCGGGTATGGCTCCTGGCCGAAGACGCCAATACGCTAACGCCTCTACTTTTCGACAGCGTGCGGGCGCTGGGGGCGCGCATCACGAAGATCGACCTCGCCGAGCCCAACCTGGAGACGGTATTCCTACATCTCACCGGCCGGGCGCTCAGGGACTGAAGCATGCGGGCCCTCACTATCGCCTGGAAGGACACCCGCCACGTCTACCGGAACGTCGCCGGACTGGCGATGATGCTGTTGGCTCCACTGGTGCTGTCCACGGCTCTGGGAGCGGCCTTCGGGGGAGGGGGCAACTTCTCCATCCCGGCGGTCAAGACCGTGGTGGTCAACCAGGACGCGGGCGCCGGGGCGGGCACGCCCGCCGCCGGCGCCGCTCTCGCCAGCGCGCTCGCCAGTCCCGGGCTCAAAGCCCTTCTCGCCGTCACGCAGGTCGACACTCCCGAAGCCGCGCGGACTGCCGTCGATAACGGCGATGCCGGCGCAGCCGTTATTATCCCGGCCGGGCTTTCCACGGCCCTGATGGCAGCCGGCGCCCCGACTCAGGGCGGCGCCCCCGGGCAGGGCAGTGCGCCCGGACAGGCCGGCGTCCCGACTCAGGGCGGCGCCTCCGGGCAAACCGGCGCCCCGGGGCAGGGCGCGCCCGCCGCCGAGGTGCAGATCTACAAGGACCCGACCCTCACCATCGGACCGGCCATCGTCGCCGCGGTGGTGCAATCGGGCGTGCAGACCCTGAACGGAGCCTGGGCGGCCGCCCTGACCTCCGCTCAATTGGCCGCATCAGCCGGGCTTACCGACCCCACCCGGCTCACCGACCTGGCCACGAAAGCCGCTGCGACCTTCTCCCAGGCGGCCCAGGCCGGAGCCCCGGTCGTCCTCGACGCCCGCGCCCCGACGACGGGCGCGCGGAACCACAGGGACCCCAACGTCGCCAGCCAAGTGCTGGTGGGCATGATGATCTTCTTCATGCTGTTCGGAGCCTCCACCCAGGCCCGCAGCATCATCGACGAGCATAGGCAGGGCACGCTTTCGCGCCTGTTCACTACTCCCGCGCCCCGCAGCGTGATCTTGGGGGGCAAATACGTGGCGGTCTTCCTAGTGGTCCTTATCCAATCGGTCATCCTCCTTCTTGCCGGTCGCCTGTTCTTCGGAGCCCACTGGGGAGCGATGGGGCCCGTGATCGTGCTCACCCTGTGCGGGGCTTTGGTCGCGGCCTCGCTGGCCTTGCTGATGATCTCTTTCGCCAAGACCCCCGCCCAGGCGGGCGCCGTCAGCAGCGCGGTCTTCGTCTTTCTGGCCCTGATCGGCGGCAACTTCGTGGGCACGGTCAACGTCGGGGGCACGTTCGCCTTGATCCGCAGGTTCACACCCAACGGCTGGCTCCTCGAGGGCTGGGACCACCTGCTGTTTGGGGGGTCGTGGGACGGCATCGCCTTGCCGGTGGCCGCCACGCTGGCCTTCAGCGTGGTCTTCTTCGCCCTGGCTACGGTCTTCTTCCGGAGGCGCTACGCGTGAGCCGCGTGTGGCGCATAGCCACCAAGGAACTGCTCCAGACCCGCCGGGACCGGCTGGCGGCGCTCTTCACCATCGTCCTCCCGGTGATCTTCACGGTGTTCTTGGGCCTGATCTTCGGGGGTGCCGGCGAGACCAGCCGTCTCCCGCTGGCGCTCGCGGACGCCGACGGGACTCCGGCCTCAGTGCAGTTCGTCGAGCGGCTGCGGGCCTCACCCCTCATCGAGCTCAAAGCCATGACCGTGGGTGAGGTCGACGCCGCGGTCCAAGGACAAAGCGTCGCCGCCGCCCTGGTCATTCCCGCCGGGTACGGCGCCGCCCTCGAAGCAGGCACGCCGGCGACCCTCACCTTCGTGCGCGTCGAGACCTCCAGCGGCGCCCAATCGCTCTCTCAGGCAGTACAAGCCGCCGTGGGAGAGCTGAACAGCCGTCTCCTTGTCACCAAGACCGCCGCCGAGCAAGTCTCCCTTACGACGGGGCGGGCCTTGGACGCAGCCCTCCTCGATTCCGCGGGAACCCTGGCCGCGGCTGCGTTGGCCGCGCCTGTCGTCACCGTGAAGACGACAGATTCGGGGAGCGCCACCGTGCAGACCGCGGAAGGCTTCGATCAGGCCTCGGCGGGCTCTATCGTCAACTGGGTCCTTTTCAGCCTGCTCACGGTTGCCACCGGCCTGGCCTGGGAGCGGCGCCAGGGCCTGCTGCGCCGGCTCAGCGCCGCGGGAGTCCGAGGCCGGGAGATTATCGGCGGCAAGATGCTGGCCATGGTGATCATCACGTTCCTGCAACAGTTGTTTCTCATCGTGTTGGGCCAATTCGCCTTCGGAGTCGACTACCTGCGCAGCCCACTCGCTCTACTGATGGTAATGATCTCGCTCTCGGTGCTGGCGGCTTCGTTCGGCCTCCTCATCTGTTCGGTCTTCCGTTCCGAGCAGGCCGTCATCGCCACCACGGTCATCTCCGCCCAACTGCTGGCCGTCCTGGGGGGAGCCTGGTTCCCGCTGGAGATCACCAGCGGCTCGTTCTCCAGGGTGGCCCATTTCCTCCCGACAGCCTGGGTGGTGGATTCACTCCACGGCATCATCCTCAAGGGCTGGGGAGCCGGGGACGTGCTCGTCCCGGTAGGGATTGTGTGGGCTTGGATAGTGGCGGTCTTCGCGGTCGCCGTGTGGCGTTTCCGCCCGGAATAGCTACAATCTGCGCATGGACTCACTGCGGGCTCTCACCACTGCCGTCGAGAATCTGAGCCAGGCCAGCTCGTTCAAGGACGCCGCCGAGGGCTTCACCAGCTGGGCGCGGACCTTCACCGGGTGCCAGGCCGCCATCCTCCGCCTGCTGGAGGACGGCGACGAGGGCCCTTGGCTCGCCGGCTGCGCGCTCGACGGCCCTTCCGCCTCGTTCGCCCGGGACGAGATGGTGGTGTGCGCGTCCGACTGCATCTGCGGCCGAGTGGCTACCGGAGTCATAGACCCCCGGCTTCCCTTCTACACCGAGGGTGGCTCCTTCTACTGGGGCCGGATAGGTACCCTCGAACAGGAGTTCACCTCCAAACAGCTGGGCCCCCTCCGCGGCCGCTGCGTACAGGAACAGTACGAATCGGTGGCCGTCTTCCCCCTGCGGGCGGGGGAACGCGTCGTAGGTTCGCTGCACTTGGCCGACGCCCGACCCGACCACTTCATCGGATCGGTAGAGGTGGTGGAAGCCGCCTCCAGACTCGCAGGCGGCATCCTGCTCCGGCACAAGGCCGAAGAGAGGGAGCATGCCCTGCTCGAGGCCGTGCAAACCGCCCTGCTGCCGTCCACGCCTCCTCAGGTGGAGGGCCTGAGCATCGGAGTGAGCTTCGGCTCGGCTACCGAGATGGCACGTTTGGGCGGCGACTTCTACGACGTGCTCGATCTGGGAGACGCAGGCATCCTCATATTGGTGGGCGACGTGTGCGGCAAGGGGGTAGAAGCCGCGGGGATGGCCGCTCGGGCCCGCTACGCCATGGATGCGCACGCGAGCCTGACTTCCGACCCGGCCTCTTTCATGGGCACGTCCAACAACGCTCTTGTGCGTCTCTTGCCGTCCGGGCGTTTCGTGACCGCGGTGGCCTGCCTCATCGATCCTCGCTCGGGGTCCTTGACCACCTGCCTGGCGGGGCACCCCTCGCCTCTCCGGCTGACCTCCTTCTGCGCCGCGGGCAGGGGCGCCGCGGGCAGGGGCGGCGCCAACACAGGCGGCGCGGACCTCGCCAGGATCGAGATCGACGCGCCTCACAATCGTCCGCTGGGGCTTTTCGCCGGCCTCCGTTTCGCAGAGGCGACCGAGCGGCTGGCGCGGGACGACGTCCTTCTCATCTACACCGACGGTGTGTCCGACTGCCGCCGCGCGAATACCCCGTTCGGGCCGGAAGGCATCGCCCAGGTGGTGAGAATGTCTCCCCACCTTGACCTCGAGGACATCGCCCGCCGCGTGTGCGCCACCGCCACCGACTACCACGATCCCTCGCTACCCGGAGACGATCGCTTGGTGATGGCGGTCCGCCTGCGCGGCGGATGTTAGAATCTCCGCGCCGGACGTAGGGGCAAGGAGGAGTCGTGAGCAGGGAATACCGGGTAGCGGTGGCGGGGGCCACGGGCGCCGTGGGCCGGGCGATGAGGAGCATATTGGCCGAGCGTGACTTTCCCGTGAAAGAGCTGGTGGCTCTGGCCACGGATAAATCGGCCGGCATGCGCCTGGACTATTGCGGCGAGCAGGTCATCTGTCAGGAGCTCACTCCCGATAGCTTCAAGGGTATCGACCTGGCTCTCTTCTCCGCGGGCGGTGGCACCTCCCTCACGTTCGCTCCCATCGCACGCGACGCCGGCTGCGTTGTGGTCGACAACTCCTCCGCCTGGCGCATGGATCCCGCGGTACCCTTGGTGGTCCCCGAGGTCAATCCCGACGATGTTGACTGGCACAAAGGCATCATCGCCAATCCCAACTGCTCCACCATCCAGATGGTGGTGGTCATGAAGCCCCTGCACGACGAAGCGAGGATCATCCGGGTGGTGGTCTCCACCTACCAGGCGGTGTCGGGCACGGGGGCCAAGGCCATCAACGAGCTGGTGCACCAAGCCGGGCAGATCCTCGCCGGCGAGGAGCCCGACATCAACGTCTACCCGCACCAGATCGCGTTCAACTGCCTGCCACACATCGACGTGTTCCTCGATGACGGCTCCACCAAGGAAGAGCAGAAGATGGTGGACGAGACCAAGAAGATCATGGGCGACCCCAGCATTGAGGTGACGGCCACCTGCGTGCGCGTCCCCGTGCAGAACGGCCACTCCGAGGCGCTCAACCTGCAATTCGTCCGGCCGCTGTCGCCCGAAAGGGCGCGCGAGCTGCTGGCCGCGGCCCCAGGCGTCCGAGTGGTCGACGATCCGGCCAACCGCCTCTACCCCATGCCTATCGTTGCCTCGGGCACCGATGACACCTACGTGGGCCGCATCCGCCGCGATCCCACGGTGGAGAACGCCTTGAACATGTGGGTGGTGGCCGACAACCTACGCAAGGGAGCGGCGCTCAACGCGGTGCAGATCGCGGAGCTGCTGGTCGAGCGCGACCTCGTCCGGCCGCCTCGGTAGAGCTGCCACGGTAGCCCCCGCTCGAACCGGCCTGTCCGGCCCGCCCCCGAAGGCGCGGAGACCGCGCTGGAAGAGATGGTGGGTCCTGGCGCTTGCCGTCTTTGTAGTGGTGGCCGGGATCATCGGCTCTGGTTTCGCCGAAACGTACCGGATCGAGGTCAAGAAGTTCACCGTCACCAGCCCGGACGTGCCGGCCGCCTTCGACGGCACCCGGATCGTGCTCCTCACCGACATTCACCGGGGGTGGTTCTTTCCTCAAGACCGGGTCCGAAAGCTGGTGGAGCGGGTCAATGCGCTTCAGTCCGACCTGGTCCTGCTGGGCGGCGACTACGTCTACGCGAATACCGACTATGAAGCTTCCTGCTTCGCCGAGCTCGCCCGCCTGCAGGCGCCCCTGGGGCGGTTCGCGGTGCTCGGCAACCATGACTACGGCACCTACGGTCGTGGCAAGCGTGACGGCGAGATCGATCCCACTCCCGCCATCGAGGCTATCCGGGGCGCGGGCATTACGCTGCTCGACAACCAGGCCGAGTGGGTCGACAAGGCGGGGGCCCGCATACGGGTCGGCGGGGTGGGCGACGTCAAGGAAGACACGCCTCAGTACGCCCCGACCGTGGAGGGGACCGGCGCCGGCGACTTCGTCATCCTGGTTTCCCACAACCCCGACTACGCCGAGGAGTTGCCAGTCGGCGCCGTCGACCTGACGCTGTCGGGGCACACCCACGGCGGCCAGATTACCTTCTTCGGCCTGTGGGCCCCGTTCGTGCCCTCGGAATACGGGCAGAAATACCGCACCGGGTTGGTGGTCACCGGGGCCACCACGGTGATAGTCTCGAACGGCATAGGCACTATATTCCCGCCTATCCGTCTCTTCGCCCGGCCCCAGATCGTGGAGATCACCCTGCGCAGCGGTCCCTCCGCCGCCCTACAACCTTAGTCGTATGGCCCCTCCGAACCGCCGCCGCTACCCTCTTCCCAATCGGGGCGACAGACGCACGACGGGAGGCGGGGCAGGGGATTGGGAGCGATCTTTTCTAGGCAGGCACGCGTGAGACCGGGATTGTTCGAACTCCTCACCCCCGAGCGGTTCCCCCAGGTGGAAGCGCAGACCGTGCTGCCCGGGCGCCCCGGCAAGTCGGCCCCGATGCCGGCCGGTCTCCACCTCCAAGTTGCCGACGCCCTAGCCGCCCAAGGCATCACCAGCTTGTGGACGCACCAGGCCGAGTGCTGGCAAGCCTCCCAGGAGGGCGGCCACTTCATGGTCACCACCGGTACGGCCTCCGGCAAGAGCCTGTGCTTCAACCTGCCCGTGCTCGACGGCCTGCTGCGCGACCCGCATGCCCGGGCCATCTACCTCTATCCCACCAAGGCCTTGGCCCAGGACCAGTTGCGCCGCATCCGCCTCCTGGCCGGCAAGCAGGTGGAGGTGGCCACCTACGACGGCGACACCCCCACCGACGCCCGCTACGCGGCCAGGCAGAAGGCCCGGGTGCTGCTCACGAACCCGGACATGATCCACCTCAGTCTCCTTCCCCGGCACGAGCGCTGGGACGACTTCTTGTTCAACCTCAAATACGTGGTCATCGACGAGGCTCACACCTACCGAGGGGTATTCGGCAGCAACGTGGCCAACGTGCTCCGTCGCCTGCGCCGAGTGGCCTCCTTCTATGGAGCCGACCCGCGCTTCATCCTCGCCTCCGCGACCATCCGGAACGCCCGCGAGCACGCCGAGCACCTCACCGGGCTGGAAGTGGCCCACATAAGCGGCGACGGTGCGCCCGTCGGACCCCGCAAGATCGTGTTCTGGCAGCCGCCCCTGGTGCAGGAAGAGCTGAATCTCAGGCGCAGCTCCAACAGCGAAGCGGCAGAGCTCCTCAGCGAGCTCATCCGCGGCGGGGTCCGCTCCATCTGCTTCACCAAGTCCCGCCGCAGCGCCGAGCTCATCTACCAGCAAACCGTGGATCGCCTCAAAGAGACCGACCCCCGCCTGGCCGAACAACTGTCTCCCTATCGCGCCGGCTACACGCCCGAGCAACGCCGAAGCATCGAGACCATGCTGTTCAGCGGCCAACTCCGGGCCGTGGTCAGCACCAGCGCGCTCGAGCTGGGCATCGACATCGGGGCCCTCGACGCCGCCATCACCGTGGGCTACCCCGGGACCATGGCCAGCCTCTGGCAGCAGTGGGGCCGGGCCGGCCGGGGCAAGGGCCAGAGCTTGGGCATCTTCGTGGCCGGCAACGACGCCCTGGAGCAGTTCTTCGTCAAGCACCCCGACGAGCTCCTGGGGCGCGAGGTGGAGGCGGCCACCATCGACTTTTCCAACCCTTTCATCCACACCCGCCACCTGGCCGCCGCCGCCTACGAGGGCCCGCTGATGGAAGACGACCGGCAGTTCTTCGGCCCACGGATGGGCGCGGCGCTCGACCGGGGGGTGGCCGAGGGTCTACTGCGGCATTCGAACGGCGCATGGTTTTTCAGCGACTCCGGCTTCCCGGCGGCCAAGATCGGCCTCCGCTCCACGGCCGGCGAACAGTACACTATCGTGGAGGAAGGTACCGGCGACATCGTCGGCACCGAGGGAGCCGAGCAGGCGTTCTCTGCCCTGCACCCGGGGGCCGTGTACCTGCACATGGGCGACACGTACCTGGTCACCAACCTCGACCTCGACAACCATGTGGCTCTGGTACGGCCCTTCTGGGACACCTATCACACGCTGCCCCGGCGCGAGACCGACACCCGCATCCTCGGCGAGAGCCTGCAGATGGCTCATGGTCCCCTGTCTCTGCATCTGGGGGAGATCATGGTGAGCAGCCGCGTGGTCGCCTTCCAGAAGAAGCGCATGGGGAGTGACGAGGTGCTGGGAACGGAAGAGCTCGATCTGCCCACCCAAGAGTTCGTCACCGAGGCCATGTGGTTCACCGTCCCGGCCGAGCTGCTATCCACCGAGAGCGACCTGCTCCGCCTTCCCGGCGCCATTCATGCCGTGGAGCACGCGCTCATCGCCCTCCTGCCCCTCTTCGCCATGTGCGACCGTTGGGACATCGGCGGGCTGTCCACCCCCGTGCACAGCCAGACCGAGCAGCCCACCATCTTCATCTATGACGGTCATGCCGGAGGGGTGGGAATTTCCCGTCAAGGCTTCGAGCGGTTCCCCGAGTTGGTACGCGACGCCCGAGGGCTGGTGCGGGATTGCCCCTGCGAGAGCGGCTGCCCCTCTTGTATCCAATCGCCCAAGTGCGGCAACTGGAACGAGCCTCTCGACAAGGAGCTGGCGCTACGGCTGCTGGAAGCGATGCTGTGAGGCGGTGCTATCCTAGCGGCATGGAACCACTGTATATCTCGGTGATCGGCGGCGGCCGGTGCGGCCCCGCCGAGTATGCTTTGGCCGAAGAAGTGGGACGGCTGGTGGCCCGGGAGGGCGCGACGCTGGTCTGCGGCGGCCTGGCCGGGGTCATGGAGGCTGCCGCCCGCGGCGCCAAGGAAGCCCGCGGTACTACCATCGGCATCCTTCCCGGGCACGACCGCGCGCTCGCCAATCCCTACCTCGATCACGTCCTCACCACCGGTATGGGGCACGCCCGCAATCTTGCCGTGGTCAGCTCCGGCGATGCCGTGATCGCCATCGGAGGAGGCTACGGCACCCTGGCCGAGATCGGCCTGGCCGCCAAGATCGGGCGACCCGTGGTGATTCTCGCCGGCTGGCGGCTCCTGAACGATGAGGGCACCGAGGGTGTGTGGTATGCCGGTTCGCCGGGCGAGGCGATGGCGCTGGTTCGCGGGGCGTTGGCCCCCGAGGCCATGGCGCGCGAAGCTCCGGGCCGCGAAGCTCCGGGCCCCGGGGCCCCGGGGCGTGCGGCGGCGGCGCAGGAGGCCCCGGACGGCCGGGCAGCTTCCACATGATCGTCCGGCCACCCTCGCGAGAGCGAGAGACTCAGGAGCTTATCGATCGTTTCCGGACCAAGCGGGCCCACGGCAGGCAGCTGCGGCTGGTGGCCGCCGCCCTGGGAGGAGCAGTCTTCGTCGCCGCAGTAGTCGTAGTCGTGCTCTTGGCCGCCCACACCTCCGGAAGCCAGGCCGATAACGGCCCCGGCGGCGGCACGGGCCCCGGTGGCAGCCCCGGCCCGGCGACCTCCTCGACCCCGACCTCTTCGAGCGCCGCCACGTCTGCGGGAAGCACGACCGCATCGGCGACCTCGATCGGCGGTGCGACCACCGCCGGCGGCGTCACCACTTCGGCTGGCCCCGCCACGACCGCCCACGCCACCACCACGGCGGGCGTCACGACCACGGGGCGCATCACCACCACCACGCGGGCCACCACGACGACTTCGGCTCCTCACACCGCGTCCACCGCGGGAGGCCAGGCTACCGGCAAAGTGGTGGTGATCGACCCCGGCCATCAAGCACACGGCGACTCCAGCCTGGAGCCGGTCGGCCCCGGATCGAGCGACAAGAAGGCCAAGGTGAGCGACGGCACCTCCGGGACCGCGACGGGCACCCCGGAAAGTAAGCTGGTCCTGACCGTGAGCCTGAAGTTGCGGGATGCGCTCGAGGCGCGCGGAGTGAAGGTCGTCATGACCCGCACCACGCAGGACGTCAACCTTTCCAACATCCAGCGGGCCCAGATAGCCAACAAGGCCGGCGCCGACCTGTTCGTACGCGTCCACGCCGATGGTTCCTCCGACGCCGCCACCTCCGGCATCCACGTGCTCTATCCGGTCTCGATCAAGGGCTGGACGGACGATATCGCCGTAGCGTCCAAGAAGGCCGCCTCTCTGGCCCAGAGCGAGCTCATCGCCGCCACCGGCGCCAAAGATCGCGGGATCGATGCCCGCAGCGACATGAGCGGCTTCAACTGGTCGGACGTGCCGGCGATCATTCCCGAGATCGGGTTTATGACCAATGCCGCCGAAGACCGGCTGCTCGCAACCGCTGCCTACCAGGACAAGATCGTCGCCGGCCTTACCCGGGCCATCCTGAGCTTCCTGGGGGTGAGCTAGCGCGCCGGTCGTCACGCGCGCCCCGGCCCTGGGGCCCGACTGCCATGCGCCCGGCCCCGGCAGGGGGCGCGCCGCACGGAGCGGCGGCGGCATCGCCGCGCAGCCGCGCCCCGTCCGGCGCCCTGCTATGATTCGAGGACGCCGGACACTGAGGAGGTCGATTCTGTGAGCAAGCTGACAGTGGTGGGAGCGGGGTACGTCGGCCTGGTGACGGTCGCGTGCATGGCCGAGCTGGGCCACCACATCGTCGCCATGGATATCGACGCCGACAGAATAGGCCTACTCCGCCGCGGCGAGGTCCCTATCTACGAACCGGGGCTCGCCGAGCTCATCGCCGCCAACCGGCAGCGAATCGAGTTCACCACCGACCCCACGTACGCCTCCAAGGCGGGCGAGTTCATCTTCGTCTGCGTCGACACTCCTCCCACCCATTCGGGCGACGCAGACCTCTCCCGCATCTGGCAGGCCGTCGACAACCTCCCGCCCGACGAGGGCGACCACATCCTGGTCACCAAGTCGACCGTGCCCGTGGGGACCGGTGCTCTTGTCCAGGCGGAACTGGCCCAGCGGGGCTACCGGCACATCGCCTATGCCTCCAATCCCGAGTTCCTACGCGAAGGCACGGCCATCGCGGACTTCATGCGCCCCGACAGGGTGGTGATCGGGGCGGACGCGCCCGCGGTCGCCGAGCGGGTCGCTCGACTCTACCAGGGGGTCGACTGCCCGGTGCTGACCACCGACGTGGCCTCGGCCGAGATGATCAAGTACGCTTCCAACGCCTTCCTGGCCACCAAGATCAGCTTCATTAACGAGATCGCCAATGTCTGCGAGGCTACCGGCGCCGACGTGACAACCGTCGCCCAAGGGATGGGGATGGACCATCGCATCGGCGCGCACTTCCTGCACGCCGGCATCGGCTACGGGGGCAGCTGCTTCCCGAAGGACGTCTCCGCGCTCAAGCAGATCGCCGGCAACTCCGGCTATCACTTTCAGTTGCTGAATGCAGTTATCGAGGTCAACGAACTGCAGAAACGCCGGGTGATCGGCAAGCTCAAGCGCCACCTGGGGGATGAGTTGCGCGGCAAGCGCATCGCCCTCCTGGGACTGGCTTTCAAGCCCCATACCGACGACATCCGCCAGGCTTCATCAATCGTCCTGGCCGGCAGGCTCCTGGCCGAGGGGGCCCAGGTCGTCGGATACGACCCGGTGGCCACCGAGAACATGCGCGCCTTACTTCCCGCCGTGACCTACGCCTCGTCGCCCCTGGAAGCTCTCGAGACTGCCGACGCCTGCGTGCTCGTCACGGAGTGGGAGGAGTGTGTCGGGCTGGATTGGGTCCGGGTGAAGCAGATGATGGCCCGGCCGATCGTCATCGACGGGCGGAACGCGCTGGATGGCGCCCGCCTGGCGGACTTGGGCTTCACCTACGAAGGGGTAGGGACGAGGCCGCGGTGAGATTGGCGGCTTCCGGCCGCGCGATGGCGGTGCGGGCCCGTGGGCACTGGCATACAATCAGTTTTCCCGCTCGCAACCCCCTGCGGACCCAGGAAGAGGCACCAGCCTTATCTCGACGGCGCAGTCAACCGCGTGCGCGTACTTCTGGAGAGTTGTGACCGAGGGGGAGTGCTTGCCTACACCCTCTAGCCGCGAGACTGCGCTCTTCGTCGTACCCATCGAATACGCTACCTGTTCTTGGGTGAGGCCGGCTCGGGATCGTGCCCGGAGCAACTCCCGGGCGAGAAGATACTCGTCTTCAAGTTCCTCGTACGCCTTGGCGAAACCTTTGCGTTTGAGAGCCTTCCTAAGGAACGCCTCATGGTCATGGACGACGGGTTCATACTTCGGATCAGCCATTACCGACCGCCTCCATTCTCCTGCGGGCAATCTCGAGGTCGCCCGCGAGTGTCCTTTCGCTCTTCTTCACAAACCCATGCAGAATAATCACGCGCTGCCCCATCAGGTAGCAGTAGAGCGCTCGTCCGACACCTTCAGGTCCACGTGGTCGCAGTTCGAAAAGCCCCCTACCTATCGGACGCGAATGCGGCATTCGCAGGGAGGGGCCGAATTCCAGCAGGAGTTCGACCAGCCGGGCATAGTCTGCCAGAATGCCCACCGGCCAACCTTCGATCTCGTCCCTTACGCGCCGGTTGAAGTATTCGACCGAGTACGCGATGGACTCAAGTTAGCACATACGCTAACTGAAGTCAAAGAGCCCCAGGAATTTAACTACCAGGGTTCGACGGGGTATTTGAGGTCGGCCCAGGGACGCCCGACCTACTGACAAACAATCAGTTCTCGCTCTTGGCGAGCGGACCCCAGCGGCGGCGGACGCTTTACCGATGGCCGGCGAAGCGTCGGCCGCCCACCGTGCTATAGTCTCGCCACCTGATCATGCGGTTCATCACAGTTCTCTTGCCAAATCACATCCGTCCTCATCCGCGCCCGCGCCCGGGCACGTTGCCCCCCGGCGGCATGGAGGTGCGCCGCTGGCTCCTCGCCGGGATCGGTGGTGCGATCGTCGTACTCGCGCTGCTGTCTCTGTGGGACGCGTGGACGGTGAACGTCGCCGGCATCCTGGTCAACCGCGCGATCGTGGCGGAAGCGGTGGCCGCGAAGAGCCCCGACGCCACTGCCGGCGCG
>Ga0214473_10000561_pt1 | contig 51985 bp, 50 predicted proteins | sample RVTome_7_FD_203509 | JGI IMG/M metagenome (GOLD analysis project Ga0214473, IMG submission 203509) | Soil microbial communities from uranium-contaminated site in the Upper Colorado River Basin, Wyoming, United States - RVT98D197 | ecosystem: Environmental > Terrestrial > Soil > Contaminated >...
CCGCATTGAGCGAAACACTGCCGGTAAGAATGCCCGGGTCACACCCCATGTGGGCCGCACCCTGTACATTGTTCTGCCCACGGAGTGGATTGATCCCTGTTCCCGGCTTGCCAATGTTGCCGGTCAGCAAGGCGAGGTTAACAAGGCACATTACGCCTTCGGTTCCCTGGGTGTGCTCGGTCACACCGAGGCCGTGAAAGCAGATTGAAGGTTCTCCGTTGGCATACAGGCGGGCCGCTTCACGAATCAACTCCACATTTACGTTACAGACATCTGCGACAGTCTGCGGCGGAAAGTCCTTAATGAAGTTGCGAAATTCAGGAAACTCGGTAACGCGCTCACTTATGAACGCCTCGTCGCATAGACCCTCTTCAAGAATCACGAACGCCATGGCGTTGAGCAATGGAACGTTTGTGCCGGGCCGGGGCCGCAGATGGATTGCTGCGTAACGGCTGAGCTCGATTGCACGCGGATCGATCACAATCAACTGGGCGCCTCGCAGAGCTGCTTGCTTGATCCGCGCGCCAACAATCGGATGATTCTCCGTCGGGTTCGCTCCGCATATAAGAATGGAGTTCGCCTTTTCAATGTCATCATACGAATTGGTGGCTGCGCCCGCGCCCAACATAAGTTTCATCGCTGTAGCCGTTGGCGTGTGACATACCCGCGCGCAGCAATCAATGTTGTTCGTCCCAATTACTAATCGAGCAAACTTCTGCGCAAGATAGTTCTCCTCGTTTGTGCCTCGGGCAGAACCAAGGACTCCGATACTATTGGGGCCAGTCTTGTTAATAATTCGTTGCAGTCGCGTTGCGATAAAGTTTATTGCCTCGTCCCAACTGACACGTTCCAGGTTACCGTTCTTGCGTAACATCGGCTCGGTAATTCGGTCACTTGCATGAACGAAGTCAAAAGCGTAACGCCCCTTCACACAAAGATGACCACGGCTCGCAGGTGCGTCGAGCGCAGGCACGCTCGCAACCAACCGGCCCGCCTTCGAGCCCACGTTCATCTCGCAGCCAGTGCCACAATACGAACATGTAGTGCGGGTCCATCGGGTTGGGGTACCACGAAGTAGAATTGACCTATCTTCTAAAGCTCCGGTAGGGCACGTATCAACACAAGCACCGCAACTGACACAAGAACTATCGCGCAAGCTCGTTTGAGAGTCGGGGACAATTCTGGTTTCATGTCCCCTGTTCAGAATTTGCCAAACGAACTGCCCTTGAACCTCTTTACAGATCCGCACACATCGGTAGCACAGAATACACTGCGACATGTCGACGCGAATATAGGGATGAGAATCGTCTCGCAATTTAGAATCCTGCCGACCACTAAAGTTTGTTTCAGTTAAGCCATACTGCACTGCCCGACGGTGAAACTCTTTATCCGGAAATTGTTTGAGAACAACGGCGGGATAGTCTTGAGCCAACATTCGCAGCAGCGTAGCTCGTTCGCGTTCGAGGGCTCTTGTATGTGTTGAGATCACCATTCCGTCAGCAACTGGAGTGTTGCACGACGTCACTGGATGTGGCCGACCGTCAATCTCGACCAAACACAAACGACAACTGCCAATTGGCTTGAGTCTAGGGTCGTGGCAAAGGGTGGGAATTGAGATTCCTAGCGAGGCCGCACCTTCAAGAATTGAAAGACCGTCGGCAAAATCTTGTGTCCGGCCATTTATCGTTAATCTCGGCACTACTAAAAAGGCGAACCAGACTAAGGGCGTGGGTTTGCACTACATGCCCCATCGGTGAGAACGATCCACTTAACCTTCATAGGCCAGATCGTCGTACTCTACCCGACAAACTTCGCAGCGGAAGGGACTGTCGAGCCCGGCTTTGATGGCGTCGCCGACAAAGTCGAAAATGTCATCCTCCACGTAGGTAATTTTTCCACACATGCCACAATTCACCTGGTGCTGATTTCGTTCCGTTTTGAACGACGTCGGACCTTGAAATATCAAGTGCTGGTCAGTCTTCAAAAGGGTTTGGGATGTTGTCATGATTGCTCCTATTACTGCGCACAACGCATGGCCTCGTCTGACTCAATCGAAAGAGCGCTGGGACAAAGAATGCGCTCGATTCTAATCATGTTTAGCCCTTCGTCCTCTTAACCGCAACGCCTGTGCCGCACCGGATTCAAGCCTTTTCATTAGAGAATCGCAGCAAATAAGTGAACAGTCGGCGCCCTTTTGCGAAGTTTTCCCCAACTTAACCCCGCTTCAAACTTCACAACTGTGTGAGGCTTCAACGTTCGGGAGTGCCTGCACAAATAACTAGATCGCCAACGACAAAGACTTCGAGAGCTGTTGATGGGACAGATGTAGGAGTGTAGTGTGCAGCACTGAAGCGTGAGCAACGAGATTAGAAATGCGCAGAATCCGTGACTACATTTAGGACGTAAGAAAACCGAACGCTACTTGGGTTAAACCGCTTGAAACTGGGTGAAACTACGCAGTTACATACTTGCACGCTCTGCAATTGCGCCGAAAAACTCTGATTCGAATGGCACGTTTAATGCAATCTTCGGAAGTATTAATCCGCTACTGTGCTTAGTACAAATCTGATATCGACGCGCCGAAATTTGGCGGAGGAAGGAAAGAGTATGCCATGAGGATCCTTTTAGCAATTGATGGTTCGGCTTATAGTGATCTCGCTACGCAAGAGATCGCGTCACGACCGTGGCCTCCCTACAGTGAACTGAAGATCATTACCGCAGTCGAAACTCCGGTAATGATTGGCATGGAGCCGTGGGCAGCGTCGCCGGCATATTTTGATCAACTAGAGAAATCTCTTCGTGAGAATGCTAGCGCCGTTTTGGACAAAGCAGTCTCGAGGCTCAGCACAGTTGATGACAAGATGTTGAAGATTAGTAGTGAAATCATTCCAGGCCCTCCACGACAGGTGATTCTGGATGAGGCTGAAAAATGGGGCGCTGAACTTATCGTAATGGGATCTCGCGGTTTGGGAACCTGGAATCGACTCTTGCTCGGTTCAGTATCAAGCGCCGTAATTCACCATGCCCATTGTTCAGTTGAGATTGTGCGCAGACGTGAAAAGAAAGGCCCTGCATAAGCATAGTTCTTCATGGTTCACCAGCAGGAGATCGAGCAATTGCTGAAAACCGAAGCCGCGCGGGCCGCAGAGGATAATCCACTCGCATGCATTATGGACTGGCAACGGAGCGATGACAGCAAGCTGACAGTGACTACGACCACGGAGCATCTGGCGCAACGCCTGGGCCAGGCGTTGCAAAAGGCATATGGCGGGGCGACCCGCTACGATTTTTCGCATGAGAATAAACTGGCTCGTGTGAGGTGGAGCAGGAATGAGTAACGACCTTACCCTGCAAAGCAAAGAGTGGGGCAATAAGAAAATGACTCCAGAGGCAAGAAAAATAGAAATACCCGAAAAGAGAGGCAGCGTTAAGATCCCGGTTGGCCCAGTAGTACTCGAAGGAGAGTTGATAATTCCGAAGGGCGCTAATGGAGTTGTACTGTTTGCACACGGAAGTGGCAGCAGCCGTCTAAGCCCTCGCAATCAGTTTGTCGCCAGCGTGATTCGCCAAGCCGGTATTGGCACGCTGCTCTTCGATCTGCTCACACGAGAGGAAGAAGCAGTTGACCAGTACACGCTTGAACTCCGTTTTGACATAACGCTATTAGCTCAGAGGCTAGCCGCGGCCACGAAGTGGTTGAGCTCGCGGTCCGACACAAAGGATCTGCGGCCCGGTTATTTCGGAGCAAGTACCGGCGGTGCGGCGTCAGTGGTGGCTGCAGCCGAGTTGGGAGAACAGGTTGGTGCCGTGGTTTCTCGGGGCGGGCGCCCCGACCTGGCGGGCCAGGCACTTGCGCTGGTAACGGCGCCAACTCTGTTGTTGGTTGGGGAACTCGACTTTCCGGTGATTCGAATGAACGAAGAGGCTTTTGCGAGACTTCGGTGTGGCAAAGAACTCAGGATTGTGCCCGGCGCCACGCATCTCTTTGAAGAACCCGGGACCCTCGACGAGGTTGCGCGCCTCGCTGCAGAGTGGTTCGTAAGATACTTGCAACCTCAGTAGAAGCGGAAGGTATTTATGATTACGAAGTTTTTCGAAAACCGAACAGAAGCCGGCCGTTTCCTGGCGGGTAAGCTGACTCACTACGCCGGCCGTTCTGACGTTATTGTCCTGGCCTTGCCACGTGGTGGCGTTCCCGTAGCCTACGAAGTTGCCCAGGCTTTGCACGCCCCTCTGGATGTCTTCGTTGTGCGCAAGCTTGGTGTGCCCGGTTATGAGGAACTTGCCATGGGAGCAATCGCGACAGGTGGCGTACGAGTGTTGAATCAGGCTTTAGCAAATTACCTTGGCATCCCAGAACGGGCGATTGAGGCTGTAACAGACCGCGAAAAGCGCGAGCTCGAAAGACGTGAACAACTTTACCGTGGAACACGCCCGCCTGTTAACTTGCACGAGCGAACCGTCATCATTGTTGATGATGGAATGGCCACCGGGTCCACCATGCACGCGGCTGTGCAGGCGATACGTCAGCAGCAACCGCAGCAGATAATAGTCGCGGTGCCCGTAGGTGCTCGCGAGACCTGCGATTCTTTCAAATCGGAGGTCGACACTCTTTGTGTCTGCGCAATTACACCGGAACCTTTTGATGGGGTTGGACTCTGGTACCGCGACTTTTCACAAACTACAGACGAAGAGGTGCGAGACTTACTTGCACGTGTGGCGGAGGATCAAAGCCGCCGCGTCGCATGAGGAGATTTTCATTAATGGGATACTGGCTTGTCACAGCTTTCGTCGAGAAATGCGCGCTCGGTCAAAGCAGGTAACAAGGACCTATTGGATGTTGAGGAGTTTGCAGCAATGATTGATACTTCTGTGCTATTGAAAGATACCGTCATTGAAGCGGCTCACCCGCTGGTCGGTGATGTTAAAGATTATGACGTATTGATGAAGTTGATTGGTGATGCACCGCTTGTGCTGATTGGAGAAGCCTCACACGGCACACACGAGTTCTATCGAGAGCGAGCGCAAATCACAAAACGGCTAATCAAAGAAAAAGGTTTCACTGCCATCGCGGTTGAGGCTGACTGGCCCGACGCCTATCGCGTCAATCGGTACGTTCGTGGCATAAGCAGTGATGCGGATGCCATCGAAGCGCTTCGAGGGTTCAACCGCTTCCCGGCATGGATGTGGCGAAATGCCGACGTGCTTGACTTTGTAGGCTGGCTGAGGACCTACAACGACGAACTTCCACCACAAGCCGCCAAGGTTGGTTTTTACGGTCTGGATCTGTACAGCCTGCACACCTCTATTGAAGCCGTTCTTGATTATCTCGATCGCGTCGACGCTGACGCCGCCCGGCGTGCCCGCAGCCGTTATGCCTGCTTCGATCATTTTGGGAAGGATGAACAAGCCTATGGTTACGCAACTGGTCTGGGCATCGCTGAGTCCTGCGAGGACGAAGTAGTAGCTCAACTGATCGAGATTCACCGCGGGGCTGCGGAATATGCGAGGCGCGATGGCCACATCGCGGCTGACGACTATTTTTATGCCACCCAGAACGCCCGCCTGGTCATGAATGCAGAAAAGTATTACCGCTCGATGTTTCGCGGTCGCGTCTCATCCTGGAATCTCCGTGACCGGCACATGGCAGAGACCCTGGAATCTCTCCTAAACTATCTCAACACTCAAGGAGGTCTCGCTAAGATTGTAGTGTGGGAGCACAATTCCCACCTTGGCGACGCGCGAGCGACTTATATGCATGATGCAGGTGAGATTAATGTAGGACAGCTTGTAAGAGAACGTCATGGCCGCGACGCCGTGCTCATCGGGTTGACTACATACTCCGGCACCGTTACCGCAGCTTCAGACTGGGATGCTCCAGCCGAACGGAAGCACGTCCGTCCGGCACTGCCGGCAAGTTACGAGTCGGTCTTTCATGAAACAAATATACCTCGGTTTATGCTCAGTTTTCGCAACGGGAATCACGCCACCAACGCACTGCGTGGTCCGCTACTCGAGCGCGCTATCGGCGTAATCTACAGACCTGAAACGGAGCGGGCCAGCCACTATTTTGACGCGCGACTCTCAGAACAGTTTGACGTTGTAATTCATTTCGATGAAACGCGCGCAGTAGAGCCGCTGGAAAGAACAGCCGAATGGGAAGTAGGCGAAGTGCCCGAGACTTTTCCAACCGGGATCTAAAGGAGTTTTGCTATGAAAACGCGAGAACTTAAACGCACTGAATGGCCCTCGTTCCTCGACAGCTTTAGCAGGCAACATGAGGGTTGGCTTACGACGCTCGAAGTTTTTGGCCCCGATATCGGCAATCAAAGGGAGGAGCAGGATCTCAGATTGCAGGGTGTAACCGCTGAGTTGACAGATGCCGGCGACAAGATAGAGATCATGCTGGGCGCGAAACCCGACGATCACATTACCCGCAGCATCAGTGCTCCGGCGCAAGTCAGCCTCGAACAAACAGATGAAGGCGCGGACGTTGCATTGGCGATCATCTCGAAGGAAGGCACTACCACGCTCCTGCGGTTCCGCTCAACAATGCTGCCCGAGATGGTCGATGCAGTATCCCGTTAAAACGACCGAGAGTGATGCGCGGGCGATGTTTCATTGAGTCTCTTTAACTTTGCCCGGGATGAAATAAAACCTATTGCCACTAACAACAGATTCTGAATAACCAGATGAAGGGACTTCGATCTGAACTGGCTGCGGTCGATTCCCGTGGCATTGAGTTGTTCCTAAGATAAGGGCGGACCTTTTCAAGCGCCGATTTCACGCGTGTTGCAAAATCAAGCGGGTGGAGTCCGTACAACAGCAGCAGCCCACCAATAAGTTGATCATCCGCCAATCTGACTATGGTCGCCTGTCCTGTATCCTCCCGCGCAATAATTTGGAGCATGCGGTCGAAGCAGTCGCCATGTAACTCCATGAGTGACTGGACCAATTCAACTGCGCTAGCTCGCGCTGGGTATTGAGTCGATCTTCTGAATCAGCTTTCGTATGGTTACCCTTGAGCCGTGCAACTAGATCAAGAGATGGTTAAGAAACCCGATCCGGTAGATCATCATTAGACCAAAGCTGAGGCTAAACAATCCCGCCAGTCCACGCAGAGCAAGATTGGCCTGGTTGAAGCGGCTAGCCGTCAGGCGCGTGGGGAAAGCAAACATCGCACTCATGATCATCATGCCGCCGATTGAGCCGATTCCAAATACGAGAATGTAAAAAAGACCAACTACCGGCGAGGAAATTCTCGCTAGCACCAATAGCATCAGTGCCGCGCTGCCGGCCAATCCGTGGACGAGCCCAACAATTAATGGCCGCACGCCGACGCTTAAGCCGTGGTGGCTGTGCATTTCTTTCTCGGGGGAACCGTCATGGACGTGTGGGTGAGCGTGTACATGACCACCATGCTGATGCAGGTGAATATGGAGTTCGCCGCCACGAAGGAGTTTGAATAACGCGCGGAGTCCCAGTACGACTACTCGCTAGCCATAGTTGAGACCGCAGCCAGATGATCCGCATCAATTGCGTGCTTGAGCCCCAGCACAAAGCCGAAGCCAAGTAGTGAGATTATCGAGAGCGATTCCATTTGAATTCAACTTTTCGGGTTAGCCCTCACTAGTCTGTAACGCTTGCTGTTAGCCTGCGGACGCGCTGTTTGGGTTCCAGTTTCGCGTCCGGCCCTGGCTCGTCAAAGCGAATTTCCTTGGGTGCACCCGGCGCGCATGTTCGCAACGAGCTCGTACGCCCAAAACATTAGTCCCAGAACCTCTATGAAACCCGAGTAGCCCATGACTGAATAGGCTGACGGAAAAAAGTCAGTCGCAATTTGTGATGATACACGGGTGATGTTTCCGAGATTCAGCAACAGAAACGTCGGCCACAGTGATGTAGCTCGCCTCACATCTACTCCCGAAAGAGTGGGCACTACCTTGCTGGAGACTCCAACGATCATCATCATGATGAACCCGACCGTAAGAGCGTGGCGGTAGGCTCCAAATTGGATCAGCAGCAGCCAGTGATATCCGCCCGCCATTCCGGCCAGGAAGGCAGCTGCGCCAACAAATGTTCGTATGCTTGAATCTCGGAAAGGCTTGATAAGCAAAACCGATGATAAAGAAGCCAACAAATCCGAAGACCATCGCGTGTGCGTGAGCGAGCACCCATGAGTAATTGGCGGCGGTAAAACTCTGGCGAAGCCCAATTGTGAGCAGATTGATGGCGCCCCAGACACAGCCCAACGTCAAGACCGTGGCGATGCCGGCAATAAAGAACGGTCGGTAGATCGTGTCGCCTATTGAAGGTCGAAATGCGGCGAGTTCTGAGTTTGATTGGTGGGCAGCGTCATTTAACTCCGCTAACAATTGATCGAGCGGTACACCATGCAGGCGGGCAAACCAGCTTACCTGCTCACGCGGACCCATCGGCCCACCACAACCCTGTAAGCCGTACCGGTCAAGCACAGTACGGGCGTCCGGATACTGCCCAACTATTTCCGGCAAGTACATATCCGCCGTAATCTCCCGAGTAATGCTCATCATCATCTATTCCCCTTATTAAGAAATCCTTGACTTCGTTTGGCTGCGCAGTTTTGCCCTCCAAGCGCATTAATCCGAATCTGTGGCTGGAGCAACGTCTGTGCCGTGGTAAAAATTGGGTCAACTGTGAGGGTGTTTAAGGAGATCTCTGCGGAATATCACAGAGGATGCGTAGAAATACTCAGGAACTTGTAAGGGCACCACTCCCAAGAAACCACCGCCGCGCTCCCACAGAACCGAGAAGCGGTAGCGACCGGGTCCGCTTGGCAACCACACTGCTTGGGTGGGCAGCGGACCCGGTCGCTACGAAGCTGTGAATAAATCGCCCAGTCGTTGATGTACGTGGTCGCTTGCTAATACTCCCTCCGAGAAGAGTCCGATGCGCGCAGTCATTCAACCCAACAAGCACCAATGTTACCAAGCAACAACGCATCCTAGTAAGGCGGTGATCTGTGACATCAGGGGCAATTTATTCACAGCTTCTACCGCTCCTCGGTTCTGTGGGAGTCGAGTGAAGGATATGTTTCTCGGGTGTGCCGCCCTACGGTGACGGGCGAGGAACATTATTTCCGACGTTTGAAATAGTAGGCTGGATCGGTCGGAGGGCCAGCCACGGCGACTAACTCCCAACCATTTGCGCCTAACTTGTCCAAATGCTGTTCGAGTACAAATGCTTCCCGCCCGAACGCCACCTCGGGTTCCTTGCGCATGCGTGGATTCCCGGTCGGTGAGAGATTAGTGGTGCTCGGTCCGGCCACCGCCAGGTATTCCCATTGGGTAGCAGTCGACTTATCGCCATCACTTCGCTCTTGGCCGATGATTCTCCAAGTGGAAATCAAGACAGCTACGACAAGCAGAAAACCGATGAGCAGGCTGAGTCTCGCTTGTCCGAATTCTTTTTCCATAACGGAATACCTTTCGTTGCGAAGAAGAGAAATGGTGAGATAAAACTCAATTTGACGACCAAGCGGTGTTTCAGAATTAGTGACCAACTGAATAGTGTCAGTTCTTATCAACGACACTGCGGCGGGTTGGGACACTAGAGCTTCCCAGACGCTGAGTTGTGTCTTCTGTAACACTAAGGTTGGAGGGCAGGAGTTCATTTATCGCGCCCGCTGGAAGCGAATGAGCCGCGTCGTCCTCCAGCAGCGTAGAAATGGACTGTAAACGTGCTTGGTTAGCAGCGACAAGCCTCTTGCTTATCCAGGTGCCATTGATGATGAGGGAAAATCCTACAAACAGAGGAATGATTCCGACGAGCCAGATACGACTAATGATTTCAATGGCATCAGGTGGGACGTTTCCGCTGAGAATTAGGCCGGCCATAAAGAACTTCAGAAAGATCGCCAGTGCTATTCCGACGCTACTCGTAATTACGCCGGCCTTAATCTCGTTATAACGCTTGACCTCAGGTGTTATGCCTTGCTGACGTTCGAGTTCAGCTTTGCGTCTTCGCTGCTCTTCTTGGGAAAGAAACATCTCTGCCACCCAGGTCTTTCCCCAGTCAAATTTCTCTTCTGTTTCCCGGGAATCGATTACCTGCCGTATCGCAAAGAGGTTTGCGCCACAGGATTTACAAAACTTTAACTCGTCACTTTGAGTCGAGCCGCATCGCGGGCAAAACATAAGGTGCTCCTGGTCACTTTTTATTTACGATAATCATACCTCTCAAGTTCTTACTAACTCCACATGAGGATCAGGCATGCGAATATTGGATCCGCGAATCCAGCTCCTAAAGCCACAAAAGGACTACGCTTCAAACATATCAGCCGACGTCCTGGTTCTGACTCCGCTTAACCCGCGGTCGAGGCCTCGGTCCCCATAATCGTACCCGACAGGACCTCGCGCACAGCAGCCGAATTAAGAAAGGACCCGCGCAATGCTTCATCTCCGAATAGCCTCACTGAGCTTTGCCAGCGCCTCAGACATGCGTCCCAAGTTCCCCAGCGACAAACCCAGGAAGAACATTGATGTCAACAACAGGAACCCGTCGCGGAGTTCGGAGGCGAGCTTCCGGGCCTCAGATTCACACTCAATTGCGCGTTCGTACTCAGTTTGAAAGAAATGAAGACAGCCACGCCAAGTTAAGCCAGCAAGCAGTGCAGGCTTCTGATTGATTCTGCGTGCGGTTTGAATAACGTCGGCAAGGATAGGTTTGCCAACTGTCAATTCGCCGTAGCACAGATGTTTCAGGGCCATCAACGCGGACCTGCTGAGCGCCATATTGACGCTCCCGCGTTTTTGATACAGCGTAACCATGGTCTCAGCTTGCATCTCTGTAGGAAGCTCCCCTACCAAATCAAGCGCGCGAGTGTAGTGTTGTGCCGCTTCAGCATTGGCGTAGAGCTTGGTGGCGTTGTCGCCCGCATGTATCAGAAATTCGATTGCACGTTCGAAATCCCGACCACGCTCGAAGTGTAGAGCGAGTTGTGTGGCAATCTGAGATACCCGCTTTCCGTAATCTTTACCGCAACTGTGCGACCAAGTTTGGTGTCCTCTGCCTTGTAGACATCCCCCATACCACCACTGCCGATTTTGTTTGTCAGTCTGTAATGAAGAAGGCTGGCTTTGGATTGCGATAAGTCCATAACATACCCCTAAGACGGACTCTCCGGATTTTGCTGAACACTCTAATAAATCAGCAGCCTGCGTAGCAAACGATTCCTGGCAATGTCAGAAGCACTATGGCGATGTTGATGGAGAACAGGAGAACTCGGCCACCCCTTTTGATTTGAACAACTAAGCGGGGTTCTTCAAGTAATATTCGGGCGTTTCCTCGGCAGGACAAAAGGCAGTGAATTCCTGGTTGAACCTTTGCACGTACTCAGCAAGCAATTGTTGCACCCGATCATGATTGCGCGAACACACGATCAAGCCAACGTGCCAGCGCTTCTGGACACGGTAGACGATCTCCGGATCGGTGTATCCCGAAGTATCCGGATGTTCCTGGCGCGCCAGCGCTATGGCAATGCCGCTATAGTCATTACGCGTTTGCGGCGGAACGTAAGGCCGCCCGGGTGAAGACAATTCGATTCTTGCCCATTCGCGCCAGAGCTCAATGCCCGTCGCAGCTTCGATGGTTTCTGCGGTATACGCTCCGCCAACGCGAGCGGCGACTTCAAGGAAGCAAAAGTCGAGCGGAGCTGACCCAGTTGTTTGCGTGTGGGCCGGATGAATATACTCAGCATGTGTGACACCATGTTGAAAATGGAAGTCATGCAGCAGCTTCTCGTTCAACTCAAGAAGACCTGCTCGTTCTACCGCATCGCACGGTATGCGTTGGGACGTGGTGACTCCGCCAAAATGCGCGACCTCAAAGGGTGGCGCGCCGTAACGTTCGACATTGGCAAAAACGACTCTGCCCTCATGCACGAGCGAGTCGACATGGTAAACGTCTCCGGTTACATGCTGTTCCAACAAATAATACGGGGATTGCTCGTAGTAATTCTCGCGCCGGTCAAGCTCTTCCACAGCACGCCAGACCTCCTCCGGCGTGTCGACTTTCCTTATCCCCATTGATGATGCGCCAACACGGGGTTTCAACATCCATGGCGGTCCAACCTCCCCCATAAACTTCGCAAGCGACTGGTAGTTGATGAGTGAGACAAAGGCTGGCTGCGGAATACCAGACGACTCCGCGTGAAATCGCATAACCAGCTTATCCTGAAAACGCATGGCAGAGGCGGTGTCCATTCCCGGTATGCAGAGCTGTTCACGGATGTGCGCCGCGGTGGCAACATCGTACTCTTCAAGCGCAACCACACGCACAATTCTGCGGTGACGAGCAACATTGGTTGCAGCCAACAGGTAGGACCGCGAATTTGCCTCGCCGGGTACGGCGAAGAAACCGTCAATACACTCGCGTGCCCAGGCTGCTTCGAGTAGTTTTTCTCTAGTCAGCAGAACGGTTGGTACTCCCAGGCGCCGGCACTCTCGAAAGAACTCGTTGCCTTTGAAAAAACTCGCAATGCACAGGATTACTGGTTCAGACGGATCGAACATAACAGAGAAAGCCCGGGGTTTGTCGTGGGTTCCAGGTAAAACGCAGCGCAATAAACGTACCGGAAGTAATCAGTGATATTCCCATTCAACCGGTTGCCTTTTTGTGCTTCAACGAATCAGCTGTGAGGCTTTCTTGTGGATGTTCGCTCAATGCTGGGTAAGTTTGCGCAGCTACGTGAGCCCTGGTTCTTGACGTTATATCCGTATCTCAAATGTAATTAGGATCTACGGCTTAGGTGTGCCGTTTGCTAAGACAATGGTTGATCTGCGCACAGGAGACTGGAACCTGACGTCCGCGCCGACGGCTGGTTTGTCCTGCTAATGCTACCCATAGCCATGGCTGCCATTATCCAAACCAGATCCGGAGTTGATTCTGCCGGCAAACACTTGATCGGTTCCTTTCGAGGAACCCATGCTGGGCCCACCCTGATCATAATGGGCGGCATTCATGGAAACGAACCTGCGGGAGTGTTGGCAGCTCGTCGAGTAGTATCGAAACTTGAGGAACTAAGATTCACCTTGGGTGGCGAGGTCGTATTGTTGGCCGGAAATACTAGAGCGCTTGAGCGAGACATGCGTTATGTTGATGCCGACCTGAACCGGCTTTGGACGAGTGAAAATGTTCAGAAGATTAAGGCAGGCACTTCTTCTCGTGGGGAAATTTCTGAGGCGCTGGAACAAAGAGAATTGCTTGGAGAGATCGAGGCGGCTATCGCGCGGGCAAGGGGCGAAATCTTTTTCGTCGACCTGCATACGACCTCTGCGCCAGGCAAACCCTTCGCAACCGTGGGCGACACACTGCGTAACCGCCGCTTCGCTCTTAATTTCCCGGTGACAATCGTTCTTGGGCTCGAAGAACAGATTGATGGAACTCTGCTGGAATATGCAAATAACCTTGGCCTGATTACGCTGGGTCTCGAAGCCGGGCAACATCTGGAGCCTGCCTCGGCAAATCACCACGAGGCGACAATCTGGATCGCCTGCCAGGCAACAGGCAACCTGGGCCGTCATGATATCCCAGAGTTTGAGGCCTATTATTCGCTGCTCGCTCGTGCTACCGGCGGAAAACGGGTGGTTGAAGTTAGATATCGCCACGCAATCTCACCTGAAGAAAATTTCAGAATGGAGCCCGGCTTCAATAACTTCCAGCCGGTGGCAAAAGGACAAGTTCTGGCGCGCGATCGGAATGGAGAGATCGCTTCCAAAGAGAAGGGACTCGTGCTGTTGCCCCTCTATCAAAGCTTGGGTGACGATGGATTTTTTGTCGGGCGAAGGGTGAAAAGGTTTTGGCTGCGACTGTCGGCCTTACTCAGGCGTATGAGAGTGGGAGACTTTGTTCACCTGCTGCCAGGGGTTACCAAGGATCCGCTAAACGACAACTTCATCATCATCGACACGCGCGTCGCCCGAATTCTGCCGCTGCAGGTCTTCCATCTTCTAGGTTTCCGAAAACGACGATGGAGCGGGAGCCGCCTCGTTGTAAGCCGTCGTGCGCATGATCTTCAAAGGCCACCCATTCAGGCTGCGGTCAGCTAACGAAGATCACGTGTGGTGTCACTGGGTTCTAGGCATGAGCGGTGTTAGGCCGAAGTTGAGACTCCACGACGCCAAAGCGTGTAGTGTCTTAATGGGAGTGGGAGGGCTGAAGCTCACAGCTCTTTAGCTCTTTGCCCTTTGCGCTCTTTGCCCCTTTGCAATCAAGTCTTTAGCTCGCCCAATACCCGGAGCACATCGTCAATCGTATTAGCCCTCAGGACATAGATTGCCGGTTCATTCGCGCGTTTGGCGAGCGGGCTTTTGTTGCCCTTTGAGAAAAACACCTTTTCAATCTGCTTTCCTTCGCCGGACGTGACAGTTACTTCCAAAATGGGGGCGCCAAACCCAGAATCTGCGAAATCAGTCGCTTCCAAATCACGAAGCTTATCCCTCACCGCCTCTGCGCTTGCCTGCTCGAACTTTTTGCCGTCGGCTGACCACCAGTCTTCGCCGCCCTTGGTCAGAAAATATGTCTTGGAGCCATCGTGAATCTCGATCTTCTCGGGCGCGTCAAAGTCAAAGACCTTCTTGTTGCGAAAATCATTCAGCTTCTTGTTGAGTGCCTCGCCAAGGTCAATCGCGATTTTGTAGACACCTTCATTTACACTCGACCTGGCGAAGTAATCATCCCTATTCTTGCGCACTTGGATCTGTTGAGTGCCCGAGTCAGTCGTCACTCGCGCGGTTGCCACGGCCTGACCTGATGCAAAAGACGACTCCGCGTTCGTTTGCTCGCCCTCGCTTAACTCCATTCGGGCGCCGGTAATCTTTTGTACGAGATCATCGACTTCGGTACCGTCTGCCCGGAGCGGCCGAGGCTTCAGGATCTGCCATTGTGCTTTGTCCCGACTGAACTCCAGCGCCTGGTTGTTCGCAATGAGTTCAACACGAGTGATCTTATCTGCCTCGGCCGTAATCAGCCTCTTGTCTCGCAGATCGTTGAAGCCCTTGTCGATGCTTGTCTTTGTAAAGCTAGCGATTGTAAAAACGCGCGTACTGCCCGCGAGCTGGACATAAGCAGCATTGCCTGTCGGGGTGTCGTCGCCAAGCAGCAGTTTGTGCGTGGTCTGGTTCTGTTCCGTGACACTAACTTCGACAACAGGGCTGCCCAGACCATAACGCGCGAGGTTCGTAACGTTCTCTTCAACCAGTCGCTCCGCTTTAAGAGATGCCACGCTGGAAAGAAAACCAGAAACCTCCGCATCATCGACGCTTACGGACTTAGGCGAGGTAATCTGCCATTTGCCCCCAGCTTCCCTGGCTAAAACCAATTTCTCTCCCCTTTTTGTTATTTCGATCTGATGAATGTCAGCTTCATTTAGAGTAAGGATGTTGGGCGCAGGCTCGGCAGGCGTCGCGGAGGCAGGAGCTGTATCGCTCGGTTGGTGACGATTGGACCAATGAAGAAGACCCAGCAAACCAACCAGGACTACGGCCGCAATTACAAGTCCCAGATTTTTCATTCCCATCACAGACTACCTTCTGCGCCACCAGACGAAGACGCCGGCAGCGATCACTCCCAGCGGCAAGAGAAACTGGCTGGTGGTTCGCACCCAACTAAACTGGGATTGCGTCAACGTGATTCTGCGATCATCCTCAGCTTTGGGCCGAATCGAAATCAGATCCTCATCTGATGAAAGCCAGTTCATTGCATTCAATGCGAGATCGCGATTGCCGTTGAAATCTATAAACGAGTTGGCGGCCCATGAGGAACTTCCCACAACGACAAAGCGGCCTTCCGAATTCTCCTTGCCGGTCGTGATAGAGCCGGCAGCAGCAAGCGTGAGCGGTCCCTTGTTGTTCTTGGGATCACCGGGGTCAATTTGTGGCGAACTGAGATTGGTAGTGGCCATGCTTGTTTCGGAAGAACTAAAGAGCTTCGAAACTGTCGTCTTGTCGCGGTTCGCTACATCCATTGAACGCGAACGGGGGAAACCTGTGGCGCTACCCTTCATTTCGTTCACGATGGCATGGCTATCATACTGCGTGACAAGAGCGACTTCCGGGCCCAGCCCGGCAAGCTGCCCGATGGGGTTGAGATCCAGGATCAGATCTTTGTTAAGCGTCACGCCCCAAGTTTGTAGCTGTTTAGCAAGCGGTTCATTATCCGCGATCTCCGGCGAGCCAATCTTCAATGGCGCATCGAGCATAAACAGCGCACGCCCGCCTTCTTCGACAAATTTTTTCAAGGCGTCGATCTGTGGTTGCTGATAATCACTGGTAGGGCCACCAACAACCACAACGGTGCACTCACCGGGGACTTCAGCCCTCTGTAGCAAACTGATCGACTTCGCTTCGTACTCATCCTTGCCGAGCAGCTCTTTAAACCGGGAGTATCCATTGCGGTCGGAGTCATCGATTTGATGTTCTCCGTTGCCACTGACAAAGCAGATGATGCGGCTCTTATTCTTTAGATTGCGGATAAAGGCTCCGGTGATACCCTCTTCAGTAAGACTCTTTGCCTCCTCTTTTCTAGAGCCAATCTGGACTACTGCTGTGCCATAGTTCTTGATACTTGCCGCGCGCGCGAGCTCGGGGCTCTTGTCGGGATCGATGTACTCTACATGAATCCGCGGCGACAAACTGGCGTATTGGTCCAGAAGGTCTTTGGCTTGTCCGTATCTGGTGCTCTGATCGAAATAGTTTATCGTCGCGTCCTGATTCAGTTCGCGGATAATTTTTCTGGTTTGATCAGACAAGCTGTAACGCTTGTTGGCAGTGCTGTCATAGGATTTGTTGTAACGATTTGCCAGAACGTTAACTACAACTACGGCCGTGATTATTATTGCCGCGTACACTGTTATGTAGGCGGCAAACTTGGTTTGTCTGGTCTTTAGTAACTCCGTATTCATCTATGACCTCCAGCGCAGCGATTCGACGGAGCGTGCTGTGAAAAATAGCCCCAGGAAAATCAGCGTCGCATAAAAGATCGCGTCCTTTGATTCAAGCACTCCTTTTGCAAAGGATTCAAAGTGTGTGATCACCGACATATACGCAAGAGCCTTGGCCCATGTGGCAGTTTCATATCCACTAACCCACTCAAGCACCCACAGCAACAGCAGAACCCCAAAAGTAACTGCCCCGGCAATGATCTGATTTTTCGTCAGCGTCGAAATGAAAGTGCCGATCGCCAGGAGACTACCCGCTTGCAACAGGAGCCCCAGATAGCCGATTGCGATTGGCTTCCAATCGGGGTTTCCATACTTGAAGAGAAATAGAAAATTTAGAGCGGTCACCAGCAGCAGACAGGCGTAAAGGACCACAGCCGCCAACCACTTGCCAATGATGACTTCCACGTCACGCACAGGTGAAGTGGTCAGCAGCTCTATTGTGCCGCTTCGCTTTTCTTCGGCAAACAGTCGCATGGTGATCATTGGAATAAAGAACAGTCCAATTACACCAACGTTCGACAGCAACGGCCTCACTATTTGCTCGTTGAGGTTCATCGGGAACGGTTGGCCTCGCATCTGTGACTGCATGCCCAGATAAACAAAATATCCAAGAGAGTTCCAGAAGAAGAATCCGAAAATTATTGCGAACATCGCCAGCAGCAGATAGGCAATCGGCGATACGAAGTAGGTGCCCAACTCTTTTCGACAGATAATCCAAATATTTCTCATAAGCCTCACTTCTCCGTTGTCTCTGCCTCAACGGGGGTTGCGCTTCGTTCGTCGCCAGTGAGTTGAAGAAAGATTTCTTCAAGACTCATGGCAGTTGGTCGCAACTCGTTCAGGTCCCAGCCAGCCTCCACTATGGTGCGAGCAAGATCGCCCCTAACGAACTGCTTTGCGCTTTCTATTTCGAAGATTGTTCGTTCGGCGCCAGTATCTTTGACAACTACTCGGTTAACGCCGGGGATTTGCCCCAACCTCTGCTGTACTCCGGCCCAGTCGAGTTTGCCGTTGCGACCGCCCACCTCGACTAGTACCGACTCTGCGCCGCGAGCACGGGCCTGAAGGTTCCGCACTGAATCGGTTGCAATCACCTTCCCCTTGTTGATGATGATGACCTGTTGGCAGGTCTGTTCTACCTCGGAAAGAATGTGTGTGCTGAGAATAATCGTGTGATCTCCGGCCAGGCTCTTGACCAGATCTCGCGTTTCATTGATCTGCTTGGGATCAAGACCTGCCGTGGGCTCGTCGAGTATTAGCACATCGGGGTTGTGAATGATTGCCTGCGCCAACCCGACACGTTGGCGATAGCCTTTGGATAACTTACCGAGTTGTTTGTTCTTGACGTCACCAATGGCGCAACGTTCGCAGACATACTCAATTCGCTTCGGCAATTCAGCGCCGGATAGACCTTTGAGTTTACCCACAAATGATAAATACTCTTCGGTTATCATCTCCTGATACAAGGGTGGGCTTTCCGGCAGATAGCCGATACGTTTCTTCACCTCCAGCGGCTTCTCGATAACATCAAATCCCGCCACGGTAGCGGTGCCGGAAGTGGGCCACAGGAAACAGGTTAGCATGCGCATGGTCGTCGTTTTTCCCGCCCCGTTTGGACCTAGAAAACCGACAATCTCGCCCTTGTTCACTTCAAAGGAAATGTGATCAACTGCGAGACTCCGTGCATACTTCTTCGTTAGCTCTTTAACGCTTATCATAAGAATCTCTTTTTGCGAGGCCAGGTTCTAAGATTTGCACGTTGAATCGGCACCGATCATAAGAAGTCCGGATTTCACATGTCAAATTGAGGACAGTGCCAGATCCTTGAAAAATCGACGGCTGCGCCGGCTGAAGTGCTCCGCGATGGCCTGTCTCGCGAATTCAGCCGTCGGCAACTTACGGCGACGCCGCCTGAGCTTGGCGTATTCTCGATTGATTCATGTGACTCGTCATCGGTTGCCTCGCCAGGCAACCGCCCGCAAAGGGTGGAATATCTAATATCCTATCACTATCGATAGACACCCGTTGAGTTGGTCTGGACTGGAGACAAGACGATGAGAAGACTAACCGCAGTTGTGATTTGTTTGGTAATGGTTGCTGCTTTCTCCGGCGCCCTTTACACAGCTCATTATGCGCATCAATCCAGCCAAACAACGGCAGGACAGACAAATGATGCTACCGTTCTCTTTGATAAATACTGCGACACTTGCCATGGTAAGGATGGCCGCGCAAAGACTTTTAAGGCAAAGTTCAACCACGCGCGAAATCTGACCGACCCCAAGTGGCAGGGGGAAGTTAGCGACGAGCGCATCTTCAACTCTATAGCTAATGGAAAAGGCAAAATGCCGGCGTGGGGGAAAAAACTGACTGATGCTCAGATCAACTCTCTGGTGGTTTTCGTGAGGCAGTTGAAAAGGTAAGAGTCAAGGGCATGACGGCTGTCATCAAAAAGCGCAATCCGGCTGCGACACTGAAGGCGTTCGCAGTTCGTCATCGTAAACCTCACATATCTCACATAAGAATGGCTTATCTGAACCCTCGGCGACCCGACTCGCTGTTTCCGCATCAGCGTATGCGATTCTTCCGCATACCCCACAGCGCAACTCATAGCCCGAGGAGCGGGGTTTATAAGGGGTTATCCCACGCCGCCCAATTTCCTGCGGCTTCACATCCCTCGCTGAACGTATTCTTTGCATGAAAAGCTTCTCCTGGCGAAGCCAAGCGCAATATTTGTGCCGGAATGATAGGAGGGAATGAGGACGATTTGAGGCTTAAAACGCCCTGTTTTTGCCAAGTAGGTCGCGAATGACAGCAGCAATAATTAATGGCGCTGCGGATGTTCACTCAGTCATGCGTAAGTTTGCGCAGAAGCTATTTGAATAGCTTATTCATCGGATCCGTTAGCCCTCGACCTGTGATTCTTAGAAACTTAGGCCCTTTCGGATACAATCCTCTTATGGCCAAGTACATGGATGTAGGAAAATGGGCCCGCCGAGATCTCTTCGAGTTCTTCCGTGGGTATGATAATCCTTACTTCAATGTTTGCGCGCGGCTTGATATCACTAATCTCCTTACCCTTCTTAGCAGACTCACCGACACCAGTGTGTCTTTGGCGTATCACTATTTTGCGCTTCGGGTCGCCAACGAAATCGAACCATTCCGCTATAGGTTGCAAGACGGGAAGGTGTTGGTCCATGACGTGATCCACGGTGGTACCACGGTACTATTACCTAATGAGACCTTCACATTCGCCTATTTCGAATATACGCGGAATTTCAAACAGTTCATGGACGCCGCCCGCACGTCTGTCGAACGAGCTCGCTCTGGTAAACAGCCATTTCAAGCAACGTCCAGCGACGCCTTGATTCATTTCACGACGCTACCCTGGCTGGCGTTTACAAGTTTTTCGCATGCGCGTAACTGGCGAACGGAGGATTCCGTCCCGAAGATTGCTTTCGGGAAGTTCGAACATCAAGGCGAGCGGATTCTTTTACCGATTTCTGTGGAGGTACATCACGCGCTCATGGATGGACTTCACGTAGGACGCTACCTAAACACTCTAGGAGAGACGCTTCGTAACCCCGAGGCGCATCTAGAATAGCCGATGACCCCCGCTTGATCCTTTAATCTTCTAGCGGGGCATACTTCACTGATTTCGCCAGTCCTAACCATTCAAGAGTGAGGATTCCCCACCAGTTGATGTCAAACTCATACCACTTAAGGCCATGACGCACCGAAGTCGGATGTGCATGGTGGTTGTTATGCCATCCCTCACCGAAAGTGAGTAATGCTACCCACCAACTGTTGCGAGAGTCCTCGTTCGTCTCAAAGCGTCGACTGCCCCAAAGGTGCGTTGCCGAGTTTACCAGCCACGTAGCATGAAGCCCCAATGTGACACGCAGGAAAACACACCACATCATCATCGACACTCCGCCCAGTGCCAGGATGATAATCGCCAGCAGGATTAGTGGCACATAATAATAGCGTGTGAGCCAGACGTAAAAGCGATCCTTCGTGAGATCCGGAGCGTAATGCTTGAGAACAGCATCTTCATGAAGTTGCGCAGTGCCTTTGAGAATCCATCCGATATGCGCCCACCACCTACCGTCACGTGGTGTGTGGGGATCCCCTTCACGATCGGTATGCGCGTGATGAATACGATGAGTGGCTGTCCATTGTATCGGACCGCCTTCCAGCGCCAGTGAACCACAAAGCACAAGAAAGTATTCCACGACCCTGGGGACACGATAACCGCGATGGGTAAGCAAGCGGTGATAGCCCATGCCAATACCAAGGCTGCCCGCGATCCAATACAAAACCACAGCCGCAATAAGTGCCGACCAACTCCAGAAAAATAGAGCTGCCACAGCACCCACATGGAAAAGCACTAGAAAGGCTCCACTCCCCCAGTTAATGCTCTCTGGACGGGACGCCACACTACTTATCTGTCTATTCATCAGCACGTAATCTCCTGTAGCAACCAACCTTCGCCCTGGAACTCGTCTCGTGCCAGTTGCCAACTGTGGCAATGGAGAGCGCTAGTTTAAGTCGACTACCTACGACTCGCACGTCGCGGTCGGAAAGAACGTAGTCCTCGACCGCTGGTCAGCCTAGTAACGACAGGTACGCTGTGCATATGTTCACTTCTGTTCTGGAAGCCGGAAAATGTCGGCATTACCACTCGCTCAAGCGGATGACCCATGAGCCGTTCAATGTCTAATATTGAAGATGCATCGGCCGGCGTCATGAGCGTAATAGCGTGGCCCGTTGTTCCGGCCCTGCCGCTGCGGCCAACTCGATGAACATAGTCCTCAGGCGCTAGAGGCACATCATAGTTAATTACGTGGGAGACGGCAGTTACATCAATGCCCCGCGCAGCGACGTCGGTTGCCACCATGACTCGTATCTGACCGCTTTTGAAATCGCGTAACGCTGCTTCACGTTGGGGTTGAGTGCGCTCAGCGTGAATACGACCCACACTGTGCTGCCGCGCCTCTAGAATGTGCGATAACCTCTCCGCCCCACGACGAGTGCGGGTAAAGATCAGGACCCGTTTGAACGGTTCCCCCTCCTCTTCAAGTAAAGCGAGCAAAAGCGCCGTTTTGGATTCGACAGCTACAGGATAGGCAAAATGCGAGATAGTGCGTGGTGCGCGTCCACGTCTGTTCACCTCGACAAGGCTGGGCTTCCGCATAGTGGATCGGGCAACTTTTTCAATCGTCGCAGACATGGTTGCAGAAAAAAGCAGTGTCTGTCTTGTTTTCGGGAGTTCGTCTAGCAAGCGCCTGATTGTGGGCCAAAAGCCCATGTCGAGCATGCGATCAGCCTCATCAAGCACGAGCACTTCAACGTTGGCAAGATCAAGCAAACCGCGTTCAAAGTGGTCGAGCAAACGACCTGGTGTGGCGATGACCAAACCGGCTCCCCGCCGCAAGGCCTCGCGTTGTCGTTGCATGCTGGCCCCGCCGATAATGGCTATACATCGGCCGGTCTCCGGCAGGGCAAAATGGTGGTAGGCGCTTTCAATCTGAAGGGCGAGCTCGCGCGTTGGCGCAATGATCAAAACACGAATGTGCGAATTTGATTTGTTTCGACTCAGTTGTTGAACAATCGGCAGCATGAATGCAGCCGTCTTTCCGCTTCCGGTCTCAGCACAACCGATTAGGTCGGCGCCGCTGAGGATAACTGGAATCGCCTGCGTTTGTATTGGTGTTGGTTTTGTGTACAAGAGTGATTCGCACTTGCTAACGAGCTCAGGTAACAGTTTAAGTTCAGTAAAGTTCATCTAGTCTTTCCGCGCGCTTCAACATTTGAGGCGCGCAATCTCATTAATAAAAAGAGAACGCCCTGGCGAACCGTTCTGTTGCCGGGGCGCTCTCATGAAGTGTCACCGGTCGTAATTTATAATTACCACCGCGGTGCGCGATCGTTCCGACTTCCGGAGTTACGACCGCCGCTGGAGTTCCTGTTTCCGCCGAAACCACGGTTTTCGCGGGGTTTCGCCTCGTTAACATTTAAACTGCGACCATTGACCTCTTTTCCGTTGAATTGAGTAATGGCCGCCTGTCCTTCTTCTTTGGTCGACATTTCGACAAAGCCAAAGCCCCTTGAACGACCGGTCTCGCGATCCTCAACTATGCTCGCTGATTCAACCGTGCCAGCCTGAGCAAAAAGCTCTTGCAATTGCTGGCTGTTGGTTTGGAAAGCGAGGTTTCCGACGTAAAGTTTCATAGACATATAAATCTACCTTTCCCTTTCTGGGAATAAGAAGAAGCTGCGAATCGGATTGGCTTCGGTGAAACGGTAGCAGTCGAAGGACCGGGTTCGGATGCTCTAAAGAGCGGCTTCTAGGGTGTGAAATCAGCCAACTCTCGAACTATCCGAAACGCCGGCGCCGATTGTTTCTTGTGCGCGGGTCGCATCACCGTAGATGCGCGAGAGAAGGATTAACCGGTTTAGGATGCACTATTTCCGGTGTTAGTTGCAAGTCCTCGTGTCAGATGCCGTGTATTAAGACGTTTTCGGTAAAAAGGAGTACTGCGCTTTGGCTCTCTATCTCCTATTCCATATAGTGTTCGTTTAGGCGCACCTGAAGAGCTATCGGCACCGTCCTCCAGCAGGCTAGTGAGAGGTCTCCAAGCGCAAAATCACATACATGCATTCGCGAACCCTTCCACCGCCCAAGATCTTCTTCAAAGAACCAGCAGTAAAATGGTCCACCCCCGCGCCGGCTATAAAATACCGCATCACGAGCGACATTCTCAGCACTCATCGGTCTGACATAGAGGCGTAGTCCGGTCATTGCGGTCATCCTACCTGCGAGCTGAGTGAATAATTAGTGGGATGCGATCTTTGGAATGAGCTGAGGCTTAGCAGCGGGTGATAACAGGGCATGCTCCTTTTACCTCCTGGCGGTTTGGGAAACTCACAGACGGCACAAGGAGATCGATTAGGCGCAATTCCCGATGTCGAGAGTTCACAAATTGTAACACACAAAGATTAGCAGCCAACACAACGCTTTGTATGGTAGTGGCTGATCCGACGCTGAGATTAGATCTCGATGAATTGGCCAGAGCCTACAGCGTGAGGTGGCGCTGGGAGATGTGAATTGGTATTCAGACCGTGGAGAGCCTTGCAGATTAGCAAGGCTCTCCATAACCCGCGGCCATGAAAATCTACTGAGTACGGGCGGAGCGGCTGATGCCTCGATTGATTATTATCTTCACTTCAACCCTCCGATTCTGAGCCCGACCAGTTGAGGTGGAGTTATCAGCTACCGCATCTGCCTTACCGTATCCCATTGGGGTTACGAAGCGACGCAACGGAATCTTGTGGTTCACCGCCAGGTATTGGACCACCGACTCCGCGCGTTGTTGGCTCAGCCGGAAATTCTTGGCGATGCTTCCAGTCGAGTCGGTGTGCCCGGCAACCTCGATCATGAACGCTCGCTCGTTCATTGCTTTTGCCGCCAGCTCGTCCAGTTGCTGCTTCGCTTCAGGCGATAGCACGGCGCTGTTTACTCTGAAATTAACTGCGACAACTTCCTTTACATCGTAATCATCCAGGGCGGAGATCCGCTCATTGGCGGCCGTCGCTTCCTGTCTAGCCTCGGCGGCTATGGCGGAAAGCTCATCCATCTGACCCACGATGCGCTCCTGATTTGCCTCAACCGGACCAACCCGCGTCTCAGTCGTAATTGCGGCCCTCATGTCAGAATCATTGAACCTGATTTTGTCGGCAACAAGTTGACCCTCAGGATTGCCGCGACCCTCTACTTCGACAATCAAGCCGCGGAGAATATCGGTGACCGCATACTTCTTTCCTTTGCGTAAAAAGCCACCGTAAGTTCTGATGCTAGTGTCATCAGTCATGAGAACCTGATAATCGGCGCGACTCCTGTCGCGTATCGTAAAGGTGTCTGCGTCCCGTCTAATGACCACACCCTTAAACTTCATCTTCGAACCGCTTGGAACTGAGCGAACATCCATGGTGCGATCGCCCGCCGGCTGCGTGGCCGGGGTCTGGGCAGAAACCAGCGGCGAACCGGCTAAGAGCAGCGCCATAAGCCCTGCCAGAACAAAGAGGCGAGATGATTGAAAACCGTAATTACTCATACTTAAGCTCCTCTAATCAGATTAGGCAACAGCATAGCCAAAATTGTTGAGGGAGTGTCTAACCAGCGGGGGATACTAACGATAACTGAAACGAACAGAAAAGTCACCCGTTACAAGCCGATTTAAAGCTTCGGATACTTCCTCGCACTGGAGTTTGGTCGCCTCAAACATTGGCTCCGTGATAGGATGCCGTAAACCCGGTTAAAGTAGATCTACAATCACATTGCGTTAAGGAGATCAATGTATGAAGAGGAGTGTTCTTCTTGCAACAATGGCTTTGTTCAGCTTCACTTGTGCAGCGTTTGCTCAAACCCCTCTCGCGCCGCCCAAGCCTGGCCCGGAACAACAAAAGCTCGCCTATTTTGCTGGGAAGTGGACATCTGAAGGTGATTCGCAGGCCAGCATTTTTGGACCTGCCGGAAAGTTTTCATTCGAGCAAAACTGCGATTGGTTTACCGGAGGTTTCGCGCTCGTTTGTCACACCGACGGGAAAATGATGGGAATGCCGATCAAAAGCCTCAGCGTCATGGGGTACGACCCGCAGGAGCAGACCTACACTTACTTTGAGACCAACACGATGGGTGAGAACCTGTTTTCTCGCGGCACAGTTGCAGGCGATACGTGGACCTGGACCAATGAAGGAAAGATGAACGGCAAGCCCATTCGCGGCCGCTTCACTTTGAAACAGGTTTCACCCGACGCAGCTACTTACAGATTCGAGCTTGCCACGGGAGATGAGCCGTTGAAGCTAATTATGGAAGGTAAGCAGACGCGTGTGAAGTGAAGCTCCCGTGCCGGAACTACCAGATATAGTCGTCTACATTGAGGCCATCGAAAAGCGGATTCAAGGTCAAACCCTGCGACATCTGGAAATCGGTGCGCCCTTCCTCTTGCGTACGGCAATGCCGCCCATCAGCAGCACTGAAGGAAAGAAGGTTCTGGGTTTGCGCCGGTTAGGCAAGCGGATCTGCATTGGCCTCGAAGGAGACTTATGGCTGGTGCTCCACCTGATGATCGCAGGCAGGCTCCACTGGCATACGGCAGGAAGTGCGGTGCGCAAGAACAGGCAAACAGTGGCCAGCCTGGTCTTCAGTAATGGAACCCTGGTGTTGACGGAAGCTGGCTCCCATAAGCGGACATCTTTGCACTTGGTGACTGGCGAGGCTGGTCTTCAACAACTCAATCAGCGCGGGTTGGAAGTTTTGACAGCGAGCGTTGAGGATTTCGCCGCAGCGCTGCAGTCGACAAACCACACCCTTAAGCGAGCACTCACGGACCCGCGAATCTTCAGTGGGATCGGAAATGCGTACTCCGACGAAATACTCTTTGCGGCCCGCCTCTCTCCTATAACTCTTACCCAAAGGCTTTCAAGGGAAGAGATAGAACGGCTCTTTGAAGTCACACGCCGGACGTTGGACCGTTGGATCGAACGCTTGCGAGCTGACTCATCTTCTGAATTTCCGCAACGGGTGACGGCTTTCAGACCGGAAATGGCTGTACATGGAAAATATCTGCAGCCTTGTCCGCGTTGCGGAGCCAAGATTCAACGCATTCGTTACGCTTCGAATGAGACCAACTATTGCCCAAGCTGCCAGACAGGAGGAAGGCTCCTTGCAGATCGCGCTCTTTCTCGACTATTACGCCGAGATTGGCCAAGAACTCTCGAGGAGCTCGAGGGTCGTTCGTGCTGAGTGCTGAGTACTGAGTGCTGAGTGCTGAGTACTGAGTGCTGAGTACTGAGTACTGAGTACTGAGTGCTGAGTACTGAGTGCTGAGTGCTGAGTGCTGAGTGCTGAGTGCTGAGTACTGAGTACTGAGTACTGAGTACTGAGTGCTGAGTATTGAGTGCTGAGTGCTGAGTACTGAGTACTGAGTGTGCTGAGTGCTGAGTACTGAGTGCTGAGTGCTGAGTGCTGAGTGAGGTGCTGAGGCGCTGAGGCGCAGTTACTCAGAACTCAGTACTCAGAACTCGGTACGGCGCTGAGGCGCAGTTACTCAGAACTCAGTACTCAGAACTCAGTACTCAGCCCACCACTCCCGCGTCTGGTGGTCAACAATGGCCAACAAAGATGTTAATTGTTGGTTTGTACACGATTTCGTGACAAGTTTGTGACAGACTGGCAGTTATCATCTGCGGCACTGAAGGAGGTAGAGACTTTACCTTAACCCAATCAACCTACTGCCCACGTCGATCTCTTCACTTGGGGATAGAAGTGAGTGAAACCCGGTCCGGGATTCCGGCAGCAAATCAGACAAGGCATTCGCAGGCATTTAGCCGTTCCCTGAAAGCCCCGGAGAGGTGCGCTGTCTTCGGGGCTTTCTCTTGCGAACGAGCGATGATCCGAAGCAGGATAGTCTTACTTCATTTGTCCAAAGGAGTTTAACTGTATGGCTGCTCATATTGCCGTGAAAAGTGCGCCGGTGCCCCGCCTCGAAGAGTTGGTGGAGCTAGAGCGTCGGTGGGTAGAAGCGCTGCTTAAGCGAGATCGGTCCTCTCTGGATCGTCTCTTATCCGAAAATTTTCTTGTATTTACCCCTGCTGGCAAGCTCAATAAAGCCCAATGCCTGGATCAAATCAGCAGCGGGAAGTTGCTCCTTGAAACGATAGATTGTGAGGACGCAGTAGTCCGCGACTACGGAGTTGAGGCGATAGTGAGTGGAATCGTCAAACTGACGGGTCGCTACAATGGCACGGATCTCAACGGAAAGTATGCCTATCGATGCAGTCAAGCGCGCCTTGATAATGAGGATCGCATCCTGATCGCAGACTTAAAGGTCTTAGAGTAAAAATAATCGGATCCGAGGGTCCGCTGCGGTGCGGCGATGCTACCATTTGCTTGCGAAGCCGGGCGGACCTGAATTCCAACGCATCTCTAATCAAGACAACTATCCTTCCGGTTTTCTGCCTTTCATTTCTCCTCCTACTCGCCTGTCGCTATTTCAATGACCCTGGCCTCGGGGACCATTGTTCTGATCGCGAACAGAAAAAATGAATAAGTAGTCTAGACTTAATTGGGTGAAAGACGTTAAAGTTAGAGGGCGCGTCACCACCGGCGGACGCTCCTTCTCCCCGACTAGCCGCAGGCAAGGTATTCCCTTCCAACCTCGGCTGCTTGCGAAAATCCGATATTTCGATCCAGCTTTCCTCAATTGATCCGTCTTAATGGAGATCTACTATGCCTTCCCCTTTGCCGAAGCTAAATCTGCGCACACAGAAACTTACCGTCGCGCTCTCGCTTTTGTTGCTCGCTACTCTGGCCACCGCTACTTATCTCCTCATACGGCAGCGTAGTCAGGTCACAGTCCAAAAGATCAATTACTCTCAGCTATACCAAATCGCCGAGGCAGGATCGGCAGCATCCTTAAGCATTCAAGGCGATGTTGCCAATGTGAAGCATCACGACGGCAGCATGATGGAGGCTGTTATAACGAGCCAGCCTGCTCAGCAGGAGATCATCAGTCTCTTCAGAAAGGCCAATGTGACTATCGAGTTCAAGCCACTGGAGCAGAGTCCCGTCGTAGTCGCGCTGAATTGGCTGGTACCAGCAGCTAGCCTATTGCTGTTGGGTTTCATTGGCTGGCGAGTCTATGGAAACATGAGCGGCCACGGAAACTTTGATCCCGTAGAATGTGGCGGCAAACAGAATGTACATTTTGGTGATGTCGCCGGGGTTGACGAAGCTAAGGCGGAGTTAACCGAAACGATTGAGTTTCTTCGGGACCCCGCACGCTTCGGGCGTCTGGGTGGCCGTGTGCCGCGCGGCATTTTGCTGGCTGGCCCTCCGGGAACTGGAAAAACACTCCTTGCTCGCGCCGCGGCAAACGAGGCAGGAGTGCCATTCTTAACAGCGTCTGGCTCAAGCTTTCAGGAGAAGTTTGTTGGCCTGGGCGCTGCTCGTGTTCGGCACCTTTTTGCAAAAGGCAGAAAGATTTCTCCATGCATCATCTTCATAGATGAGATTGACGCCCTTGGACGCCAGCGAGGACGCGGCAACGATTCTGCCTCTGCCGATCAGGATCAGACATTGAACCAGCTTCTGATCGAGATGGATGGATTCGATCAAAACAGCAGCATCGTAGTGATTGGATCAACCAACCGGCCCGATATTTTGGATCAAGCGCTGACGAGGTCGGGACGGTTTGACCGAGAGATCGCCGTAAATCTGGCGGATGCCCAGGGTCGTGAGGCTATCTTGAAAGTACATTCGCGCGCTCTAACTCTGGAAAATTGCCTGGATCTTTCATGGATTGCCCGCGGAACCCCGGGATTTTCCGGCGCCGAGCTAGCAAACCTGCTGAACGAGGCAGCCATCGCGGCGACTCGAGATGCCTCGGAAGCCATCGGCCGTAAGCATATTGAATACGCTCGAGACCGCATTCTCATGGGTGCGGAGCGACAGGGGTTCAGAATGGATGATGAGGAACGTTATGCGACGGCCGTTCACGAAGCCGGCCATGTCGCGGTCGGGTTGGCGGTTGAGCACGGAGATCCCATTCACAAAGTTTCTATCCTACCCCGTGGACGCGCCTTGGGAGTTACGCAATCTTTGCCTGAACGAGATCGGCTGATGAAGAAGAAAGAGTATCTGGAGGATCAGATTGCGATTTTGCTGGGCGGACGCGCGGCCGAGCAGGTGCTACTTGCCACCATGACTGCCGGAGCCTCAAACGATATTGAACGGGCGGTAGAAATTGCCAGACGAATGGTGAGTGAGTTTGGAATGAGCCCGCTTGGGCCAATCAGTCTCGGCAAGGCAGAGGAGCAACGTAGTCAGTCATTACTGGATCGCGTGGAAGGAGCCACCAATACCATCGTGCTGACGCAGCTCGATCGCGCGTGCGCGGTCGTCACAGCCAAACAACAGTCGATGGGTAAGCTCGTTGCGCTGTTAATGGAGTGCGAAACTCTTGAAGCGGAGGAGATCAGACACTGCTTTGAGACGGACGAAGTAGTACGGGCGGCCTGAGAGTTAACCTGCAGGACAACGATTTAAGTCTTCACAGAAGTGCTGTTGATCGCAAAGCCGTCCCAACGATTCATTACATCCAGGTGCAGCTCGAATTGATCAAGAATCCGCATTGCGATGTGGTTAACAATGTCGTCTACGTTTTGTGGATGGTTGTAAAAGGCAGGCACCGGTGGCAAGATCACGACCCCCATGCGCGATAACTTCAGCATGTTTTCCAGATGAATGTCATTGAAGGGTGATTCACGCACCACAAGCACTAGTTTACGCCGCTCCTTCAAAATCACATCGGCCGCTCGATGAATCAGATTGTCACCCTGCCCAAGCGCGATCGCTGCCAGAGTGCGCATGCTGCACGGCGCCACTACCATTCCCAGCGTAATAAAAGAGCCGCTGGAGATTGCCGCGCCCTGATCACCCACAGGATAGCTGTATGTGGCCAAACGCTGTATGTCTTCAATCGAACGCGATGTTTCGTGCACGAGAGTGCGCGCAGCCCACTTGCTCATCACGAGATGGGTCTCGATCCCGGAGCCGTGAAGCATCTCGAGCAGACGCACGCCAAAGATGGTTCCGGTCGCACCAGTAATTCCCACTATTAATCTGGTTGGTCTAGTTTCCGCCATGACGCTGAAAGCAATTAAGCTGCAAAGCGCGCGAAGACGCAAGTGTTCACAAGAAGCGCTGAGGCAAATTCGGTTATTTGTCTCGCAGGCTCTTGTCCAGCGTACCAAAACACCAGATGTTTCGGCCGGCGGCGCCGCTCCGATCTGGTTGGTCAAAGAATGCCACTACCTCAGACTTGTCCTTTAGGGCAGCAAACTGATCCTCCGCCAATGTCAGCATAAGCACTCGCCCACTGGCGTCGCCTGAAAGCTCATACGAAAAGATCTGCTTGCCCACCTGGAGACGTAAGGGCGACTCTTTGGCTGGAAATGGCCGAGCGGTTTTTAGCTCGATCTGGACCAGAGGACGACGCGTTGCGCCAATCAACCGGGCGGCGCTGTGAATGCTTACAATATCGTTCCCCTGTTCTGATGAAGGTGAATTCATAGGTTTGTATTTTTCTGAAAAGCTGAGTCGCCCTATGGGTTGCAGTCCCGTACCGTCTGTCTGCGACACCGATATCTCCGCACCTTCCCTTAGAATTCCCGGATCGTATATCAACGCTACAACTTCCAGGGACCCGGAGGTTCGGAAGATAGGCAACGCAGCATCTCCAACCCAGAGGAATTTTGCCTCAGCGTGATGGCCACTCGTGACCGCGAGGCGATAGGCGGATTCTATGACTTGAGTTTTGCCATAGAGGTCGACTTCTACAGGTTCAGTCAAAGCTAACTCTTCGAGTCGGATCAAGTCGTTGGCCTTCGTTATGACTCTCCCCGGCAAGACACGGACTTTCGAAATCACTGCATCGTCAAGTCCCACTGCCTTCACCTCCGGTGGCGGATGCCGAGCCAGGCGCGTTACACGGTAGGAAATGCTCGAAGGATAAGCATAAGGTTGGACCGCCTGGATGGTAACAGTGGCCGGGATTGCCATTAGCGACGCGGATCCAAGCCAGGGCGCGTCGGGCCCGCCAAATGGAAACTGCTGGTTGCCCGTAAGGAATCCCCAAATCAGCTTCGAATAGATCGGCTGACGCCCTTCATCGAGAAATGTCACGACGAAGTTGCTGCCGTTGTTCGCGCCGTTGGACCAGCGCAGTTCAAGGGCCACCGGCTGACAGTCACCGATTGTAATCGGGATCTGAATATTTTCGCCCGACTGGCGAAATCTGTGAGTGCCAACCGTTTGCGGCGCCGGATCTGGGCACGCAGTCTGTGCGGATGCTGCGAAACCGTGCGTTAGTGTTAGGCAACACGCCACGAATAAAAATTTTGGAAACGCGGACACGCCCCAGTATTGCGAGAACATATCGACACCTCACCATTTGGTTTTTGGTTGTGAATCCTACGAAGCTCGGCCACGGTCGGGCCCGCGGGATTTTGCTGTGAGAGCTGGGGCCGGTTGAATGCCCAAATGCCCAGTTGACTTAAACGTTGGTGGGTGTGGGGCTTTAACTATAGTACCGAGTCTAATCGTCCGGTAGCAAGATTTTTCCTACCGAGAACAGGGGACGGGGGAATGGGGAACGGGGGAATGGGGGAACGGGGGAACGGGGGAATAGGGGAACGGGGGAACGGGGGAATAGGGGAACGGGGGAATAGGGGAACGGGGGAACGGGGGAACGGGGGAACGGGGAACGGGCGGGGGAACGGGGGGCGGTCAATCGAAAATCGCGTCTCGCAAGCGGTATTCGCTGGCGCTTAGGCCGGTCAATTCTTTGAAGCTGCGAGAAAAATAATGACTGTCAACAAATCCGACCCGGATGGCAACTTCCTTCACACTGTATTTTCCCGAGGCTAGCATGCGTTTCGCCTCTTCAATCCTGGTGTTGCGAAGCAGCTGCCGAAAACTGATCCCGACCTGTTGGTTCAATATCCGTGAGAGCTGGACCTCAGACATCGCAAGCTCCCGAGCGACATCGGCGAGGTGTAATTCGGGAGTGGCATAGTTCTCACTGATGATCCTCAATACATCACGAACTGTGTCATAGTTTTGTGCCTTGTCAGCATGTTGACATGCTTTCATTGGCAGCACTTTCCTGATCGTTTCCACCATCTCGAGATCCCCGGATACTCCGGATTCCGCACTCAAGATGAACTCTCCTTGAATGACAGCTTCCTGATCCGTACTTGTGCGCCGGAGCACCAGCAGCGCCACTCCTGCATAAACGCGGCGAAGTTGGCTGACAAATAAGCGACGAACGGGATACCGCGCAATACCGATAACAATGAGATCCACGTCCCGGTCTCCGGCGCTCAATCGAGCCTTCTCTTCCGAACCCTTTGAGCTCAAGCGAGAGCTTGGGACAGCCTTCAGCACTGCGAGTACATGCTCGCAACAATCGATTGCCATGATATGTAGCTGAGTCGCTGCTTGAGCTTCCATCTCAGAAACCCACCTCACTACCTGCTGTCTGGTCCTCAAACCAGCCACTGCAAGAACTTCGCAATGAAATGATCACATCGTTTGTCCACATCAAAACCGAATTTATGCACGCAAAACTTGTTGAGCACTCATAAACCGCATTGTACGCTGAAAGAGGTTGCTCTTGGGGCTGCACTCAGATGAATCAGAAAGCGAGGGTTTAACGCGTGCGTTCTTTAGTGAAGAGTTGTATTACTCCGGCAGGGTCAAAGCGTTGGTTTCTCCTGGTTCTTGCGTTCGGCTGCACCTTTGTCGCCGGCATTCACAGCCTTGGCCGAGCTCAAGCTGGCGGCAGGCAAGCCCCTCTTCCAAGCTCTCTCGCATCCCACGCACGAGTGGTCATGCGTGCGATTTCGCATTCCTCTTCGGTCCTTCCGGCAAGAAACCCTGGCCCCCTCAAACGAACATCTGTACCGGAGCCACTAAGGCCGGAGGAGCAACCGGTACTCCTAACCGATGCGAAGACCGGTCGCGCAATCGCACTGGATTCTTTGACCTGGGAGCCGGAGCCCTTTCCTGCGAGTCAAGCCATTTCATTTAGCCTCGATCCAAGGACCCGCTTGATGCTCTTTGCTCAGAATGTCTGGCTTCAACCTGGTGAAGGTGCATCTTCATTGATCGTTCAAGGCCGCGATGTGGCAGGCACAAATTACACGTTAACCGTAGAACACTATGGCACGTTACCGACTGAGCCCTCACTCGGGTTCCTAATAGTGAGACTTAGTGATGAGATGACTGACAACACAGGCGAGGTGGAGCTCCGCGTCTATTATCATGGCATGAGCAGCAACGCCGTGAACATAAACGTAGGTCCTCATGGTTCAACGCCTACGCCCACACCAACTCCAGACCCAAGTCCATCCACGTCTCCTACGCCTGCGCCCTCTCCGGATACCACACCCACGCCGGCGCCAACTGCTACTCCAACACCCTTAGCAACGCCTACCCCCACACCAACGCCAACACCGCCAACATCGCTCAACTTGTATCCCTGTTTGAATGGAAGTGGACCGCTTACTACTCTGTCAGGCGATTATGTGACACCCTACATGAACACTCGTGTGCCGGCAAACACGAGAATCGACGCCAGGCTGGCACGGTGGGTCGACGCAGGCAAGGTACCCTTTAGAGTTGGCGGAGGGGCAAATTTCTGTGTAGAAGGTGGCGAAATCATAGGTCTCTTTCCGCTCTCAACGTCGTGGGACGAAATGCACGCGACATACGCCAGTCAAATTAGGGGAGGTAGAAATTTCCTCCTGGAGAACCTGCGCGTACACAACTATGGAGATGGATTCTTCATAGGAAGCGAAGACAACAGCGGATTTGTTTTCCGCGGTGGCTATCTCAGCCAAATACGTGACGACGCAATTTCAAATGACTACGGGTGGCCAGGCACTATAGAAGACACCTTAATAGACGGCACGTACGTCGGATTCTCGGATAGGGGCTTCACGGCTGCGTCGAGTCAAGCCATCATGGAGATCAGGAACACGCTTGTTCGCCTGCAAACGTATGATCAAACCTACAATAACAGCGGGCCCGGGCACGGCTGGTTTTGGAAGTTCGACAGCGAAGCAATCAAGTTGAGTCTACATGGAAACATCTTCTTTGCTGAGTCTCCCTCGATTCACAGCTCGGCCAAGCTACTTCCAGAGAAGATCGTTAGCTGCAAGAAGCCGGATGGTTCACCAGACAACACGATCGTTTGGACTGGACAAGGGCCTTATCCAAGACCAGACGAATTGTTGACGGGTTGCTTCACTCTGACAACTGACAGCAGTGTTTGGTACAAAGCAGTAATAGATTGGAAGATTCGGCATAACAGGTGAAGAGCGCCTGGCCGCAAGTGAGATTGTGCTTCAGATATTCTCGCTTTGTGTGCGATTGTTCCGCCATTGCGACTGGCTTGAAAAAAGCCTATCCGCTGAGCAGGCATCTTTCTTGGACCGAAGCGACCGAAACTCGGTTGGTTTGAGACCAGTCCACTCTTTAAAGCTGCGCGAGAAGTAACTGCTGTCAGCGAACCCCACCCGCAAGGCCACGCTCTTTACGCTGCTCCCATTCGGAGTGAGCATGCACGTTGCCTGTTCCAGACGGATCTTACGCAACAGCCGACGGAAGTTTGTGCCTCCCGCGCTGTTGAGTATTCTCGAGATCCGCTTCGGAGAGATCGCGAGTTCTCGAGCAACTGAACTCAAATCCAAAGCAGGATCAGAGTATCTTTTCAGAACCACTCGATGCACAGCGCGGACCAGACCATCCCGATTGCCGCGAGAATGCGTACACCCCGGGAATGGCAACAGAGAACGGGCTCCTTCAATGGTCTTCCAGTCGTCCGGTGTATATTGGTCACTTATCACGAACTCTCCACGTACGACGTTAGCATTGCCAATGTCAATGCTTTCTTCGCGCAAGATGAGAATTGGAGGTGAATTGAACACGTGACGAATCTGGTTCAAGACCACGTGGCTTATTGGCGCCGGCGACATCCCGATAACGACCAGGTTATACTTGTGGGGGCTTAGAACGGTCTTCTGGTCCAGCACGGAGTTCAGGCAAGTCATGGTGTGAGGCTTCAGTGTTTCAAGTACAGTCAGTATGTGTTCGCAACAATCGAGCGCAATAATGTTATGCATCCGTTCAGGTGCTTTCATGGACTACCTCAGAATTTCGCAGAGAATGATGCGTGGACCCTCAGGGTCTCCTGACTCCCTTGGATTATGAGGGAGCGCAACTGGGTCGGCGCCGATCGCTCAAAGGCGGAACATCGCGACGCTGGCTTTACAGGTCACGTATCTTCTTGATGAGTTGCCTACCTGTTTTTCCGCTAAGTATGGCTATTTTTGCTGCAATTAACGGTTGAACTGCGATCCCCGCGGAGTTATCGTTCAGCTATTCGCTTGCAAGTCTACGAGCAGAGTTACAATAACAGTGGGCCAGGTCACGGCTGGTTTTGGAAGTGGGACAGCGGCGGTGCAAATCTGGCTTTGCATGGCAATATATTCGCAGTTGCCGAATGGAAACTGCGCAAAAATAGGTGAGTGTAAAGTGCGGCAGAAGAGAGATTGCCCAAATACATACTTCTATTGCTCGTGGCACCACTCTCTCGTGGTGGTGGTCATCGTTTGCGCTGGTGTTGTTTTTTGCCAAGCCTTTTGGGGCAATAGGCATACCGGATTAAGTCACCTGATTAAGGCAGATTCCCGAACTCCTCAAGCGATTGCCAAGCCATCGGACCCGCCTCCTGTTAACAGCCCAGGGATGTTCATTCCGGCCTCGGCCAAAGCACTAAAACCGAAGGCCGCCGCCACTACATCATGTTTGGAGCGTAATGGCCCTCTTCTGGTCCTTACAGGCGCTCGCACCACCCCGGAATTGATAAGAAACCTAAAACCCGGTACGCGGATTGACGCTCGTTCGGCGAGATGGGAAAACCTGGGGAATGTGCCGTTTCGTATAAGCGGCGAACCAAATGTTTGTGTCGAGGGCGGGCAGATTTCAGGCGACTATCCGCTCTCGACGTCGTGGGCCGTAATGCACGATACATACGCTGTGGAAATTAGAGGTGGCACGAATTACTTGCTATCAAATATCCGCATCCATAATTACGGTGACGGAGTTTTCATCGGGAAAGAAGATAGTGAAGGATTTGTCGTCAGCGGAGCATACTTAACACAAATACGTGATGACGCCATATCGGATGATTACGGATGGTCAGGAACCATCGAGGACACTCTCATAGATGGAACCTACGTCGGCTTTTCTGACAGGGGATTCACTGCTGCGAAAAACGATGCAGTGCTGAACATAAGAAACACCATTCTTCGGCTCCGAACATACGCACGGACCTATAACAATCGAGGATCGGGCCACGGCTGGTTTTGGAAGTGGGATAATGATGGCATAAGGCTATCATTACACGGAAATATCTTCTTTGCTGAAAGCGCTTCGCTCCACAGCGGCCATCAGTTGTTGCCTGAAAAGGTAGTGACTTGTAAACGACCGGACGGTTCTCCAGATAACATTATTGTGTGGGGCGGGCGGGGTCCGTACCCACGGCCCAAAGAACTAGAGACTGGATGCTTTACTCTCACAACCGATACCAGGGTTTGGTATGCAGCTGTAAGGAGATGGTTAGCCGCTCACAAGAGATAAGTCCCATAGGTCCTATAGGTCATATATTTCCTATGCCGGTTCTTCCAAGAGATCACCCTGCAAGTCTTTCCCGCAACGGCACAGTTTGACCAGCATCGACTCCTTTGTGCGTCGCCACGATCTTCTCGTAAAGCCTGATGATCTGTTGACCAATTTTTCTGTCGTCAAGATCAATCACTGCGGGGCGGCCGTCAACTCGCAACCCGCGCCCCAATACCTGACGCAGGTCTGCCGCAATCGTTTCAACAGAATCGTCCGAACAAACCGCACACCCTTCAATATTGCGTAATCGTTCAGACACGTCCCCCACCGGGACTGATACGACCGGCAGCTGACAGGCCAGCGCCTCTTTGACAACGTTTGGCGACCCTTCGTGACTAGAGGTGAGCAGCAACGCGTCGCAGGCATTCATGTAGGCAGGCATTAATGAGTGTGGCACGGCTCCCGTGGTCACAAGCTGCACATCGAAGTCCTCAGTTAGTTTGGCCACTGCTGCCCGGGCCAACCCAAAACGCTTGACCGGCCGACTGCAACTTGCTGCGAACAAGACGAGCTTCTTATCAAGTGGCAAGCCCAGTTGCCTTCGTGCTTCCCGCTGATTACGGGGCGTGAACAGCTCCATATCCACCCCTGACGGAATTACCTCAACCGCACATCCCGCCGGCAAGAACCGTTTCAAGTGCTCGGAGACCACGATATTGAGCGAGGCACGGCGCGCAACAAAACGGCTCAAACGCTGCAAAATGCGTCCCTTCCACGTGTACTGTCCGTTTGCGCCAACGTTGCCCTGCAAGTCGGTTCCGCGGAACGTTACTAGCAAAGGCCGGTTGGTAGGTAGGGCCAAGGCCCCGCTCTGCCCAAACTGAGCGTGGATCAAATCGTACTGGCTTAAAGGATATTTCAGTCTCAGGCATGCCCATGCGCGCATATAATTGAGAGGGTTCTTATTTCCTTTAAACGTGAACAGATCTATGTACACTCCCATTCCCCTCAAACGACTGACCTGCTGGACGAGAAAGGGTACGCGCTCCGGCCGATCGGCCGAAGGCCACTCGCTGGTGATCATCAAGACGCGAAGGTCAGAGACGGGTGGGTTAGATGAACTTGTCACCGGAAAATCCTTCTACTGGTTGGGCTTAGGTATTGCAGTCGTTGAGTAGAGTAGACAGCCTACTTTCGCACTCCTGCGATGACAACATTTCGATAGAGATGCCGGATCGGAGAGAAGTTCGAATCCAGAAATCGATCCAGATCGTAAGTAGTTTTCATCAAGATATTCGCCGGGCTGGAGAACAGCACCTTAGAAATCATGCCAACTGGTACTGAGAGAAACTGCTCATAATAGAATGTCGTTTCAAAACGTTTCCGGATTTCGGCCATCTCCCTTCTTCTGAGCGGCTGCTCATCGGCGGTACGAGCTTTGGGCGTTATCAGACGAACAATCTTCCCTAGAGGGTTACTTCCTAACGGTTCACAGAATAGGATTCTTCCTCCCGGCTTCAGGACCCGCCTGATCTCGTCCAAAGCCTCGACAAAGTTAAGATGATGAAGAATGGCATCTCCGAACACCATGTCGAAACTTTCGTCCTCAAATTCCAAGTGATTAGCGTCCATCAAAGAGAACCTGGGTTTGACCCGTGATGTTTGGGCCTTCTCCCCTCCTTTCTCAAGCGCCTTCGATGAAATGTTTATGCACTCCAGGGCTTTGGGCTCAATCTCATAGGGCTCCATCCAACGGACCCAACATTGAGAACCGATTTCCAGAACTCGGCGGCCTGTGGCGTATTGAAGCTCGTCACAAAGAATCTTGTTGCGGTGGAGGTGATAATAATATTTTGTGTGGCTGAATACTTTGTTATATGCGTCACGCTCTAAGCCTACTTCGTCATATTGAGTCTTTTCGCGCAACGCTCGCTGCGTAAAATTTGGCAGAGATAGCTTGCTTTCCATGATGTCGCCTCCTCACACTGTCATTGAGTTTGGCCACTTCGCTTAAGCCAAAAAGGCAACGGTGACCTGAATCGCGCCGTGGTTGCTGGAGGGGAAGCTTCAATAGCTTTTGTGCCAACTTCGCAAAGTTTCTGTTCCAGTCTGGTAGCCCAAACAACCCTCGAAAAATTCTCCGCTACGTAACGGCGGCCGAGCCGGCCCATCACGAAGCGGCGCGCGGGATCGTCATAGAGTTCCCGGATACCTTTGGCCAGCCCCACCCCATCATTCGGAGACACGACTATTCCAGCGCCAGAACTCGCCAGGAGGTTGGCTGTTTCACCCGTCACCGCCCCCACGACCGGCTTCGCGCACGCCAGGTATTCAAAGACCTTAACGGTAATGATCTTCTCAAGGTACGGGTCGGGTAATAAGGCGGTAAGGCAGATATCGGCACGGGCCAACAATGACGGAATATCTTCAACTTTGCGTTCACCACCGAAAATGACATTACTGAGTCCCTGCCGATTGGCGATCTCTTGAAGCGCCTCTCGGCGAGCGCCACTTCCCAAAAAGAAGAACAAAATGTTCTTCTCGTCTCGTAGCAGACGTGCTGCCTCAAAAACTACTTCTAACCCATGTTTGATACCAAGCACCCCTGAATACATCACGACAAAACGATCGCCAAAGGGGTATTCAGCGACAATAGGATTGTGAGGTGACAAAGGCTGGAAGATCTGTAAATCTGCGCCATTGGGAATCAGGATGGTTTTGTCCCTGGGAACACCACGTTCGAGCAGCGTATCGATAAAGGATTGGGTCGTACACGTTATGGCAGTTGCCGCTCGATAGCTCAGGCGCTCCAGCGCTTTCATAACGCGGACGGGTGTTGAGTCCGCAGTAGCCCCGCCACAAGCGACGATCTCATCGGGCCAAAGATCCCGAATGTCCAACACCAGCCTGGCACGGCGCAAGCTCGCGAGCAGAATTGCTGGAATAGCGCTGAAAAGCGGCGGCGAAGTGACGAATACCAAGTCAATCTTTCCTGCTCGCATTCCACTACGAAGGGCCGCTGGCATGAAACTCAAGTAGCTCCGCAACTGCGACCACTTTGACTTGTTGCGCGGCGCGGTATAACAAGCAGTGCGAAAGATGGTATAGCCATCAGTCTGTTCCTTAAGGGTTCTCTTGCCCTGGTAGGCAGGAAAAACGATCCCCTCAGGATAGTTAGGCATTCCAGTCGCCACAAATACTTCATGTCCGGCAAGTGCAAGTTGACGCACAATGGGGTAAAGGCGGTTCGACTGGGCCCCCATCTCAGGACGGAATATCTGCGTTACAATGAGAATGCGCATTCTTTTTAACAGGCTCCATGCCCTCGAAATACAGCCAGCGGAGTACGTAACATCAGTTGAAGATCAAGCCACAAGCAGCGATGATTGATATAGTGCATGTCCATAAACACCCGTTCGGGATAGTCTACGTCGCTGCGACCGCACACCTGCCACAGACCACTTAAGCCAGGCTTTACGGAAAGCAGCTTTTTTCCATAGATGGAATACTTGGAAAGTTCTGGTGAAACGATCGGCCTTGGCCCAATGAGGCTCATGTCACCCAACAGGACATTGATGAGCTGTGGTACTTCATCCAGACTCGTCTTGCGCATGAATCCACCCAGGCGGGTAACACGTGGGTCATACTTTATCTTATAGCTGACCTCAAACTGCTGGCGCAGCTCTGGATTACGTCCCAGTTGTTCTTCTGCATCGACAGCCATCGTGCGAAATTTCAAACACCAGAATTCCCGTCCGAGTTGTCCCAGCCTTTTATGTTTATAGAAAACAGGGCCATTCGAAGTTATCTTTATGGCGAATGCAATTATCACAAAGAGTGGTGATACGAGTGCTAAAAGGACCAGGGAGCCAACAACATCCATCACTTCCTTACACAGTTGGTAATTGGCCTTGCTTCTTGCTGAGCGCAACGAGTAGGGAAGCCGCGGCCGATAAAATTGCGAATCAAGCGAAGCGATTAGAGCTCGAAGTTCAGACTCCGTTGTGATTGCCCGGGCGTCAGCAACAGCGATCTGTCGAATGTTATGTTGATCTGATTGAGCCCATGTACTGCCAGCTTTCGCAATGTAGGCATCTGGCGCAGACTGGTTTATGGTAGAATTCGCCTGCATTGACTTTCCTCCTTGTGGGTTGGGGGTTGATGTACGAGGGCCAGGAGCGCCCGCCAGCGCTTCCTGGTCCGTTCTATTTGTCCTTAGGTAATGAGGGGTTTAGACGCTGACTACGGTTTGCCAAGGCCATAACGATGTGCCAGCTTTGCTACGCCTTGAGCCTTTAGCCAGAACTTGATGAACGACACGGAATACACACCTACACGCACAATCTCAAACTGATTATCAGCACCAATTCGCTGTTCATGCGTGGCGAAAGCCGCTTCAAAGCCGGCGGCTTTAAGGAGCTGTAGAGTGTCTTTGTTATATCCTCCACCGGGGTAAGCAAAATAGCGAACCCGCTTTCCGGTTAACTCAGCCAGTTGCTCCTTGCTAACAACGATCTCTTTCTCTTGTTCCTCGTTGGAAAGCTGGTCCAAATAAGGATGATTGACGGTGTGTGCGCCTCCTTCTAAGAAGTCACTTCCGCCCAAAAGCGTTAACTGCCTAGCAGACATCCCCTCATATTCGGTGGCAATTGCCGCCGGCAGGGGATAAGCTGCCGCCAGTTCTTCGATAAACGCTTTGGGATTCCGGCTACTTCGGGCCATAACTCCCAGAGACCGGCGCGCCATCTTTCTCTCAATATCAGATCTAAAACTAAATGAGATTCCTCGTAGACATATCCGGGCATAGATTCGCTCAAAGCATAGGGCATTTAGATAACTGAACCACAGTAACCTTCCGGGCTGCAGGTGCGCGGTCGAGATGAAAAGGGTCGCCGGCACTTTCCACCTTCGCAGAAGCGGGTACACACGTTCGAATGTGCTACGCAAACCATCATCGAAAGTGAGCGCGACCAAATTGCTCCTCAACCCTCGTTCATGCTCCCGAAGCTCCAAATACTTACTCAGTGGCACGATCTGGCGGTGGGTTAACAACCAGCGTAATTGCTGCTCAAAGCGGTGGCGGGGTAGGCCTGTCTTTCCCGACACATCACGCTGAGTCGGACAATCCGAAAGGATGTTGTGGTAAACGAAAATCATCTGTATTCGGGAGCACCCTAAGTCATTGCGGGTTTCACGGACGGCACAACATCCCTGTCGGCAACTGTCATCTTTGAACTGCTTCCATCTCTCATCAGCAGGTTCAGCGATCGCCGCAGATCACCCCAAAACGGTCCTGGATCAGTCCAGGAGAAGACCGCATCTCTCTTCTTGCCTCGCAAGGAACGCCACCAACCCACCAATGTAAGATCCCCTCGCCGCCAATAATGGAGGGCAGATTGAATATCGCGTCGCAAATAGATCCATTTCGCATTTCCGTATTTCTGGTGGATATTCGCCGGCAGAGGAAGCTGAACAGTGTCGCAATACGTAGCGTAGAGCAAATCCACGCCTCCTGCCTCAGCTATGGCTGATCTTCCAGTTGGCCTACCTATGTTCGGTTCGATAATGAAGTGCTTTCCGGTACGCACATCACGTTTCATTTCAACGTACCCAAGTCCTCGATAACCCACGTTTTGAAACAGGCGGATCGACTCCTGTAACACCACATCGTTTCGACATTCCTCACCGAGACAACTCACGCCTGTTTGGGGTGGCCATTGCCGAAGCTTCCGTGAAATAAAGGTTACGAGAGGTCGGGAATCAGCGGTGAAATAGCAGTTGCAGGAATAGAGCTCTGCATCTGATCCTTCGATCCACTCTTGCACCATCAACGCGTCTGCCCACATGGAACACCTCTCATAGGTCGAGATGAGACTCTGAGCATCCGCTATCTTGTGCACCTTCGCCTTATTGTTGGCTTGCCAGGCTGCGCTTCTTATCGATGGCTTCAGAATGCAGGGAAAGGTTAATTCCCCTGCGGCCTGCTCCGCCTCCTCTTTCGTTCTAATAATGAATGTTCGAGGTACTGGCAAACCCGCGGCGTTTGCGTACTGGTAGAAGCTGACTTTGTCCATCAACATCTCGACAATCTGAGGGGCAGGCAGTACCACATAGTACCAACGTTCTAATTCGGCTCGTCTGCGGGAAGTTATGAGCACGCTGAGATCAGAACAGGGGAAAAGGACTGCTTTCTCGTCTAACTGAGGGCCCAGGTTTGCGAGCACATTTATGAATTCCTCATCAGCTGTATTCGCAATCAAGATCTTTTCACAGACTTTAGTGCGACAAAAATAGTGTGACGGATCTTTAGCAATTGCGATCACGGGAACCTTGTGCCTGGCCAGGATGCGCGCCGTCTGGAGTCCGGTAATGCTCTCCAGTCCGATTACGATGGCATGGGGTTGTTGGCTACTCAGGTTTCGCACGTTACTTGCCCTCACTTCGGTTCTTTACGGTGTTACTGAACTTATCGTCGCGCCCGGCCTAAGAGCTTCTTGAAAGGAAGACTACGGGCACGGCCAATCGAGAATTGAGCATTCTTTAAACGGGCATGGTGGATAATCTGCGGCGTCGCTTCTGGTTGCGTATCCAAGGCGGTATCAGCCTCTGCTTTCTCGGCTGACGCTGGCACAGTGACTTTGTGAGACACCGTTTTCACAGGAAGGTACGTCCGCTCCGCCGCTCTTAACTCGCTCTCTCCTTGCAGGCGGAAGACCTCCTTAACCGGAGCGATCTCTGCTTCCGTTGCTAAGAGAGACTGCTCTTGATAGATCCTCCCAGCCGTCCGCTGCATGGCTGCCAGGCTCGACCGCAGCAAATGATTCGCCCATATGACAACGCTCACACCGGCCTTCTCGAATACTCGAGTGGGAGTTCCGTAATACATGGTAGGCACTATCACCACCGGACAATTGTTCTTCCACTGCGCCATGAACTCAAGGATCTGGTTGGGAGTGGAAAGCTTGCTATGGATCAGAATGGCATCTGCTCCAGCCTCGTAGTAGGCCATGGCCCGCGTGAGCGCTTCAGTTAAGTCCCGGCCGGCGATGAACGCCTCGACTCGTGCCACCACACAAAAATCCGGATCCCGCTGTGTGTCTTTGGCTGCCTTAATTTTGTTCGAAAACTCCTCGATATCCGCCAGCGGCTGAGGTTCACCCTCACTGAAGGAGTTGCTCTTGGGGAAAAGCTTGTCCTCTATACAAACGGCCGCTACGTTGCGCTGCTCGAGCTTACGCACCAGCCTGCGCACATTGTTGAAATTGCCGTATCCGGTGTCGCCATCAAGCAAGATGGGTATGTTGGTGGCATCGCTCATGAATTCCACAACTTCCAGCACCTGGGTCCAACTGGCCTCGTTGTTGTCGCGGACTCCCAGGGCGGCGGAGATGGAGAGACCGCTGCCCCAGATTGCTTTAAAGCCGGCTTCTTCAGCGATCTTGGCGCTCAGGCCATTGTGCGCTTCCATCAAGAACTCGACTTGAGCGGAGCGCAAAAGTCGCTTGAACTGTGTTGTTTTTCTCATGGTGATTAACTTCGCGAGGGAGATGTGAAGTGGTCCGGGAGTAATATCTCCCGGGTGAGTAGAATTGGCTTCTTTTTATCGTGAAAGCTGCAAGCCTCCCCTAGAGGGCAAGCTGTAAGTCAATGAGGAGTCTCTTTCCTCGCGTAGCGGACAGGAACCTATGAAAGAATCAATGATGGCCTTGACGCGTCTACCGATCTCACGCTGTGCATCGATGGTCATCGCGCCGATGTGTGGCGTCAATATAATATTGGGCAGTCCTGCCAGAGGCGATATCTTTCCCTCGCCTTCTGCCTCGTGAACATCCAAAGCCGCGCCTTGCAGCCTCGTTCCCGCGGTCAGTGCCTGGTACAACGCCTTTTCGTTGACTACACCGCCGCGAGCGAGGTTGATGAGGAACGCTCCCATTTTCATCCGCGAAAACACGTCTTCGTTTATTAAATTGCGGGTGGAATCGGACAGAGGCACATGAATACTCAAGAAATCCGCACGCGCCACGGTCTCGTCGAACGTTGCGAGATGGATTCCTTTGTCGCGCAGCGCCGCTGCCACAGTCGCGGAGGGCTGCTCCACGCAGCCGATTGGTTTCAGGCCCCAGGCGGCGCCCAGTTCGCCGACTCGCGTCCCGATGTTCCCGGCCCCAACAATGCCCAGTACTTTGCCCGTTAATGAACACCCGAGGAGCTCGTCCTTGGCCCACCGGCCTTGCCGGGTCAGGTTATCGGCCCGCAGCAGGTTGCGGGCTAAGGCGAGCATCAAGGCGAAACTCATTTCGGCCACGGCCTGCGCCCCAGGCTCGGCAACCCGGGAAAAGGCGATTCCGCGTCTGGAGGCATATTCAAGATCAACGTTGTCAGTTCCAGAGCCGGCGCGCACCAGCAATTTCAATTCGGGCGCATACTCCATGACTTCGGCGGTGATACGGACGCCGCTTCGGAAGACCAAAACCTCCCGGTCTTCGAGCAACGTCCTCAGCACAACCTCCTTCGCACCGAAGGCGCAGACGACGTCGTGTTCTTCACGCAGCCTTTCAATTGCGTGCGGGCAAATTGAGCTGGCAATTAAGATTTTCATGGTTGTTACTATCTCCCTGCTATTCAGAACCGCGGGAACCTGCTCAACCCACGGCGCCACTCAGTTCAGAACCGCGAGCGTCGGCGACCCGGCGATTTCGCTTACCAATTGTCCCCAATGCAAGGAACCCGATCCTCACCGCTCGCTGTTCTGAACTGTGTGGCGACTGATGTCGATGTCCATGTGGCGTTTGTCACTGATTCTTTGGTTGCGGTAATTGAACTTGTAGAACGCACAGATTAGCGACGTAACATCCTTGGCCACGCTGTGTTCGGGCTGACTTGCATCCACAACGACAAAGTGCTTGACCTGCTCGCGGAGTTGCAAATACCTCTGTCGCCGCCGTTCGAGCCCCTCAAGGGTTCCTTCCCGCTTCCTGGCCAACAACACCTCGGCCGGCGCTTCGAGATAGATCACCAAATCGGGCTTCGGATAGACCCAACGCAACATGAAGCTGTGGATTCGGCGGGTGAGCGGTTGTCTACTATGTTGGTTTGCATCGGACGTGTGGTGGTCGGCGAAAAACCAACGGTCAAGCAGAACGACGTTGCCACAAGCCTTGTAATACCACACCAGGGTGTAGCGGAAACACTCCTCAGCCAACAGGTTCGCCAAACTCAGATAGGACCATAGCCAGGCCACGGCGCGTTTCGCTGCACTCTTTTGCGGGTTGAGCGTCACGTCCCTTTGATCGCTATCCGGCATACATCCATAAGCGCGTTTGATCTTGAGAATTAGCCGCGATGTAGGCAACAATGCGTTGCTGGAGCCCAGGTTAATTCCCGTGTAGAGGTACTTGGCAGGCAAAGGAAGAGACTGTTCCAGACGCCGGCCGATGGTGGTTTTGCCCGCTCCGTCTGGGCCAATTAATGCTACGGAAAACATGATACCTGATTGCTATCCTTTCAAGGTCCAATCCTGGGAGCGTAGGCATCCCAGGCCCGCCTCATTCCCTTTCCGCAACCCCAGCAAGCAAGGATGCCTTCGCTCGCTCCCAGGCATGAGCATTGCGATACCGCCGTGCTCCTCCCAGACCCATACTAGTTACCCTGGGCCATCGCCCGGCCAATAAGTGGACTGATCGCGTCAAACAAAGCCGGAATCGGCGCCGGGTAAGGGTGATAGACCACATAGGCGGGCTTGCCAGCCAGCGCCTTCACCAGCATGTCACGCTCGAGTTCGCAGGCTCGCTCGATGAATTCGTTCCGTGCTTCGGGAAAGGCGAAGCGATACTTAAGGTAATAGGACATGAAGTCTAGTCGTTCATACTGGAGCGACGCCGCCATGCGCCGAGCGACCTCCTGAGGGTCCATCGGTTGCACGTTCACGTCGTCAGCGTGCTGGCTGACCACAAAGAAGACCTTACTCGGAGTGCCGGCCAGCGTTGCAATCCGGTTACCGAAGAGCTTCTGGGGCTGCAACAGTACAAACTGCTGCCGCTTTAGAAGACGAATCAGCCGGCCCATTACCGATGCCTGCCGCGATCCGCTGCCTATTCTTCGTTCGAACAATTGAATGAATAGCCTAAGCATGCGCAGGCGCGTCCGGTCGCCTCGGTCGATTCGGTGTCGATAACGTGGGAGTTCGCGCAGGTGCGAATCCCACACGCGAACCCGCTCTGGAAGACCATACATTTGCTGGCCATCAGCACTCAGGTAGATCCATTCGTCGCCGATATAAACGGCTCCCTGGGCCATGAAAGCAAGCAGAGTTTCAGTTTTGCCACCCTTCGCCCAGCCGGCGATCAGCACTCCGGTTCCGTGGTAGCAGAACGCCGATGCATGCAATGGAAGGGCTCCCTTGCTGAGCACTGTCAGGTTGACAATGGGGATCAGCAGCGGCACCTTGTGCAAACCTCTCTCGCAGACAATTTCACACTGTTTGCCGATCTGCCTGAAAGGGATTTGCGCGCGCGCACGTCCCTGAAGCAAGACGAAGGCCTCCTCAGTGAATCCGGCATCGTCCACGCCCAAGTAGCACAAGGACGAAGAACCGGGCAGCCGGTCAACAAACCTGATGATGATGTCGGGCTCACCAGAGAGAGGTTTTTGAAGCGGTCCCAATTGTCGAGTCACAGTGGCCACGTCTGCGATCGATGCGTCAATCACTCGGATGCCCATCAATCCGTGCAGATCATAGTCAACCTGGTGAAGGGGCGCATCTGGTCTAGGTTGCGCTCTGTGCATTGCCATTTCAAACTCTCCGACGCAAGCGGGACAGCATGCTCTACAAATCAACTTAGTAGTCCAGGCTAATGGCTTGGACCAAAGTGCTCAGGACTCTGGCGCCGCGCTCTCACGCAAGTGTTCCAGAATTACCGTGCTGCCTCTGAAGCTCCTATCTTTATTGTTTACCGTTTGCTGCTTGCCGGTTAACGAAGCGCGCTCTCTCTGCCCGCCGAGGATTCGTCGCGCTAGCGGTAGCCGCAGCAGTTCGGGGAACGTCTGCCCGATTTTCAGCGACTCACGGTTAAGCCAAAATACCAACGCGCTTATTAGCAGCACGCCGGCAAGGCTTCCATACACCTGGGGTAGAAGCAGCAGACTCGCGGTGCTCAGTGCAATGATCACGTAAACTTTGACATGGCTGCGCGAGACCCACTTGATGTCCGTGCCGTAAACGAGACCGATTTGATAGAGGACGTTCTGAAGGATGAGCGTTCCGCCGGCAACAATCGCGGCACCCAGCGCGCCGTAGCGGGGGATGAACAGCCAGCTGGCGCCCACGGTGCTAATTGCCAGCAGGAAGTCGGCCGTGAACATGTACCGAACTTTTCCAAAGACGCGGAGCGACAAGCCGTTGAAGCCGAGGATGGCGTTGAAATAGTAGCCCATGGAAAGCAGCATTAGGATTACGGCTGACTGCGCGTAGCGTTCTCCAAACAGCAGAACAGTCAGCGGCTTGGCGAGACCGAAAGACAGGGCGAAGATGGGAAAAGATATGACCGCAATCCAGATCGCCGTTTGCCAATACAAGTTGTTGATGCCGTCTCGCTCGTTCCGGGCGAGCATGCGCGACGCCACCGGCATAAAAAAAACCATAAAGGTCTGGTAAACCAACCCGTTCAATCGGGCCACCGGCAAGACGGCGCGAAAGTTTGCCACCTCAGCGGTATTCTTGAAGTGTTCGAGGAACACAACAATAAGCGAATTCCGCAGCACGAAGACTACGTCGGAGATAAGCAACGGAATCGCGAAGAAGAAGATCTCCCGACTCGGTATCTTAAGGGCTGAGCGACGGAAGTGACCCAGCAATCCCTGTTTCCGCAACACTCGAACCAGAATGGCCGCGTAGATGACAATGCCCAGCGCGCCTGCAGCCACATAGCCGCCTGCGAGAAAGTACGAGTTACGCTGACCAAGGAAGAACACCAGCACCACCACGATCAACTGTAGCTGCGGGCCCAGGAGATGCTTGCGGAAGAAGATCTCGCGCGGACTGGCTAAGATGGCAAACATACCCGTGATCAGACTCTCAAGCGCCTGAACTGGCGAGAGGATGATCAGAATCAAAAGCAGCGCCATCGCGTTCTGGTCGTTAACCACATCCTGGTCTATCCACTCCCTCAGGCCATAAACAACGAGGACGACCGCCACTCCGAGCGACAGGACCGTGCTGACCATGAGCACGATCGTGCCAAACATCCTGCCGTAGTCCTGCTGCTCCTGGTAAATCGGCACAAAGCGCGTGATCGCCTTATCCAGACCGAAAGCCGCAAAGCTCTTGCCCAACGAGATGAGCGAGAGCGCATAGGCGAACGCGCCGTAGTCGCTCTTTGACAGAGCGCGCACGAGTAGAACCTGGGTACAAAGATGTGTTGCCAAAGCGAGAAAGCGGCCAAGAAGCAGCAGGCTGGACCCTCGTATATGCTTTCGAGTCTGCTCCGGCTGGACGTTACTAGGAGGTAGTTGCACTCGCAACTTGATATGGTTTTCACTCTTTACCCGCCGATCGCCAGACGCGTTCATAGTCGCTATTGCCGGCTGTATTGGAGTTGTCATGTTGGCGTTCAAGTCCTCCCCGCAACGAGCAGGTGGTTCGATTCTTTCTGCGTGACGGAGTTTGATTCCTCTGAAATTGGGCTAAGTCAGAACTGGTTGGATTTTGGAACGAACGGGCTGTGATCTAATGACAAACATGCCGCCACTCGCCATGGCATATGCCAGTACTACCCAATATTGTTTCCAGTGAAGGCCGCTCGAGCTCATGCCGGCCACCAAAACGAACACCGTCATGGCCAGGGGTAAGATTCCGTGAGCGCCGCCACGCGCCCTCCATGCCGCTCTCGCGCACAGCCAGATGCCGATAAAGAAGGGTATTCCCCCCAAGATTCCCGTGGCCGTCAAGACATAGAGGATCTGATTATGGGTATCAAGCCGTTCGTAGCTGGGTACTTGCATGCGATTTCCCAGTTCAACGGTGTTCTCCCACGGCCCCCAGCCCAGCACGGGCTGTTCAAGAAACATCTGGAAGCCCAGGGGATAGATATCTTCTCGCCTCGACATCTCTCCGCTTTCAAGGGTTACTTGAAATCGGTGTTTGATCATCTTTGACTGGTAGGCAATAGCGGAAAAAACCCCGATGCCGGCTAGGATTACGATTAGACTTCGTAGTTTTGTAAGGATGGTCCCTCGGTTTAACGTGAAAACGAATAGCCCGGCGGCCAGAGCTAGCAGAGCGCCGCGTGAACCAGTCCGTATGATAGTTAACCCGATCACTGCGAATATAGGCCAAATGACTAGGCGCGAACGGACCGTGCTTCTCATAGAGCCATAAACAAGACCAACCAATGCAATCACTCCTAACGAAAGCACTCCGGCCATGTGGTTCGAGTCCAGCCCATAGGCTGAGAACCGCCCTAACCTGGTCGCCTCAGTTCTGCTGGTCAGCCCCAATATTTGCAGCAGTGACAGGACCAGGCAGGATGCGGCCAGAGCCAATAAGGCCCCTCTTGCCGCGCCTTCGTCCCGCATCACGTTGTAGGCGAGCCAGAACATAAAGATCAGTTGAATAAGCACGATTTGCCGTAGGAGCGCATCTTGGGACAAAGACCCATGCGAAAAGAGTGTCCCGATTCCGACGCAAAAGTAGGCGGCAAAGCACCAGAAGGCTGCCGGCGGTCGTCGGAAACAGACGCGGGGTTGGACCAGCAACGCGGCTGCTACCAGCAGGCCACCGGATATCTGGGTCATTTCCAGGGGCATGCCAATGGGAAACTCCTCAAAGAGAATGGAAAAAACGAACGCGTAGAAGGCCCAGCGGACAAGCGGCTTTATGGCGTGAACCTCGCGAACCGCTTCAACCGCCTTGGTCTGGCTGCGCAGATGGGTGACCGGACGCGGCGAGAGACGGGGTCGGAAAACCATAGTTGATTGCATGTTGGGATTAGTTCATTGTCCGCGCACTCGCGGTGTTAGAGTACGCGGAGTTGCCTGCCGCGTTATAGGCACGAACGCGATACCTGTAGGTACGATCGCTGCTAAGATTTTGGTTGGAGTAACTAGTCACGCCCGGTCCCACTTGCGCAATCTGACTAAAGCTCGTGCAAGTGCTACCACTGCAGCGCTCGATTTTGAAGCCGCTCTCATTACTTGAATTGTCTGTCCAAGTCAGATTGATCCGGCTGGAGCTTACAGCCGTAGCTGTGAGATTAGTCGGTGCAGCCGGAGTTGAGCCTGGGGTGGTTGCGGTCGATGTGTTCGAGTAACCAGAATTGCTGGTTCCATTGAAAGCGCGTACTCGGTATATGTAAGTGGTGCCTGACGATCGTCCGGTATCGCTATAGCTTGTAGTGTTGACGCCCAGCTGAGCAATCTGCGCAAAGCTGGTACACCCGGTTCCCTGGCAGCGCTCGACGTTGAAGCCCCCTTCGTTATTTGAATTGTCTGTCCACGTAAGGTCGATCCGACTTGTAGATACTGCCGTGGCGAGTAGGTTTGTCGGCGCAGTTGGCGCCGGTGTAGGACTTGGCGTTGGATTCGGAGTCGGAGACGGCGTTGGGGTTGGTGTGGGCGTTGGTGTTGGATTTGGCGTCGGCGTTGGCGTGGGAGTACCGCCGCCACTAAGCAACTGCGGCCAATTGCCACTCGCGTTCCTTGAACTAAAAGAGACATAAGGACTGGTAGCAACGGTCGATTTCAAAACCAGGCTAATGAGA
>Ga0214473_10000562_pt1 | contig 51926 bp, 69 predicted proteins | sample RVTome_7_FD_203509 | JGI IMG/M metagenome (GOLD analysis project Ga0214473, IMG submission 203509) | Soil microbial communities from uranium-contaminated site in the Upper Colorado River Basin, Wyoming, United States - RVT98D197 | ecosystem: Environmental > Terrestrial > Soil > Contaminated >...
TTCTTCAGCCAGTCGTAACCGGTGGATCCAATGGCGGGAAAGTATGGGACGAGTTGGCCAACGGTCCTGATCTTGCGCGGGTCGTCATCCGGGAGATGAACCCTGGCGAAAAGGTCGGCCACCACCATGTCTTTTACCTTCGTCTTATTTCCCAAGCGCTTCTGCGCGTTGTGCTCGAGGAGCGCGAGGATGCCGCGCTGGCCTTGCGCATCGGTGTTCACCCAGGCGCGCTTGGTCGCCGCGGTGGTGAGGAGTTCGTCCAGGCTCATCGGGGCGATCTTGTTTGGGCCCGGGAGCGCGGCCTGCATGAGGGTCTGGTGGGATTGGCGCGCGATGCCGTCCTGGGCGGCGACCATCGTGTTCACGTGGGTCTTCACTTGGGTCACCACGAGGTCGCGGAAGGTCTCGTCACCTGGATATTTCTTTTCGGCGAGCGCGCTTGCCTGGTCGACCCAGCTTCCGAGGTTCCCCTTCACGTCGTACTTCGTGCCGGTTGTTGCGCGCGCGCCGGGCGCGGTGGCGGCGACCGCCGCGTCGATGCCGTCCTGGCCGGCGCTCGCGAGGCCCTCCTGGAGTTCGAGCGCGGCCTGCCCGCTGATCACCTGGTCGGCGATGCGCTTCGCCTCGAGAGGCAGGGCGAGTTGGCGCACCTGGTGCGTGAGCTGGGAGCGCAGCCTGGGGCTGATCTCCGAGCCGCTCGCGCGGATGCTCGCGTATGCGCCCACCGGGTCGGTGAGGGACTGGGTATCGATCTTCGCCTGCCACACCTGGTCGCGAGCGGTTTGCCGGATGAGCTCGGTTTCCTCTTTCGGCCAGCCGTGCTGCGCGGCCATGGTGGTGATCGCGTTCTCGATGCGCTCGACGGATGTTTGCACCGCGTACGGGTCATCGGAGTTCGCCGCGATGTTTCGGGACTCCGCGGCGATCGTGCCCTCGAGCACTTGCTTGCCGTAGACGAGGGACTCGGCATAGGTGTGCTTCAGGATGTCCTGCTTGAACATCGTTTCCGCGGGCGCCGCTCGCGCGGCGAACTTCGCGCGTTGCCGGTCGTTCTGCAGCCCGGCCGCGATCGAGCTCTGGGCGGTGGTGAAGCGCGCGCCATAGTCCTTCAGGAGCGGCTGGGTGACGGCGTCCGCGCTGCGCTTGGTCTGGAAGCCGTCCTCGCCCACCGAGAGGTTCACCGCTTCGTTCTTCAGTTTGTTCAGGGCGTCCTCGGCCCGGAGGGAGTCCCAGTGATCCTGCGCAACGGCGAGCTCGGCGGCGCCCGCCATGAGCGAGCCTCCGGCTGCGATCATGGCGCGGTCCTCGGCGAATGGAGCGTCCAGGCCGCTCGTGTCGATCCGGGCGACTCCTCCTCCTGGCCTGGGGGCGGGCGTGTCCCCGAGCGCGGTGTAATCAGGGAGGGGTTTAGCCATAGGTGGGGCTGCCCCCGCCGATCGAGAGTTGGTTCGGTGGCGTTGCGGAGGCGGTAGTTGCCGGGCTCCCGTAGCCGTAGCGGGCGTAGAGGCTCGAGGCACCGCTTAGGACTTGCGCTGCGCTTTGCATCTCGATCGCCCTGCCTTGGGAGAGTGCGGCGGAGGCGCCTATTTCTCCGGTGATCCGGTTGGTCTGGGCCGCCAGGCGCAGGGCGCGCGCGCGCTCCTCGCCCTGGTAAACCGCGAGGCTTTGCCGGTAGGCGCCCTCGCTTGCGATCCCCGCGATGATGCGTACGACCGTCGGGTCGCTCGCCCCGCCGCTCGCGGCGGCTAAGGTGAGCGCCCGGGACTGCACGAGCGCGGAGGTCCGCGCCTCGCCGAACTGGGCGCGTTGCCCGCTCGCCGCAGCGTCATTTGCTTGCTGCTCGAGCTGGCGGGCTTCGAACTCTGCCGCCTTGCGCTTTTTATTGGCGATGTCTTTTGCGTCCCGGCTCGCCGATGCTCCGCCGAGCGCCTGCAGCGCAAGACCGATGACGCCTATGATCGCGCCGGCTGCCGCCACGTGGGCCTCCAGTAGATGCCCTGCTCGACGTGTTCAAACCCCAGCGCCTCGAGCATCCTCGCCGATCCTGGGATCTCGGAGTCGCACAGGGCGACCACCGGGGCGCGGACCTGGGAGGCCGCTGCCAGCGCCATCTTGGCGGCGCGCACGATGACCTTCTTCCATCTCCGCAGCTCGGGATCAGCCTTAGCGTAGAGGATGAGGCGGCTTCTGTCGTGGTAGTACCCGCAGACTCCCAGCGCTCTGCCCTCGAGCACGGCGGCGTAGGCGCGGCCGGCGCCGGCAGGGTGCTGGTCGAGCGCCTCGAGCATCACTTGGGTTGCGGGCACGATTTGCGGCGCGCAGGTCATTGCTTCTCGTTCGTCTCGACGGTGGCGGTCAACGCGAGGAGTGTACAGGGGCGCGGGGCCATCGCGCGCAGGCAGATGCGCGAGTCGGTGTCCCAGTTGCCCGGGAATTCGAAGGATGCCTTGTCGTATTCCGACCAGATGCTGTCGGGGTCCACCAGGGCGCCGCTTTCCATTTCGGGGAGCGGGTCGAGGGTGTCGAAGTCCGGTCCGTACTTCAGGCCGCGGGCGTGGGTATCTTTCAGGATCACGCCGAGGTGTCCGACCTTCTTTTTCTGGTTGAGCGCAGTCCCGAGCTGCGCAGCGTAGGCGAGTTTCGCGCTTTTCCAGTCGCCGTTGTAGGGGAGGCCCACTACGATCTTGCTCGCCGCGGCGGAGAGCGCCGGGGCGAGTATGCCAGCTGTTACCGTGTGGATCAGCGCGTCGTTCTCGTCATGGCCGACGTCGACGCCATCGGCCCAGACCACCACCTGCTTGCCCTCCAGGTGCGCGGCCGCGAGGTTGGTTGCCGGGGCGCCGTCGTGCACGACGAAGGCGTCGGCTTGTTTGTTGAGCAGGCCACCGCGCGCTTCGGACTCGAGCGCCCAGCGCTCGAGGAAGCGCACGGTGGCCGCGTTGATCGTGCGCTTGACCGAGTAGTAGACCTGGTCCTCGCGCGACCCTGGAAGGATGACGATATCCTCGACGTCGCCGTCGGTCTCAACCTCCAACCAGCAGGTTACTTCCTCGACTCGGTCGAAGATGAGCACCCCGACCACGCCGTCGGCGCGTATGCAGTGGATCCGGGTATCGGGTTTCCTCTGGATGGCGATTCTCACGATGCTCTTGTCGAGCGTCGGGTCGTTCGGATCGTCGAAAATGTCGGGCATGATGGCCGAGAGGTCCTTCGCCGAGAAGTCCCCATCCTGGGAGGACATCGCGAGCTCGTAGAGGCGAGTTCCGCCCTGGCGCACGAAAATTCCGGCCGAGTCGAGCTTCAGCGCCTGCACGGCGGCGGAGCCTTGGGTGCTCGAGGAGCGGATCTGGTTGTTCGTCGGGGTGAGCGGTTCATCGAGGGACGAGCTCACCGTCTGCATCTCCGAGAGTTCCCCGCCCATGAAGAGGCGCCGAAGCGAGAGGGCCCAGTTGATGTTATCCACGGGCCCTGATCCGATCGAGCGCGTGATGGGCGCGGAGTCGCCCTCGACCTGGTCGTCGAAACTGTAGAAGCCATCGGAGACCGATCCCCACTCGAAACTCTTTCCAAACCACCACAGGCGCCCGTCGTCGAATACCACGCTCGTGGGATAGCCGCGGATATCCGACCACGAACCTTCGGACCAGAATTCGCTTGCCGTCGTGGCACCCATGTCGGTGAGGACGTCGGCGGTGACGAGGACATTGGTCGTGAATACCCGGACCCTGGCGATGCCGGTGATGCTGCCAGTCCCGATCGAGAGTTGCATGTCGGTCTGTCCGGCGCCGCCCAGCACCGAAATCCGCAACCGGTAGTACACGATCTGGTTGTCCAGGCCGTCGGTGAAGGGGGCCGTCACGGCCGCGATCCAGGTCCCTGTTGGGACAGCGGTCCAGGATGCTTGGTCGAAGGAGCGCTCGAGGATGATCGTGCGCACGCCATCGAAAAATCCGGAGATGACGATCATAAGCGCCCGGTCGGTGCCAACCCCAGTCACTCTGATCGGGGCGGTCGCGTCGTTTAACGCGACGCCGGCCTTGGTCACAGTCTGCCCGACCGATGTAACCCGGAAGAGTGCTCCGACGTGCGTCGATTTGAAAATCGGGACGGACGCAGTCAGGGTAATCGATCCGGTGAGGGCCGATGGGGTGATCGTGATAGGCAGCACGTTCTCCACCCTGAACGGGCCGTCCTCGGGGGCATAGAGCACCACCGACCACGAGCGTGCGGCGCGGCGTTCGATCGCCCGCTGCTGGTAGCCGACCGTGACCGTGGTGCTTGCGCTGGCGACGTAAGTGATGTCGCCGCTCGTGTCGTACCGGATCGAGCGCAGATCCGCCTCGAGCCATGGGGTGGGGATCTCGACGACGCCGGCGGCCTCAACGTTGCATGAGCCCACGTAGGCTGGGGGAATGCGTCGGGTGAGAAAGTCGATCCAGATCGACGCACCGGTCGGGGTGAGGGCGAGTGAATGGGTGCCGGTGTCCAGGACCGTTTGGCTGATGTAGTCGTCCAGGCCAGAGGCCGATCCAACCCGCAGAGTTACTGGGCCCTGCTCGATCACGATGCGCAGGGCATGTTCCACGTTTTGATCTGGGGCAGCCACGGCTACCTGCTGGCGCCTGATCGCGGCATTGGTGCCGGTGCCGGCGAGGGAGAGCGAGCCACCGAAGCTCGCCGACCAGATCGAGGTGGCCCCGGCTTCGTCGGCATCGGTCCAACTCGCGACGTCGGCGGCGAAGTTGCCGTTGGCAACTGCGCTCGCGACGGCGACCCTGGTAAGGAGCGCGTCGCTGATCCAGACACGGAGGGCTTGGTCGGTGAGTTCGAGCACCGCCTTTTGCTGCAGGTTGAAGACGAACGGGATGTGGAACGCCCGCAGGTTGCTGCGGCTGTTGCCGAGGTAGCCCATGCCCGGTCGCAACATCATGCTGCCCAGCACGCGCGCCATCCAGTTGCGGTAGACCTGGGCTGAGAGCGCGGTGCGCTTGAGGTCGACGCGCGCGAGCGCGAGCGCCGAGACGAGGCCGCGGTTGAAGGCGATAAGCGGGACGTTCTCCGCTGCCATCGCCTATCCGATCAGGCTGCCGCGGTTGCCTCTGTCGGGCCAGCCCCCGGTGCGCGAGCCGCGGCGCGATGCGGTCCACGCGCCCTCGGCCGGGAAGGTGGTGGGGTCGGCCATGGCGCCTTTGCTCTTGGCGTTCCTGAGCGCCTGGGAGCGGTAGGCCTCGGCGAGGGCGACCTTCTTCTTGTCCTGGGTGATGGGCAGGGCGACTTTGAAGGCAAACTCGCCCTTGACGTACTCCGTGAAAGTGCCAGGCCACAGGGACAGGTCCCCGCCGTACTGGGCGCCGTTCGAGACGAGACGCACGTAGATCGTGTCGAGGTTCGCGTACCAGAATCCCGCCTCGTCGCGGTATTCGAGGAGCGGGGTGTTGAACATCTCGTCCTGGCACACCCCGCAGGTGCGGATGTGGTCCTCGGGTTTTTCGAAGACGCGCTTATAGCCCCAGTCCGGGGTGATGCTCGGGTCGTAGGTGAAGCGCCCGGCGCGCATCGCGAAGTACCACTGCCCGGCCTCGAGGCAGTCGTCGACGCCGCCGTCGTCCCAGATGAGATCGAGCGCGCGTCGGCTCTCGCGGTTCTCGGTGAGGGAGCCCAGGGCCCGCTCCCCGATGATCGCGAGGGCGCCGTTGTAGATCCTGAGTTTGCTGGTCGTCACGGCCTTACGCCGGCACGACCTTCTGGTGCTCCCTTAGCCAGGTTTGCGCGTCGGCGAGGGTCTGGTCGTCCTTGTGCATCACCTGCCGATCGGACTTCCGGATCACGTGCCAGCGCATGTTGGGGTTGTGCTTGATCTCGTAGCCCGAGGTGGCAAGCGCCTCGGTCATGGAGACGTCCTGGGTGGTGAGATCATCCCAGCGCAGCACGTGCATGCGCGCCCAGGTGCGATCGCAGGCGAGCACCAGGAGTTCGCCGAAGTACGTGCCGTCTTCGGCGCGGACTTCGATTCTGTTCCATGGGGCGAGTTTCGGCGCGACGTGGGCCCAGTAGGCGGGCTGGAGCATGTGCTCGAGCGTGTGGCCGGCGGGCGGGTTGGCGGTGTGCACGATGCGCTCGAATTCGGCGCCGCGCAGGCGATCGGCCGATAGAACGGGCGGGTCGGGCTTGCGGGCAGCGGCAGTCGCCGTGGTGGCTGCGGCAGCTTCTTCGGCCCGAACGACGTTTTGGCGTGCGACTTGGACGCGCACGTCGACCGGGCGTTCTTGGGTGGGGGTGGGGGGTTTGGCGGCCATCGGGTGTTCTCCTTGAGGGTCTTTCTCTCAAACGTGCAAAGGCCCGAGGCCTTTCGGCCTCGGGACCGGGTGCTGCGGTCCTGCGCTCCGGCTTACGACGTGCCGGAGATAAACGTCGCCGTCGAGAAGGACGCGCCGTCTGAGCTCACGACCGACACCACGTTGAAGCGTAGCATCTGGCTTGAGCTCACGGTCGAGCCCTGCTGCACGAAGATGACGAGATCACCGGGCCGCATGCCGAGGGCTTTGGCATCGGTGAAGTAGTTTGCGGCGAGCACCGCGGAGGTCATGTCCGTGGTGTGGTACATCCAGCCTTGCTGGCCGAAGCCTCGCCCTCCAGGGGTGGTGCCGCCTGCCCCGGAAATGTAGAGGGTGGTGCCGCCGGTGATGCGTGCGTCGGCGCCGGCGCCCATGCCGCCCCATATCCTGACCGGGGGGTTGGAGACGCTCGACGCTTGGGTGGTGCCGAGATAAGCCATGGCTTTCTCTCCTGTCTTGGGGTCCGGATGGGGGCGGTGCTTTGCCCCCTAGCAGACCATCGGGTTAGGCGTAGGCCGATCCGTCGTGGGTGAAGACGACGTCGCCTGCGTTCTGCAGGAGCTTGGCCGCCATGAAGATCGAGCACCGAGCGTAGCTGTAGTTCTGCTCGTCGTTGTACCCGAGTGCCGTGTCCACTTCGCCGGTGTTCGCCGCGTGCCCGATCGCCGACTTGTGAAACAGGAACGATTTCTCGCTCGTGGTCCCTTTGCCTGGCAGGTTCGGGTGCATGACGATGAGGGTGTTCCTCCAGCGGTACGCCATGGGCGCGTCACGCCAGTCCGGGGTGTTGCCGGCGAAGGGCCGGATGTCCACGTACTGGGCGTTGGCGAACTCGGGCGCTTGCTCGAGGTAGGCGAGGAACGAGGGTTGCGTCAGGAACGTGATATTCGAGTCCCAGGGGACGGATGCGTTTTGCAGCTTCACCGCACCGTTCTGGAACATGCTCACGTTGGGGACCTGGCCCGCGCCGCCGACGGTCACCGTTCCGGTGTTCAGTTCCTGGATGACGGAGTCGTCGATCTTGCGGTTGATCACGCCCATTGAGGTGACCTGCATGATCCGGCGCTGGTCGCCCTGGGAGGCGAAGATGTTGAAGCCGGTCTTCCTCACGAGGTCGTGCCATTCCTGCAGCACCGCTGAGTTCTGCGTGAGGTTATCCGCGCGCGCCGGGATCAAGCCGTTCACGCCTCGGGTGACCGCGGTGGCCCCGCCTGAATCGGCGACGAGGAAGACGGCGGTATTGCCCTTGATGACCGCTTCGGTGGTCACGCAGGGTCGCAGGAGCGTTGCTCCGGCTTCGAACCCCTTGATGAACTCCTGTCGGTACTGGGTCTGGTAGGCGGTGTCGAGCTGGAAGGTGAAGTTCCTGACGAACCATGCGTCGATCTCGTCGAGGATCAGCACCCAGAGCAGGGCCGCGTACAGCTTGATGCGAGAGAACTTGGCCACGATGGCCTCCTTTCACAAGCGGTTGTACGAACCGTCGCTCGGGGTGTCCATCGTGGCGATCGCAGGGGTGTCCCGGTTGCCCGGGAGCCGGCGCGCGACCCTATGGGGCCTCGCTACCTGGTAGCTTACTTGGTCGGTTCGCGCTTTCTGTCGCGGGTCCCGGACCTTGGGGTGGCATCCTACGCGCCTCGTTCGGCGCGCACAAGAGGGCGGTGTGCAGATGGATCAAAGGGGGGAGGATCCCTAGCTGCTCCTCGCGGATGGCGGCCATCTGCAGCACCGCCTTTTCTATCTCTTTCGCGAAAGCCCGTACCTCGCGGCCTTGCGCTTGCCGAGCATCACCAGTTCGCGCGAGGCGATAAGTCCACGGAATACTCGCTGGAACTCGGCGCGCTGCTTATCGTCGCGGCACAGTCCTCGCAACGAGGCCTTGGTGGCCGGTCCGCAACCATCTGGGAGTTGACGGACCGCCGCTAGGATCCGGGCTCGGAGTCCCATCTACTTCTTCTGCTGCACTTCGAAGCGGTCGCGCGCGGTGATGAGTTCGCGATAGCGGGCTTGGTTCTTCTCGCGCAGGACCGGGTCGTGGGTCTTGCCACCGTGGTAGTCGCTGTTCTTGTCGCCCATCTGGCTTTCCCACTTCGCGATCTCGTCGCCGATCGCCATGCCGATGTCCCCGGTCGCGCCGGGCACCACGGTGGAGGCCGGGTTGATCTGGTGGGCTACGCTGTGCAGCCACTCGAGCATGCCCCAGTCGTTCAGCAGCGCGCGATCGTCGGGTCCGCGGGAGCCTTTGAGCTTGGCGGCGATCTCCGGTGGGGCGCTGTTGATGAGCGCGTTCACCATGTTCTTGTTGCGCTCGTTGTCTTTCCCCCAGTGGGCGACCATGGCCTCGACGGTTTCGATGCGGTGCGCGTCGTCTTGTTTCACCAGTGCCTCGATCTGCGCCTCGCGGTCGGCGTGGTACCACTTCAGGGCCTCGGTGACGAAGCTCGGGTGCGCGTTGATGCCGTGCATCGACGTGAGGAAGCTCTCGACGAACGGCTTGTCGTCTTCCCCGAAGAGCACCCCCTCGGGCATGGGGTAGCCTGCGGGCTCGGCCGGGATCCCGGACTCGGCACGGTAGGCGGCTAGTTCCTCGGCGGTGGCGTTCTCTTTCAGGGCTGGGCGCAGTTCGCCCGAACTGATGCGGTTCTGCGCGGCGATGAGGGCGTTGGCGACGTCCCTCGGGGAGGCGTACCGGCCGAGGCGTTTCAGGAGTTTCTCGTCGTTGCCGACCAGCTGCTCGCGCCAGTCCTCGGGCCATGTAGCGGCGCCGGCGGGCGGTGCCCCTGGTGCGCCCGGTTCGGCGGGGACGGCTGGATCCAGGACGGAGGCTGCGGGGGCGGCCGCCGGCTTGGGTGCTCCTGGTGCCCCAGGCTGGGCGGCTGGCGCGCCTGGAGGTGCTGCTGCTGGCTTGGCGGGGGCTCCTGGCGTCGGTTGGGCGGCGGCGGGTGCGGCGGGTTGTCGCGGTGCGGCTGGGGCTGCGGGTGCGGGCATGGTCGTCTTACCTCTTTCTGAAGGCTTCTACATTCAACTTCGACAGTTTCACCATCTGCTGGCCGACGAACCGTCGCCCCTCGGCGAAGTCGGTGTCGCGTCGGCCTGCCTCGCCTGGCCGGAAGGACAGGTCGTAGAGGTTGCAGGCGCCGTCGAGGATCCACTTCACGGCGGTGCGCTGCTGGTCGGGGTTCGCGTTCCCGGAAAAGAGCGCCTGGATCGCGGTGGCTTCATGGTTCTCCCATGGGGCTGGGTGCCAAGCCTCGCGCGGCTTTTCTGCGGGCACCGCGCGCGGGCGCGGCTGTTCGCTCGGCGGCTTGGCGCTGCGCGATTTAATCGGCTGCTCGCTCACTGAACCATGGCCGGTTGGATACCTGCGGTATTCTTCTGCGACTCGCTGATGGTCTTGGCGACGTCCGCCCCGCCCTGGGCGGCAGCGAGGAACTGCGCGGTCTGCTCGGCGTCGGCCTTCGCTTGCGCGCGCGCGCGCACCTCGGCCTCACCGCGGGTCCACGCGGCCGGCACGCCAATCCCGGTCAGCGCATCGCGCAGCGCGGTGATCGAGTCGGGGAGGTCGATCGCCGCTGGGTCGAGGGCCACGGCTTCGGCGGTGAGTTGCTTCATGTGCAGGAAGAGCGTGGACTTCATCTGGTCGATCGAGTCGTGCAGGGGCGACTTGAACTTGAACTGGATCTGCTTGCTCTCGATCGCCATCCGGAGCTTGCGCGGCATCACGAGCGTGGGTCCGAACGCGCCACCGCGCAGGAGGCGCCCGAAGGTCATCTCGCAAATCGAGGCGTTTCTCTCCGCTTCCATGGGCTCGAAGAGCGGCAGGGCCTTCCTGATGTAGTCCTGCACGATCTGGCCGGCCTGGAAGGCTGTCATCTGCGGGTCGGTCGAGGGGTTGAACGGGCGCAGCGCGTTCAGGTAGAAGGCGTCGGCGATGATCCGCTGGCAGCGGTCCTGCTGCTTTTCCCCGAGCGGGATGCCGCTTTTATCGTGGACCATGACCTGCATGTGGTCCTGGATCCGGGAGTCGCCGTCGAAGTCCGCCCAGGTCAAGCCGCCCGCGTACATGGCGACGTCGGAGCGGAAGATGTTCTGGTCAAGGGCCCAGGGCGGGTTGGTCGCCTTTTCGCTCGCCTCGAGGAGGGTGTAGGTCATTGCCTGCAGGAGACGCGCCTCGGGGAGGGCGGCCACGGTGGCCGGGGAGAAGGCGTACTGCGAGCCCGATACCGTTACCCAGCGCTCGATCGAGTAAATCAGGTCCCAGCTCCCCTCGGCCTCGAGCACGGTTTCATTGTCGATGTCGTAGTAGACCGAGGTGTACGGGGTGGTCACCTTCTTGTCGTAGAGGTCCGCCTCCACCACCATGTGCATGCAGTTGATCTCTTTGAACGGGTCGGCCTTTTCGTCGTCGGCGGTCTTCAGGGCCACGGTCTTGGGGAAGAGGCGCCGCAGTTCGCGCACGCCGGGCTTCCAGCGCCGGAAGACGGTGGCGATCGCCCCGTCCTCGTTCTCGGTCCAGGCGAGGTCCCGGAGGTGCCAGCAGTTGTACTGCAGGCCGTTCGCGTAGCGGTTGTTCTGGCAGGAGATGACGTCCTGGCCGAAGGCGGCGTAGTCGTGGTCGCCCTGCTTTTCGGCCTTGTTGAACATCGCGACCCGGTCGTACATGGCGCGGCGCATCACGGTCGTTTTCCATTCGAGCCATTGGCGGACCTCGTTGTCCATCAGCCGCTCGTCGATCGTGGTCATGTGGAACCAGGGTTTCTCGGTGGGGCGCAGCATCTGGCCGATCTGGTCGCCCAACTCCCGGCGCACGAGGAGCGGGTAGCTCGTCATCAGGTTCGCCGCGAAGTCGGTCCCCAGGGAGCGCTGGAAGGTGAAGTCGGCGCGCTCGGGATAGAAGTTCATCGCGATCTCCTGCTGCAGGGAGACGAGCGGTTGTTTCTTCGTGAAGGTGCGCTCGGCGAGGTCGTAGAGTTTTTTCGCGTCCATCGTTCACCCTCCGATGAGGGGGGCGACTATCTGCAGGCCGATCGCGTACCCGGTCACCAAACCAAAAAGCGCGCAGAGCAGGTAGTACGTGACGAGCTCGAAGGTGAGCTCGACCTCCTCCAGGTTGACCCAGAGGCTGAACTTCTCCCAGGTGGTGGGCTGATAGACCTTCATGCGCCGAGCGGTTCGGATTGCGCCTGCGAGAGGATGGTCGACATGCGGCCGCGGCGCAGGGCCTGCGCTTGGATCGAGCGCCGGCGAGCGGCGATGCTCGCCTGGCTGGTGGGGCTGGGGTCGGGCATCGGGATCGGCGTAGGCAAAACGGGGTCGAACTCTGGGTCGCCGCGGTTTGGCAGGCCGGCGATGTCAGCGCTCCCCTCGATGGTCGCGGCGATCGGGTCTTGGTACTTCTTGCCTTTCCTGCGGAGCTGGTAGAGGTCCTCGGTGACCGGGCTGATCTCTCTTAGTCTGCGGATGTTGTCGGAGTGCTTGCGCGTTACGGCTGCCATGGTATTACCTCTTGGCTCCGGTGAGCGGCGTTCTGCCGCCCATCACCGCCCGTGGCAATCTTCCGAGGGGCCGGCGGCGCGCGTTTGCTTCGCGCTGGGCGGCCCATGCCATGGCGTCCGTGATCTCTTTCGGTCCTGCCCACCACGCCATGATAACAGCGTCGGCTTCATCTGGTGAGAATCCCAGGCGTTCGACCACGCCTTTCTTCCCGGACTCGCGTTTGGACTTCGCCTCGACTTGGATCCCGCGTGGGGTGACTTCGAAGGTCGGGGCGCACAGGCCGGCGAGGAGCCGCGGGTCCGGGGGCAGCGCGATCGGGCTCCCGCCGGGTTGGCCTGGATCCAGCGCCTCGCGAAACGCCCAGTACGCGGCGCTGCGGACGTTGGTGAAAGAGAGCTTTCGGTCGGCGGTGCGCTTGGTCGTCGCCTCGGCGCCCTTGTAGGCGGTGCACTCGACGCGGTTATTCATCAGGTGCTCGTACATCGGGGCGCCGAACCCGCCGCCCATGTCGATGATCACCATCGCGTCGTCGCGTCGGTTGGCGACGACGAGCGCGGCCGCGTAGGCGCCGGGTTTGTCCTTGGGGATCTGGTCCCCGGGCGTCTTCACGAGGGGCGCGTACCAGCCGTCGTAGCGGATCGCCTGCACCATCGGGTCCTGGCCGCCGCCGGAGGCGTCCGCGCCGATCGCGCACATCGGGACGTCCTTCGGGGGCTTGGGCTGCCAGCGCGCTTGGGCCAAGCGCACCCATTCGGTCGGGATGACGAGGTTCTCCGCGTCGTGCATGCCGACCTTCCAGTTGCCGTACAGGAGCTGGGAGCGCAGCGGCTCGGGCAGCGACTGCAGCGTGGCGCGGTACTCCGGGGTGTTCCGGTAGGGGTTGTCCTCGAGGCTGGCTGGGATGAACGTGTAGGACTTCGCGGTGTAGGCCTCGCCGTCGATCTTGTATTCCCCTGGGCCTTCGACCCAGATCGTCTTCCCGGAGCCTGCTGGGCCTGCGTACACGGCCCACAGAAGCTTCCCCGGCTCGGTGGGGAAGAGCGGGTGGTGGTCATCGAGCCACGGGGCGAACCACTCCACGAGCCACAGGCCCTCGGCTGTGCGCGGGGGGTTGGAGCCGATCACGATCCGCGTGCGCCGGCCGGGCTCCGCGCGCAGCCACGCCTTGATCGAGGCGACCTGGACCTCGAGGAATTCACCACCCTCGTCAAAGCCGATAAAGTCGCGCTCGCGGCCGGCGTGGCCGATCCAGCTGTCGGCCTGCGGCATGCCCCCGAGTTTCAGGGTCTTGCCGTTCTTCCAGGTCCACTCATGGTCGGTGCCGTTGAAGCTCGCGCGGGCGCCGATGATCTGCTTGCCGTCGCGCTCCAGGCCGTCGGTCTGCGTGAGCTCGCGCCGGAAGATGATGCCGGTCTGGGCCTCGTTGATGCCGATCCCCAGGGTGAGGTGGCTTTTCCCGCCACCCGCCTGGCCGCCGTAGAGGAGGACGTCTGCCTCCGTGAGGTAGGCCTCGGTCTGGGGGCCTGGGTTGGGGACCCAGCGCATGGCATGGGTCGGGCCGCGGCGTAGGTCCTTTGCAATCTTCGCCCTCTGGGCTGGGGTCATCACGCCCACCCGCTCGATCAGCTCATCGAGGGCGCTTACGGCCATCTATCGGCGCTTGCGTATGCGCAGGCGGCCTTTCTTATCCACTTTGACCGTTGCCCGCTCGAGCGTCTTCCACGATTGAGCTGGTAGCTCTGGGTCTGGATACGGATGCGTCGTGGGCGGCGCGGTTGGGATGGGCCCCTGGCCTGGTCCTGGCGGTGGATCGATCGGCACGGAAAGCGGCGGCTGCACGGGCGGGTCGAGCACGAGCGCCGGCGGGATGCTCGACTCCTCGAAGCGGTGCAGTGCCGCCTCGATCGCCACGGCGCGGCCGGCGACCATCGCCGAGTGTGCGATCGCCTCGGTGATCTCAAGTCCCGGGTCGGGATCGGCGGTCCAGGTGTTGAGGATGTAGTCGAGGTTGTCGATCGCGCCCTTGCAGAACTGCAGCTGCTCGTTGTGCATGGCGACCTGCTGCTGGTGCATGGCCGAGCGGCTCGCGAGCTCGTTTCTGCGGGTGAGCAGCTTGACGTGCCGAGGGTGGTTCTCGATCTTTCCGTAGGGGGTCGGGGGTTGCAGGAGGTCGGACTCCAGCGGGAGGACGATCTTGATCCCCAGGGCCGCGGCGATGCCGAGGAAGTTCTGGCAGCCGGGGCGTTGGAAGGCGTACTCGGAGTGCGCGGCCATGTCGACGCCCCACAGGCCGATCGCCCTGGGGCGCAGCTTGATCGCGAGGGCGAGCATGTAGGCCATGCTCGAGGTCCAGAAGTAAGGGCCGAACTCCGCCTCCATCTCGGCGAAGGGGTAGACCACGGAGTTCTTGACGCTCGGCACTCGCTCGGACATGTAGACCGGGCCTTCGTGCAGCTCGAGGAAGCGCACGTACTCGGGGCTGAACCAGGGCTTGTTGGCGGCGTTGCGCGGGTCCCCGGGTGCGGCGGGCTCCCAGCGGTGGATCTCGAAGAAGACGTCGGAGCGCCCTGGCGGGATCTCGCCGTACGCGCCGGGTGAGCAGCCCCAGATCGCCCAGGTCGGGTCGGTGTAGGGGGCGAGGCGGACCGAGCTCGGGGCGGACCCGATGATCGCGATCTTGTCGAAACCATCGGGCCCGAGCTTCAGCGCGGGTTGCTGCATGGTGGAACCTCTCTTTCTTCTCTTGCGCGGTTCTCGCGCGGTTGGTGGATCAGGTCGTCGCGGCGGGCGTGATGGTTGTGCTGCCGTTCAGGTACAGGCCCCACATCGCGGTGGTGAGTCCGATCAGCTGGATCACCGCCCCGGTCAGGGTCGAGCGGATCACGGTCGCGATGGTGCTGTCCGCGCTCGTCCTGAAGGTCTCTGCGTTCTTCGTCTTCAGGTACTGCGGGGTGTTCGCCGAGGAGAACACGATCGTCTTTTGCACGCCCGGGATCGGGGGCTCGATGATGTATACGCTCGAGGAGCCGGCGGAGGTGCCATTCAGGATGGACACGCCCCAGGCCGGGACGTCGGTGCCGGTCGACTCGCCGGTGGTCACGCCCATTCGCAATCCTTCGGGGCCGGCGAGGAGGTCCGCGCCCTTGCTCACGGCGGTGGCGGCGCCGTGCTGGCCGCTTGAGAGCGGGATCAGGCCGAAGCGGCGCCCGTAGATGCCTGTCAGGATCTGGCTGTTGTAGGACATGTGGTGCTCTCCTTTACTGGGATGCTGCGGAGATTCGCGGGCGCTCGCCCGCGGGGGCGATGGCTGCTCTTACGAGCCGTCGCGGTTTACTTGCGCCATTGCTCCATGATCACGTAGCCGCTCGTGAAGGCGGCAAACGAGAAGCCGGTCGAGTCGAGGGGCACCTGGAAGGTCTCTGGGTACGGCCCGATCGGGATGTTCACTCCGGAGCTCGCGTGGCTCGTGCCGCTCGCGGGGACCGCGGCGCTCGTGGACTTCATGTTGGCGCTGAAGAGGTACGTTCCGCCGGCGGTGGTCATCCCGCGCAAGCGCACGATGTGGGCGCCGGCTGCGCCCGCGTTCGCCATCGCGGTGGATCCTGTGGAGAGCCAATCGGAGGCCTGGGCGCTGGAGCCTCCGGTCATCAGGAACGTGGTGACCTGGTCCGGGACGAGCGGGTTGCCCTCGGTGGGGTGAAGGGTGCCGAATCGGTTCATGCTCGGAGCTCCCTCAGTAGTGCATGGCGGTGTGCTGCGGCGCCGGGGGGCGTTTGCGGTTCATCCTGGGTTTCTTGCGGACCTTCATGCGCGGGGAGTGTAGGCGCTTCGCAAGCGCCGCACAAGTGGCGCCGGGCGCGAAGCTCGGAAACCCATCAGTCGAGCGCGGTCTTCTTCGGCTTGGGGTGGGACTGCCGGCCGGCGAGCACCAGCGTGAAGGCGATGCGGCGCGCGATGTCCTTCACGTCCTGGACCTCGCCGTCCTCACCGACAACGTCCCCGGGCAGCTGCAGCTCGGCGGTTTCCTTCATCCCCAGACGCACCTTCGCCCAGAAGATCGCCGCCGCGGCGCTCGTGGCGGTGAGGCGCAGGAGGTTGCCGCCCGCCTGGATGTTCGCCTTCAGGATCCCGGTGTCGAGCTCGCGGCGGAAGTACTTTCGGAGCGTGACCGGGGAGATCGGCCGGTGCGTCTTGGGGTTAAGGATGATGAGGACCTGTCTGTCCTCGGGGATCCCCAGGCCCGCCATCGCGGTCACCATGTTCGACTGCTCGGTGGAGGGCTTGAAGCCTCCGCCCGGTGGTCGCCCGGCGCGGCGCTTACCGTTTATCTTTGCTTGCGGTGCGGCGCTTGGCGATGACGTCGAAGCTCGCTTTTTCCTTGGCATGGGTGGCGGTGCCCTTGGTGGCGTCCTGCCAGCGGCGCACGATCACGTCGGCGTACAGGGGGTCCAACTCGATCGCGTAGCAGGCGCGCCCGAGCTGTTCGGCCGCCATCAGGGTACTCCCGGAGCCGGCGAAGATGTCGAGTACGATCTCGCCCTCGAGGCTTGAGTTGGCGATCGCGCGGCGCGCAAGCTCAACAGGTTTCTGGTTGGGATGCAGGGTATTGTCCTTCCCGTAGCCGTTGTCGCGGCTCACCTCCCACAGGTCCTGGGCGCCGCCGCCGGCCTCGAGCAGAAGCGCTTGGTCTGGGGCCAGGTGTACGTGCCGGATCTTGCGGCCTTTGGGCTGGGTGCTGGTTACGTGGATCTCGCCTTCCTTGGTCGTGATCGTCACTCCCGCGCCGATCGTCGTACGAAGGCCTGCGGCGGGGCCATGGGCGCTTACCCGCCACACGGTGGACTGATCCCTCCCTCCGTGCCAGGCGGCGCGCACGCCTTGCCTGGCAGCGTAGAAGCAGGGCTCATGGGCCCATCGGTAGTCGGCCCACCCCAGCACGATCTGGGGTTTCGCCCAGATGATGTAGGAGAGCTCCACTAAGCCGGTGTCGCGGAGGGCGGCGCTGTAGTCGTCCCGCGTTGCGCTCGCATGCCACACGTACCAGCCGGCGTCATCGGTGGTGTGCGGGAGCGCGGCGGCGAAGGCTTTCCGGAGGAGGTCCGCGAGTTGGCCGCGGCGCAGGTCGTCGCCCCGTATCATCTCGAAGTCCCCGCTCCTTGCGACATAGGAGACGCCGTAGGGCGGGTCGGTGAACACCATGTTCGCCCGACGTCCTAACGTCAGTGCCTCGAGCACGGTCTTCTTGGTTGCGTCCCCGTAGATCAGGCGGTGCGCGCCCATCAGCCAGATGTCCCCGGGCTGGGAGATCGCCTTTCGCTGCAGCGCTGGGGTTGCGGGCTCCTCCGGGTCCTGGGTCCGGGGTTCCAGGGCAAAGGCGATCTCGGGGAGGTTAAAGCCGGTCAGCTCGAGATCGAACCCCATGTCCTTCAGGGCCGAGAACTCCGCGGCGAGCAGGTCCTGGTCCCATCCGGCGTCTTCTGCTGCTCGGTTGTCGGCGAGCAGGTAGGCGCGCTTCTGGGCCGTCGAGAGGCCTGTGAGCTCGATCACGGGTACGCGCTGCATCCCGAGTTGCTTCGCCGCCTGGAGCCTGCCGTGGCCCGCCAGGATGCCGTTCTTGCCGTCGACCAGGATCGGGTTGGTCCACCCGTGCGCGCGGATCAGTTTGACGAGCTTGTCGATCTGCGCCGGGGTGTGAGTCCTGGGGTTCTTTGGGTCGGGCTTCAGGTTGCCGACATAGCGGTACTCGATCTTCAGCTGGCCGCCGTGGGCCTGCTTTTTTATAGCCGACACGTAACCGCCTCCCTGAACCACTCGTCGCTACCGGGGGTCCCCCACGTCGGGGGGCGCAGCAGCCGCAGGCCCAGTGTCGTCGTCGCGTTGCGAACGAGTGTCCCGAATCAGCGGGTCCGGACCAGCTTTATCGGCAAGTACGCTGCTAACCTGCGGTGCTGCACCATTCTGTTCCCCTGCACGAGGGGCATGTGAAAAATGCATAGGACAGGAGGAGTCCTCGCAGACCCACAGTGCGCTTCCGCTCCAGTGGCCTATTTCACCCTTGCAGTAGCCCATAGCGTTCGTGCTCATTCATTTCTCCTTCGGTGAGGGAGGGAGCGCGGCACCGTATCGGGCTGGGGTAGCCCCGATGTCCGGTTGAGTGATTGTTACTAGACCATCTCGTACCAAACCTTTGAGGGCGCTTCGCACTGGAGTAACCGGGATTCCGGTTGCGTAAGAAATGTCCCGTATCGTGCTGTGTTCGTTCAGCGCCTCAAGAACTTTTTGCACACGAGCAGAGCGCGTTCGTTTCTGGATTCCTACACGTGGATCAACTTTCGGCCAGGGGAGCAGTTTCTCAACGTCGCCACGGCCTGCCGCCACATCCAAAGCATCGGATACGTCATCGCTCGTCTCGAAGATGCCGAACATATCTGCCATGCAGCCGATGACTAGGTAGAGTGCAGCGCAACGCTCCTGCCATGTCCCAATCGTTTCTGGGGCCGTGTGCTCAAACTCAGCGGCATCAGCCTTAACCGGCTGCCCCGCCTCTGCGTGATCCGATAGGGCGCGAAGGGCTGCAAGAATTGCGTGCTGATCCTCGCTGCCAAGTTCGGTTGATTGGCCGTCTTCATATTGCAGAAACAGAATGCCGCTACCATCGATCTGTTCTATTAGTCTCGTCAACTCGCTCATGGCCTTCCTTTCCTCACGAGTTCCCACGTTAGCGGTTCGCCAGCCCTCACCGCCCGGTATACGCGCATCCCCATGACCAGAGGCTTGTTCTTCGGCTCCATGCCGTCCCCCGGGCGTAGCGCCCGGACGTTGTGCTCGGTCAGCGGGTCGCCCTCGGCCATGTCGTAGGCCACATGCAGGGTGCGGCGCAGAGCGAGCATCGGGCGTTCGGCTTCGCTCGGGCCGTAGCTCTCGAATCCGACAGCGTCGATCGCATCGTGCACGGCTTGCACCAGGGTCTCCATGCCGAGGGGATCAAGCGAGAAGCTCTTGTCCGGGCCGAGCGTCGTAAACTCCCCCATGTGCTTCTCGATCATGTCGGCGCCCATGATCGCGGCGGCTACAGCGGCGCCTGATCCGGGCGTGTGGTCGGAGTATCCAATTTTGCAGTCGAAATGCTGGCGCATGTTCGCCATCGTGGCGAGATTCACCTCGGCCGCTGTGGCCGGGTAGACGCTCGAGCACTTGAGCAGCGTGAGGTTGCCCTGCGTTCCGCCGGCGTGGCGATAGGCCTGGACCGCATCGTCGATCTCGGCAAGGGTGGCCATGCCGGTCGAGATGATGATCGGCTTACCGGTGAGGGTGACGCGGGTGATCAGTTCGAGGTCGAGGATCTCAAAGGAGGCGATCTTGTAGATCGGGCATCCCAGCCGCTCGAGGAAATCCACGGCTGCGGGTTCGAATGGGGTGCTGAACACAGGGATGCCGACCTTTTCGCCCTCCTTGAAGATCTGCTCATGCCAGCTCCACGGAAGCGCGCAGCGGTTGTACAGGTCCCAGAGATTCTCCCCCTTCCATGGTCCCTCTGTGAGGGTGTGCTGCACGCTCGGGTGGACCATGCTCGTGGGCTCGTAGGTCTGCAGTTTGACAGCGTCGCAGCCGGCGCGCTTGGCCGCGCGCACGATCTCCAGGGCGCGTTCCATGTGCTGGCAGTGATTCGCGCCCATCTCCGCGACAATGAACGGGTACCGCGAGGCGCGCTTCATGACCAAAGGCCGGCACCCGGACCCATAAGCGGGCAGGGTATCCGGGCGCCGGTTTTCTCTGGCACTACGCTGAATGGGGCTCGGCCACGAGAGCAAGGGGAGTTACCCGCAATTTCCTTCGCGCGGCTCTCTCTCGCAAGAACGGCCCGCGCCCCATGACTGGCCACGTGCAGATTGCACACGCTCGGCCCCTCGGTGTATTCCTTTTCGATCCTCATTGCCGCCCCAGGAGTTCAAGAGTCCGGGCCGCGTCCTCGAGGGTCGCGGTACTGAAATCGCCACTCGCGGCGGTGCGCCTGAGTTCGGCCGCGAGCGTCGGGATGTTGCGCTTGGCGACCTGGATCGTGCGCGCGAGTTCACCCGCCTGGAAGTCCTGCTCGTTGTTCTCGATCGGCTTCACGACGTGCTTGGTGCCCTGCGCGACGAGGCTCACGATCACGAAGGGTCGCGAGGGTTCGGCTGGGCTCGCCGGTACCGCGCGGCGGGTCCCCACGGCCGGGATGCCCGGGGTGGCGGGTCTGCCCTCCGGGCGGTAGACCATCGCCGCTGGGGTCACCTTCTGGTAGGCCATGCACTGGTCAAACGCACTCAGGTCCTCCTCTCGAATCAGCACGGTCATCTCGGGGTTCTGATGGCGGGCCTTCCAGAGCAGGAGCTGCAGCACCCTGTTGGGGTCGGCCGCTGCGAAGGCGTCGAGGACGTCGACGGGCGGCGGCGTGGCTTTCGGTTTTGCTTTCGCTTTCGTCATGGTCTTTCTCCTGGTGGCAGCTGGTAGGTGTGCTGAATAACGCGAGCTCCCAGCTTCAAAAAGAGCGCGTGCGAGCGGGTGTTCCCTGGGGCTACGTTCGCGAGCAGCGGTCCTGGGTGCCTCTCTCGCAGGAGAGTAACCGCCCGGAAGGCGTAGCCCTTGCGCTGGTGGGTGGCAAAGATCGCGACCGCTACCTCGTTCGCGCGGGTGAGCGCGACCGAGCCGACCCGTTCCAGTCTCTGAAGCTCGAAGAAGGCTGCTTCGTATGTTTCCGGCCTGTCCTCGATCAGGTACCAGGCTTTGTAGGGGCGGGAGGCGACGAATGCCTTGTGGGCCTCGTAGCTTGGCATCTGCCGGTGTGAGATGTTCGCCTCGGGTGGGCGCTCCTGCAGCAGCTCGTAAAGGATCCGCCCGGCTAAGGATGGACCCACGTCGTAGACGTCTGTCAGTCTCAGCAATTCGCGCTCCTTTTCCACGGGCCTGCTATCTGCCAGCACGGGCTGCAGGCCCAGATGACGCCGCGGCCGTAGCAGGCGGGTTGTCCACAGGCTCCGCATGGCCTGGGGATAACTTTCCCGTCCGGGGTGAAGCCGCCCATGTTGATCTCCTTCGCGTTGGCCGTGCCCGGGTGGTGCATCATTGGTGTCGCCCGATGAGCCCGAGAATCTCCTCCTCGGATACCTCTCCGCGCCGGTCCCACAGCATGTCGAAGACCTCCCTCGGTACCGGGGGGGCACCATGCTTCTGGGCTTCCTCCCAGACCATTTCCTTCAGGCGAGGGTCGCTCAGATCGCCGGTGATTTCCATGGGTTCTGGGAGCCTGGTCTCGATCCCGTGTTCGGCGAGATAACGTGCGGCTTCCAGCGGGGTCTGATCGGTGAACTGGAACATGGCGCCAGCGGCTACTGCGTCTGCGCCGGCCTCAATCGCCTCGAGCAGATGCTGGTACGTGCCGGCGCCGCCGTGAGCGATCACCGGGATGCTTACATAGTTGCTCACTGCTCGGATTATCGGCAAATCGTAGCCTTCCATCGTGCCCTCGCGGTCGATCGATGTCAGCAGAATTTCGCCTGCGCCGTGTTGTTCCAAATACATAGCCCAACGGACCGGCCTGCGGCGGCGCGCATATTCAGGGACGCCCTTGAACACGACAAAACCACCACGCACATCGGCGGCGGCGACAAGCGCTTGGCTGCCGACTCTATCCGCAGCCTCGCGTAAAAGATTAGGGACATGAAGAGTTGCAGCACCGATCACCACCTTGTCGGCGCCGGCGCGGAGCAGCGCTCGCACGTCGTCGACTGACCGGATTCCTCCGCCGACAGCGAGCGGCATGAAACAGACTTCAGCGAGCTCGGCGACCAGATCCAGGTCCGGACCACGGCCTTCTGCGGTGGCGGCGACGTCCAGCAGCATGAGCTCGTCCACGCCGCGCGTCTGGTGGATGCGCACCGCTTGGGCGGCAAGGCCGACCGTTCTCCAGGAATCAAAGCGCGCGCCCTTCACCATCTGCCGCCCTCGGCACAGGATCGTCGGGATGATGCGCTTGGAGAGCATCAGCCTCTGCCTTGCGCTTGGATCACTTTCAGGATGCAGTCCGAAAGCGCCCAGGCTGGGCGCTTTCCCCACCCACGCTCTAGGCTTGGATGGTGCTGCGCTTCGTAATAATCTTGGTGAAATGGCCACCACCTTCTACGAATGCGGAATAGCCGCATGTTGGCGTACTTCACGATCCTGTTCGCGTCGCCCTCGCGAGCCTCGTCACGCAGGTCAAGTTCCCGGCGGGTCTCGCGCGTCACGCGAACTCCTTCAAAATGGGGCGCTTGTCGTAGGGGTGTGCGAAAAGATCCTTGTTCGTGAAGCGGGCGAGGGTATCCATCAGTTCGCCCTCGGACATCCGGATCTGCTCGAGCACCCTGGCGAGCGGGACGCCGGCATAGACATCTGGGAAGAGCCCGTCGATCTCGCGCACGTTCCGCATGGCCTCATCCCGTGAGAGCTTATTGTGGCGGATGTCCACTGAGAGTTGCGCGGCGGCCCGCCCGTAGCCGTACTTGCGGTACATCGCATGGTCGTGCAGGCCCGTCATCGCGTTGTCAAGGTTCTCCGCCGGCCACCAGTTCGCCGGGGTTGGGAGGTGCTGGCGCATGCCGGCGTCGGCCGCGGCGCGGGCGTTGCGCTCGGCGTCCCAGCGGAAGTACTGTCCCATGAAGTGGGCCTCGATCCCCGCCGCGGCGACAAAGCGCTCGTCAAGGGGGCGGTAAGGCTGCAGGTCGCGCTCGGAGAGGCTTCGTTGTCCGACCAGGTCCTGTGCTCGCAGGCCGAGAAAGCCGCCAAACTCCGTGACCCAGCGCCGCGTCATCGCGCGCGCGTCGGTCGTGCCCTGGGGGCCTCCGTAGGCTTCTTGCGGGTTTTCGCCGTACAAAACCAGTGGAATAATCATGTTTCGCGCCACCGCCCAGGGGGTGTTGAAGATGGTGGCGTGCTCGGGCCAGCTGATATCGCCCACGAGCTCCAGGCCCAGGCGGTTTAGCTTCGAGCGCACCTTCCGGTTCGGGGTGACCTCGATCGTGTCGGCGTAGCGGGCGAGGTTGTCGATGTTGAAGCGCCCGATCGGCGTCAGCATGCACGTGGAGGCAGTTACCACCAGGGGCCGGTAGCCAAGCTCGATCACCTTCAGCACCTGCCAGTGGCTGTCCTTGCCGCCTGAGCTCGCCACGATGCAGTCGTAGCCGCTCGCTGGGTTGTGCTTCTCGCGCATCAGGGTGTGGAACTCCTCCTCGCGCGCGGCCCAGTCGACGCGGCCCCTATTGGCGAAAGAGCGGCAGGCCGAGCACACCCCGTCCTCGAATGGCGTGTCGGGGCGGGCCGTAGGTATCACACAATTGCGGCAGCGGTTCATTGGCTAATCCGATGGAATTCCTTTATCCCGTGCGAGAGTCTCACCCTGCGCCAGAACTCACCAGCGGCGTGTTTGCCTGCCATCATGGCTTCTCCATCAACCAGTACGTGCAGCGGTCAAAGCCGTTCGCCTCGCCGGTGTGCAGGATCGTCAGCCCGAGCGCCTCATACAGCTTGCCGTACGGGCGCTTCCACAGGCGGTTCTCGTAGCCGCGGTACTCGATCATCTGCTCAACATCGGAGGCGTATTCGATCGCGACGATCCATCGTGAGCTCGCGTCGACGATCTCCCCCATAAACGCGGGAAGGTTCTCCGGGGCTACGTGGATGAGGACGCCCGCGGTGAACACGAGGTCGTACCGCCCTGGGGGCTCATCAAGCCTGCCGGTTGAAACGCCGACCAGGCCGGCGGCACGCGCCTGCTCTGCCGCCCTCGGGTTGATGTCGCACCCGTGGAGCATCGCCTTTGAAATCTCCGCGATCGCCGAGAGGTTCCAGCCCGCGTTGCACCCGACCTCGTAGACGCTCCGGGCTTCGGTGAAGCGCATGATGTCGGTCCAGAACGGGATGCGCGCGCGCCAGTCCACCCGGTTGCGCGCGGTGTAGGCGTTCCCGAACTCCCCCGCCCAGAACTCCTCCTGGGGGATCATCGCATTCCTTTCTCAGAACGCCGCCGCGCCTGTTGCGAGACGGACATCTTCGCTCTTGCTGAGGCTGGGAGCCTAGTACCAAGTTTAGCTGCGGCCATGCGCTTCCGGGCCTCCACGGAGAAGGTGCGCCCTTTCTGGGCCTTGGACATCCGCTCACGAGATTCAGGCGTGACGACCCGACGCTTGAGAGCCAATTTGATCCGTTCTCTGTGCACATCAGACAGCCGTCGACCGCGTAGGGATTCCGATATCTTCGCCGCGACTGTCGGCAAGAATGGTACTGGCTTCTTTCCTCCTGGGCTTATGTTGTAGCCACGTGGGTCTAGTGTGCAAAACACAGCGATGGCGCGCGTTTCTGTCTCATCGAGATCGACTGGCTGTACGACGGCAAGCACCGTAAGGCGCGGCACCCCGTACTTTCGCCAAGCCATATAGACGGCCCCTTTCGTGCTTGCGTCGCTGGCCTTGTGGTGACGACGAAACCGTTGAAGCGCTGTCCCGACAGTCGCGCCGATATATGACTTTCCCGATGCAAAGTCTAGGCGGTACAGTTCACCCATTTTCCCCATCCCTAAGCTTTATCGCAGCGTAGAGCAGTTCCGCCATCTCCCAATCGCTTACGGTGTTGATGTCCTGGCAGCGGTAGCGTGGGATCGGCACGCCGAGCGAGGCGGGACTGAAGATCGGCGCATCGCGCACGAACGACGCCGTTCTCCCCCAGTACCACTGCCCGGCGTCGTGGTAGTAGGTCGGGAGATCCTGGCTTCTTGCGTTCGCGATGGCCTCGGTAAGCGAGCCGGTGACGACCGCCCCATCTGGGCCGAGCTCGAAGGCCCGCTGCAGTTCGGCGTCGTACGTGGTGACGGAGAAGGCGTAGACCGGGTCCCAGTCGGTGCGGGTGAGCGCCCGGAAGCCTGCCTGCAGGTCCGCGGGGGTCATCATCGGGGCGGTCGCGTAGATGCAGCAGGCGAGGTCGTAGGCGAAGTGCGGGCCGGCTGGCTTGTGGATCGCGAGCAGCGCCTCCCGCATCACCGCCTGGGTGCCGGTGTGGTCATCGGCGAGCTCCGCGGGCCGACGGTGGACCGAGGCGCCGTAGCGCGCCGCGACCTCGGCGATCTCATCGGAGTCTGTCGAGACGAGGATGAGATCGAACAGGGCGCTCGCTTTCGCCGCCTCGATCGAGTAGGCGATGATCGGCCGACCGTGGAAGGGCTGGATGTTCTTGCCGGGGATGCGCTTGCTACCGCCCCGGGCGGGGATGATTGCGATTTTCATGGTGGTCCTCTATCAGCTTGACGTCGTCGAAGCCATAGACCGTGTTGCTTTTCAGCAGGTGGTACTGGTGAAAGATGTCACAGTCTTCGGTGGTTGTCACTCGGATTCCGCGGCCCTCGGCCACGCCGCACCAGTACTCGAGGCACGCCCTGGCGCTGATGGGCTCGGCGCGCCAGCTGTCCAGGGCAAGGCCGATCCCGTGTAAGGCGATCTCTGCCGCGCCCTCCAGGATTGCGTATGCGACCAGCATGTCGAAACTGCCGGCGTGGTAGCGGCCTCCGCGTGGGGTGAGGCGGAGGAGGTCATTCACCGGGAATAGGACCTCGTTCTCGAGGAGCCCGTGCCAGGTGTCGACCACGTACACCGGGATCTTGGGGTTCGCCTTGGAGAAGGCGGTGTCCCAGACGATGTATTCGTAGCAGTCTCGGTTCAGGTGCGCGAAGCGGTGCAGGTTGAACATCCTCGCCCAGCGGATGGGCTTCCAGGGCGGCTGGCGCGCGTCTGGGCGGATGGCGTTCAGGCCCCAGATCTCCCATCCCGGGCTCTCGTGGCGGCCGGTGAAGTACTGCTCCTTCGCGGCGCCGCCGATGATGGCGACCTTCAGGGCGGGGTTCTTCTTTCTTCCGAACATCGTCTTTCTCCCTATCTCGAGGCGAGCTCTTGCACCGCCTGCAGCACCTGGTCGACCACGTGGGCGGCCTGGTAGGCGGGTTTCTTGCGGTCGCGCTCCATGCTGGTAAGCATCAGGGTCACGCGGGTGATCAGCTTGTCGCGCATCCTGGTGGCGGCGTAGGCCATGCGCTCTGGCTTGGTGATCAGGCGCTGGACGCGGTCGGCCTCGGCGGTCATCGCGTCGGCTACGTTCCGGGCACCGACCGGGTCGAAGGCGACCCAGAGCTTGGGCTCGGGGAAGCGCAGGATCACCTTGCCGCGCTCCGAGAGCACGCCGACCTCCGTCGGCCCGCTCCCTCCGGCGCCGATCAGTGGGGGCGGGGTGTCGTCGCGGGGTTCGCTTCCGTTGATTCCCATTTGAGCTCTCCGGTGATCTTGATGCCAAGGGCGCGGGCGCAGTTGATGATGTTCGTCGCGGTCGCGAGCGCGATCTCTGGGGTCCAGCTGATGTTGGTGATCGGGACGGAGAACGCCATCGTGACCTGGCCCAGCTTCTGGTCGGCGTAGACCGCGGACTGCAGGTTTAACCGCTGGGGCGCGGGGGCCTCTTTCGCCTTGGCTGCGGCACGTTGCGCCGCGCGGGCAGCCAGCTGCTCGTGTAGGTCTTTCACGCTCATCGGAAGATCTCCATTTTGGAAAGGTCGGGGTAGTCGTCGTTTGGCAGGTCCGGGATGATATCCGGGAGGAGCGCCAGGCGCACCAGGCTGCGACCCGGCGGTCTCGGTGGCCATGTGCTCACGTTTCAATCACCGGACGGTAATCCCGCCAGTCTTTGTAGAGGAGATTACGCCCTCCTGGGGTTGTCCTCCAAGTAGAGGCGACTGCTGCTTGCGGATTGCGACCAGCCTCGCCCGCGTACTGCTCTGGGTTGATGGGCAGCCAGTATTTCCGGAAAGTGCCGTCTGGTTCCGGGGATCGGTTGGTGACGCAGATCCTAGCGATCGGCCGGCCAACGTTCAGGTTTTCCATGTAGAGGTCCCCGAAGAGAGGATCGCTTGCCACGGGCTTCATACCGCTGTCGAGGATGTACCGGGCCTCGCCGTAGCGCTCGATCATGATCCGGCGGACCTCGGCGTTCTTCTCGTCTGTCATATGCTTGAGCGTGATCCACTCCGGCTTGACAACCACGAAGGCTGGCACGAGAACTCCGTGCCAGAAGTAGAGGTTTTCGATGTCGGACTCCAGGGCTGCGGATCGGTCGTTGTGCAGCCTTCGGCCGTTCGGCGTTTGTTCGACGTGGACCGTAGGCTTCGCGACCCAGTAGAGGGTGTCCTCGGTCCAGTGCAATATCCAAGCGCCAGCAAGGAAGGCCTCGAGTAGCGGGTCGGCCCAAGCCCTGACTTGCGGCGGGGGGGTTCCGAATGCCGTGGTGACGATCCAGGATAGGTCGAATCTCCACCAACCCCAGCCGTATGCCTGGATGCACCACGCCGCGAAGCGGTGAAGTGAAGTAAATGCGGCGCGGACGTCGCCGTCGGCGAGGGCGTCGCGGGCGGCGCGGGCGTCGCGGGCGTCGCGGGCGGCGAGGGCGTCGCGGGCGGCGCGGGCGGCGAGGGCGGCGAGGGCGTCGAGGGCGTCGCGGGCGTCGAGGGCGTCGCGGGCGTCGCGGGCGTCGAGGGCGTCGCGGGCGTCGCGGGCGGCGAGGGCGTCGCGGGCGGCGAGGGCGTCGAACTCGCGCGCGGCGAGGGCGGCGAGGGCGGCGAGGGCGTCGCGGGCGGCGAGGGCGGCGATTGATGGATAGGGTTTCACGATGTCATCGAGCACTTGGTTAACATATTTTTTGAGCGATGGCTCGGTTTCCAGGTCCCAGTCGATCGGAAGCCGCTTGATCGTCCGGTTTATGTTGAGCGCGCGAAGATAGGTCCCCAGGTGCTGCTCGACGAGGACAGCATCGAGCACACCCGGGTAATCACACGCGGCGTCGTAGCGCTTCCGAAGTTCAGTCTGCGACACGGCGAACCTCCGGACCGAAGTCCTCGACCTGGAAGGCTTGGCGGTAGATGCCCTTATCAAGGACGATCGCGGCGTGCTCCTCGTGTTTGAGTGTGACTCGCTCGAGCACCTGCAGGTAGCGCTCGGCGCCGGCGTCCCAGTAGCGGACCTTGTGCTGCTCCTTCTTCGGGACATCAATGCGGTGAGCGTGTCCGGTGACCTCGCCGTAGGCGAGGACGATGCCTCGGGCTTCCGGTTTGATTTCTTTTGCGCCCTCTGGGATGGTGGCGAGGGTGGTAAGTACGAGGGCGACGTCGCCCTGCCGATACGTCGTTGTGGCTCGTTTCATGGTGGGCTCCTTTGCTTCGGTTAGTCGGTTTTATGCGTGCTGCTCATACCCGTAGCGGGCGATCATGATGGCCTCGGCGCGGTTGTGGTCCATCACGCGCGTGAGCGGGGCCTGCGGGTAGAGGCGCTGGGCGCGCGCCCGCACCACGCCCTTGTTCTTCGCGCCGCCCGGGAGGCCGAGCGCCTTCTTCCAGGTGACGGGGGTGACCATCCGGAGAGGAAAGCCGAGCGCCACAACGACGCCCTCAAGTATCCCTGCGGTATGCCCCAGGCTAAAAGTACTCGAGCTCCCCTGTGGCTTATTGCCCGGAATGCGGAAAGGGGCCTGGTGCTCCAGCACCACAAGGATTTCGACGGTGTCGTATCCACGGGTCCATCCTTTCAGGAGTTGGGTGACGGCGGCGGCGTTCACCTGGTTCTTCACCTTGCCTGCGGCAAGCGCGCGCTGCATGACCGGCATGTCTTCGACGTGCTCAAGGCCGCCAGGTCCGACGACGGCGAGGGCGCCGGTCAGGCCGGGGTCGATCCCGATCACGTGCAGGCTCATACCGTCTGCTCCCGGTCGGTCGGTTCTGGTGTCTTTTCCTGCTGGGCACGCTTTGCGTCTTTCTTTGCCTTCTGGGCGTGGAACTCCTGGACGGCCAGGCTTCTGAGTGGTCTTGACTCCGACTTATCCACAGGGTGTTCCGGGTAAAGCGTTTGGTTAGTACTTGGTTCGGGGGACATAGCTGTGTCACTACTTTTTGTCGATTCTGTCACCACTTTTTGGCCTCCGGTGTCACCCCCCGATTTGTCAGGTGACAACTTGTCACCCCCCTCTGTGGATAACTTGTCTGGGGAGAAAAGGGGCAGGTTTTGGCGCATTCTTATCTGGAAGAGATTGGTGCCCTTTGGGCCCTCGTTTACCCTGACCGCGAGCTCTCCGGATGCCTCGAGCCGGCGCAACAGCCGGGACACGTGGCGGTCACTCATTCTGATGTACCTGCCCAGGGTCGAAACCGAAGGGAAGGCCACGCCCTCTTTATTGGCGATGTCGGCGATCGCTAGGAGCAGCAGGAGCTCGGCGTCGCCGTGGCTCGAGTGCTCCCAGACGTAGGCGGTGACGTAGACGCTCATGGTTTCACGTGGTCAATCGGAAAGCGGTTGCGGATCACCCTGCCGAACTCGGTGCGAAGCATGCGTAGTTCAGCAGCCAGGCGTTTGCGGTACGCGCGTTGCTCACGCCGATGGCAGGCGTGGCAGTAGCGCTGGGGGTGGCGCTTATTTGGCCCATCGCAGCTCGAGCAGGTGGTCTTCATCCTGACTTCGCCTTGCGATACAGGCTCGGGTCGACCTGCAGCTTGCCGCCGGTGATCACCTGCAGCTTATAGGCCATTCCCTCGGGCACGATGTCGGGCCATTCGTTGATTGCTTGTGGCGACCGGCCGATTGCACGCGCAATCTCCGCTGCTCCGCCGAAATGCTTCAGTGCGGTTTCCTTCAGCATGGCAGGTATCCTACCGTCTGGTATTCCCGCTTGTCAACAGAAAACTTGACAGCGGCTTTCCGGCATGCCTATCATTCTCCTGTGGCGCCTGATCCCCAGGCGTAGAACCAGGAGATACCGATGGCCACCCGCAAACTTCCCGAGCACTACTTCCGCTTCATCTGTTTCGAATCACTGCGCACCGCACGCTCGTTCGTGCGGGGTTACTGCGTGCCGCGCGTTGTGGCCCGGGTGCCGAGCGCGCGCCGCTTCCCATTCGTAATCTGTCACCCTCGCACGGCCTCGCGGCTCGGCTGGAAGGTGGCATCATGACCACGAACCACAAACCGGCTACAGCGCTGCCGATCTGGAAACAGCTTAACAAGCTGTCCCACGAATTCGGCTATGACTCGCCGAGAGCTGTTCTACTCGGCAACGCCGCCCAGTTGCTCACCAAACAAGAGCGGGCTGTGAAAGCGCTCCGTGTTCTTACGGGGTTGTGCGAGAACGTCCCGGTTTTCCTGTTGGATGACGGGAAAGCAACCGTCAAAGCTATTCGCCTAGCGGGGAAATTTACAGGGGCGATGAACGTATCTCGCGCCGTCCTGCACGAACTCGGGGAGGCGTCATGAGCGCCCCAAACTGCACGCGCTGCGGGCGCGGTCTGAAGGATCCCGCATCGATCGAACGTGGCATGGGTCCGGTGTGCGCCGCGCAGCAGGCGATTGCCCAGGTGGCGGATAACGAGCAGCCGGTCCTGCTAGTCGGCGCCCTCGAGGATGTTGGCCTCGTATGTGGGCGGCGTCCGGATGGGCGGCTCGCGACCAACGTCGCACAGCGGTTCGTCTGGCATAGCCCCACTGGATTCGAGTGCGGGTATGGTGGCTCTGGGCCTGCTGATCTTGCGCTGAACGTGCTCGCGGCTCTGGTGCCGGTTGGGTCCGACGGTGCCGAGGGCTGGACCATCTTCGACAAGCAGAAAGTCAGCGCCACTGCGGGACTGCTGCACCAGGATTTCAAGGACGAGTTCATCGCAAGGCTGCCGCGGCAGGGCGGGACGGTGTCGATCGCCGACATACGGGCGTGGCTCGACGCTGCTCGGCAGAAAGAACACTTCCGCGAGCGCATCGGCCCCTACCAATTGGTGGCGGCATGAACTTCTATCGCGACTTTTCCCCCAGCGAGTTGCTGATCCTGATGCTCGCTGGGGTTGCTCTTGGAGTGGCAGTGCCGTGGTAGTGGAAAAAGGAGGCGCCATGCAAGCGATCGCACGCGTATTCGTTTCCGAACACCGCAAGCCCGTACCGTTCGCCCTCGTGTTTGTTGCCGTCTTTTGTACCACGACCGGGTTCCTCATCGGGGACTGGACCGCCGAGCCGCGCTTCGCCGAGCGGGAGGATTCGCTCAAGAGCTACGTCGCCGGGGTCCGGGACGACGTCGAGCGCTTGCGCGACTCGCTCAAGGCCGGCTGCTACCAGTTCATCGATCCGACCAAGCCGCGCAGTTCCACCTTTGCCACCACCATGTAGAAGGAGGCCGCAAGATGACCACCGAGTTCACCCTCACCGATAAGGCCCTGCTCATGCGCGCCGCGCGCGAGTTCGACGCTCGAGCGCAGGCGCTCTACGACTCCCACGGGGGCCTGTGGAACGCCTCCCAGAAGAAGTGGGCCGAGGACAAGCGCGAGCACGATCGGCTACGCCGCGATGCTCACGATCTGCGCACGTTGGCGAAGCGATTGTCGGCGCCGATCAACGCGCTCGAAATCCACCGGCAGGGGAAGCCATGAAGGGCATCTTCTCCCCCGCGCAGCGGAAGATCCTCTATCGGCTCCGCGAGGAAGGCGGGGTGATCGAGCGCCGGCGCGGGAACCTCGGCGCGCGGTACTGGAACAACTACTGGACGGGGGTCGGGCAGCCCGCCTTTCCGGCCTGGTACGCGCAGGGGCACACGATCAAGTCCCTGGTCGCCCACGGGGCGCTCGTGGTGCTCGCCTCCGACAAGGATGGCCTGGTGCGCTGCAGGCTCTCCGATGCGCTCCGCGCCGCGCCCTCGGTCCCGATCGGCCCCGCGGCGAGGGCGGTGTCCGCCCATGGCTGAAGAGCACCTGCGGATCCAGCGCGCGGAGCGCCGCCAGGCGCGGCTGCGCCTGGCGGTGTCCGCCGCTTCCAACGGCGGGAAGACCTGGACCTCCATTGAGCTCGCCTTCGGGATCGTAGAGGAGCTCCTCACCCGCGGCGTGCTCGCGGGCACCCTCGAGGGCAAGGTCGGGGTGGTGGACACCGAGCGCAAATCCGCGCAGCTCTACGCCCACCTGGGTCCCTACGACACGGTGGACCTCGGGCCCCCGTACACGGTCGCCCGCTACGTCCAGGCTCTGGCGCTCCTTGAGCGCGCGGGGTGCGCGGTCATCATCCTCGATGGGATCTCGCACGCCTGGGAGGGTGCGGGCGGGGTGCTCGCGCTCCTCGATTCCTTTGAAGCCGGTCAGAAGTTCTCCGCCTTCGGGACGACGGTCAAGCCCGCGCAGAATGAATTCGTCGACGCGATGCTGCGCTCGCCCTGTCACATCATCGCGACCATGCGCTCGAAGACCGCCTGGGTCCTGGAGGACCAGGAAAAGCGCACAAGCTCGGGCGGAGTGCGCACGGTCAAGGCGCCGCGGCGAATCGGCATGGCCCCCATCCAGCGCCCGGGGATCGAGTACGAGTTCACCACCATGGTGGACCTGGATACCGACACCCACCAGGCACGGGTGCTCAAGAACCGGTGCCCGGTGTTCGCCGACTGGGTCCCGAAGGTGCTCACCCGGGAGCACGGGCGGCGCCTCGCCGCCTGGCTCCTGGAGGGAGCGCCCGCGCCGGCCGAGCCCGTTTCGGGGTCGCCGCTGGAAAGGGCTCAGGCTGTGCACGCAGCGGGCCTGCGCGCCTTCGAGCGGGCGCAGACGTTGCCTGACCTCGCGGTCGCCTTCGAGAGCGCCCAGCGCGATCTGAGGGCGTTCCCGCCTGCCGTGGCGGTGGAGGCCATCAGCCCCATGCTCGAGAGCCTGGTCACCGCCAAGGATGCCCGCAAAGCAGCCCTGAGACCCAAGCTCGGGGCAGTCGGGGACCTGCCGGCGGGATCCGGGCGGCAGGCGGTGGTCGAGCCGGGTCCGAAGCAGGTGCTCGACCGGACGATCGAGAAGATCGCGCGCGAGCGCGGCGGCTTGCCTTTCTCCGAAATGAAAGACGACGTTCCCTGGTAGAAGGAGTTATCCACATGCAGTTTGAACTCGACGGGGCGAAGGTGCTCCTGGTTCACAAGAACGAGCGGCTGGAGAAGCACGGCGAGGAGGAAGTCCTGGCGTGCGATTTGGATTTCAAGTACGAGACCTCGAACGCGGTGCTCGCGGAGTTCCACCCGGATCTGCGCTCGCAGCTCTACAAGCGCCCGGAGAGCGCCCAGGGTGAGCTCACCGATGACCTGGAGCACCTTACCGCGCTTCGCGTCCCCGAGCTCGGGAGCGACTTCAAGTTCGCGGGCAGCCTGGAGCGTGCGGAGCTCGTGTTCTTCAAGGGCAAAAAGGCCCACGTGACCTTCGCTGAGGCGAAGATCCACAAGTTCTCCTTCAACCTGAAGGAGGGCGGGACGGTCATCGTCGGCTTCCAGGCGCAGGTGTACCCGGATGAGGGGCAATCCGGGAAGCTCTCCGGACTCCTGCAGGAGAAGCACTGCCTGCTGACCCTTGAGCCTGCGGAGGACTCCCAGCGCCCTTTGGCAAGCTGACCCGCGTCGTCCTGGATCCGGAGGCGGCGTGGCCCTTTCCCAAGAAGTAGCGGCGGTCTCGATCGAGGATCAGATCGCCTGCGTGGAGCGCGAGCTGCGGTTTCGCGAGCGGGTGTACCCGCGTTGGGTCGCCGATCATAAGCTCCTGCAGGTGACGGCGGATATCGAGATGTCGCGGATGCGAGCGGTGCTCTTGACGCTGCAGCTCGAGCGCGTCGCCCCAGCCGGCGAGCGGTGATGTTCGTATGACTACCGCCTATCCCCTGCAGTGGCCGCCCGGCTGGCCGCGCACGCCCTCGGATAAGCGGGAGCGCTCGCGCTTTGACACCAGTGTGTCGAAGGCGCTTGGCTTTCTCCACGAGGAGGTGCGGCGGCTCGGGGCGAAGTCCCTCGTCATCTCGAGCAACTATACCCTCGGGCCTGCTCCGGAGGATTCCGGGGTGTGTGCCTATTTCGAGTTGGGAATTATATACTTGACTCCCACAGCGGAATCAGTGGGTTATGAGTAGCCGAGTCATCATCGGCGACTGCCGCGCTGTGCTGCCGACATTGGAAGCCGGGAGCGTGCAAACGTGCGTCACGTCGCCGCCCTACTGGGGACTGCGCGACTACGGGCACGCCGGGCAGATCGGGCTTGAATCGACGCCAGCCGAGTACGTCGCCGAAATGGTTACCGTGTTCCGGGAAGTGCGCCGCGTGCTGCGCGATGACGGGACGCTGTGGCTGAACCTTGGCGACAGCTACGCCAGTAGCGGCGGTGCCACGCCCGGCAAGAGAAGCGAAGGGATCGGACAGGCCGAAGTAGGCGAAGGACTGCGCCGCCCGACACGCAAGGGCTCTGGACGCGCTGACGGCATTGTGACCGGAGAAAGCCCAAGGAACCGCGACGGCGCACCGCCTTGCGATCTGCCTGCGAAGAACCTTGTTGGCATCCCGTGGCGCGTGGCCTTCGCCCTGCAAGCGGACGGCTGGTATCTCCGGCAGGACATCATCTGGGCGAAGCCGAACCCGATGCCGGAGAGCGTGCGCGACCGCTGCACGAAGTCGCACGAGTACCTGTTCCTGCTGGCGAAGTCGGAGCGGTATTACTTCGATCAGGACGCCATCCTTGAGCCCGTAGCGGCTGCCAGCGTGGCGCGGCTGTCTCAACCCACGCTAGGCGAGCAAGAGGGCTCTGACCGCGTTCCTGGCAAGACCAACGGCAACATGAAAGCCGTGTCGCGCAGCGGGAACAAGGAACGGAAACCGGCGCGCGCGCGCGGGGTGCCCGTGGACACGAACGGCGAGACGAATGGAGCCGTTGCAGGGTCGGTCCCGTGGGAAGGCTCGGAGCGCAACAAGCGCAGCGTCTGGACCGTCACCACCCAGCCGTTCAAGGGAGCCCACTTCGCCACCTTCCCGCCCGCGCTGATCGAGCCCTGCATCTTGGCAGGCAGCAAGCCCGGCGACATCGTGCTTGACCCGTTTGGGGGCAGCGGCACTACAGGGCAAGTGAGCGAGGCGCTAGGCAGGAAGTGGCTGTTGATCGAACTGAACGGCGAATACGCGAATCTGTGCGCCGACCGAACCCGGCAGACCGGCATGGAGCTGGCCTGTGGGAGTTAAGTATATAAGTCCCTTCGAGTTCGGGGGTTTGCGCGCGGCGATGCCCTGCGATCGCTGGACCAAGGTAGAGGATAACCTGCACTCCATCGCGAAGACGATCGAGGCGATGCGCGGCATTGAGCGCTGGGGCGCGAAGAACATGATCAAGGCGGCGTTCACCGGGTTTGTGGCGCTGCCGGCGGCCTCCAGACGCCACTGGCGCGAGGTGCTGGGCGTGACCGACGGGCAGGGATCGAGCCTCGAGTCGGCCTACAAGCGGCTGCGTTCCAAGCATCACCCTGACAAGGGTGGGACGTCGGAGCGTTTCAACGAGGTCCAGGTCGCCTACGATCAAGCGCGCGCCGAGCTCGGAATCCCGTGAAGGATCCTACTCCGCGCTGGATGTGGCACCTGTGGGGCGTGGCCGGGGTGTTCGTCGCGCTCAACGGCAGATCGATTGTGCTCGGGGTCGTGCTCGTCGCGATCGCTGCCCTGGCGCTCGTGCTCAATGACTCCGATGGCTGAGACGACCGGCATCGCCTGGACACGCTCGACGTTCAACCCGTGGATCGGCTGCACGAAGGTCGGACCTGGGTGCGACCACTGCTACGCCGAGACGCTGGATGCTCGCCACAAGTGGGGCGGGGTCGTGCATTGGGGTGCTGGCGTGTCGCGCTACCGCACGAGCGAGCACGCTTGGAAGCAACCGCTCGCGTGGGAGAAGAAGGCCGCGGCCGGCGACAAGCCCTGGCGCGTCTTCTGCGCTTCGCTCGCCGATGTGTTCGATAACGAAGTGCCGGAGGGTTGGCGTTTAGACCTTTACCACCTGATCGAGCGCACGCCGAATCTATCGTGGCTGCTCGTCACTAAGCGCATCGGGAATGTGGAGCGCATGGTGAAAGATTCGTGGTTCGGACACTACGGTTTCCCGCAGAACGTCCGCCTGCTCATCACCGTCTGCGACCAGGAGGAGGCCGACCGTGACATCCCGAAGCTGCTCGCGCTGCCGTGCAAGAACGGAGTTTCGTATGAACCTGCTTTGGGTCCAATCGATTGGTTGATCGCCATGAGCGGCGGCTGCGACAAGCACGGATACCGAAAGCCCCTACTCACAGATCGCAAGCTCGACTGGATCATCGTCGGCGGCGAGAGCACCCAGGGCGCAGGGAAGGCGCGGCCGTTCGTGTTGGGATGGGGTAAAGACACGATTCGCCAATGCCGCGCGGCTTCGGTGCCTGTGTTTTTCAAACAAGCCGGCAGCAACGCGACGAACCGGGAAGGCGTGCCACATCCGTTCAAGGATAGGGCCGGTGCAGATCCTTCTGAATGGCCGGATGAACTCCGAGCCCAAGAGTTTCCCGATGCGTGATCCCGCAAAAATCAAGGCCCGCAAGCAGCGGTATCTGGAGCGCCAGAAGGTGAAGAAGTACGGTCCTGGCGCTGCTGGCCAGGACATGCGCGGGCGGCACGGCAACCACGCCAAGGGCGAGAAGAACGCGCGCTGGAACGGCGGTCGCTGGCACCATCCTGACGGTTATATCGGCATTGCTGTTCCGGAAGGCCACCACCTGCGCCAAGCGCACGGCTATGCGTTCGAGCACCAACTCGTCGCAGAGGAAATGCTCGGGCGCCGCCTACGTGACGACGAGGATGTTCACCACAGGAACGGAAAGCGCGCCGACAACCGCCCGGATAACCTGGAGGTCAAGCTCAAGACCGACCATGCGCGGGAACACGCGAACGCCAGCGAACGTGACGCGCTCGGCCGCTTCGTCCCGGACAAACCGCGGCACGTGCAGGAGTTCCCGGCGTGATGTGGATCCTGCTCGTGTGTTCCTTCCAGGCCTGCCAGATGGTGAGCAGCTTCGCGACGTTCGAGGCGTGCGAGGCGCAGCTCCTGATCGTAGAGTTTCCGGTCTACGCGATCTGCCAACCCGGTGAGGTTGTGTGAGTGTCCTCGCGAATCTGTGCTTCGTCCTCGGCACCACGCTTTTTCTGTGCGGTGCGGTGATCAACCTCGGGGTGTCGCTCGGGTGGTGGGCGTGAGGCACATGTCCTTTATGCTCACGACTGAGCAGGTACGGACTGGCAGGAAAACCGTGACGCGCAGGATAGGATGGTTGCGTCTAACCGCTGGGGAGCGGCTCCTGGCGATCGAGAAAGGGCAGGGTCTACGCCTCGGCGAGCGCGTCGTCCCGATCCGACCTATCAGGGTGCTCTCCGTCCGGAGGGAGCCTTTGAACAGGATGTTGAAAGATGAGGTCTACGGCCTGGAGGAATGCGCGCTCGAGGGATTCTGGGAGATCACGCCCTCGGAGTTCGTGAAGCGGTTCTGCGCGAGTCACCGGTGCGACGAAGTAGCAACCGTGACTCGTGTCGAGTTCGACTACGATGTTCCTGCGGGCTGGGTTCAACCGCCGGTTTAAGGCGCTCTGCATGGCTCGCGCGGTGCGCGGCGGGCGGGTGGGGTGGGTCTTTCTTGTGCGTTTCCAGGCGGGCGATCTTGCATGGCTCGGCTTTAATCGGGTGGGGTGGAACCCGCCCAATATCCTGAATCTGATCGATCCATGCCTGCCGCCCTCGATGCCCTATTCTGTGTGGCCGCGCGTGGCTCAGGGGCGCTCTGTCAAACGTGGTCCTGGATCATCGCGTTGAGCACGTCCTTCCACCAGCGTGCCTGACGGCCGCGCTCACCTGGGCTATCGACGTGGCGTTTCACGCGCGCGGTGAAGGTCCAGGAGGGTGACCAGAATTTCCAGTCCTCGGCCCAGGGTACCTCGCGGAAAGCGATCGATCCCAGGGTGGTGTTCAGAAAGATGTCCAGGGCGTAGGCCGGTGCGGCCGGGGCGAACATCGCCCAGTGGAACCACTGCAGCGTGCCTGCCCTGCGCATCCGGTCGAAGGTGGAGTACGCGGCGAACGCGATGAAAAAGACCCACAGCCAGAAGAGGATCCCGGCGATCGGGTACTCGAGCGTCCAGCGCCACAGCGCCCCGAGGAGGGAGAGCCAGCTTGCCAGGACCCAGTTCATCAGCAGGGTTGTGATCGCGTTCTCGAGGATGCTCATCATGGGGTGTCTCCTTTAGGTTCTGCCCGGCATGCCGCGAGAGCCTCGCGGTAGCGGCGCAGGCAGTCTTCGTAGCCGATCACCTCGGCTCTGAGCAGTCTTGCTTTCCTGTCGGCGGCCAGCTCCTTGGTTGCGGCATTGTAGGCTGGGGTGTGACATTGCGGCTCGGGCACCCGGCAGGGCACGGGGACCGCCACCCGGACCTCGACTGCCGAGGGCGGATCCGGGCGGTTCTCGCACATCGCTCCCATGAGGAGCCAGGCGCTAAGGGCGAGGGGGGTGGCGACGTTCGATCTCATCGTCGAGCTCCTTTTTGGTGGCGGCGCATTCATCGAGGCCCACGGGGCGATCCTTGGAGAGGATGGTGGCCACGAGGGCCTCGGCGCTCGCGGTCTGCGCGAGGGAGGCTTTCAGGCGGTTCTGGTAGCCGCGCACGATCGAGTCGGCGGTGGCCTTCAGTTTGGCGACCGACTCCCCGCAGGTGATCGCGGCAGCCTCGAAGCCCTTGCGGCTCTGCTCCTCTTTCGCGCGCGAGGATTCCGCGGCGCTCGCGCGCGCGTTGGCGGTGGTGAGCTTGCCGTCGAGGTACCAGATGGCCGTGCCGCTGCCGGCGAGGACCAGGGCGAGGGCGATCGCGAGGGCTTGGGTCATGACGCTGGTGCTCCGGTAGGGGCGTTTGGTTGCGTGCCCTCGGTCGAGGAAACTTGCTCTGGACTTGGCAGTTCTGGGGGTTTGCCTTTGTTCGCGAGCTTATTGTCGGCTACCTGGTAGCCGAGCCACACGGTGGCCATCGCCCAGAGGTAGCCGACGATCAGGTCGGAGTGCTTGTGCACGACGTAGAGGAAGCCGTACAGGGTGGCGAGGAAGAGCATCGCGCGCTCCATGGCCTTGCGGTCGATCGAGCCATCTTTCCTGCGCACCATGTCGGCGATGCGGAAGTTCTCGTACTCACTGTTGCCCACGTTCAGGCGCCAAAGCCAAATGATGAGCGCGGCGAAAAGGAAAAAGAACACGATCGAGACGAAGGTGCTCTGGATGTAGGCGAGGGTCTTCGTCGCCCACTCCCACCAGGTGAACACCTGGGCTGCGGCGTCGGTTGCGAATCCGGCGACCTCCTCGACGGCTTCCTCGGTTACGGTGTGGTTGGCCTCGTGCGTCATTTGTGCTCCTTGTTCTCCTGCTCCCATCGCAGGCGCGTGACGATCTCGTTCACCTTGTTCCCGTAACTGTGTAACCTGGTCTCGAAGCCTTCGAGTGTTTTTACCACGTATGTCTTGAGCTCGGCTTGGACCTGCTCGATCCGGCGTTGGGCTTCCTCATCACGTTTGATGTGCTCCTTCACGAGGAGCGTGAGGATGAATCCTATGAAAGCGGCGAGCGCCGAGAATACCGCTCCGACTGCGGCGAGGACCCAGAGCCAGATCTGCACCGGGAAACCGTTCATGCTCCGCGTTCTTCCCCTTCCTGGCGTCTGCCTTGCCCTGGCGGGAGAGCGCGGATGTGCACGCGCACGTCGGCCCGGCGGATCGAGAGCAGCTCCTGGAGCGTGCAGCCGCAATCGAGCTCGGTCGCCTGGATGAACCGCACGCGCACGGGATCCACGTGGCCGGTAGCGGGGTTGATCACTTGGGCTAAGTTCACGCGAGCTCCTCTTTGGCGGCTTCCCATCGAGCGATGCGGTCGTCCTCGCCGTTCAAGCCTCCGTTGATCGCATAGGTGATCGCCTTGAATTCCCCGAGGTCGGCGAGATCGTTTAAGTTCACCCCGACCGGGACGCCGTAGTCCTTGGCTGCTTGGGAGAGCCGCAGGCCCGCGCCTACCGACCAGAACCAGCCGGCGGAGCGCGTGGCGAGCGCGGGCTCCTCGAGGAGTTCTGGCTCGTCTTCCAGCGGGACGTTGAGCGCCTGGCCGCAGGCGGCGTAGTTGCCCCGGCCGGTGATCTGGATCAGGCCCCGCCCGCGGTAGCGGAAGCCGTCGCCCTCGTAGAGGTTGCCCAGGACCGCAGCCTTGCGGGATGGCGGCTCGTAGGCGCGCTGGGCGGGCGTGGGGCCCCAGATCTCGCGCACCCACAGAAACCCGTTTGACTCGTGGCCGAGCTGGGCGAGGAAGGCCGCCTGGCGCCCGGGGGTGTCGATGTCGAACTCCTCCATGGTCGTGTTCAAGGGGCCGAGGAAGGCCTCCAGGCGCAGGTGGTTCGTCTTCGGGGCGACTGCGCGCAGATCATCGGTGGTGATCGGGTCCATTTTAGAAATCGATTTTTATTCCTGCAGAGGCATTGCGGCGCACTTGATTAGCCTCGAGCCCTATCCACACGTACTGCCAGCCTTTTCTCCATGGCGGCGGGAGCAGGTAGCTCACGGCAGCATGGCCTACTGTGTGTGCGGCCATGTACTTGTTCACGCGGCCCATTGATGGGTGTTCCCCCAATGCCGGACTAACTTCGTGAAACTGCTCCGGGTGTTTGACGATGTGTCTTGTCTGTCCCCAATCGGCGAGGAAGAGCACCGTGAGTGTGGTTTGACGACGTGTATCCTCGCGCGTCCAGTCCCCCTCCGCCCCGGCACAAAATGATGCCGTAGCAAAGGCTAGGGCAACAGCAAACCTCGGTACTGAAATCATATTAGTTGCTCTACGAGTAGCCCTTCTTGAACGACATCGTTGGTCGCTGTCACCAAGTCTGCGACTGCTTTTATCACGATAGGTGCAGAGTCTGCTTCGGTGGCCGTATATTGGGCCGATGATCCCTTCACCGTGTTCAGGGTGCCGCCGCCCGTTGCTTCCAGCGTCTCTTGGAACGTCATGCGGACATCCTGATTACCAGAGGCAGTACGAACAACAATTATTTCTGCTTTCCAGAATACTGCCTCGGAGATTGTGAGGGCCAAAGGACGGGATGTGCTCCCCCATGCAATCCCGAGGACTTTGCCGTTTACGTTGTTCGCGCCTGTTCCCCACATGGTCACTCTGATGCCCTTGCCGTTGGCGTCCAGGGTGTCGGCCGGGAGGGAATAAGTGATTAAATCATCGGGGCCTGCATTGACGTTCCCAACGGCAGCCGCGTCTAGCTTCAAGACGTTCGATCCCGTGGCTGCGAGTACTATATTAGCGGTGCCGTCAAAGCTTACGCCGTTGATAGTTCTCGCTGTTTGAAGAGCGCTTGCGGTCCCGGCGTTGCCGGACACTGAGGATTGGTCCCCGGTGTTATTGCCAGAGCTCGTTCCGCTGAAGGTCCCGTTTTGCGTGGCAAGAGTGCCGAGGCCTAAAGTAGCACGCTGGGCGGTCGCATCGGCGTCATCAAGTATCGCCCGTCCCGCTGCTGTAACGGGGATTTCCTCGGTGTCTCCCGCCCCTGCCGTTGCTCGGCCGAGCATCTTGTCCGTCGCAGAGATGTTTTGGATCTTGGCGTAAGTAACCGAGTCGTTCCCTATATTGGCGGCGGCCACGACATCCTGCGAGAAAGTGATGGCCGAAGTACCGATCAGGATCGGGTCGGCGCTCGATACGAGCCAAACGCCTGTGGTGGTCGAGCCTTCGTTCACCCGGACGATGGTGCCGCGCACAATGTCTCGGTTGCCATCGAAGTCCGGGGCCCTGGACCAGGCACCGGTGCTCACCGTGTAGATGCCGTTGTCGACCGCACTTGCCTGGTCTTTCACGAGGACACGATCCCCGTCGACCACGGCGATCCCGTCCACGGTCTGCTCCCCCGAGAGGACGAGGACGCCGGTGGAGGCCGCTCGGCACGGGGTCTTGATGGCAAGGCCGGGGGAGAGCTGCTGCTGGCGGGATTCGCTGATGGTGGTCATCTGGAAAGTTCCTCTTACGTCCTCGCACCGCGCTGGTTGCGCAGGTGCTCCTGGACGATGTGCTGCGTTGCAAAACGAACGAGCGCGGCGAAGTCTTCCTCCTCCTCGCGCTCGAGCTGCTCGCGGCGCCGGCGCTCCTCGCGCCAGCGGTTGCGCGCGCCCAGGGTGATGACGGTCGAGACACCGCCCGGAGTGGCGTCCTCCCCGATTGCTTCGGCGTCAGAAGTACCCTCGGATAGCGCTGCGGCCTCGACATCGCTTGCCCCTTCGGCTTGGGCGTCCGCCTGGCCAGCGGAGGATGCGGCACCGGCGTTGATACCAGCTTGGACCTCGTCACCCTGTGCTTGGGCGTCGGCGATCCCTTGGGAATCGGCGTCCGAGGCGGCTCGTGCGGCACCTTCAGCTTGGGCATCGGAGGCGCCATCTGATCGGGCGACAGCCTCGGAGGCAGCCAATGCGGCGCCTTCGGCCTGGGCATCGGAGGCGCCATCTGATTGGGCGATGGCGTCGGAGAGTGACGCTCCTACTGCGGTGGTGACCGCAACCCCCGGGCTTGATGCTTGGGCGGCGGCGATCGCCGCGGTTGCGCCCTGTGCGCTTGAAGTGCCGACGGTGGAGGCCGCTCCGCCGCCGCCAGCAGCAGCCGGCTTGAACGCCACCGCACCAGTCGCGTCCTCGAAATTTACATTCTTCGTCCAAGACATCACCCCGCCAGCAGACCCTAGTTGAGTCGATCCTGAAAAACACGTGCTCCCGCTTTGCTGCGCCCACCTGTCGGTCTGACCAGCTCCTGCCGTTAGACCACCTGTTTGGCAGAAAGCGAAGCAAACATCAACAACCAGATCATCGGCGCCAACGCTCCCCACCGTATTTGTCGGAGTCGTGCGCCCCGTGGAGGTGGAAGTAGCTGCAGTACCGACAGGGGATGCTTGATCCACTCCGGTCATGGTGATAACTCCACCACCGAACGTCCCCGGAGTTGCTCCACCAACCGCTGTTATGACAACAGTTTGTGCTCCAGTCGGGATACCGGATTCTACAAGTTGTAGTCCGCTGAACTGTTGTGAATCAGAGAATGCGCCGTCAAGGTTCCAGATTGGAGTAGAGCTATTCCCGTTGTACGTCGCCGTGAAACTCGTCTGTGCATTGCCGCTTGATGCCTCGCTCACTGCACCGAAAAACGCTGCGCGATCTGACCCGGAAGCAGTATGTGAGAAACTAATTACTCCGTCACCAGAGATTTCCAGAGCCGAACTTGCGGCGTCGAAAGCCGCAGAACTATGGAAGGCGAGTCGTGGCGCGGGTTCAGCTTTACCAAGAACGATGATGTCACTGTCGATAGAGCCATCAAGCGAGGTAACTTCTATTCTCGCGGTGTAACTCGTCTTGGAGCGCTCGCCGAGCCTGACTGGAAAGCCCTCCTTGACACCGAAAAACCCCCACGGGATTCCGTACTTGAGGATGTACTCGGCGATCTCACCTTCGCCCCTCCTAGCCGTACCAGGGACAATGCCACCTGCCGCCTGGCCGTCGCAGCGATATTCCTCGCCATCAATTTCTATGATGGTTGCTATTTTTAGTCTGTCGGCGTTCCCCCAAGCCTTGGGATTTAGCGAGGTCGGCCTAGTTATCCTGATTTCTATTTCCGAGGTCTGAGGCAGAATGACAAGCGGCGGCAGGACGAAACGCCCAGCCGTGCTCGCTATGGCAAGGCGTTGTCTAGGAAAAAGAGTGGTGAGCGCCATTTTATGTCGCTTTTGGGCTGTCCTCCTATTGCTCGGTGACCGAACTGAGCGTCGTCAGCCGCGGGGTCACGTTCTGCCCGGAGTTGATAGTCGGGGCAATGGTGCCTGTGTAGGCTGCCGAGCTTCCGGTGGAGTCTGAGCTGGGATACACCGAGAAGTGCGTAAAGGTCCCGGTGGTGGTGGAGGTGTTCTGCGGGAAGTCGATGTTCGCCACAGGGCTCGCGCCGGCCGCCGCGCCGCTTGAGCCGCTTGTCACCGACCACCCGGCGGTGGAGCGATCGGTAGCCACGCGGGTGTACTGGGCGTATCCGCCCTCGGCGGCGCTTGAGCCTGAGTCGCCCGGATCCGCGGTATGTAGTCCCAGCCACACGAGCGTGGTGCCGGCGGTTGCGGCCCAGTTGGTCCAGGCGACCCCGTTGAAAGTCTGTCTCAGGCAGGCGTATTCGAAGTTGTCGGTCTTGCTCATTGAGCTACTCCTTGGTCATGACTTCTTTACCGGGGTCGCGCGGTATTTCGCGGCGCGGCCGTTGCCGTCCCTTGCGGCGACGGTGAACTCGTATTCTGGAGCCTCGACGGGTACGGGCTGGGGTGTGGTTTTCATGGCAGCCTCGAGCCCGTCCAGGCGCTTCACAGTATCCGCGTGGGCTTGGGTGGCGATGGTGAGGAGCCTTCGCAGTTCGGCGTTCGTCGCGCGCTCGCGCTCGACGGTGGCGAAGCTCGAGGTGAGCTGCCCGCTCGCCTCGGTCTGCGCGGCGGTCATCTCCTGGACCATGAGGGTCAGGTCCGCGATGTCTTTGCGCATGGTCTCGGTGGTCTGGCCCTCGGGCGTGGCCTCGGCCTGGAGGCGGGCGGCTTCCTCTTGCTCAAGGACGAGTCTGCCGTATGCTCGCGTGGTCTCGTCGCGCTCGCGCTCGGCTTGCTCGCGCGCGAGGCCCGCCTCCTCCCGTAGGCGCACCTCCGCGGCAATGTCTGAGCGCATCTGCGCGCGTGCCTCCTCCAACGCAGAGTTATCCACAGGTTGTCCACCGGTTGGCTTGGCGAGGCTTGCGAGCCCCGCGGAGGCGATCGTGTGCAGTTTCGTGGTCATTTGACGATCTCCAGAGCCTGATTTGGTGTGGTTTTCTGCCGGTATGCCTTGATTTCTGCTTCAGTGAAGCCGGCCTCGCGGAACTGCTTGTCGAGGGCGGTGCGGTCCTTCGAGGCTTTATCCAGGGCGACCTTCATCTCCCGCAGCGTGGCGTTGCCGGCGCCGGCCATGGCGATCATCTGGTAGTACACCGTATCGATCAGCTGGCGCTTCTCTCCGGCCGGGAAGTTGGGGTTCCTGTCGACCAACTGGATGGTGCGCTGCGCGGTGCCTAGGCCCTCGTGGATCCCTTTCAGGCGCACCATCTTGTCCGGGTCGATCGAAGCCTCCCGGAGTGCTGCCTCGGCGTCGCCCTGGCGCGCGAGGTGGCGGATGGTGTCCAGGACCTTGGTCGCCTTGTCGTAGCTGTCGTAGAAGTCCTGGATGGACTGCGCTTGGCCCGAGGGGTAGCGCACCATGAACCCGCGTAGCACCGGCAGGTCGGCCAAGGTGGAGGCCGGGCGGATGGGGTCGGGCAGCACACCGGTCTTCCTGAGCGCAATGTCCGCGGTCTGCAGGGCGTACACCCCGAGGGTCCCAGTCCAGGCCCGGATGTAGTTGTCGATGATCATCGGGGAGGCCGCGGACTTGTCGTGCATGCCCGGGATCGCGCCGATGATGTGCCCCAGGGCGCGCGTCGCCTGGGTGGTGTAGCTCGAGTACTGGTACTCGGGGAGGAGCTTTTCCATGCTCGATGATACCAGGGGTCGGTCGGTGAAGAAGTTCCAGTTCACGATCTGCCCCACGACCGGGGCAGCGACGGTGGGCATGAAGTTCAGGCCCATCGTGTTCACCATGGTGCTCGAGAAGTCCTTGAACGAGTCGGGCTTGTCGTCGTAGAAGGCGTCCAGGATCCGCTCGACTGAGCTCCCGAAGATCACCCCGAGCTCGAAGGGCTTGGGGATGCGGTAGATGTGGTCCTCGGTGAGCACGATCCAGAAGAGGTCGCGCTGCCAGTTCGGGATCTCCTTCCAGCGCGGGTCGTCGTGGTTCGCCCACCACAGGAGCACCGAGGGCAGCGTGATGCTGGTGGCGATCGCGACCGTGGTCTGCAGCGGGCGATCGTGGATCGCCCTCACCACGCGGTCCATGCCCTCCAGCTGCGCGTTCCAGAAGGCGGTGATCATGTTCAGGGACCGGGTCTTCGCGCCCAGGCGCGCGAAGTCCAGGGTCACCTCGCGGGACTCGTAGCCGGCCGCCAGGATCTCCTCCTTGGTCATGCCTTCCAGGGCCTTCTTGAACTCACCCACGCGGGTGGCGTTTTCCATCAGCTCCGAGGCGATCCGCAGGGGTTCCAGGGGATTCTTCACGATGTTCCAGGTCTTGTCGTAGAAGGTGAGCTGGCCGGTATGCTTGGCGAGCGCGGTCTGCACGTAGTCGCGGTCCAGGGCGAGCATCGCGGAGTTGGCGCCGCCTGATTTCAGCCACGCCTGGAACTCCGCATCGTGCTTGGCGATCGAGACAGCCCCACGGGCTAGGTCCAGGACCGGCACGTAGCCGCTCTTGGAGAGGACGTAGGCGCTGAACTGGTCGCGCACCGGGTTCCGCGAGATGAAGTCAGGGGAGAGCGTCGCGCCGGCCCTGAGCATCCGGGCCGGGATCGCGAGGATCTGGGTCAACATGCCGGCGGTCTCGCGGTCGGTCGCCTTGAAGGCGGTCGCTACTTCCTCGGGCACCTGGTAGACCGCGCGCTTGCCATCGGTGAAGACCACGATCTGGTCGTGCTCGGGGACGAGGGAGTTGCGGCGGAACACGGTGAGGGTGTCCTCGGGGGCCTCGATCCCGTGGGCCTCGAGGAAGCGGCTCATCTCCTCGTCCTGGATCTCGATCGGGCGTACCGGTTGCTTCACCTTCTGCACGAGTTCCTCTCCTCGCCCGGAGCGCTCGGCGAGGGTAACGAGGGCTTGGCCCACCGCGTTGCGGTCTGCCAGGGCCGTGTACAGGTAGGTGTTCTTCACGATCGATTCCAGGGGGTCGATGATCTTCCTCTCGCTCCCCTTGATCCGCTTGATCGGGCTCCTGACCGACAGGCCGGGCCCGGCGCCGCCCTGGCCCTCGGCGTCTTCCATCAGGCGGTAGAATGGCACGTAGTCCTTGTTCGCCTCGCGCATGGCGGCGATCTGAGCGTCATTGAAGATGCCCGAGTCCTTCATGTAGGCGAGCACGTGGTCCTGGAACTCCTGCAGGTCGCGGAGCACGGCCTCGTACTTCTGCCCCTGCTCGACCACGGTGCGCGCCTCCTCGAGCGGGACGCCGGTGACGATCTTCCGCTCGGCGAGCTCGATCGAGCGCCGGCTCACAGCGTACGCCCGCAGGCCGTCGAGGTCATCCTTCACCGGGTCCAGGACGTCCTTCAGCGGCTTGCCGACGTTCTTCAGGGTCTTGAACTCGAAGGGCGAGTACTCGAGGAACTGCGTGGCACGGCCGAAGGCGCCGCGCGTCAGGCGCGCGAGCCTGTAGGGATCCTCGGCGGTCCCCAGCGCCGTGCCCTGGCGGAGCTCGTCCACGAGGTTCTTGATCGGCCAGAGGTCATCCTTCACGTCGGCGTAGAACTCCTCCCAGGTGTAGCGCCGGGGGATGGCCGGATCCATGGAGATGCGCTCGAGCACCGCTTTCTGCGGGTCGCTCGGGGGCGGGGATTGCGGGGGACGCGGCGGCGCGGCGGCGGGCGGTGCCGGCGGCGGGCCTGCGGGGCGCTCGGCCTGGGAGGAGAGCATGCGGTCCAGTACCCCGCGGACGTCATCCGACAGGCCGGCGTCCTTCACGATCGTGTAGATCTCCAGCAGCCAGTCGCGGAACTGCTCGAAGATCGAGCGCAGCGCGGGGCTCGGGGCCTTGCCTTCGGCGAGGTACTGCTCGAAGCCCTGGGCGAACTTTTCGTGCGCCGCGCGCGGGATCTCCGCGCCCTCCTCCAGGGCGAGCCAGTCGGAGAGCACCTTCCAGTCCTGGCGCGCGAGCGCCGGGGCGGCTTCGCCCGTGGCAAGGTCGCGAGTGACCTGCAAAAAGAAGTGCCCGGTCTCGTGCAGGAAGGTGGAGCGGTCGGCGTTCTCCAGGAGGCTGATGATCGTGCCGCGCTCGCCGAACTCGATCTGCCCGCGAGGGGCGCCCTCGCCCTCCTGGAAGAGTGGCATGCCCTTCAGGGCCTTTTCCTTCAGCGCCGGGGAAATGTCGAAGCCGGGCTGCGTGGCGCTTGTCTCATCTTGGCCACGTATATCGATCTCGACCTTACCGACCTTCTCGCCGCCCAGCTTCTTCAGGACGTCGTTCGCGACGTTGGGCACGATGCGGTCGTAGAAGGCGGCCATGCCGGTGTCGTCGATCCGGATGTTCTCGCCCTCGATCACGCCCGACTGGGCCGGGTCGTTCCGGATCTGGTCAGCCATCGCCTTGCCGATCGCGTCGGAGAGTTCGGTTTCCTTCTGGGTGGTGTCGACGACTTTGTTCCTCTGTGAGCTTTTGTCGAATAGCCGTTTGAGCTCCTCACGCTCAACCTCAGACAGAGATTCTTCGCGGAGCCGTTCATCACGCTCAAGTGTGGCAAGCCTTCTTTCTTCGACAGGTGACAGCGATTTGCCGCCCTTGTACCCGACGAGCTGCACGCCCTCGGGCGTCTTCGTCCACTCGATCAAGTCGACCTCTTTGCGGAGGGCGTCGCGGTAGCGCGTGACCTGCTGCTCGCCGGTGGTCCAGGCGATGCGCTCGTAGCCTTCGTCGGCGGCGTAGCGGATCATGCGCTTCATGGACAATGCCAACCAAGCTTCTGTTTTCTCGACGAACGGCGCTCGTGGCACTCCTCCAGTTTCTTTGCGCCGACGCAAATGGTCATACTCCAGATGCTGCGCGTTTGTCATTTCATCGAACGTTAACTTGTCCAATTCGGCGAAACGAACCGTCTCTCTAGCATCAAGTCCAGAAAAGCCTTTACGCGGGTCCCTCCCAGTTGCAGACCAATCCGACTGCCACTCTTCAACGAAAAGAACTTTCCGTCCTTCGGTATAGGTGCGCTCGTTGAAGCGGATGTGGGCGATGATGTTTGGTTCTTCGAAGTGGGTCGATAGGAAGACCGGATCAGAGCGCATTGCTTCAAACTGCTCTGCTGTTATTTCCCCACGCTCTACTCGCGCAGCTTGATCTTGTATCGACTCGCGCTCTGGCAGCGTGAGCAGCAGCTCGCGGTACTCCTGGCCTCCCGGTAGTTGGTACTGGCCGAACTTCGGCTCGGGCATCGTCATCCTGACGTGTTCGCCGTCGTAGACCGCATTCCCGGCCTCATCCCTGACGACGTCGCCTATTCCGCGCACCACCTCCTCGACCTTCACCCCTCCTTGCTCGAGGAACGCCGCCACCTGCTCCTTGGTGACTTTGCCCTCCTGGACGTCCAGCCACTCCTCGATCCCGGACCACTTGATCTCCTCGGCCTTCACGCCCTTCGTGCCCAGGCCCTTGATGTAGTCCTTCCAGGCTTTGGCGGCCCCGGACTTCATGGGGCTCGCCTCGAGCTGGCGCGCGAGCTCGGAGTACCAGAGCGGGCCTGCCACACCCTCCTGGCGCAGGATGCCGGGGGTGGCGGGGCTGGGCAGCTCGCCCGCTTCGATGCTGACCATGTAGCGCTCGAGGAGCGCGGCCGGGTCGAGGTTGTAGCGCTCGCCCGCGGAGGCGAAGAAGGCCTCCCAGACGGCGCCGTTTGCTCGGGCTTCTGCTTCGTCGACCCCGGTGGCCCGGAGCCGCTCCTCGATCGCGCGGCCGATGGCGGCCGGCTGCTCGCCGCGCGGGAGGTCGGTCAGCCCTGCGATGGGGCCTGTGGGTTCACCAGCGGGGGCTCCTGGGCGCTCGCGGCTTGAGGCTGGCTCTCCGGCTGAGGTAGCGGCTCCTGGGCGTTCCTGCGGGCGAGGAGCGCCTTGGCGGCCTTCAGCAGTTGTTGCACTCGTTCGCTCATCTACGATCCCCTTGATGGCGGACAGGAACCCCGCCTCGTCGTTCTCGAACTGCAGCGCCGCGCGCTCGACCGCGGCCTCATCGAGCGCAGCCGCCCGGGCGACCAGGTCGACCTCCACCACGTTCTGGGTGGTGGGTTCCAGTCCTTGCTCACGCGCGACCCCTGCGGCTTCGTTCCATTCTTTCTCTCCGAGACGCTTCAGTTCGGCTGCACGAGTCTGCGCGATCTGGAGCATGTGGTCAACGGCACGTTGCTCGATCGGTTTTAACTTCTCCCCGGAGATGGCTTTTTGCACTGCAGCGCGGGTGGCGTGCTCGTTCATCTTCTTGTCCGGGCGCTCGCGCCACCATTCCGCCCTCGGGATCCAGGTGGAGAAGTTCGGGGTCCCCATGGGGCCGCCCAGGTGCCGGCCGCCGATCTGGGCCCAGCCGAGCTCGTTCGCGGCCATGATCTGCATGATCGGCAGCACGTCGGGGTGCTCGACGCCCTTTGCCTGCAGTTCCTCCTGGTAGACCTTGATCTGCTCGTCCTTCGCGAGGATCTGGGCGTGCAGCTTCGTCTGGCGGGTGGCCATCTCGGCGTGCTGCTCTGGGGTGAGGGTCTCGGAGCCGAAGTGTCCGGGCCGCGGGCCCATGCGGGCCTGGGCTGCGGCGAGGAGGGTCTCTGCCGCTGGGAACCCCCACCCCTTCGGTGGCATCTCGACCTGCTCGCCAGGGCGTTCCGCGGGCAGCGTGTCGGATACCTGGCGTGATCCGAGCGCCGCGCGGATCTCCTCGATTCGTTTCTCGACCTCGGCGAGCTTCGGGGCATCCTCGGTGGCGCTCGTGCGGTCAGCCTCGAGCGCCTGCAACTCCTCCCGGAGCGCCATGCGCGCGGTGGTATCGGTCACCTTGCCGGGCTGGGCGAAGACCTGGGCCGGGTCGCGGTTGTCCGCTAGAAGGTTCTCCAGCACCTTGGGGTCTTTCGTCGCGTGGTCGTAGACCACCACCGGGTCGATGCCGGTTTCCTCGTACACGGCGCGCAGCTTCGCCTCGAGCGGGGCAACGGCCTCGGACTCTCCCTTGGCGAGCGCCGCGGCGGCGTCCTTCATGGTCTGCTCGGTCGGGGCCTTGCCGGCCATCCTGCGGCCCAGGGATGCGACGAGCGGGGGCGGGAGCATGGCGATCGCCGACTCGGTCAAGGCGCCCGCGCCGGCGGCGAACTCCTCGGAGGTCATCCATTCCAGGATCGAGCCCTCGGTGAGCTTGCGCGCGGCGGTCATGGCCGGGCCGGGCTGGTTGTAGGCGTCGGTCACCTTGTGCCCTGCCGCTTCGGCCGCCTCGGTGAGAAGCGTGAAGGGGAGCATCAGCGACTGCGCGGTGCGCTCGCCCGCCGCGGTCATGGGTTTGTAGGTGACGAGCTCGGCGAACTTGCCGGCGATCTCCTTGGGGTCGTCATCGGAGAGCCCGGTCCCGCGCGCGATGAGGGAGCCTACGCCGGCGCCGAGGTACATCGGGAACCCAATCAGGAGCCCGGAGGCGGCGTGCAGGGCGGCCTCGACGGGGCCGTAGATCGTGGCGAGGTCGACCACGCCTTGTTCGGCGCGGCCGAGGGACTTCGAGACCGCGCGCGCGAGGGCGGAGTTCGCCTTGAAGGTGTCCGGGGGCCGCTCGCCGAACCAGGTGGTGATCTCCTGGTCGGTGAAGCCGGCCTCGGTGAGGGTCGCTCGCTGGTCGCTCGCCCATTGCCCGATCTCGGCGTCCTCGAACCCGGCTTCGCGCAGTTGGGTGGCTTCTTCCATGCCGCTCATGGCAGGCCCCGCCTTTTGCGATATTCCTCGATCGTTTCACCGGGTCGGCGCGCGGCGTCCTTTGCTGCGGGGGCCGCAGGTGTAGTTGTGGCCGGCGCTCCGGGTATGGCGGGCGCCGGTGGGCGTGTAGCGGACTGCTGGCGCAAGGACTCGGCCATGCCGCGGATCTGCTCATCCAAGGAGCGCTTGAAGGCTGGCACCTTCTTCCCGAGGTAGTCGGGGTGCTTATAGTTGTATAGATCGTAGGCGTCCTTCCCTGGTGTCGATGTATAGATGCGTTCCTGCTCCTGGGCATACTGCCAGAATCGGAAATTGTCCTCTCCGCCCTTCTCATCGACCGTGAGGAAGGTGCTCTTGTCGAACTGCGGCTTCATGGCGTTGTAGAAGCGCGTGCGGACGTCCGACAGGCGCTGCCCTTCAGGGGTCTCGCGCCTGTCCAGTTCATTCTTCAGCCAGTCGTAACCGGTGGATCCAATGGCGGGAAAGTATGGGACGAGTTGGCCAACGGTCCTGATCTTGCGCGGGTCGTCATCCGGGAGATGAACCCTGGCGAAAAGGTCGGCCACCACCA
>Ga0214473_10000563_pt1 | contig 51822 bp, 46 predicted proteins | sample RVTome_7_FD_203509 | JGI IMG/M metagenome (GOLD analysis project Ga0214473, IMG submission 203509) | Soil microbial communities from uranium-contaminated site in the Upper Colorado River Basin, Wyoming, United States - RVT98D197 | ecosystem: Environmental > Terrestrial > Soil > Contaminated >...
TCGGCCAAGGCGACTCCCGCCAGGAAGGCGCCCAGGGCGAGCGACAGACCGAGGGACGAGGTCAGCAAGGCCATGCCGAGGATGATGAACAGGGTCGCGATGAGGAAGATCTCGCGGATCCGTGTCCGGACGACGAGGTGAAGGACGCGAGGCATGAGGAATCGGGCCAGAACGAAGGCCGTGCCGATGACCAGGACGCTTATGCCGAATCTCAGTCCAATGGCGCCGAGCGAGACCCCCGCCACGTTGGCCAGGACCGGCACGATCGCGATCATGGGGACGATGGCCAGGTCCTGAAAGATGAGGACGCCTAGCGAGATGCGGCCTTGCGGAGCGTCAGTTTCCCCGCGGTCGGCCAGGATCTTCAGAACGACGGCCGTGCTGCTAAGCGAGACGAGGAAGCCGTAGAAAACAGCTTCCTTGAGCGGGGTCTTCAGGAGGACGAGGATGATCACCGTGGCCGATACGGTCAGCGACACCTGGAGGCTGCCGCCGGCCCAGAAATCTCTCTTTATCCGTTTGAGTCGGGCCGGCTCGAATTCGAGTCCGATGGTGAAGAGGAGCATGACGACGCCGATCTCCGCCAAGGTCTGGACGGTTTCATTGTTCTTGACCAAAGCTAGTCCGCCCGGACCGATTAAAATGCCCGTAAGGAGGAAGCCGACGACTGACGGCAGGTTGAGCTTATGGGAGATATAGATGATCAGGACGGAGGCCGCAAGGACGACAACGAGCTCCCTGAGAATGCTGATCTCCATGTCAGTCCTTTGATCCGAAGGCGGGGGCGCCCCGGGAGGGAGGCTCCGGGTCCCGGTAGAAGGCCCTAAGCCGGGAAAGCTCCGTCTCAAGCCCGCGACGTACCGTGGCGTAAGCGGGATCATCGATGACGTTGTTGAGCTCGCGCGGGTCCTGCTCCAGGTCATACATCTCCCAGGAGTCGATGTCATTGTAGAAGTGGATGAGCTTGTAGCGGCCGGTCCGGACCCCGTAATGGCGCTTGGCCATATGCACGGCCGGGAACTCATAGTAATGATAGTAGACGGACTCCGGCCACCCGGCGATCCTCCGGCCCTCCACTAGGGGCAGGAACGACCGCCCCTGCATCGCGGCCGGCTTACCCAGGCCGGCTGCATCGAGGAAGGTCGGGGCGAAGTCGAGGTTGGATACTATGTCTTGGTTGACCGACCCCGGGGGGATGCGCCCGGGCCAGCGCATGACGAGAGGCATCCGCAGGGCCTCCTCGTACATGAGGCGCTTGTCGAACCAGCCGTGCTCGCCCAGGAAAAAGCCCTGGTCCGAGGTGTAGACGACCAGCGTGTTCGAGGAGAGGCCTGTCCCGTCGAGGACGTCGAGAATCCGGCCGACACCCTCGTCGACCGCGGCGACCGAGCTCAGATAATCCTGGAGATAGCGCCGGTATTTCCAACGGACGAGGGCGTCCCCCTCGGGAGCGGCCTTCTCGAACGCCTCCCGTTTGGGCCCGAACGCCTTCTCCCAAGCCTCCCTCTGGGCATCGTCCAGCCGGGCGGGCGGAAGGCCGAGCTTGAGGTCGGAATCGAGAGTCATATGGTCCCTGATCGTCATCTCCTGCTCGAATGCGGCCCTTGATCGCGTCGCGTAATCATCGAAGAGAGTCGGCGGTTCCGGGAAGTCCGTATCGTCATAGAGGTGCATGTGCCTTTCGGCCGGCTGCCAATTGCGGTGAGGGGCCTTGTGATGAAGCATCAGGAGGAACGGGCGGCCGCCCTCGCGGCGGGCTTCCAGGAATTCCACGGCCAGATCGGTCAGGATATCCGTCACGTATCCTGGACGCCGGCTCTTCTCCCCCATCTCGATGAGATCGGGGTTGTAGTACTCGCCCTGGTCGGGCAGGATCGTCCAGCGATCGAACCCGGTCGGCTCCGACTTGAGGTGCCACTTGCCGATGAGGGCCGTTTCGTAGCCGGTGGCCCGGAGGACCTTCGGGAAGGTCGGCTGGCCCCCGTCTAAAACCGCGCGGTTGTCGCGGACACCGTTTATATGGCTGTGCTTGCCGGTGAGGATGACGGCCCGGCTCGGAGCGCATATGCCGTTCGTGCAGAAGCAGCGATCGACGCGGACGCCTTCCCGGGCGATCCGGTCGATCCCCGGCGTCCGGTTGAGGCCGCGACCATAGCATCCGACCGCCTGCGAGGCGTGGTCGTCGGCCATGATGAAGACGATATTGGGCCGCCGGGCAGGTCCCAGCCCCGGGAAGCCGCAGCCGGCGAAGGGAATAGCGAGGGATGCGATCCCGGCGGATCTTACAAAATCGCGTCTTTTCATGGCCCTCTCTGGCTTATAGCATGAGGATTCGCGGCCGGTCAACCGATTAATCCTCTTTCGCGGCTAGGCCTGAGGCTGTGATCTCACCCCGGAATACACCTGAAGAGAGGATGGCGGAAGGCATATGGTAAGATAGACTATGGATATCATTCAACAGAGGAGGCACGCATGAAAAAAATCGCCATCGCGGCCCTGGCCGTTCTGTTCGCGGCGGCGCTCATCCCGCAGACCCTCGAGGCCGGCGTCGGCATCAAGGCCGGCTATTCATTATCCAAGATCGTGGAAACGCCGCCCTTCTTGTGGGAGAACCTCCCCTTCTTCGTCGGCGGCCTGTCCTTCGAGGGCGGTCTGGGCTTCATCTCCATCCAGCCCGAGGTCCTCTATGTCCGGATGGGCGGGAAGTTCACCCCCGGCGATTTCGAGTTCAGGTTCAATTACATCCAGGTGCCGGTGCTCCTCAAGCTCAATGTCGTCCCGGCCGGACCGGTGCGCCCGTTCATAGCGGCTGGAGGCTACGGCGCCTACCTAATTAAGGCCGAGGGCGTCATAGGAGGCGGCCTACCCGAGGATCTGACCGGGAACTACGAACGATACGATTATGGGATCGTCGGCGGCGCGGGCATCGCCTTTAAGCTGCCTGGGATCACGCTCTCCGTCGAGGGCCGTTACAATTACGGCCTGATGAACATCTTGAAGGACCCGGCCGCGGGCGACTCCTCGAAGAACAGGTCCCTTATGGCCCTCGTCGGCCTCGGTTTCTAGCCGGCGGCCGGGTTTCACCCGACCTCCTGTGGCCTCACCTCCTGCGAGGTGGGGCCTTTTTTGTGCCCCGCGGCGGCCCGCGCCATCAGAGCCTGAGCCGGGCGATCAAGGTCTCGAGGTAACGAGACCTCAGCTGCCGGCCAGCCAGAGCCTGCTTGATCGGGGGGAGCTTGAGAATGACCCCGAGGACCGCGGCCATGGCCCGATGGCTCGCCAGGGCCTGGTTGTCGAAGATCAGGTTCTGGAGCTTGCCGCGCTCAATGGCCATCAGGACGGCCTTGTGGACCGAATTGAGCGGCGTGATGACCCGTTCGGGCCTCGACCTGAGGGACAGAGCCTTCGTCCGGCAGACCCCTATGCAGACAGCGCACCCGAGGCACATCGTCTCGTCGACCGCCGCCCGTTTCTTCTTAGGATGCCGGGGGTCGTTGGCCGAGACCAGGGTCATGGCTTCGACGGGACATGCGGCGACGCAGTCGCCGCACCCCGTGCACGACTCGCGGGCGACGGCGGGCAGGAAATTCGTCGTGTGGACGGGATTCAGGAGACCGAAGCGCCGCTGGGCGATCATCGCCTCGCAGCAGCAGCCGCAGCAATTGCAGATAAAGCTGACTCGGTTCCGGATATTCTCGCCGAACTGGACGAGGTTGCGGCCCCGGGCCTCGTCGAGGAGCGAAAGGCCTTCGGTGACGTCGACGGCCCGCGCATAAGCGTGCCTGATGAGCGAGGCCGCCGTCGTGTTGAAGGTCATGCAAATGTCGGGCGGGGCGTCGCAGGCCTGGCCCGCATGCTCCATTTTATGGCGGCAATAGCAGAGGCTGATGCCGCGATGGGAGGCCGTTTTGATGACCTCGCTGGCTCGCTCGTAGTCCAGGACGTGAAGGGCGTTCTCGTTCGAGAGGACGGCCTCGTGGACGAAAACGCGGCCGAGCTGCGTCTCCCCTTCGGTGAACAAGGCCTTGATGAAATCCTCCTCGACGGTTATGTACTGGTAATACAGGCGGGCCAGCAGCTTCTGGTCGACGTCGCCCCGGAGCCTCATCATGGAGAACTCGAAGAACCCGGCCATGGGTGGAGGCAGGACATAATAACGGTTCCTCCGCCCTTCCATGTCGACGAGCAGCGCCCTGGAGGCCAAGGCGTCAAGGGCCGTCTGGGCGTTGGCCACGCTCATCTTCCAGGCCCTGGCTGCCGTTTTGGCGGTGAAGGGCCTGATGGGAACGAGGGCGACGAGCGAGGCCTCTTTCTCGCTCATGAGGACCTTCAGGATCTCATAGAGGAGATTGGACGGCGGCGCCCCCTGGGGGGACTTGTTCAGCCTATTGACGAGTCCGGGGTACCCGGTTCTTGCGGCCAGGTGCGCCATGGCTGCTATTTATACGATATTTGCCGAATTGGCAACTGGGGCGCCCCCTTTACCGCGGGGCAGGCCTTGGTTTATTCTGTCAGAAGAACGGAGGAACGCATGAACACGATCAAGGTCGGGGTCATCGGCACGGGCTACATCGGCATGGTCCACCTGGAGATATTACGGCGCCTCGGCGGGGTCGAGGTCGTGGCCGTGGCCGACGCGAACAGGGACCTGGCGAGCGCGGCAGCAGCGAAGTTCGGCATCGGACGCGTCCATGAGGGCGCCGAGGCCCTCGTGGCCGACCGCGAGGTCGATGCCGTCCATAACTGCGCCCCGAACAACGCCCACTTCGACATCAATGCCATGGCCATCAGGGCCGGTAAGGAGCTGCTGTCCGAAAAGCCGCTGGCCCTCGATTCACGCGAGTCGGGTGAGCTCCTGAAGCTCGCGGAGGGGAACGGCACCCTGACCGCGATCGACTTCTGTTATCGCTATTACCCCGTCGTTCAGGAAGCGGCGGCCAGGGCGAGGCGGGGCGACCTCGGCGAGGTCCGGGCGTTCGTCGGCCACTTCCTCCAGGATTGGCTCTTCTTGGAGACGGACTATTCCTGGCGCCTCGATCCCCTGGTCGCCGGACAAGCCAACATCGTCGCCGATCTCGGCAGCCACTGGTTCGACCTGGTCCAGTTCATAACCGGGCAGAAGATCGTCGAGGTCATGGCCGAGCTCCACACCTGCCTGCCCAAGCGGCGCAAACCCAAGGCGGGACCGTTGTCGTTCGGGGCCGGAGACGCCGGAGAGTCGGAAGAGGCGGCCATCACTCTCGACGATTACGCCTCCCTCTTTCTCAAGCTCGAGAACGGGGCCCGGGGGAATTTCACGACCTGCCAGGTTGCCGCCGGCCGGAAGGTCGACTTGGAGATCCAGGTCTTCGGCTCCAAGGAATCGTACGCCTGGAGCCACGTCCACCCCAACGCCCTCTGGATCGGGCACCGGGAAAAGGCCAACGAGACCTTTTATGAGTCGCCGCTCCTTCAAACCGAGGAGACACGGAAGTACGCCACACTTCCCACCGGCCATCCCCTGGGCTACCACGACGCGGTCTTTAACCTCTTCCGTGATTATTACGATGCGCTCGCGGCCAAACGGGACGGGAGGCCCTACCGGGCGACCTTCCCCGACTTCGGGACCGGCCATGAGATGATGTGCATCATCGACGCCGCGGTCCGCTCCAGCAAGTCCGGACGATGGGTCGAAGTGAAAGGGTAACCTACTTGGCCGGCGGTTCTTCCTTCGCTTCTTCGGCCTTCTTCTTGGGTGCCTTGGGTTCCCCGGGAGCTTCGGCCTTCTTTTGAGCCTTAGCGCCGCCCTCGGCGGGCGCCTTCGGCTTCTTGGCCTTGCCTTCCTGGGAGGCGGCCTTGGCCTTCTCGGCCTTGCCGGCTTGTTCCTTCTTGGGGGCCGCCGCCTTCTCCGCCTTGATCCTGATCATTTCCTCCGTCCTCTTGTCGAGGTCGGCGATCTTGGCCAGCCGCTTCTTCGAGGCCTTGACATCGGCTTTTAGTCTTTTCACGATGGGATCCCTGTCGGTCTGAGGGGCCTTGATCCCTTTCTTAGACAGGAAGGACAGCCGGTCCTTCAGCTCTTTTTCGAACGCGTCCTTTTGCCGCATGACGATTTGCTTTCGCTTCAAGCCCATTTCTTCCTCCATTCCGATTTCGCGGGGCCTTCGAGCCCCTGCCGGCACTCAATTGCCGGCAATATGTATACCAGGGTTTGGGCCAAAAAGCCATCGCCCTCTGAGGCCGGCAAGGGTCTCATCCTGTCGATGGCACGATTCTTGCTTTATTTTCTGAAGGAAAGTCGATCTCGGGGGACTGCGGCTCTCGTCTCATGAGCCGCGCGGAAAGGAGGACTCGAATGAGCGGGGTCAATCGTCGTTCGCTGATTCTCCTGGCCAGTTCTTTGATCCTCGCCTCTCTCCTGATGGCCATGCCTCTCCAAACTGAGAACCCTGTCGTGATCCAGGAAGTGCGGCTGGTCCCGGTGCCAGTCCAGGATTGGGTCGTCGAGCGAGGTACCGCCTCATGGTATGGCGACCCGTTCCACGGGCGGCGGACGGCGAGCGGCGAGATCTATGATAAGAACGCCTGGGTGATGGCGACCCGGCATCTTCCTCTCGGCGCCTTCGCCAAGGTCCGCTACAACGGCAGGGAGTGCGTTGTCCGGGTGATCGATAGGGGCCCGTATATATCTGGCCGGAGGTACGACGTATCCGAGGCCGTGGCCCGGTTCCTGGGCTTTCTCGAGCAGGGTCTCGCGGAGGTTGAAGTAGCGGTCCTCCGCGATCCTCCGCACGCAGGCGGATATCAGGCGCCCATCCGCGGCGGCTCATGATCCGCCGGCGCCGGCTTCCCGCTATATCCAGCGCCTGGCTTTGGCTATGGCCCATACCAAGAACGTCAAGATAAAAAAATAAAAGATCCCGCTGATTGGGCCTGACGTAACGCCCATCCACGCTGAAACCAGGACGGCTATCACTATTCCAATGCTGATCTTGGTTTTTGCTTTAGGCAATTGCCCTCCACTTGGCGCGGCTCGCCCACATTAGAATCCCTCCGTTCCGTTGTGTCAACCGTGTCGTACTCTTGTTATCGGCCTCGTCTCCCCGGCCTCATCTTCAAACTTGACAAAATCTTGACAACTTTTCGTTTGACCCTGGGTACATTCATAAGCGAGAGCATGGGACGATGTGGAGAAAGAGATCAGCCCCGCTACTTCTGCTGATTCTCATGATCCTCCTGCTGCTCCCGAGCTGTGCAACACTAACCCGGAAAAGCGAGCAGAGGATCCCCGTGACTTCTTTTCCAGCGGGAGCCGCGGTCATCATCAACGGGATGGCGATCGGCGTGACGCCACTCGCGATCAGGCTCCCGAGATGGGAGAAAGGTCACGTCATCCGCATAGAATCGCGAGGATATAATCCCGTTGAGATCCGACTGCAGCGAAAATTTTCGGCGGACTTGATTCCCGGCAACTTCCTCCTCGGCCTCGTGCCCGGGATCCTTCCGGCCTTGGCTTGGCTGGGATCATCTCATACCCGCCCCTCTGAGGAGAAGACAATTCTCTCGATCTACTTTAAGAGCGCTGCCGTTCTCGGGGGTATCTTTGCGCTGACAGATATCGGCAGCGGAAAAGCATACACAGCGACCCCGGAGAACCTCACCGCAACGCTTACGAAGGCCGATGGGAGGCCTCGGGTCGATACGATGATCATCGACGCCGACGACTTTCTGAACGTCAAATGGATTCGCGTTCATAGAGACTAAGCGCCGTCCGGCCAAAAAATAAATGAGATCGAACGCCTCAAGATAACGATCATAAAACCAGAAAAGTAGAACCTCGGGGACTCAACCACTGTTTTCTGGGCCCATAGGGGGGGGAAAGGAAGCGCGCCCGGGGTGACTCGAACACCCGACCTGCTGATTCGTAGTCAGACGCTCTATCCAACTGAGCTACGGGCGCGCAGGGCGGAAAAGCGGGCATAATATAGCGTAAATCAGGCGGGTTTGCAACGATTTGGCGCTCTTCAGGCGGGATAAGGGGACACGTACCTGAGGTACATGTCCCCTATCAGTTCATGTCCCCGAATTCCCTGCCCGAGAATCGGGGACACGTACCCGGAGGTACATGTCCCCTATCGGCCGATCTCGAGGACGGCGGCGCCGTCGATCCGGCCGGCCTTGAGGTCGCCGAGCGCCTCGTTGGCCGCTTCGAGCGGGTAGGTCCGAACGGTCGTCTTCACCGGGATCTCGGCCGCGGCCTTGAGCAGGTCCTCACCGTTCCGTCGCGTCGCGTTCGCCACGCTCAGCATCTTCCGTTCGTGGTAAAGAAATCTGTCGTAGTCCATTTCCGGGATGGGGGACATGTGAATGCCGGCCGAGACCACGGTCCCTCCCCTGTCCATGACCCTCAGCGCGTCGAGATAGAGACTCCCGACAGGGGCGAAGAGGATCGCATTCGTCAGCTTGGCCGGCGGTTCGTCCCGCGCCGTGCCCACCCACTCAGCGCCGAGCTCACGGGCGAGCTGCCGGTGCTTGGCGCTTCGCGTGAATACGAAAACGCGCGCGCCGCGGAATTTGGCGATCTGGATAGCGATGTGGGCCGAGCCGCCGAAGCCGTAAAGACCGAGAGTGCCCCCGGGCCTGACCTCGCTGAGAACGAGCGCCCTGTAGCCGACGATCCCGGCGCACATGAGCGGAGCCGCCTCCGCATCCCCGAACCCCTCGGGGATGGCATAAGCGTACTTTTCCCCGACGGCCATGAATTCGGCGTAGCCCCCGTCGGCGTGATAGCCGTTGAAGCGCGCCGATTCGCACAGGTTCTCCCGACCGCTCAGGCAGAAACGGCACTTGCCGCAGGTCGACCGCAGCCAGGCGGCGCCGACGCGCTGTCCCGCCTCAAACCTCCCGGCCTCGTCCCCCGCCCGTTCCACGGTCCCGATCACCTCATGGCCGGGGATGAGGGGCAGCCGCGCGTCCGGAAGCTCCTTTTCGACGATGTGAAGGTCCGTATGACAGACGCCGCAGCGGCTCACCCTGATCAGGATGTCCTCCGGCCCAAGCACGGGAACGGGAACGTCCCGAAGCTCGAGCGGCCGCTCGGCCGGGGACCGGAAGGAGCCGAGGACCATCGCTCTCATCGATGCCCGGCCCTTATCCCCGCGCTTTCTTGCCTTGAATGCGGGCGATGCGTTTCTCGAAATCCCGTTCCGCCGCGAGGGACTTGCCCTTCGATACGGCCAGGCCCTCCGTCGCGACGCGGATGGCCTCGTCGTAATCCTTGGCCGTGTGCTCGAAGTACATCGACAGCTCGCGGAAGCAGTCGCAATCGACCTCCTCCCCCGCCGCCATCTCCTGCCAGAACGAGAGGGCCTTGTCCCAGTCCTTGTTCTTCTTGAAGTGATGGGACAGCTTCTTCCGGGCCACCTGGGACACCTCGGCTGTCAATCCCCGCCCGCCGGCCAGGGCCTTCTCGAGCAGGGCCGCGGACCTCGTCGTGTCCCCCGCCCGCTCGAACAGCTTGGCCACGCCGTAGAGGTCCATGGCATCGCCCTCCCCTCTTTCCGCCGTCTCGCGGTTGCGCTCGACGAGGACCGCACCGGCGACGACGACGCCCAGGAGCGACAGAAGGTCCTCCTGGTTATGGTAGAGGATGGGGTCGATAAGCGAGAAATCACCGCTCCGGATGTACTGGAAATAGCGCAGGGGGATCTCGGCGCCGGGGATATCCTCGGACCGCTCGGCCTGCACGATCTGCTGGGCCAGATGGAAGAGCCGGCAGCTGTCGTACTTGTGCTTCCACAGGCTGCGTGCGGAAAAGAGGAAATCGAGATGCGGCATTCCCCGCAACGGGCAGGGAGCTCGGTGCAGGGCGAAGCGCGTCTCGACGAGCGGCACGTCGAAGGCCTTGCCGTTGTAGGTGACCACCGACTTGAAGCCCATGTCGGCGATGAATTGGGCCAGCTCGCGGACGAGCCGGTCCTCCTCGGCCATCTCGTTGAGGAAGAACTGGGTCACGTTGAACCGCCCGTCGCGATAATAGGCCAGGCCGACGAGGAACGGCACCGTGCCCGTCCCCCCGGCGAGGCCCGTCGTCTCGAGGTCGAGGAAGACGGCCGAAGAGAGGTCGAGCCCCTCGAACGCGCTTTCTCGGCTGAGGAAGCTCAGGATCGGCCCCGGGATCTGAAGACCCATGGCAATGGGGATCTGGCCGTAGCAGGCGCCGAGCGCGTAGGAATTCTCGAAGACTTGGACCGGCTCGCGGCGCTTCTTCTCGACGGGCCTCTCCCCCGTCCGGACGGCCATGCCCCGGCCCTTGTCGGTGAGGGCGATGAGGCGCTCGAGCTTCTCCTTGATCGTCAGCCCGGCGTCCTCATCGATCTTTCCCCAGGTCGTCTCGACGTTGCGGGCGTGCGACCGGGCTTCGCGCTCGCGCCGGAGCAGTTTGAGCTTGTCCTCGAGTGGCATGGAACCTCAGCGGGAGTTGGAGATTACGGATGGTATTGTAGGGGAAACAGGGCCCGTTTTCAAAAGGGAACTTGAAAACCTCCTCGGTTCCGCATATAAAAAGGGCTCGAGTCTCATTCATGCCGCCCAAAGCCGACACCGCGCACTTCCTGGCCTTCGACCTCGGCGCCGAAAGCGGCCGGGCCGTGCTCGGCGCGCTCGACGGCCAAAAGCTCGCCGTCCACGAGGTCCGCCGCTTCCCGAACACGCCGCTCTCCCTCTCCGGACACATTCATTGGAATGTCTACGCCCTTCTCGCCGAGATGAAGACGGCCATGCGGGAGGCCGCGGCGGCCGTCGGCGCCCGTCCGTCGAGCCTCGGGATCGACACCTGGGGCGTCGATTTCGGCTTGCTGGCCCGGGACGGGAGCCTCCTCGGCCTGCCCTTCTGCTATCGTGACCATAGGAACGCCGGGGCCATGGAGGATTATTTCCGTCTCGTCCCCCGGCCGGCCCTCTATGAGGCGACGGGCATCCAGTTCATGCCCTTCAACACGCTTTTTCAGATCTACGCCATGGTCCGGGAGAGGTCCCCGCTCCTCGACGCGGCCGCGGACCTTCTCTTCATGCCGGACCTGTTCGCCTATCTCCTCACAGGGCGGAAAGCGGCCGAGCTCACCATCGCCTCGACCTCCCAGCTCCTCGACCCCCGAACGAAGACCTGGATCCCCGGCCTCTTCCAGGCCATGGGGCTTTCCAAGAAGCTCCTCCAGGACCTCATCGAACCGGGGACCGTCCTCGGGCCCCTCACGGACGATGTCGCCGCGGATACGGGCTACCGTCACGTCCCCGTCGTCGCCACGGCCGGCCACGACACGGCTTCTGCCGTGGCCGCCGTTCCCGCCGAAGGCCGCAACTGGGCCTACATCTCTTCGGGCACCTGGTCGCTCGTCGGCGTCGAGGAGCCGGCGCCCGTCATCTCGGAGAGCTCGCTCGAAGCGAACTTCACCAACGAAGGGGGCGTCGCCGGAACGGTCCGCTTCCTCAAGAACGTCTCCGGCCTCTGGCTTATCCAGGGCTGCCGCAAGGCCTGGTCGTCGGAAGGCGCGGTCACGTACGACGACCTGACCCGGGCCGCGATGGATGCCCCGGCGTTCGCGGCCCTTATCGACCCCGACAGCCCCCGATTCCTCAATCCCCCGGACATGCCCGAGGCCATCGCCGGCTACTGCCGGGCGACGAACCAGGCCCCTCCGATGACGAGGGCCGCCATGATCCGCTCGCTCCTCGAAAGCCTGGCCCTGAAATACCGCCACGTCATCGAGCAGCTCCGCCTCATCCTCGGCCACCCCATCGAGAAGATCCACGTCATCGGCGGCGGGTCGCGCAACACTCTCCTATGTCAGCTGACCGCGGACGCGACGCGCATCCCGGTCGTGGCCGGCCCGGCCGAGGCCACGGCCATCGGCAACATCCTCGTCCAGGCGATGGCCACGGGGCGCGTCGCTTCGCTGGCCGAGATGCGCGCGATCATCCGCGAATCGTTCGAGCTCAGGATCTATGCCCCGTCGGGCAGCCAAGCGGCCTGGGACGCCGCCTACGTCCGGTTCCGGGGCCTCCTCGAGGCTTGACAGCCCATGGCAGGAGGCATATAAACGTGGCGTTCCTTCGAGGAGGGGTGAGGATGGATCCGACGACTGTCGAAAAAACCTATCTTGCGGTCCGCGACCGCTGCGCCGAGCGCGGCATCGACACCGATAAAGCCATGGCGCGCCTGCAGGCGATCTCGCTGTCCCTCCACTGTTGGCAAGGCGATGACGTCGGGGGCTTCGAAAAGCTGGATGCCGGCCTGGCCGGGAGCGGCCTCCAGGTGACCGGCGCCTACCCGGGCAAAGCCCGCTCCGTCGAGGAGCTTCGGGCCGACCTCGAACAGGCGTTCGCCCTCATCCCCGGCCGCCACAGGGTCAACCTTCATGCTATGTACGGCGAATTCGGCGGCAAGGCGGTCGACCGTGACGCCATCGAGCCAGGCCACTTCCGCGGCTGGACGGAATGGGCCCTCCGCCACAACCTGAAGATCGATTTCAACGCCACCTGCTTCGCCCACCCCAAGGCCGTCTCAGGCTATACGCTTAGCAGCCGGGAGAACGGCACCCGCAAGTTCTGGGTCGACCACGTCAAGTGCTGCCGCAAGATCGCCGCCTCGATAGGCCGGGAACAGCAGACCGCCTGCCTCCACAATCTCTGGATCCCCGACGGCTCGAAGGACGTCCCCACGGACCGCTGGGGGGCCCGGGCGGCGCTGCTCAAGTCCCTCGACGAGATCTTCGAGGTCGAATACAGCCCCCAGCAGGTCAAGGACGCGGTCGAGAGCAAGCTGTTCGGCATCGGCAGCGAATCCTTCGTCGTCGGCTCGCACGAGTTCTACATGGGCTACGCGCTGACGCGGGGCAAGATCATCTGTCTCGACCTCGGGCATTTCCATCCGACCGAGTCCGTGGCCGACAAGATCTCGGCCATCCTCCCCTTCTCCGGCGAGATCCTCCTCCACGTCAGCCGCGGCGTGCGCTGGGACAGTGACCACGTCGTCCTGCTCAACGACGAACTCCGGGACCTGGCCGCGGAGATCGTCCGCAGCCAAGCGCTCGACCGCATCCACATCGCCCTCGACTACTTCGACGCCAGCCTGAACCGGATCGGGGCCTGGGTCCTCGGGGCCAGGTCCGTGCTCAAGGGCCTGCTCATCGCCCTTCTCGAGCCCCAGGACAAGGTCCGCGAGCTCGACCCGCCCGCCAAGACGCTGCAGAGGCTCTCCCTTCTCGAAGAGCTCAAGGCCCTGCCCTTCGGGCCGGTCTGGGATGCCTACTGCCTGCGGAACTCCGTCCCCCCCGGGGAGGAATGGCTCCGGGAGGTCGAGGCCTACGAGCGCCGGGTCCTCAGCCGCCGCTGAGGCCTCCCCGGGCCCCCATCGGAGGGACCCGGATCCGCGTCCGATTGACGAATATCTCAATTTGGCTAAACTGAGGGAAGCGGGTTCCGGCCCGAGGCCGGACCCTGACGGCCATGATAAGCGCATCGAAGACACCTCCGGCCGGCACGGCACAGCCGGAAACGTTCGACGCCGCCCGCGTCGAAAAGGCCAAGGACCTCTTCCATTACCTGGCCAACACCGTCTCGGCCATGAAGATCTTCCCGAGCGAACACGCCACCTCCAAGAACTTCGTCGACCAGCTCACCAAGAAGTTCACGGATTTCCTTTCCGCCTACCAGAAGCTCCAGGTCGGCATCGAGGAGTACTCCTTCACCTACGGCGGAAAGCCCATCTACTCCGACGAAGTGGCCATCAAGAGCCTGCCGTTCTTCTTTTTCAAGGACGGACTGCAGATCCTCTTCTTCTATCAGGGCTTGGACCGCCAGGAGATCATGGAATTCCTCGAGCTCATCAAGGCGGAGGCGGTGAAGCCGTCCGAGGACAGCGACTTCGTCATCGCCCTCTGGGAGCGGGACTTTCCGAATATCCAGTACTATGCGCCGGACGAGTTCCTCGAGAACCGCATCCTGACCGAGACCCGTGACTCCCGGGCCCTCCGCGACATGCCGGAGCTGCCCGAAGATCTGGCCCACGAGACGATCGAGGTCCGGGTCGACACATCGAAGTTCTCGCAGGGCCGGATCGACCTCGATCACGAAGACCGGGAAGCCGTCGCCAAGGCTTCGGCGGAGCCGGCCGCGGACGAGGCCGCGGCCCCGGCCGCCGCGGAAGAGCCGGCGGAAACGGGCAGGGGCGCGCCAGGGGACAAGAGCCAGGTCAGTCCCGCCGCGGCCATGGACCCGACCCTGAGCGAAGCCGAGCTTATGTCCCTCGAGGCCATGGTGCGTGCCAACCGGACGATATCGGCCGAGGAAGAGTACATCAACCTCATGGTCGAGATCATCTACCTCGAGGAGAACCTGGCCCACGGCCGGGCCAGCCTCGAGGCCCTCCTCGACTATCACTTCGACCAGCTCCAGCGCGGCCACTTCCATATCGCCGTGCTCATCATCGAAAAGATCCACGAGCTCCGGCGGCACCTGGCCGGCAATCCCGCCAAGGCCGGGCTCCTCGACGAATTCCTCGCCCGCACGGTGAGCCCAAAGACCGTCGAGGCCGTCAAATCCCTGCTGGCCAAGAAGAAGGCCATGGACTGGGAATCCCTGCTGGGCTTCTTCGGGCTGCTCGGGACGCCCGCCCTCGGCCTTGCGGCCGATCTCTTCGACATCGCGCCCGACGGCGAGGCCCGGCACAAGATCGTCGGCTTCATCGAGAGGGCCGGCACTCCCGATCCCGGGCTTCTCGTCGGCCTGGCCGACAACGCCCGGCCCGAGCTGGCCCGTGAGATCGTCGGCGTCCTGTCGCGGATCCCCGAGGGCCGGGGCATTCCCCATCTCGCGGCCTTTGTGAGCTTTCAGAACAAGGACATCAAGGCCGAGGTCATCCACATCCTGGGCCGCGCCCGGGACGAGCTGGCCGGCCGCATCCTGGCCGGTTTTCTCAACGATCCCGACGAGGAGATCCGGATCCAGGCGGCCATGACGCTCGACCCCGCCCAGGGCGGGGCGCGCGTCCAACAGATCCTGCGCGAGGCGACGGGGCGGGACTTCCTGGCGAAAAGCCTCAAAGAGAAGGAGGCCCTGCTCGCGTTCCTCGGCCGGACGCGGTCGGCCGAGGCCCTCGACTTTCTCCGCAGGACCCTCCTGCGGTCCTCCCCCTTCGGGTCGAAAAGAGCTCTGGAGATGCGCCTGGCCGCCGTAGCGGGCCTGGAGGGCATGGGCACCGAAGAGGCCCTCCAGGCGCTTCAGAAGGGCGCCATCGGGAGGACGAAAAAGGTCCGCGAGGCCTGCTCCGCCGCGCTCCTGCGCCTGCCTCCCGCTGGCGCGGCGAGGACATAGAGGAACGGCATGGACGAAAAGGATCTCACTCAACAGCAGCCCGCGCCGGAGGGCGCCCGGGCGCCCGGGGATAAATCCAGGGCCTTCCAGAGGTCCGCCGTCGAGCTCCTCACCCAATTCCACATCGTCGACAAGATCGCCAAGATCTACGACACGAAGAACGACGCCTTCCAAGAACGGGGCCGGCTCCTGTTCGAGACCGTCGCGGCCGTCGTAAAGGACGGCGGCGAGGCCTCCCTGCGGGTCCGTCATGGCACCCTCCTGCTCAACGGCGTCCGTCTCAAGTTCGGCGTCGGGACCTACGGCATGTTCAAGTCCGTCATCGAGGAGTTCCGCACCAGGAGCGTCGAGGCCGTCACCTTCCTTCCGGGCCTGACCCAGGACGAGCTCTTCAGCTTCATGTTCGTCTTCGCCAAGCGCGACAAGAAGGACGAGGCCGCCTACGACCAGCTCGTCGCGGACCTCGACGCGGCCGGCGTCGGCCATATCGAGATCGAGAAGATCTCGGCCGAAGAGGTCCCCCAGGGACTCCACCAGAGCTCGGCCCGGTTGTTCTTCCTCAGCATCGTCCATCTCAAGGAGTCGTTCTCGCGCGAGCAGCGAAACGAGCCCATCAAGATCAGCACGACACGGCGCCTCATGCAGTCCATCTACAACCACATCGTCGAAGACGAGGGCTTCGTCTACGGGCTGACCAACATCAAGAACCACGACGAGTACACGCTCAACCATTCGGTCAACGTCTGCCTCCTGGCCACCGCCCTCGGCCGCCGGCTCGGCCTGAGCCGGGCCGAGCTGGTCGACCTGGGCATGGCCGCCTTCTTCCACGACCTGGGCAAGACGGAGACGCCGCTCGAGATCCTGAACAAGCCCGGCCGGCTAACCGATGACGAGCGCGGGATCATGGAGATGCACCCTTTCCACGGCGCCGAGAAGCTCGTCCTTCTCAAGGAATTCCGGCGCCTGCCTCTCCGGGCCATCCACGTCGCCCTGGAGCACCACATCAAAGAGGACCTCTCGGGCTACCCGCGTTATTTCAGAAAGGACGACGTCAACCTGTTCAGCAAGATCGTCAAGGTCGTCGACGTCTTCGACGCCATCACCACCAAACGCGTCTACCGGACCAAGGACTTCACCCGGGCCGAGGCTCTGAGCCTCATGCTCGAACAGAGCGGCACGGAATTCAACCCCGTCATCCTCAAGGCTTTCGTCAACATGATGGGCGTTTTCCCCATCGGCACGATGGTCGCGCTGACGACCGGCGAGTTCGGCATCGTCCACGACATCAATCCCGATCCGAAGCTCGTCCTCCGGCCGGCGGTCAAGCTCATCACCGACGCGGCGGGAAACAAGATCGACGGGGAGACCGTCGATCTTGCCGAAAGGGACGCGGCGACGGGCCGCTTCCAGAGGACGATCGCGACATCCGTCGACCCAGCCAAGTACGGCATCGAGGTCTCCGACTACTTCCTGGCCCAAGCGGCCGAATGAGATCCCGAGGGAGAAAGCCCATGCCGCCAAGCCCGCCCGCCCGCCTGCGGTGTGAATACCTGGCCGAGCCGCTCGGCGTCGATACCCCCTCGCCGCGGCTGTCCTGGATCGTCGAGAGCCCCGTCCGGGGCGACCGCTCCAAGGCCTTCCACGTCCTCGTCTCCTCCGCCCCGGAGCTCCTGCGGAGCGACATCGGCGATTTCCTGGATACGGGCTTGACCGAGGCGGACGGCGCGTCCTCGCTCGAGTACCGCGGCGAGACCCTCTCGAGCTGCGCCCGCTACTTCTGGAAGGTCCGGTGGTGGGACCGGGAGGGCCGGGCCAGCGCCTGGAGCGAGCCCGCGTCCTTCGTGACCGGATTCCTGAACCCCGGAGATTGGAAGCCGAAATGGATCGCCGCGCGGAATGTGACGGAGTTCCGCTCCAAGGGGACGGTCCTCCTCGGCCACCCCGGCGCCGACGACACCCAGGCCTGCGCGGTCTACCTTCGTCGCGAATTCGCGCTCAAGGAGCGGCCCTCTCTGGCCATGATCTTCATCTCCGGGCTCGGCCACTACGAGCTCCGCCTGAACGGAAAAAAGGTCGGGACGAGCGTTCTCGACCCCGGCTGGACGGATTACAAGAAGAAGGCCCTCTATGCCTCCCACGAGGTGACCGGCCTTCTGCACGACAAGAACGCGGTCGGGGTCATCCTCGGCAACGGCCGGCACACCCGGAGCTACGGGTACGACGCGCCCAAGCTAACCTGCCGCATCGAGATCGAATACGAAAGCGGCGGGCGGGACGTCCTCTTTTCCGACGAAAGCTGGAGGACCTCGGACGGCCCGCTCCAGGAGAACGGCCTTTACTTCGGCGAGCGCTACGACGCCCGCATCCTCATCGACGGCTGGGACCAGCCCGGCTTCGACGATAGGACCTGGGACAAAGCCATACCGTCGGCGGGCGGCCCCCTCGTGTCCCAAATGATGCCCCCGGTCCGGGCGACCGAGACCGTGGCCCCGAAGTCGGTACGGCGGCTCCCGTCCGGGGCCTCGATCTTCGACTTCGGCCAGAATTTCTCCGGCTGGGCGCGCCTCAAGGTCGAGGGCCCGATGGGGGCGGAGGTCCGCCTTCGCCACTCGGAGCTCCTCAACGAGGACGGCACCCTCAACCTCGGGCCGAACGAGAACGCCGAGGCCACGGACGTTTACATCCTCCGCGGCGGCGGGCCCGAGGTCCATGAGCCGAGGTTCACCTATCACGGCTTCCGATACGTCGAGATGACCGGGTTCCCTGGCGAGCCCGGTCCGGACGCCCTCGAGGGCCTGTTCGTCCACTCGGACGTCGAACGGACGGGGGAGTTCGGCTCATCCAACGCGCTCATCGACCGCATCCATCGGAACGTCGTCTGGGGGCAGCTCTCGAACTTCATGAGCATCCCCACCGATTGCCCGCAGCGCGACGAGCGCCACGGCTGGCTCGGCGACGCCCATCTTTCGGCCGAGGAGGCCGCTTTCAATTTCGACGTGGCCGCCTTTTACGCGAAGTTCCTCGACGACATCCGGCTGGCCCAGAAAGAGGACGGGAGCCTGCCCGACGTCGTCCCGCCCTATCTCGCCCGCCTCTACCCCGCCGACCCGGCCTGGAGCTCGGCCTATGCGACGCTCGTTGAGCTTCTCTGGGACCACTACGGCGACCGCCGCGTCGTCGCCGCCCATTACGCGAGCCTGAGGAAGTACATCGACTTCCTCGGCCGCAGCGCCGACCGCGGCATCATCCGCTCGCTCGGCAAGTACGGCGATTGGTGCCCGCCGGGCGGCATCGTGCCCAAGAAAACGCCCGTGGACCTGACGTCGACCTGGTACTACTACCATGATGTCCTTATCCTCGCCCGCCTGGCCGGCATCCTCGGCCGCAGCGAGGACGCCCAGCAATACGCCCGGCTGGCCGCCTCGATCAAGTCCGCGTTCAACGACGTCTTCCTGGGCGAGACCCAGTACGCGGCCATCCGCGTCAGCCCAGTGGACACCTACCCCAACCAGACGTCCAACGCCCTTCCCTTGTACCTGGATATGGTCCCCGAAGACAGGAAGGACAAGGTCGTGGCCAGCCTCCTCCAAAGTGTCGTCCGCCAGCAGGATTACCACGTCGATACCGGCATTCTGGGCACGCGCTACATCCTCGACGTGCTGACCGAAGCCGGCGAGGTGGAGGCCGCCTACCGCATGGCGACCCACACGAGCTATCCCGGCTGGGGCTACATGATCGCCGAGGACGCCACGACCCTCTGGGAGCGGTGGGAGAAGCTGACCGGGCACGCGATGAACTCCCAGAACCACATCATGCTGGGCAGCATCGACGCCTGGTTCTACCGGGTCCTGGCCGGGCTCTCGCCTCTTCTTCCGGGCTGGAAGGCCGTTCGCGTCCGGCCTCACGTTCCCGGCGACCTCACGGCAGTCGAGGCCCGGCTGGACACGGTCGCGGGCCGGATCGGCGCCGCCTGGCAACGGACCGACGACGAATTCTCGCTTGAGATCGAGATCCCTGTCGGCGCCACCGGAGAGGTCCACATCCCCCTGCTCTGGCATGGGGCCAGGATCTTCGAATCGGGGAAGGTCCTCTGGCGCGCCGGGCACGTCTTCGATACTGTCCCTGACATCGCCCTGGCCGGAGACGACGGGAAACGCGTCGTCTTCAAGGTCGACAGCGGGACCTATAAGTTCGAGATGAGGAAGAACGCCTGATCAGTCCCGGTACTCGGCGAACAGACGGGCCGCTTCCCCGTAGGCGGCGATCGTCGCGTCGATGTCCTTCGCGCTGTGGGCCGCCGAGACGGCCCCGCCGCCGTGAACGACGTTGACGCCGTTGACGAGAAGGGCCATCTTCAAAAGGTCTTCCCTCATAGGCAGGTCCGACCGGCGGCCGTCGTGGATGTCCTCCGATCGGTCATAAGCGACCCCGGGGACGCGGGGAAAGTGGACCATGAACAGGGAGCTGCCCGGAACGAGGTCATTCCCGTCGCCCGTGCAGCGGGCCTCGATGCCGGCCTCGGCGAAGACGCTTTCGATGCCGCGGCGGAGCCGCTCCCCCGCACGAGCCAGCTTGGGATAGACCGTCGCCGCGTGGCCGGCCAGATATCCGAGCATGACCAGCCCGGCCTTCATATACTCCGAATGGGCCGAGAACGTGCCGCCTTCGAAATAGACGCGCTCGCCGCCGCCCCGGCCCCGCTCGCACGTCTCCATGATATCGTTCGGCCCGACGACGGCCGCGACGGCGTGACCGCCGCCGATGACCTTGCCGAGCGTCGTCAGGTCGGGCCGGACGCCGTAGAATGTCTGGACCCCGCCCGGCCGGAAGCGGAAGCCTGAGATGATCTCGTCGAAAATGAGGAGGATGCCGTGCTTGGCTGTCAGGCGGCGGGCCAGCTCGAGGTATTCCCTCGAGGCCGCGATGAAGCCGCCGACACCGAGGAAGGGCTCGACAATGAAGCAGGCGATGCGGTCGCCGTGTTCGCCGATGACGCTATCGAGGTCCGCGCAATCGTTGAACCTGGTGACAAGGGTCCGTCGGACGATATCGTCGAGGAGCCCGGCCGACTCACGGCCTTCGAACCCCTCGCCGGCGCGATACTTGACGCCCTTCAGCAGGTAGGGTGAAGCGCCGTGCCAGCCGCCGCCGACCTTGAGGACATGGTCCCGTCCCGTCAGCCCCTGCGCCAGCATGACGGCGTACATCGTGGCCAGCGTGCCGGAGGTCGTGAAGCGGACCTTGGCGTCGCGGCCGCCGAGCCCGTGGACGAGGGCCTCGGCGAGCTCGATCTGGTGGCCGGCCTCGAAGCCGGTGTGCAGCGCGCCGCGCTCGAGGCAGGACGCGATCCGGCTCCGCACGAGCCGGGGATTATGGCCGAGGATGTTGGCGTAGTGCCCTTGCCAATAATCGATATAGGAGTTGCCGTCGACATCCCGCACCCGGGCGCCTTCCGCCGAAGCGGCGAAGAAGGGGTGCGGCCGCCATAGCCGGATGGTGTGGCTGCCGCCGGCGATCATGACCTTCCGGGCCCGCCTGAAGATGGCCCGGCTCCGGACCGTCTTCTTCTCGTACTCCCGGACCAGGCGGCCATGGAGCTTGTCGAATCCTGTCATGGGACCTCTTTTTTAGCCCCCATTTAACGCCTGCGACCTGTCAAAGTCAACCAAAATCCGGTTGACCGGGCCCGTATCTTGCGGTAAAATAGTGATTTCCGATAAGAAACGAGAAAATCATGGCCGCCCTTAAGAACAAGAAGCCCAACCGGGCCTGCGTCATCGGCCTCGACGGCGTCCCCTACGGGATGATCGTCGATCTGGCCCGCCGCGGGGTCATGTCGACCATGGCCCGGCTCATGGACATCGGCAAGATCCACCAGATGAAGGCCAGCCTGCCCGAGATCTCCTCGGTCTCCTGGACGGATTTCATGACCGGGACCGATGCCGGCGACCACGGCATCTTCGGGTTCACCGACTTCAAGCCCCACTCCTACAGCGTGCGTTTCCCCAATTTCCTTGACGTCAAGGCCCCGACGATCTGGGACAGGCTCGGGGCCAAGGGCAAGAAGAGCGTCATCATCAACCAGCCCTCGACTTATCCCGCGCGAAAGATCGACGGGGTCCTCATCTCCGGTTTCGTCGCCCTGGAGCTCGCCAAAGCCGTTTGGCCGATGAGCTACCGGGCGGCCCTGGAGCAGATGGGCTATCAGATCGACGTCGACATCCTCAAGTGCCGGGAAAGCCCGGAGGTCCTCTGGCTCGAGCTCAGTAAGACGATGGCCGGCGGCCAGAAGGCCCTGAACTACTTCTGGGAAGAGGGCTGGGACTATTTCGAGTTTATCGTCACCGGGACCGACCGGCTCCACCACTTCCTCTGGCAGGCTTACGAAGACCCGAACCATCCCTCCCATCAGAATTTCCTCGATTTCTACCGGCACATCGACCGGCTCATCGGCAAGATCGTGGCCTCCTATCACAAGCTGACCAACAGCTATGCCGGCTTCTACATCCTGTCCGATCACGGCTTCACCGGCATCACGCAGGAGGTCTACCTCAACGCCTGGCTCGAAAAGAACGGCTACCTGCGGTTCCTCAAGCCCGAGCCCGAGTCGCTCGAGGACATCCACGGCCGCACCCGGGCCTTCGCCCTCGACCCCAACCGGATCTACCTCAACTATAAGAACAGGTTCCCCAAAGGCTCCGTCGAGAGGTCGGCCCGTAAGGCCCTCAAGGAGGAGATCGCCGGGAAGCTGGCCAAGCTCGAGTACCAGGGCCGCCGCGTCGTCCGCAAGGTCTTTTTCGCCGAACACGTCTACTCCGGGCCGCAAGCCGCCAAGGGGCCGGACCTCATCGTCGTCGGCGAACCGGGATTCGACATGAAGGGTTCGATCAAGAAGAAGGAGATCTTCGGCCGGTCGGGCCTCCAGGGCATGCACACCTGGGACGACGCCTTCTTCTGGGCCGCGGAGGACCATGGCGACGACCTCAAGATCGCGGACGTCGCTCCGATCATCTTGAAGAACTTCTGATGAAGAGAGCCGGCCTCCTCATCGCCTTCGCGCTCGTTCTCGCCCCTCCCCTCTCCGCCTACGTCGGCCCCGGCGCCGGATTCGCCTTCCTATCGTCTTTCCTGGTCCTCTTCCTGACCTTTCTCCTGGCCCTGTTCTCCTTCCTGTCCTGGCCCTTCCGGTTCGCCTGGAAGGCCCTCCGCGGCCAGCGGGCCTACAGGAAGAGCCCCGTCGAGCGCGTGGTCGTCCTCGGTCTCGACGGCATGGAGCCGACCTTGGCCGAGAAGTTCATGGCCGAAGGCAAGCTCCCGAACCTGGCCCGGCTGAAAAAAGAAGGGACCTACGCCCGCCTGCGGACGACGACGCCGGCCATCTCGCCCGTGGCCTGGTCGTCGTTCATGACCGGATCGGAGCCATCCAAGCATAATATCTTCGACTTCCTCAGCCGCGACCCGCGGACCTATCTCCCCGACCTGTCCTCGGCCCGGATCGGCAAGCCCAAGCGGACGCTGGCCCTCGGCAAGTATCTCATCCCCCTGTCCAAGCCCGAGATCCGGGGCATGAGGAAGAGCGTGACGTTCTGGAAGATCCTCGGCGACAAGGGCATCGCCTCGACGGTCCTGAGGGTGCCCATCACCTTCCCTCCGGAAAAATTCAAAGGCCACCTGCTGTCCGGCATGTGCGCCCCCGACCTCAAAGGCAGCCAGGGAACGTTCGCCTTCTTCACCGAGGACGCGGACAAGGTCCGCAAGCACGAGGGCGGCGTGGCCGTTCTTGTCCGTCGTGAGGGGGCGGTCATCCGGACCGCGCTCTCCGGCCCCGAGAACTCGATGCTGAAAAAGCCGGTGGACATCCTCCTGCCCCTGACCATCACCATCGACATGAAGGCCGGCGGGGCCTGGCTGGCCCTCGAGGGCCAAAAGAGATTCTTCCTGAAGGAAAAGACCTTCAGCCCCTGGACCCCGGTCGCGTTCAGGCCCGGCCTGGGCATGAAGGTCCGGGGCACGTGCCGCTTCCGCATCGCCTCGCTCGAGCCCAAATTCGAGATGTACGTGACCCCGCTCAACATCGATCCCGAGAAACCGGCCCTGCCGATCTCCTACCCGTTTATCTATTCCGTTTACCTGTCGAAGCTCCTCGGCCGCTTCATCACCCTCGGCGAGGCCAATGACACCTGGGCCCTCAACGAAGGGGCCCTCGACGAGCGGGCCTTCCTCGAGCTGACTTACGCGAACCACGCCGAGTGGGAGGCCATGCTGCGGAACGCCCTGAAGAAGACGCCGCGGGGCCTCGTGGCCATCGTCTTCGAGACGACCGACAGCATCCAGCACATGTTCTTCCGCTACCTCGACAAGTCGCACCCGGCGCTCAAGTCCGCGCCGGCGACGATGGGCGCCGAGGTCATCGAAGAGCTCTATAAGAAGATGGACGATCTCGTCGGGCGGGTGGCCGCCGATCTCGGAGAGAAGGGCGTCCTCTTCGTCATGTCCGACCACGGCTTCAAGTCCTTCAGGCGGGGCGTCAATCTCAACTCCTGGCTCCGCCGGAACGGCTTTCTCCACCTCGCCCCGGGCAAGGAGGCGAGCGGCGAATGGTTCAAGGACGTGGACTGGACGAGGACACAGGCCTACGGCCTGGGCCTCGGCGGCGTCTACCTCAACCTCAAAGGCCGGGAGGCCCAAGGCATCGTCGCTCCGGGGGCCGAGGCGGCCGCGCTGAAGGCCGAGCTGGGCGGCAAGCTCGCCGCGCTGAAAGACGGCCCCGGCGGTCCCGCCGCGATCACGCATGTCTACGACCGCGACATCGTCTACGCCGGCCCGTACAGGGACAACGCGCCGGACCTCATCGTCGGATACAACGAGGGCTACCGGGCCTCGTGGGACGGCGTCACGGGCATCGTCGACGACGTCGTCATCGAGGACAACACCAAGGCCTGGAGCGGCGACCACTGCATCGACCCCGCGCTCGTACCCGGGGTCCTTTTCTCGAACCTCAAGATCAAGCGGACCGACCCGTCGATCATGGACGTCGCGCCGACCGTCCTGGAGCTCTTCGGGATCGCGCCGCCGGCCCACATGGACGGGCGCGGTCTCGTCGACATCGCCGGTCTCCCCGGCGCGAAAAAGGGGAAGTCCTCATGAGCAAGCAAAGTAGAGCGGCCCTCAGCCGCAGGGAATTCCTCAAAGCGGGCGTCGCCGCGTCCGCGGCCCTCGGCCTCCGCGGCGCGGCCCGCTTCACGCCCAAGGTCTACGGACGGGCCCGGGCGACGAAGAAGATGATCGTCCTGGGCCTGGACGGCCTCGATCCCGTGCTGACGAGAAGATGGATCGACGAGGGCCGGCTGCCGGCCTTCCAACGGCTCCTGCGCCAGGGCGGCGATTTCCGGCCGCTCGGCACGAGCCTCCCGCCCCAGACCCCCGTGGCCTGGTCGAACTTTATCACCGGCATGGATCCCGGCGGCCACGGCATCTTCGATTTCATCCACCGCGACCCGAAGACCTATATCCCCATCTTTTCGGCGACCGAAACTTCGGGCGCCGCAAAGACGATCCGGATCGGAAAGACCGTCCTCCCCCTCTCCGGAGGCCAGGTCCGCAACCTGCGCAAAGGGCGGGCCTTCTGGCAGCTCCTCGAGGACGCCGATGTCCCCGCGACCGTCTTCAGGATGCCGTCCAACTATCCCCCGGTCGAGACGCGCCAGCGGACGCTCGCGGGAATGAACACGCCCGACATCAAGGGATCCTACGGGATCTTCAACTATTACACGAACGCGTCGACATCGGTCGTCCAGGAGGCCGGCGGCGGCGGCCGCGTCCACGACGTCTATGTCGTCGGCAACCGCGTCGAGGCCGAGCTCCCCGGCCCGACGAACAGCTTCAAGACGGACGCCCCGGAAACGACGGTCCCCTTCCAGGTCTTCATCGATCCCTCGAACGCCGCGGCCAAGATCGTCATCCAGGGCCGCGAGTTCATCCTCAAGGAGGGAGAGTGGAGCGGCTGGAAGAAGGTCCGCTTCAACCTCATCCCGACCCAGAGCGTGCACGGCATGTGCCTCTTCTATCTCAAGGAGGTTCGGCCGAATTTCAAGCTCTACATCTCGCCCGTCCATATCGACCCGGCCCGGCCGGCGCTGCCCATCTCGACCCCCGAGTCCTACGCCCGCGAGCTCGAGCGGCGCTTCGGCCCCTTCTTCACCAAGGGCCTTCCGGCCGACACGAGCGCGCTCGAGAACGGCATCCTCGACGAAGAGGAGTTCCTGAAGCTCGACGACATGGTCTACGAGGAGAGCATGGCCATGCTCGAGTACGAGCTCGGCCGCCTCGACGAAGGCCTCCTCTTCTTCTATTTCTCCAACGCCGACCAGCGCCAGCATATGTTCTGGCGCCTGGCCGATCCCGGCCACCCCGCCTACGACGCAAAGCTCGCCGCCCATTTCGGCGACGTCATCGCCCGGACGTACACCGAGATGGACCGGTCCCTCGACGCGGCCTTGGGCAAGGCCGACAAGGACACCGTGGTCCTGGTCATGTCCGACCACGGCTTCAACACCTTCCGCCGCGGCTTCAATCTCAACACCTGGCTCCTCCGGGAGGGCTATCACCGCCTCAAGAGACCCTGGAAGCAGGAGGAGTCGGCCCTGTTCGACAACACCGACTGGTCCAAGACCCGGGCCTACGGCGTCGGCCTCAACAGCCTGTACGTCAACGAGAAAGGCCGCGAGGGCGAAGGCACGGTCGCCCCGGGACCGGACAAGGACAACCTCGTCCGGGAGATCGCCGCGAAGCTCGAAGCCCTGGTCGACCCCCTGACGGGAGAACGGCCCATCCTCAAGGCGTTCATCTCCAAAGACACCTACCGGGGGGCGAACGTCGCTTCGGCGCCGGAGATCGTTCTCGGCTTCAACCGGGGCTATAGGATCTCGTGGCAGTCCCCGCTCGGCGGCTTCCCCAAGGAGGTGCTCGAGGACAACACACAGAAGTGGAGCGGCGACCACATGTCGGCGCCAGACGTCCTGCCGGGCATCGCGTTTTCCAACCGCAAGTTTACGGCCGAATCCCCGGCCCTCTACGACATGACGGCATCGGTCCTCGGCGTCTTCGGCGTCGACACGCCCAAGGACATGATCGGCCGGAACGTCATCGAATGATCCCGCGGAGCTAGAAGGAGGATCTGCATGGCCAGCGCGAAAGTCAAGATCGACAGCGCCCTGCTCGACAAGGTCAAGAAGTACGCCGAGATGTCCGGTTACTCCTCGGCCGAGGAATTCATCACCCACTGTCTCGAAAGGGAGATCGCCAAGATCGAAGAGGCGGACTCCGAAGAGGAGATCAAGAAGAAGCTCAAAGGGCTGGGCTACATCGGCTGAGTGCCATGACCATCGTCAACCTCGTCTTCGGCTGGGTCGTCGACCTCATCCTGCTGCCCTTCAGGACGCTATCGCCCTGGTTCGGGATGATCGCCGCCTCGCTCCTGACGGCCCTGTTCATGCTCGAGGTCTACAAGCTCACCTCCAACCAGGCGGCCATCCGCCGGGCCAAGGACCGGATCAAGGCCCACCTCTACGAGATGCGCCTCTACAAGGACAACATGCGCGTCACCCTGGCCGCCCAGGGCGCCATCCTCAAGGCCAATCTGGCCTACATGGGCGCCAATCTGAAGCCGCTGGCGGTCATGATCGTTCCGCTCGTCCTCATCCTGGCCCAGCTCAGCCTGTGGTTCGACCGGGCCCCGCTCCGGCCGGGCGAGGAAACGCTAGTCAGGGCCGGCCTCGAGGCCTCGGCCGACCCGCTGACGCTCGACCTCACGCTCGAAACTCCGCCGGGTCTCGAGATCACCGCGCCGGCCGTGCGCATCCCCGACGAGCACGAGGTCGTCTGGAGGGTCAAGGCCGTGTCGCCGGGCTCGGGGAAGATCCTCTTGCGGGCGGCCGGCCAGACCGTCGAGAAATCCGTGGTCGTCGGCGGGCGCCCCCTGACCAAGGTCTCAGCCCTGGCCTCGCGCGGGTCTTTCTGGAAGCGGGCGCTCTATCCGGGCGAAGCGCCGCTCCCGTCGGATACGCCCGTCCGCTCGATCGAGGTCGTCTATCCCGCCAAAATCCTGACGGCCTTCGGCCTCAACGTCCATTGGCTCATCGCCTACCTCGTCCTGTCGATCGTCTTCGGCTTCGCCCTCAAGGGCGTCTTCAAAGTCGAGATCTGAACATCGCATATAGAGAGGTCCCATGCAAATCGACATCTTCAAAATGGAGCGCATGCAGTCGACCTGGGAGAACGTCGTCGACTACAACCTGTCGGAGAGCGGCGTCCATCCCCTGAACCTCAAGGAGCTCCTGACCCCGGCCGAGATCGAGTCCCTGACCGAGGTCGAGCTCGGCTACACCCAGACGAACGGCACGGCCGGCCTCCGCGAGCGGATCGCCCGCCTCTACCCAGGGATCGGATTGGAGCAGATCCTGACCACGGCCGGCTCTTCCGAGGCGAATTTCCTGCTCATGTGGAGCCTCCTCGAGCCCGGCGACGAGGTCCTGTTCGAGCTCCCCAACTACATGCAGATGGGCGGGCTCATGCGGGCCTTCGGCGCCAAGGTCAAGACCTTTTCGCTCCGGGAGAGCCTGGGCTGGCAGCCCGACCTCGACGAGATGAGCCGGCTGGTCACGCCGAAGACGAAGCTCATCGCCCTGACCAACCCCAACAACCCGACGGGCGCCGTCCTCGACCCGGAGATCATGAAGGGCATCGTCGACCTGGCCGCCTCCGTCGGGGCCTGGCTCGTATCCGACGAGGTCTATCAGGGAGCCGAGCTCTCGGGCGTCCCCACGCCGAGCTTCTGGGGAAAGTGGGAGAAGACCCTGGTCGTCAACGGCCTGTCCAAGGCCTACGGGCTCCCCGGCCTCCGGATCGGCTGGATCATCGGCCCGGAGGAGGTCGTCAAGCGGACCTGGCCCTACCACGATTACACGACGATCTCGCCATCGGCCCTGAGCGACCGGCTGGCGACCTTCGCCCTGGCGCCGGGAACGCGGGAGCGGATCCTCACCCGGACCCGGGGGATCCTCAACGCCAACTTCCCGGTCCTGGAGACGTGGCTCAAGGACCACGGCGGCCTGTTCAGCTTCCGGCCGCCGCGGGCTGGGGCCATCTGCTTCGCCCGCTACAGCCTCGGGATCAACTCGACCGAGCTCGTCGAGCGCCTCATCCGGGAGAAGAGCGTCCTCGTCGTCCCCGGCGACCATTTCGAAACGGACGGCTATCTGCGCTTCGGCTACGGTCCCGAGAAGGGCTATCTCCTGAGGGCCCTCGGCCGGATCGACGAGGTACTTAAAAAAATCTCCTAATCGTGCTAATATAGCGAATCCATTCCCTGGCGGAATGAGTTTAAAGGAATAGGACCATAGGAGGCCGCGTATGAAGAGAATCCGGACCATCGCCCCCCTCGTCATCTTGTTCATCCTGGCCGTCGCCGTCGCGTCGTATGCCCAGCAGGTGAGCAAGATCGCCATCGTCAACTCCTCGAAGGCCTTCGAGACCTCGATCGAAGGCAAGAAGGCCATCAGCCAGCTCCAGGACCTCGAGAACAAGATCAAGTCCGACCTCCAGAAGATGGATGACGCCATCCGACTCCTCGAAAGCCGGCTGAACACGGGCCGCCTGACAATGACCCAAGAGGCCCTCATCTCCCTTCAGGCCGACATCGGAAAGAAGTCGACCGACCGGAAGCGCTATGAAGAGGACAAGGCCCGGGAAGGCCAACAGCTCTCGGCCAACCTCATCCAGAGGATCCGGGTCGAGATGGTCACGATCATCGAGAACCTGGCTAAGGAACGAGGCCTCGAGCTCGTTCTGGATGCAGCCTCAGAAACGAGCGGTGTCATCACGGCCAGCCCGACGATCGACATCACCGACGAGGTCGTCCGCCGCTACGACCAGTCCCGGTCGGCGACCCCCCCGGCCAAGAAATAAGCTCCCACCCCGAATGGATCGCGGGGAGAAAGGACGGCCTTTCTTCCCGGTTTCTTTCCCCCGTTTCAGGGTATTCGGACGAATTCGACCCGGATGCGGACGATCTCGGCCCGACTGCCGATGCGGACGGGCGGTCCCCAAGTCCCCGCGCCGCTCGTGACGTAATACTGCGTATCCCCTTTCCGGAGATATCCCCAGTTGAGCTCATAGATCAGCCCGTTGATGAGGTCGATTGGGAACATTTGACCGTCGTGCGTATGGCCCGAGATCTGGAGAGCGACCCCGGCCTCAGCGGCTTCCTCGAGGTGGATCGGCTGATGGTCGAGGACGACGATCGGCAGGTCTGCCGGCGTCCCGCTCCCGGTCAGGATCGCGCCGATCAACCGGCGCTTCTCCCCCGCCGCGAGCGAGCTGGGGTCGCGCCTGCCGAGCAAGGTCATCGTGCCGGCCACCTCCACGGCCTTGTCCTGGAGGACCGTTATGCCGCAGGACCGGAGGCAAGCCAGGTTCCTCTCGAGGCCGCTGTAGAACTCGTGGTTCCCCGGGCAGGCGAACAGGCCGAGCGGCGCCTTGAGCCGCCGCATGATGCCGCCGAGCTTTTCTTCGATCGCTTCGGTAACGGTCTCGTCGACGATGTCGCCCGCGAAGAGGACGATGTCGGGTTGGAGAGCGTTGATGCGCCCGACAACCTTCTCGAGCCGAGAAGGCCCGACGAGGGCGCCCAGGTGGAGGTCGGAGGCCGCAACCACGGTCAGCCGTTCGGACGCGCCTGACTTTCGCGGGATGCGGAGGTCGAGGTCGACCGTCCTCAGGCGGGTGGCATTCCAGGCGCCCCAGGCGACCGTCATGACCACGATGCCGGCGACAACCGCGAAGACTACGGGCCCCCCGGTCCTGGCCCCCGCGGCGGTGAGGCCTTTCGGCAGGAACGGGAGGACCGCGTTGATCAGGCGGACGAAGTCGACGGCGAGGACGGCCATGAAGGCATACAGTATGACCGCCAAATGGAACGTCCCCACCTCGACCAGGATCGAGGTCAGCCAGCCTTTTGAAAAATTCATGAGAATGCGGCCCACAGGAAAAACGACGGCCAGGCCGATGAAGAGGACGAGAAAAGCGCGGCGGGCGCCGGGGCAGGACGCCAGAGCTTGGGCGCCGCGCCGGCCGATGTATAAGTTGACCAGGCCGTAGACGGCCAACGCGATGAAGACGAAAACGAGCATCTTCCGGTCTTTCAATCCCGGGGAGCCCTGTTGTACGCGACGATCTCTTCGAGGGTCTTCCGGGGCGGCTCGCGCGTCGGTCTCTTTTCGGCATAGCCGATCGGCATCATGGCCACGAGCTTGATTCCCCCGGGGATCCCCAGGACTTTGCGGGCCCTGCGATAATCGAACCAGCCCATCCAGCACGTCGCCAGGCCGAGCTCCTCGGCCTGGAGGACGACGTGCTCCCCGGCGATGCCGATGTCGAGGAGGTAGTAGGGCACGCCTTGGATCTTCGAACCCAGCCGGACGACGGCGTTTCCGGGCCGGGCCAGCAGGACCAGGATGACCGGGGCTTTGGCGGCGAACTTCGATCCGGCATAGACGCCGGAAAAAGCCTCCGCGGCCAGCCGGTCCTTGAGCGCGGGCTCGTCGACGACGACGAAGCGCCACGGTTGCACGTTATGCGCCGACGGCGCGATCCGCGCGGCCTCGAGGCAGGCCCGGAGCTTATCGGGCTCGACCGGTGTCTCGAGAAAACGGCGGATGGAGCGCCGGCCCCGGAGGATCTTCTGGAACGACGTCGGCTCGAGCGGCGTGACCGCGTCTGTCAGGACCGTCATCGCGGCCTCCTTTGTCCCTACTTGATGAGGATGAGCTCGGTCTGGCGCCTGTCCAGGAAAAAGGGCCCGGACCGGGTGAAGGCCGCGTCCTGCTCGAGGGCGATCTGGACGTCCTGGCCGCCCCACTCCGCGATCGCGGCCTTGACGTTGAGCTCGATCGAATAGACCGTGTCGTAAAAGAGCGGATAGTCGCCCGCCCCCGGGACTCCCCCCTGCCTATCCCAAAGCCCGATCGTCGGGCCGGCCGCGTGGCCGTGAAAGCCGAGAGGGTGCGTGTAGATGCTCGGCCTCAGACCCTCGTCCTTGGCCCGCTTGAGGGCCGCGGCGAGGATCTGGTTCCCCGTCAGCCCTTCCTTCATCTCTCCGAGAAGGATGTCCTGCAGGCGGTTGCCCTGGGCCATCGCGTCCTTCAATCCCCGGGGGGCTTCAGTCTCGCCGGCCTGGAGGACATAAGCGTGCTGCTGGGTATCCGTGTTGAGCTTCAGATAATTGATGCCGAAATCGCAATGAAGGAGGTCCCCCCGATGGATGACGGGGCTGTCCTTGTGGCGGCTCGTCGCGGGCCGCTGGATCGAGACCGAGGGGTTGAACCAGGTCGTCTGCCCGAGCGCACGGACCTTCTCCCACATCCGCCACTCGACGTCCGCCGCCGTGGTGATCCCGGGGGTGATGACGGCCGGCGAAAACGCTTCGGCGATGATGGCGTGGGCGATCGCGGCGATGTGATGATAGACCTCGATCTCCTCGGGCAGGCGCCGCTCGAGCCAGCCCACGGCCAGCCGCTCGGCCCCGATGAGGCGCTTGGCGGTATCCGCGCCGAGGGCCTGAAGGAGGCGCTTCTTCAAGGACGCGCTGAGGCCGTCACCGAAAGCGAAGACGTCCGATTCGTCGATGCCGATCCGCTTCGGGTCCCGCTCCTTGACGGCCCGGGCCAGGGCCTGCCACTGGTCCTCTTCGCCCGCCTTCCAGACGGTCGGGAAGAGGCTGCCGATACCGTAGCGGTTGACGGAGAACCTCTCGACGCCCTTCTCCCCTCCCCGGTCGAACATCACGAGCATGGTCAGGCGGCGGGCCGACAGGCTCGCGAACGGCACGAGCGCAAGGTAAACAGGGTCTTCGTTGTATTCCTGGCAGATGACGAGCCACATGTCGATCTTCTCGCGCCTCATGAGATCGGGCAGGAACTTGTCTAAGCGCGTCGCGAGCCAGCCGTCATAGACCGACGCCTGCTCCTTGAGGCCGAGAACGGCGGGGATCTCGGCGGGCTTCGCGACCGGCGCGAAGGCGGTCAGGGTGAGAATGGCGATGAGGATGTTGCTGCGGATTCGACCCGACATGCGGCGGCTCCTTTCCAGCTGAGGTTCGTCACGGCCCAGAGCCCTAAAATTATAACAAAAAGCGCCTCCCGGCAACCTGGAACTTCCCCGATCCCCGTCGGCGGCCGTTGCCCCGAGACAGGAAAAGGTGGTATTATTCAATGAGTGGATTATCGGGGGAGAGAACCCGTATTCCCGTTTTCATCCTCAAGGAGGTTCCGACCATGAAAAAAACGATGACATCCAGCCTGGCTCTGCTTCTGACCGCCGTCTTCTTGTCCTGCACGCCGTCCACGGGCGTCAAGTCCGGCGCCGCGGCGGGCGAAGCCCTGATCAAGCTCATGCCCAAAGGGACAATGGGCGTCTTGGCCGTCGACGTCCAACGAGCCATGTCGACCGACGCCACCGCCAAGGCCCTCCAGGACCCGAAGTCCAAGGAGAAATACGACGAGTTCGTCAAGATGAGCGGCATCGACCCGATGAAGGACATCTCCTATGTCGCTATCGGCCTCAGCGGCATGGCGGCGGCCGCGGCGCAGGATGGCGGGATCATCGTCAACCTGAAATACGACAAGGCCCGGCTCCAGGGCCTGATCAAGGAAAAGGCCCCCGAGGCCAAGGAAGAGTCCTACAACGGCGTGACCGTCTATTCCAATCTGGACGGGGACGGGGCCAAGCAGACGACCCAGGCAGCCTTCCTCGACGACGCGCACATCGTCATCGGCAGCGCGAAAAGCGTCCGGGGCATCATCGACGTCCACCAGAAAAAAGCGGAGTCCCTGACCAAGAACGCCGAGATGGCCGACATCCTCAAGAATGTCGACAAGTCCGGCTTCGCCTGGGGGGCCTTCGCCATCCCCCAGGAGCTGATCAAGAAAGGTATCGAGGCCAGCCCGCAGCTCAAGGGCCTCGAAGGCGTCAAGGCCCTGACCATGGCCTTCGACTATAAGATGACGAATTTCATCGCCGACATCCGGACGCTCGGCGGCACCAAAGAACAGAACACCAACCTGGCTTCGATGCTCAACGGCTTCAAGGCCATGGGCGCGATGTTCGCGGGCGAGGAGCCGGCCGTGGGCGATCTTCTGAACGGGATCACGATCGGCTCCGGCGAGGATTTCACCCGGCTCTCGATCAATATTTCCCAGGACGTCATGGACAAGCTCGGCAAGCTGGCCCAGTCCAAGGCCGGCGACTTCATGAAGCCCAAGAAGGACGACGCGCCGGAGGAGAAGAAATAAGGGCGCCCGGCTAACGCCGGTCGTCTTTGGTCTTCTTGTCTTACAGAAGAAACCGGCGTTTTTATGAAAAGTCCAGGATAGCCTGGATTATTCACGAGCCGAGGCGGCTGCAGATGCGAGGCGTCAGAGGGTGAAGCTGTACTCCGGGTACTGCGAACCCTTTGCAACGAAGCAGATGCGGCCGGATCGGCTTGCCCGAAGGGTAAAAACGCCGATCTTGGGTCTTCTTGTCTTACAGAAGAAACCGGCGTTTTTATGAATAGTCCAGGCTAATCTTCGTAGAGATATTCTTTGACTCGGAAGAGCCAGCAGGCCAGGGCCAGGAGCCCGGCCGTGACGGCGGCCAGGATCAGGATGGCCGCCAGGGGCGTCGTGGGCTCGAGCCGGAAGAGCAGGAGCGCTACCCCCCTCCCGCCCCCGCCGCCGACGCTCGGCGGGTGGTAAGGCAGAAGCGACTTCAGATAGTGGACAATGGAGAGCTTCTGCGTCGAGCCCGGAAAATACTGGATGACGTTCTCCCACCCGAACCCGAAGATCATGCCGACGATGATGGCCCGCTTGAGGACCGCGCCGAGGAAGGTGAAAAAGGCCGTATAGGCCAGGATGCCGAGACCAAGAACGCCGAGGTAGCGGAAGAAGGTCCCGTAGAGATCCGGGTCCGATAGGCGGGCGGCGTTCATGATGAAATAGGACAGGGCCAGGCTGACGCCCACCATCGCGAACATGAGGACGGCGTAGGCCGCGGACTTGCCAAGGATGATGGCCGGCTTGGGGATGGGCCGGGTGATGAGATAGGTCAGCGTCCGGTTTTCGATCTCTTCCGCGGTGACCGAAGTGCCGTAGAAAAGCGCCAGGATGACGATATAAAACTGCAGGAAAAAGACCATCAGGATCTCGGTGAAGACCGCGGCCATGAGGCCGCCCCGGCCGTGGAGGACGATGCGGACGATGACGGCAAGGGCGACGGGGATGAGCCCGAGGATGGCGAAAACCCGCGTCTTGCCGGTCTTCCGGCCGAGGAACGAGAAGAACCCGAAGACCTGGCGGACGGCGTTCGCTCCGGTCATGTCATTTCCCCACCAGGTACTCGAAGACCGCCTGAAGGTTGTCGTCCGGCGACGAGATCTCCTCGACCGCGATCCCGGCCTCGATGACCACGCCGGTCAGGCGGCTGAAGAACGCGTCGCGCTTGTGGGTCTCGACGACGAGGGTCCGGCCGTCGGCCCCGAAGGTCATCTTATGGATGGACCGGTCTCCGACGAAGCGCGCGGCCAGGGCCCGGGGATCGCTCGACCTCACCGAGATCTGGTGCGGATGGGCCTCGATGAGCTCGCGGATGAAAGGGATGTCGCCCTGGGCCAGGATCTTGCCCTGGTGGATGAGGACGACGCGAGACGTCAGAGCCTCGATCTCCGGCAAGACGTGGCTCGAGACGAGGACGGTCCGGCCCTGCTTCTTGAAATCCTTGATGAGCTTGATGAGCTTGCGCTTCCCCAGGGGGTCGAGCCCGCTGAGCGGCTCGTCGAGGATGAGGATGTCCGGGTCGTGGGCGATGGTCTGGGCGAACTTGACCCTCTGGCGCATGCCGCGGCTATACCCGCGGATGAGGCGGTCTTTGTCGGCCGTGAGGTCGACGACGTCCAGGGCCCGGGCCGCCCGTTCCCGGATCTCCGTCCTCGAGTAGCCGTAGAACCGGAGCAGCCCGGTCACGAACTCCCAGCCCGTGACGTCCTCGTAGAAGACGTCCTGCTCGGGGCAGAATCCGATGCCCTGATAAACGTCCGGATCGTTCCAGGCCTTCCGGCCGCGGACGGTCACGCTGCCGATCGCCGGCTTCATCTGCCCGGTGATAAGCTTCATGAACGTCGATTTGCCGGCGCCGTTGGGCCCGAGCAGCCCGGTGATGCCCTCCTCGATCTCGAGGCTGACGTCGTTGAGGCCGAGGACATTGCCGTACCACTTGGACAGATGGGAGGCGGCGATGACGGCGGTCACTTGATCACCTCGACGCTGCGGATCTTGCGGTTCAGGACGACCGCGGACAGGCCGCAGATCCCGGCCAGGACGGCGAAGGACCACACGGCCGGGAAGGCGTGGGGCAGCTTCTGGCCAAATACGAAGGCCCCGGCCTGCTGGAGATTGGCCGGGACCGAAAAGAGGGCCATGTAAGGGGTTTCAAAGATCTCGTGGAGGATGCCGAAGAGGACGTTGGAGAAGATATAGGCCCCGAAGATGAGGATGAAGACGTACCGGGAGTTCTTGCTCAGCGCCGAAAGGAGGAGGACATAGAACGCGAAGAAGACCGTCAGCAGCGCCGAATAGCCGAGGACGGACAGGGGCAGCCAGGGATACTGGAGGAAGAACTTGAAGCTTCCGGCGAAGACGAGCTTGAAGACGATGAGGAGGAGCCCCGGCAGGGCCGTCAGGATGAGGACGAAGAAGGCCACGACCGACATCTTCCCGGCGAGATAGTCCTTCTTGCCGAGGGGCCGGGAGAAGTAGAGCTGGAGGGAGTTGTGCTTGAGGTCGTCGGCGATAAGCCCGCCCGCTCCGTAGGCCAGGACGAGGACGATCAGGAAAAGGAGCCAGTCGCTCGCCAAATACGTGGCGAAGTACTTGGGGTCGATGTTGAGCAGGCGGTCACTTCCCTGAATGATGGCCTTGAAGTCCTCGAGCCGCTCGGAGATGTAAAGGCCGACGAGGAAGACGATCGACGGGATGAACGCGCCGGCGAAGATGAACTTGAACCGCTTTTTGCGGAAGGCCAGCAGGATCCCCGTCCGGGCGATGGGCCACCAGGGGAAGCGGCGTTCGCCGAGCTTGCCGTCCCAATGGGTGTAGCCCTTTTCACGGACCGTGGCCATCAGTCCACCCCCACGACGCCGGCGAAGAGGTCCTCGAGCGAGGTCCGGCTCTTGACGAAATAGCGCAGCTGGGCGCCCGTCCGGCCGGCGGCCCGGAAGATGTCCATGGGATCGGCCGCCTCAACCATGTAGACCTTGACAAGGCCGTCTTCCATCTCATCGACACGGCTGCCCGAGCTTTCGAGGTCCTTGCGGAAGGCATCGACGTCCCCCTTGATCCGGAGCTCGTAGAGGCTGTAGTTGATAGCCCTGAGGTCGGCCATCCGGCCCTCGGCGGCGAGCTTCCCCTTGTTGAGGATGACGACCGTTTCGCAGAGCGCCTCGATATCGTCGAGGATATGGGAGGACAGGAGGACTTGGACCGATTTGTGGGCCGAAATGTCCCGGATGAGCTCGAGGACCTCGGCCCGTCCGGTCGGGTCGAGGTTCGAGGTCGGCTCGTCGAGGAAGAGGATCTTGGGATCGTGGACGAGGGCCTGGGCCAGTTTGAGCCGCTGCTTCATGCCCGCGGAATACGTGTCCAGGAGCCGGTAGCGGGATTCGCCCAGGCCGACGTAGAAAAGGACCTCGTGGGCCCGCTTCATGGCCTCCTGACGGGGCATTCCGGACAGCTCGCCGAAATAGGCCGTGAAGGTGACGGCGTCCATGCCGGCGACGAAGCAGTCGCTCTCGGGCATGTAACCGACCGAGCGGCGGATCATGGCCTGCTCGCGGCGGATGTCATAGTCGAGGACCCTGCCCTCGCCGCGCTCCGGGACGAGAAAGCCGAGGAGGATGCGGAGCAGGGTGCTCTTGCCGGCCCCGTTGGGCCCCAGCAGGCCCACCGCCCCCTCGCCAAGGCGCATCGTCACCCCGTCCAGGGCGACGATCTTGCCGTAGCGGAAGCTCAGGTCCTTGACTTCGATGCTCATGAAGGCGCCAGTTTATTCTCAATGATATACGGGGCGCAAGGGGAATTGTTCCCCCGCTTTCACCCTCACGGACAGTTTGTTATAATCCCGGAGAACCACCCCCGAAAGGAGCCGCCATGACCGTCAAGCCCGCCCGGATCGTTCCGATCATCCTTCTGGTCATCCTGATCCTCGCCTCCCTCGGCGCCGCCGCTCAGAGCGCGGGTACCAAGCCCATCGCCTTCGACGATTTCATCCGCGTCAAGAGGGTGACGGACCTCCAGCTCTCGCCCGACGGAACGACGATCGCCTTCGTGGTCACGGTCATGGACAAAGCCGCCAACCGCGGCGCGAGCGATATCTGGATCGTGCCGGCGCGGGGCGGCGAGCCGCGGCGCCTGACCTCGAGCCCGGCCGCCGACATGAATCCCCGCTGGTCGCCCGACGGCCGGACGATCGCCTTCATTTCGACGCGCTCCGGGAGCCCCCAGATCTGGACGATCGACCTGAACGGCGGCGAAGCCGCCCAGCTCACGCGCCTCTCGACGGGCGCGACGGGCGTCGTTTGGTCTCCCAAAGGCACTCATCTCGCCTTCGTCTCATCGGTCTTCCCCGACTGTCCCGACGACGAGAGCAACAGGAAGCGCATGGAGGAGGCCGAGGCGAGCAAGGTCAAGGGCCGGGTCTTCGACCGCCTCCTCGTCCGGCATTGGAACACCTGGTGGGACGGCACGCGAAGCCATCTTTTCGCCGTCCCGGCGTCGGGAGGGACTCCCGTCGACGTCTCTCCGGGGGATTTCGACGTGCCTCCGATCGCCCTGGGCGGCAGCCAGGATTACGATTTCTCCCCGGACGGGACGGAGATGGCCTTCGTCCGCAACGTCGACCCCGAATTGCGGCTCGGCCTCGGGACGAACAACGATATCTTTCTGACCGGGGTCGGAGGCGGAGAGGCGAAGAAGCTGACGATGAGCAAGGCCAACGACCATTCGCCCCGCTATTCCCCCGACGGGCGCTATATCGCCTATTTGGCCATGGCCAGGCCGGGCTTCGAAGCGGACAAGCAGACCCTGATGCTCCTCGACCGCACGTCCGGGACCACGGTCAGCCTGACTGATACGCTCGACTACTCTGTCGGCGGTTTCCTCTGGGCGCCCGGTGCGGCGGCGATCTATTTCGACGCCCCGGAAAAGGGCCGGCTGGCCGTCTTCAAGGTGACCCTGGCGACGAGGAAGATCGACCGTATCCTCGACGGCCACTTCCTTGATTCCCCGGCCCTGTCCCCCGACGGCCGCAAGCTCTATTTCCTGAGACAGGCCATCGACCGTCCGTACGACATCTGGGCCTGCGATCTCAAGACGAAAGCCCTGACGCAGATAACCGAGATCAACGCCGGGGTCCTGGCGACCCTCGACATGAACCCGGCCGAGGAGTTCTGGTTCGACGGCGCCGCGGGCGACAAGGTCCACGGCTATCTTCTCAAGCCGCCCGCCTTCGACGCCACGAAGAAATACCCCCTGCTCATGCTCATCCACGGCGGGCCCCAGGGGTCCTTCGGAGACGATTTCCATTATCGCTGGAACGCCCAGATGTTCGCCGCCGGCGGCTATGTCACGGCCATGGTCAATTTCCACGGCAGCACCGGATACGGACAGGCCTTCTGCGACTCGATCTCCGGCGATTGGGGCGGCAAGCCCTTCGAGGACGTGCTCAAGGCCGTCGCCTATCTCCGCGGCGCCTACCCGTTCATCGACAAGGACAAGCTCGGCGCCGCGGGCGCCTCCTACGGCGGATATCTCATCGATTGGATCGAAGGCCATACCGACATCTTCGACTGCCTGGTCTCGCACGACGGCGTTTTCGACCTCCGGTCGGAGTACGGCGCGACCGAAGAGCTGTGGTTCCCGGAGTGGGAATACCGCGGCACGCCCTGGACGAACCCGGAGCAGTACGCGAAATGGTCGCCATCCATGTTCGTCAAGGATTTCAAGACGCCGATGCTCGTCGTCCACAGCGCCAACGATTTCCGGGTCCCCCTCGAACAGGGCCTCCAGCTCTTCACCTCGCTCCAGCGCGCCGGCGTGCCCTCGAAGCTCCTCTTCTTCCCCGACGAGGACCACTTCATCTCCAAGCCGCAGAACGCGGAGCTCTGGTGGCGGACGATCCACGAGTGGCTCGCGACCTACCTTAAATAGGAAGGCGGAGCATGGCGTCGGGGTCGATGCGGGCGGAGAAGATCTTGACCGACCAGTGAAGGTGCGGGCCGGTCGAGCGGCCGGTCGTGCCGCAGCGACCGATCGTCTGTCCTTTCTTGACGGCCTCTCCCCGCTTGACGAGAAGCTCCGACATGTGGCCGTAGCTGCTGAAGACGCCGAGGCCGTGGTCGATGATGACCGTCTTGCCGCCCAGGTAAAGATCGCTGGCCATGGCCACGCAACCGGCGTTCGCGGCCTTGATAGGCTCGCCAAACGGGACGCGGAGGTCGACGCCCGTGTGGAGCGACTGCAGGACATTGTTGTTGAGCCGCCTCTGACCAAAGTTCAACCAGGACGGCGCGGGGTGCGGCGCCGCGAACGGCCCGTCGCCCAGCCATTCCGGCGTGACGACGCTCATCGCCAGGGCGACGAGCTCGGCCTCCCGTTTGATCCGCGCCTGAAGGGACGCGGGCGGCGTGACATAATTGGGGTCGAGGGTGAGCTTGGTCGAGGGGAACTTCCTCTCCACGATGAGAAGCTCTTTGCGGACGGTCTCGACGATCGCCCCTTTCCTGTGGACCTTGACGATCAGGGATTGCGGGCCGGGCTTGGTTTGGACGTCGATCCCGAGAAAAGCGAAAACGCTCCCGCTATTCGGAGATGGCCGCAGCTCAGCCGTCTGGCCAAGAAAGGTCGCGGAAGCCGAGACGACCGTCCGGTCCGAGTCGAGAAAGACAAGAATGGGCTCCCCCGGCTGGAGCGACTTGTAAGCCAGCCGGACGACCGGTCCCGCGGGGGCCGTCCCCATCTGGGCACCGGCGCCGGCCAGCGCGAGAACGACGAGGGCCACGGCGGGAGGGACGACCGCGGCCGCCCGCGGCTTGGAAAGCCTCACGCCACGGCTCCCCCCGGACCCTTCCTCAGCATCTTTCCCGGCAAGCGCCCGGTGTGGGTCCCCTCGTCGACGACGAGCTGGCCGTTGACGATGACCTTGCGGATCCCTTCCGGGTAGACGGCGGGTTCCTTGAAGGTGGCTTTGTCGATGACGCGGGCCGGGTCGAAAACGCAGATGTCGGCCGCCCAGCCGGCCTTGAGCTGCCCGCGCCGGACGAACCCCATATGGGCGGCCGGCATGGCCGTGATCTTCCGGATCATCTCCTCGAGGGGTATGAGCTTCTCCTCGCGGACGTATTTCCCCAGGGCGCGCGGGAAGGCCCCGTAAAAACGGGGGTGCGGCTTCCCTTTGCTCAGGGGCCCGTAGGGTGCGACAGCGCCGCTGTCCGCTCCGATGCCGACGAGCGGGTGGGCCAGGATGCGCTTGAGAACGTCCTCGTGCCCGTAAAAGCTGACCATGCCCACGCTGTCCGACTCATCGATGATAAGGTCGCGCATGAAATCGTAAGCGGCCTTTCCGGCCTTGGTCGCCGCTTCGAGGACGCTCGTCCCTTCGATGGCCCGGTTCTTGTCCGAACCCACTTCGGAGATGAGTATCCTGTCCCACGAGCCGTAGCCCTTCTCCTGGGCGGCGATGTGGGCCCGGATCCGGGCGTCGAGCGCCGGGTCCTTGAGCCTGGCGACGAAGCCCTGCGTCCCGCCCTCTCTCGCCCAGACGGGGAAAAGCGTGGACAGGCTCGTCGCGCCGGCGATGTACGGATAGCGGTCGCAGCGGAAATCGAGGCCTTCCGCTTTGGCCTGCTCGAGCATGCCCATGAGCGCGTCGATCTTCGACCAGTTCTGGGCGAACCCGATCTTGAGATGGGAGATCTGGAGCCGGATGGGCGCCTCGCGGGCGATGCGAAGGGCCTCGGTCACGGCCTCGAGGACTTTGTCTTCCTCGTCACGCATGTGCGTCGCGTAGACGCCGCCCGCCGCGGCCGCCACCCGGCTGAGCTCGATGAGCTCTTCGGTCGAAGCGAAGCTGCCCGGCGTGTATTCGAGGCCCGAGGACAGGCCCAGGGCCCCGCCGTCCATGGCCTCCGCCACGAGGGCCTTCATCTTTTCGAGCTCCTCAGGCGTGGCGGCCCTGTCGCCGTAGCCCATGGTCACGGCGCGGACGGTGCCGTGGCCGACAAAAGTCGTATAATTGACGGCAGAGCCGGACTGCTCGAGGCGCGCGAGAAAGCCGCGGAGGTCCCGCCAGCCCGCCTCGAATCCGTACTCCTCGGCGAACCTGCGTCGCATGTCCTCGAACTCCTCCTCGGTGAGCGGGAAGGGCGAGCCGCCGCACTGGCCGCTGACGAGGGTGGTCACTCCCTGGCGGATCGTGCTTTCGGCCTTGGGATTGACCAGGAGCCCGGTATCGGTATGGTCATGGACGTCGATAAAACCGGGTGAGACCGCGAGCCCCTCGGCCTCGATCACGGCCGCGGCCCGGGACCGCCGGATCCGGCCGATGAGCCGGATCGCGCCGCCGGAGATGCCCACGTCCGCCCTTACGGGCGGGCCCCCCAGCCCGTCATAGACCATGCCGCCCGCGATTAGCAGGTCGAGGTCCTTGCCCGTGGAGCATCCTTGGAGGAGGAGGCCGGCGCCTCCGGCGGAGGCGACGGCCGCCGTCTTCAGCGCGCCTTGGATGAAAGCCCTTCGTTTCATGGTGTCCATATCCCCCGCATCATAGCCAAAAGCCGGCCCCGAGTAAACCCGCCGCTTTTTCACCCGCCGCTTTTTCATTTTGCGTTTACAGACCCGGCGGCGCTATTGCCTTCGCCTCGGGTTTCTGATAGATTAGCCCTCACCGGCAGGCGGCGTCGCCGGACGGGAATACCGAAAGGATCGACAGATGGCCGACGAAAAGCAAGAAACAACCCCCAAGAGGAAGAAGATGAACGCCCTGACCCTGGCGGAGATCGAGGCCGAGCTCGCCGAGTGCCGGGAGAAGCAGGGCGGCCTCGTCTCGAAATACGCCCGCCAGCTCCTGGCCCGCAAAAAGGCCCTGGCCGCCTGAAGGCAGGGGCCCTCTCCCCTTTTTCCGCCTGTCAATCAGATAAAGTGTTGTCATTCCGTCCGTTTTCTGCTAAAATAGGCCGGAAAAAACATCAGGAGAATAGAAAAGCGTGATTAGCAAGGAACAGAAGACGAAGATCGTCAAGGACAACCAGGCCCATCCCACCGATTCGGGGTCGCCTGAGATCCAGGTCGCCTTGCTGACAGAGCGGATCAACCTGCTCGTCAAACACTTCGGCGACCACAAGAAGGACTTTCATTCCCGCGCCGGCCTCATGAAGCTGGTCGGGCAGAGAAAGCGGCTCCTCGAATACATCAAGAACAAAGATGTCAGCCGCTACGAAAAGCTCATCCAGAAGCTCGGCCTGCGCAAGTAGGCCCCGCCTCCAAAGGAACCCCCCATGTCAAACACCATCAGTCTAGAGATCAACAAGCGGACCCTGTCCATCGACATCGGCAAGGTCGCCAAGCAGGCCGACGGCTCGGCCCTCCTCCGCTACGGCGACACGATGATGCTCGTCACCGCGACCTCCCGCCGGGAGCTCAAGGAGGGCAAGGACTTCCTGCCCCTCATCGTCGATTACCGCGAGAACACCTATGCCGCCGGCAAGATCCCCGGCGGGTTCTTCAAGCGCGAAGGACGGCCCTCGGAGCGGGAGATCCTCATTGCCCGGTTGATCGACCGCCCCGTCCGGCCGCTCTTCCCCGAGGGCTATTTCTTCGACACCCAGATCGTCGGCCTGCTCCTCTCGGCCGACCTCGAAAACGAACCCGACACGCTCGGCGTCATCGGCGCCTCGGCCGCCCTCTACTTTTCCGACATCCCCTTCACGACGCCCCTCGGCGCGGTCAAGGTCGGCCTCGTCGATGGGCAGTACGTCGTCAACCCGACCGACGGCGAGCTCGACCGCAGCCCCATCAACATCACCGTCGTCAGCAACGAGAGCGGCATCATCATGATCGAGGCCGGGGCCAAGGAGATCGAGGAGGACAAGATCCTCCAAGGCCTGGCCATCGCCCACGAGACGAATCAGCGGATCATCAAGGCCCAAAAGGACCTCTTCGCCCAGCTCGGCATCAAGAAGCGCGAGTTCACGCCTAAGCCCGTGGACGCGGAGAAGCTGGCCCGGGTCGAACGCGAACACGGACCCGCCCTGCTCGAGGCCATGCAGGTCCGCGGCAAGAAGGCCAACGAGGCCGCCCTGCGCGCCGTCCGCGACGCCGCCCTGGCCGCGATCCCCGAGGACAAGCCCGAAGAGAAGCTCGAGACGAAGGGCCTCTTTTACAAGCTCGAAGAGAAGCTCTTCCGCGAGCTCGTCCTCAAGAAGAAGCTCCGGACCGACGGGCGCGGCTTCGACGACATCCGCCCGATCACGAGCGAGGTCGGCCTCCTGACCCGGACCCACGGTTCGGCCCTGTTCACCCGCGGCGAGACCCAGGCCCTGGCCACGGTCACGCTGGGGACCTTCGAGGACGCCCAGCGGCTCGACAGCCTCGGAGAAGAATCCAAGAAACGGTTCATGCTCCATTACAACTTCCCGCCGTTCTCGGTCGGCGAGGTGGGCTTCCTGAGGGGCCCCGGGCGCCGAGAGATCGGGCACGGCGCCCTGGCCGAAAAATCGATCCTCCCGGCCATCCCCGACATGGACACCTTCCCCTACACGATCCGCATCGTCTCGGACATCCTGGAGAGCAACGGCTCCTCCTCGCAGGCGACCGTCTGCGGCGGGGTCTTGGCGCTGATGGACGCCGGCGTCCCCTTGAAGATGATCGTTGCGGGGATCGCCATGGGGCTCGTATCGGATTGCGACGGATATGCCATTCTGACCGACATCGCCGGGCTCGAAGACCACTTCGGGGACATGGATTTCAAGATGGCCGGCACCGAGAAGGGCGTCACGGCCATCCAGCTCGACCTCAAGATCCCCTGCGTCACCCTGCCCATGCTCCGCGAGATCATGGCCAAATCCAAGGAGGCCCGGCTCAAGGTCCTGGCCCGGATGAAAGAGGCCATCGCCGAACCCCGTAAGGACATCTCGGCCTACGCCCCCCGGATCATCATCCTCAACATCAATCCCGAGAAGGTCGGCGAAGTCATCGGCCCCGCCGGCAAGATCATCAAGAAGATCATCGCCCAGACCGGGGCGAAGATCGACATCGAGGAGGACGGCAGGATCCTCATCGCCTCGACGGACATGTCCGCAGCCGAGGCGGCCAAGCAGATGATCCTGGACCTCACGGCCGAGGCCGAGCTGGGCAAGATCTACACGGGCAAGGTCGTCCGGGTCGAGGAGTACGGCGCGTTCATCGAGATCATGCCGAACCTCGTCGGGCTCCTCCACATCTCGGAGGTCGCCCCGTACCGGATCGCCAGCATTCACGACGTGATCCACCTCGGTGACACGATCACGGTCAAAGTCGTCAGCATCGACCCAGCCGACAACAAGATCCGCCTGAGCAAGAAGGCCTGCGAGGAGGGCGGCGGGGAGAACCCCGATTCGACGCCCCGCCCCCCCCGCGAACACTCCTCCCCGGACCACCGGGGGGGACGCGATCGCGGCGGCCGCGGCCGGTATTGATTTCTCGGACCGTTGGCCTATAATCAATTGAGGGCTCCCGCGTCGGACGCGGGGCCCGAGACGAAGATGCTCCGCAAACACGACCGTCCGGGCTTCACCCTCATCGAGATGATCATCACCCTCTCGCTCGTGGCCGTCCTGGCCCTGTCCGCCTTGCCTCTAGGCAAAATGGCCGTCAAGCGGGGCAACGAGATCGAGCTCCAGCGCGCCCTCCGGCTCATGCGGGAGGCGATCGACGCCTATAAGAAGCTCGCCGACGAGAAGAAGATCGAGGTCGAAGAGGATACCGAAGGCTATCCCCTGACCCTGGAGGATCTGGTCAAGGGCGTCGAGGTCCAGGAGAAGGACGCCAAGGGCAAGGTGGGGGCCAAGAAGACGGTCAAGCTCCTCCGCCGCATCCCCAAGGACCCCATGACCGACTCCTACGATTGGGGCCTGCGGTCCTACCAGGACGACTTCGATTCCGATGTCTGGGGAGAGGAGAATGTGTATGATGTCTACACGAAGAGTCAGGCCGTGGCCCTCGACGGAACGAAATACAAGGATTGGTGAGCGCGGCTTCACCCTCATCGAGATCATCATCGTCCTCAGCATCATCGGGCTGCTCGTCGGCCTGGGCCTGCCGACGTACAAATCGGCAACGGTCAAGGCCCGCGAGGCCGTCCTCAAAGAGAACCTCTTCATCCTGCGCAAGCTCATCGACCAGTACGCCCAGGATAAAGGCAAGTACCCGGCCTCCCTCCAGGCCCTCGTCCAGGACAGCTACATCCGGGCCATTCCCGTCGACCCGACGACCCACCTCGCGACGACCTGGGTCGAGGTCCGCGAGCTCCCCTCCCCCGAAGACCCCATGCTGACGGAGATCCCCGGCGTCATCGACGTGAAATCCGGTTCGGAAGACAAGTCGCCCATCGATGGCTCGCCCTACAACACCTGGTGACCGGGCCCGGCAGCGGGGCTACGTCCTCATCATCCTGATGATGGCCGTCTTCGTGTTGAGCCTCGGCTTTCTCGTGGCCGTGCCCGTCTGGCAGACCGAGCTCCAAAGGGAAAAGGAGGAGGAGCTCATCTTCCGGGGCAGGCAGTACGCCGAGGCCGTCCGCATCTACGCCCAGAAGAACCCTGGCCATTTTCCTTCGAGCCTCAAGGAGCTCCTCGAAAAGAAGTGCATCCGGCGCCTCTACAAGGACCCTTTCGGACCGGAGGGCCAGTGGAACGTTATCCTGACATCCGGCCGGGCCGGGACCGGCGGCCAGATGGCGGGGGGCAGCGGACAGGCGATCTCGACAGGCGGACAGACGGCCGGCGCCGGACGCCAGACGACCCAGGAGGTCATGGTCGCCCCGGAGCGCGTCCTCCCGGCTATCAAGAATCCGCAGATCATCGGCGTCGTCAGCTCGTCGTCGGCCAAATCCATCAAGATCTACAACGACCAGGAGAGCCACGACAAGTGGCTGTTCTTTTTCGGACAGGACCCCAAGAAACCGCCCAGGATCGTCCGCTACGGCGAAGAGCGCTGATCCCGGCGGGGGCGGCCCTTAGGAGGCCTTGACCAAGGGGACGAAGCGGACGCCCAGCCGCCTTTCCCGCTCCAGCCCTTTCTTGTTCCGGCGGACGAAGTACAGCTCCTGGAGATCCGTGCCCACCGGGACGATCATCCGCCCCCCGACCGCGAGCTGGTCCTCGAGCGCGGCCGGCATCCGCGGCGCCGCGGCGGTGACGATGACGGCCTCGAAGGGGGCTTCTTCCAGCCAACCCTTTGACCCATCGCCCAGCCGATAATGGATGTTCTCGTAGCCCAGTCCATCGAGGATGGCGCGGGCCCGCTCGGCCAGCGCCCCGACGATCTCGACCGTCCAGACCTCGCCGGCGATCTCGGCCAGAACGGCCGTCTGGTAGCCGGACCCGGTCCCGATCTCGAGGACCTTCTCCCCGCCCCGGAGCCCGAGCGCCTCGGTCATGTAGGCGACGATGTAGGGCTGGGAGATCGTCTGGCCATCCCCGATCGGCAAGGGCTCGTCTGCGTAGGCGTGGGCCCGCAGGCTTTCGGGCACGAAGACATGGCGGGGGATCTTGGCCATGGCGGCGAGGACGAGCGGGTCGCTGACGCCCCGGGCCCGGATCTGGGTCTCTACCATCAGTCGGCGCTCTGGCGCGTATTCACCGTTCACCGGGGACCCTCCCCTATGGCGTTAGTAAGCGCGGGCGAAATAGGCCAGGGCTTGCCCCGGGCGTCCGCAGGCGACGCAGGGCGCGTCGGTCCTGGCTTCGCCTTCGTCGAGCGGGATGACCCGGATGGTGGCCATGGTCTCGGCCTTGATCCGGGCTTCGCAGGCTTCGTCGCCGCACCAAGGCGCCCGGACGAAGCCGCGCTGGTTCTCGAGGATGTCCTTGAAGCGGGCGTAATCGCCGGCGTCCCGGATGTTGGCTTCGAGGAAGGCCCGCGCCTGCTGCATGAGCCCGGCCTGGATCTCGTCGAGGAGCGCGGGAACGCGGGCGGCGAGGGACGCCAGCGGCGCGATCTCCTTCGCCTTCGTGTCGCGGCGGACGAGTACGGCTTGTCCGGACTTGATGTCGCGCGGACCGATCTCGACGCGGAGAGGCACGCCCCGCATCTCGTATTCTGAAAACTTCCAGCCGGGCGTCATCTCCTCGCGGGCGTCGATGGCCGCCCGGACGCCGGCCTTTTTCAGACCCTCCACGGCGGCTTCGGCGGCCGGGAGAACGGTCTCTTTCCAGTTGCCGACAGAGATGGGGACGACCATGACCTGGACGGGGGCAATCCGGGGCGGGAAGCGCAGGCCCGAATCGTCTCCGTGGACCATGATCAGCGCGCCGATCGTCCGGGTCGTCATCCCCCAGGAGGTCTGCCAGACGTACTGGAGGGTCTGGTTGCGGTCCTCGAACTTGATGTCGAAGGCCTTCGAGAAGTGCTGGCCGAGGTTGTGGGACGTCGCCATCTGGAGCGCCTTGCCGTCGGACATCAGCGCCTCGACGGCATAAGTCATGGACGCGCCGGCGAACTTCTCGCTCAGGGACTTGCGGCCCACGATCACGGGGATGGCCAGCTCGGTCTCGCACATGTCGCGGTAGAGGGCCAGGATCTTCAGGGTCTCGGCCTCGCCTTCCTCGGCGGTCTCGTGGCAAGTGTGGCCTTCCTGCCAGAGGAACTCCGTCGTCCGCAGGAAGGGCCTCGTGACCTTTTCCCAGCGGACGATGTTGGCCCACTGGTTGATGAGGACGGGCAGGTCCCGCCAGGATTTGACCCACTTGGCGTACATGTGGCCGATGATGGCCTCGGAGGTCGGCCGCACGGCGAGCCTCTCTTCGAGCTCTTCCTTGCCGCCGATCGTCACCCAAGCGACCTCGGGCGAAAAACCTTTGACGTGTTCGGCCTCCTTTTTGAGGAAGCTCTCGGGGATAAACAGCGGAAAATAGGCGTTGACGTGGCCCGCGGCCTTGATGCGGAGGTCCAGGGCTTTCTGGATATTCTCCCAGACGGCGTAGCCGTGGGGGCGGATGACCATCATCCCCTTCATCGGGGTGTAGTCGGCGAGCTCGGCCTTCTGGACGATCTCGATGTACCACTTTGAAAAATCATCGCTCTTCTGCGTGATTCTCTTGACCTGCCGTTCCGATTCTTTCACGACATCTCCTTGTCTTTGAGCGTTTTACGATTCTAGCCGCGGGTCCCCGAATTGTCAAGGAACCGGCCCCGGCCGGGCGCGCGCTTAAATATCCCCCGCGGCTTCATCTTTAGGGGTGATTGACCGTCCGCGGGGGCGCATGAGATGCTGGTCGCGCCAAGTTCAAAGGAAAAGGAATGCCACTATGTTGAGCAGGACATCCTGGGAGTCCAGGCCCCTCCGGCACCGTCCGGCCGGGCGGGGATTCAAGCTCTCCCTGCCCATGATCGTCGAGGGACCCGACAACGACGGGAATCTCTTCCACGAAGACACCAGCCTCGCCTACATGAGCCACCAAGGGGCGCTCTTCCCTCTCTGGTCGCCCGTGGCCCTGGGATCCCGGTTGAAGCTCACGATCGCCCTCCCGCCCAAGCTCGGCGAGGGCCGGGACCTCAAGCTGGTCGTCAAGGGGACGATCGTCGACATCGACCCGGCGACAGACGGGGACGGGGCGGCCCCCCAAGTCGCCATCCGCCTCGAATCACGGTACATCATCCAGGCGGACGCCGCGTGACGGGAAGGCCGGCCGCCCGGAGCCGGCCCTCGGGACGCCTAGCCTCGAGCGGTGAGACGAGCGGGCCGAATATGACCCCCCGATTCCCCAGGAAAAGCGATTCCTCCCGGCCGTGAAACGCGGGAAAATACGGGACGATATGGAAATGGTCAAGTCTCTTCATGATCCCTCCACCCAAGGCGCGGCCAGGGCCGGAAAGAGGGAGCGCTCCTTCGAGCTCTCTCTTCCGGCCTTGGTCAAGGGACTCGACGCTGCGGGGCGGAAGTTCGAGGAGCGGACCTCTGTCTGCGGCATCAGCGCCCAGGAGGTGTCGTTCCGCCTCAAGGCCCGCCTGATGATCGATTCGCGAGTGACCTTGTTCCTGGACATCCCGCGGACCCTCATCCTCGAAAGCCCCCTCCGCATGGTCCTGTCCGGGGCGGTCGTCTACGTCCGCTTTGAAGAGAAGAACGAGAAGCCGCAATTCATCGTCGTCCGTCTCGACCGCGGCTTCCGCCTCCATCCGAACAGCATGCCGCCGGCCTGAGCGCCGGATCTCATCGCCGGGGCCGTTAGGGGCGCCGGCTAGCCGAACCGTCTCACCCCCCCTCCCCCTCGATGCTTGACAAGGCCGGAACGATTGCATATGATTCCGGACACCCCATGGAAAAGCCATCGAAGTCACTCAAAACGCCAAAGGGGGCCGAGACAAGCATGGAGAAAAAGAAGATCCCCGCAACGGCCGATTCGAAGATCACCCTCCTTATCTTCTGTCCGTCGGAAATCATTCTCGCCGGCATCCTCCGGGCCCTCGAGTCGGACACCGGCCTCGATATCCTGAACATCGAGAAGAACACCATCGAGTCGTTCATGGACTCGATCAAGAAGCTGAAACCCCAGGTCATCCTCTTCGCCCATATGGAGGCCCTGCCGAACCTCCGCGAGATCTGCAAGGCCATCCGCGAGATCGCCAAGACACAGGGCCGCTCCGAGCTCCTCCTTCTCGGCAACATCCCGGCCCACGAGGAGATCGTGAACCTCATCAACGCCGGGGCCCGCGGCTACTTCGACCTCAACGACGCGTCGAGTCAGCTGCCAGAGGCGGTCCGCGGCATCCACAAGGGCGAGATCTGGCTCCCCCGCGACAAGATGTCCAGCATCATGGACCGGATCATATCCGTCGTCGGCCGGGACCTCAAGGAGAAGACCCTCGACCAGCTCACCCCGACGGAGTTCCAGGTCCTGCGGCTCATCGGCCAGGGGAAGAGCAACGACGAGATCGCCGAGCTGATGTTCATCAGCAAGAACACCGTCCGTTCCCATATCAAGAGCATCTACGCCAAGCTCGATACGCACAGCCGCCTCCAGTTGGCGCTCTACGCCATCAATTCGGCCCTGTTTTAGAGTGAGGAATCGAGGACGCCATGACTAAGAAAGCCGCCCCCAAGAACAAGAAGAAGGCCAGGCCCGTTCCCGAGGACCTCGAGATCAACCGCCGGCGCGAATGGCGGTTCGACTTCCCCTTGGGCACGCTCATCGAGGGCAGCCTCGCCGACGGCAACAGGTTCAAGGAGGAGACCCAGCTCGAGAACATCTCCTCCGGCGGGGCCTATTTTTCTTTGGACTCCGGCGTCGTCGTCGGCTCCAAGCTCAATCTCTATATCGAGCTCCCGGAGCAGCTCGCCGACGGCAAGAGGCTGAGGCTTCGGATCGGCGGCATCACCGTCCGCCTGGAAAAGCCCGACAAGAAGACCAAGCGTCAGGGCGTCGCCGTACGGTTCAGCGATGACTTGTTCAAAGTCGTCCCGGCCAAGAAGACGGCCAAGAAAAAATAGCGTCCTCCGCGTCGCCTTGACGGGGGGGATCGCCTGCGGAAAATCCGTTGTCGCCCGCATCCTCGCGGAAAAAAGATGCGCCGTCTATTCCGCCGATGAGGCGGCCCATGTCCTGATGCTCCCCGGGCGGACCGCTTGGAAGGCCGCGGTCGCCCGCTTCGGCCGGTCGATCCTGCGCGCCGACCGGACGATCGACCGGACCGTCCTTGGCCCCATCGTTTACGCCGACCCGGCCGCCCGCCGCTTCCTTGACGGTCTCGTCCATCCCCTCGTCCTGGCCGATCAGGAAAAGACCGTCCGCAGGGTCGAGCGCGAGGGCGGCCCCGCCGTTTTCATCGTCGAGGCCGCCTTGACCGTCGAGGCCGGATACGCGAAGAGGTTCGACCGCGTCGTCGTCGTCTACTGCCGCAAGGCCGACCAGGTTCGGCGGCTCCGCGAGCGGGACAAGATCGGCCGAGCGGCCGCCCTGCGGAAGATCGGCTCCCAGATGCCCGTCAAGGACAAGCTGCGGCACGCCGACTACGCCATCGACACGTCGGGGTCTCTCGCCGAAACGGTGGAACAGACAGAGCGTGTTTTTGCCCAGCTCGTTCGCGACGCCGAGCTTAAAAAGAAGGGGAAGGTTTGACCCCTTATTGA
>Ga0214473_10000565_pt1 | contig 51677 bp, 50 predicted proteins | sample RVTome_7_FD_203509 | JGI IMG/M metagenome (GOLD analysis project Ga0214473, IMG submission 203509) | Soil microbial communities from uranium-contaminated site in the Upper Colorado River Basin, Wyoming, United States - RVT98D197 | ecosystem: Environmental > Terrestrial > Soil > Contaminated >...
CAAATATTTTTAACGGAATTTATGTTTTTATTTGCATTTTTACTATTTATTCAAGCTAAAGATATTAACATATATCGTTGATTATTAACATTATATGCGCATTAAAAGACTTCCTCAGCAAACCCTATTTAGTAACAATTCCTATTTGACAGTCATTCCTTTTTGAGAATTATTCCTATTTGAGAATCATTCTCATTTAAGAATCATTGCTGTTTGAGAATCATTCTCATTTAGAAATATTTGTTTGTTAACAAATCAGTTTCTGTTATCCATCCAAATTTCACATATCCTTAAGCATCCAGATATTACAACCAAAGTGTCCTGAATTTCCCATCGGTCCCGGGATGGATCTGAAACCAGTTCTCTCATATAAACTTATTGCCTTGCTGAGCTCAGGAAGTGACTCAAGATATAACTTTTCATAACCAAATTTTTTAGCCGATTCAAAACTTTTCTCCATGAGCTGCCATCCAATGCCCTTCCCCCTGTGATTTGCCAGGAGATACAATTTGACAAGTTCCGCACACCCTGCCGGTAACCCGGGTGTGGGGTAAACACCACAACCTCCTATAATAACTCCATTCTCTTCAGCTACCCAATATTCTGAACCTGGTGTCTCAAATAACCTGAACAGGTTGTCTGTTGTCGGATCAAAATAGACTGTCCCGGGACGGTCAATCTTAAATTCCCGGAATACAGTACGGATAAGATCCGCCAGATCCTTATTATCCCTCTTCTCAATAGTCCGGAAAGTAATATTGAATGTATTCATCCGGGAATGCAATTAAAAACTGAATGTATAATTGTATTTCAACAGCATAGATCTTCCGCTGTATACCGGTAGATGCGGTACTTCTCCCGTTAACCGGGTGTTACGGCCTTCATTGAAAACAATATAAAAATCATTCCCCTCTTTTGGATTATACCTCAGCCGGATGTTTGTCAAAATACCATTTACAGCAGTATTGTACTGTATATAAGCATTTAAAGATAAACGGGTGTCGAGCATATATGTTGACTTAATGCCAATAATATGGTTTGTCAGCTTCACATCTCTTGCACTGAAATTTAATTTATCCAGGTTATATATAGCTCCCATCTCAAGGTGTTTCGATATATTCCAGGTTGGCTGTAAATTGATTGAAAATCTTGTCCCATCAAAAAACTGGCCCATATCTGTTCTTAACATGATATAGATAGGTTTTGATCCGGGGGTGACAAGAGAGCCTTGCAAATTTACGAAGTCGTATCGTGCGGGAGGAACAAAGCCCTCACCTTCAATGATTTCCAGGCTATCTCTAAGGTTTTCTGTATTGCGTTCCAGCTGAAGACTTCCCTGCCACTGATTTTTTGTCAGGATCTCCCAGCCACCGGACAAGCTAAATGACATGAGTGAGCCATCATTTACATAATACCTTTTCTGTATCCTGATTCCAGGAGAATGACTGTACATTTTTGCCTCTTCACCAGGTAGCCAGCCATATTTGACACCACCTCTGAGTGAAATATAATCTTCAAGCATTTCAAATCCAATACCCGGGTTATAGTGTATACCTGATTGGGAGTATCCCAGGTTATATCCAAGTCCTTTACTTGACCGTCTTTCCCAATTTGCCGAGATCCTGGTTGGTTCACTTAAAGATATATTCTTTATATTGTCCTCGAAGGTCTGGCTCCATTTCATATCAATGTAATCATTGCCAAAAACACGGAATATTCCATCTATCCCATATGCCAGATTATAAGTACCATCTGTTCCAAGTCGGCTAGTTACAATAGCTCCAACAAATGAATTCTCATTGATAACCTGCCGGCGAAACCTTACCACACCGAAATTCTCTGATGGAAGTATCTCTTCAGCAACTCCAGCAGAATCATTTTTCCAGAGAGGAGCTGTTTGCATATCCAGTATTCCCATATCCCATTTCCCCAGTCTGCCTGAAATTCTTGCTCCTCCATAAATACGGATCGGATCGCCATCATCACTTAGTCCTATCCGGCGGCTGTAGAAAAGATTGCTATTCCCACCAAGAGAAAAATCAAAAACATTTGCCCGCTCAAGAAAAAACATCCTTTTCTCCGGGAAAAAAAGAGAATATCGAGTAAGATTTACCTGCTGTTCATCTACCTCAACCTGGGCAAAATCTGTATTTACGGTCAGATCCATTATCATGTTATTGGACAGGCCGTATTTGATATCAAGACCTGCCTCCAGGACAGGGTTGTCGGTTCTGATGTAACCCGTTTCCTGATAATTTAACTCATTTATGCTTTCATATCCTGCCAGGAGGTAGGGAACAATATAAATTGGTTTGCCCGGTGTCACTCCATGCAGGACAACCTCCTGGGCCTGAGATGGTTTAATAGCAGAAGCCTGTCCCCAATTCGGGGGGATAGCCGGGAAAATGTCAGTTTCACTTTTTGCCGGTATCCATCTTTGAACTATCAAGCCCATTCTTACTTCGCCGTTTATCTCCTGGAAACGCAGACTCGAGAATGGAATTCTCATTTCAACACTCCATCCATTACTATCTGTATTGGTACGGACATCCCAAAACGTGTTCCAGCTGATATTTATAGGTATCTGATCAGGGCGGGGGATAACAGCATCTTTCTGAATAGTGGCATCCCACCTGAGAGCATCAGGCGAAGTCATAAATGCCAGACCATTTTCCTTGTCATTATAGCTATCCAGAATTATACCGAACCAGTCGCCTCCCATACCCATAAAATCTCTCTTAAGACTTGCTGACTGGATCATTTCCGGATCATCATAATATAGTCTGCCCGCAACATAAAGGAATTTATCATCATAGGCGATCCGCACATCTGTTTTTTCAGTAGGAACCTTACCGAATACAGGTGAATGCATAATCAATTTCAAGGGGACAATACCATTCCAGGCCTCTTCATCAGGGATTCCATCAAAGTTAACAGGAAGAGTAAGCCTCTCAATTATTACAGCTTTCTTAAGATCTGATGATGATTCTGTCTGACCAATTAAAAGGGTTCCGGAGAAGATCAGAATGAGAATGAAACCCAAACAGCGACTAAGCATAAATAAATTCTATAATAAATAGTGGTACAAGTAAATCAAATATTCTTTTCTGTAAAATAAAGAATAATAGAATCTAAAACCAAAATACCTCCCTGTTAAATTATCAGGTAAAATTTATTTTTGTAATAGACTTATTATCAGCCATTTTTAAACAGTAGTGCAATTATAATGAAAACCAGTAATTCAGTTTAATAAGAAAAATATTATTTGGGAATATACTTCGGAGCTCCCTGAAGGAATCACCCAGGCCAGCCCCGGAAGATCCTGAATTTCCGGTGCGTTCACCTGACCAGACAAAATATATGAAAGAGCCCAGACGATATTCCCATTTTGCAACAAGGTTTGAACGGTACTGGTGAAAATTAAAATCGGGATTCGTAATATAATAATCGGCAATATTATCACTGTCCTCATCAAGTCCATATACATCTCCGTTGAGCGTGGTATTAGCAAATACCGAAAAACGATCTTCATATAACTTTGCTGCCGGATCTGTAACGTACTTAAATTCGGAATATGTGCCGCGTGAGATGAATGGGCTTCCATAATACTGAACTGAAAACTCAGGGGTAAGGTTCAGGTCGACTCTGAATGTCAAGCCAAGTGTTTTCTGATCAATAGTGCCAAGAATATACCTGTTCTCCAGGGGATTATCTTTGGTGGTCACATATTGTAATCTGTTTGTATTAGCTTCATAATTTGCCGTGAGTCCTATTTTCAGGTTAGTGACAGGACGAACTGACAAGCCCGGTTCAATCTGATGACTTGAACCCGAATTATTGCCTGATTTCTCATACCTGTATTCCAATACTGCAATAACTTTCTTTGAGGGGTCGGAAACAAGGTTACCAAATGTTGTGATCCTCGATGGCATTATCATATCATATCCTCCGCGTAAAATTCTGGTATCAAATGCTTTGGAATGATAAATAATATTTGCACCAAGTTTCCATTGATTCTTGAATTCAGATGTGATGGAGAGATGGCCTCCGGACCCAAGGAAAGTACTGTTAAAGTTCCATGAATTAAACTGTTCCAGAGTAATATTATAGGTTCGAAATATTGAAACCGGCTGATTAACAAAATATGATACCTCATTTTCCTGGTTTATGGCGTCGGAAGAATTCAGATAGCCAATATCATTTAGCTCCAGACCGGGAGAAAACCATGTGACACCTGTTGAATATCTCCAGAATCCTTTTGACCCTTTTCCAATCCTGAACTTTCCTCCGTATCCGCTTAAACTGGTACTGGTGGTATCATATCTGAGATAATCAGCCCCAGGCCTTTGATAATACCGGGCCGATGATTGCTGCAAAACTGTAATAGCCTCCCTGCTTCCACTTACATAACTACCTATCAGTCTGGCATCAATAAAGAACTCCTTATCCTTCATATGATGTAGCAGGTCAAATCCCCCGGTATATGCATTCCTGGAAAGGAAATCGAGAGCGTGATCCTCAATAAAACGATTGGTTGATGTCAGCATACCTCCTATCACAGTATTGCCTGCTTTGTATCCCTTCTGGATCCTTGCAACCATATAGTTAGTGAGGGGCTCAACTTTCCGGCGGCTCCTGTTTCCGTCAATATCACTCAGCCTGGCATATTCATTAGCTGTAACACTTTGAATGAGGCCAACCGATAAACCCCTGGAAGTTGTACCGCTTAACTTGATAGCACTCATGATAGTTGTATTATCAGGAGATTTTACAAAGAGGCTGTCATTGGGATTTACAGAAAGAGATGGAGAGTGCCCGATACGACGTGAATAAAAAAGGCTATTGTCATCAAAATCATTATCAAAAATGGTTAATCCCTCAAGAAAGAAAGGTCGTTTCTCTTCATAAAACGTTTCAAATGCGGTTAAATTCATTACAGACGGATCGGACTCCACCTGTCCGAAATCAGGATTTACAGTCAGGTCGACAGTAAAATTGGTTGAAATACCGATCTTTGCATCCAGCCCAACATTACCACCCCAGTATCTCCCTTTTTCAACAAAGGGATTTCCAGGTTCTCTCTTCATCGTTTTAAGATCTCCCAGGGCAAATGGCATAACCTCTAGCCTTCTCGATTTCGATAACCCTTTAATACCCCTCAGCTCTCCAAAGTTATAAAGCATGCCAGGCCCGGTTTTACTCTGTTTTTCCCAGTTACTCTCTTCCTGAAGCCGCGATATCCATCGCCATGTATGCATCCCCCATACCTGCTCATCCTGGTTACTATAGCGCAACTGACTGAGCGGAACCTCCAGTTCTGCTACCCAGGCAGAATCTTCCATTCCTGTTTTTCCCTTCCAGACAGCATTCCAGTTGAAATCCCAGTTCTCGGGATTAAAAAGTACCAGATCAACCTTCTGCCCCCACGCTGTCATTGTAAACTCAAAACCTGTCCGGTAATCCCTGTAACTATCAAATGTTATTCCCATCATATCTCCAACAATGTCATCCCTTACACCTGCCAGTCTCAATATTTTTTCAGGCTCCCTGTCGTATGCCCGAAAAGCAATATAGAGATTCTTGTCGTCATACTGAATATTAAACTCCGTGGGATAAGTGGGTTTTGCCCCCTCTTTCGGGACCCATTGGGTATAATTGCCTGCCCAGGTACCCTCCTTCCAGCATTTATCGTCGAGTTTACCATCAATATCGGGTTTAACCGACAGGAGCCTGGAAGTGGTATATACGGGTTGTACAACAGAATTTTGTCCTTTTGCAGTATCCTGAACTGTTACAGACTGACCTGATATTGCAGAAAAAAATGTCTGAATTATTATGATTGAGAGCATAAACAGGAATCGCGCACGTTTTATAAAGAGTATCATCACGTGAGATTGTGTTGGAATGGTAAAATATATAGTTCCAAAATTAAGAGAATAACTTAGATACTAAAATGTTTTTAAACCTAATGTGAAAAATATAACAAGGTAGTAGTCTCAAAAAAATTTCCCTAAATGATTAGACTTGTCCATTCAATTTATCCCGGTTTTCACTGTTGGTTCTGAGGCTGTCTGGATACCAGATGCCACCTCCCGGATAATTCCCATTTTAGAATACAGAGGTTGCACAATTATCCTTAAGGAGGGTAATTTATATAGAAAAAACAATGCTCCGGCTATGGAAGCTGTACCACCAATAAGTATGGTAACAGGAGTACCAATTGTCCTGGCAAGAAATCCTGCAAGCAGACTTCCAAATGGAGCTGTGCCAATAATTGACATAGTATAAAAACTCATAACCCTTCCACGTTTATCATCATCAGTTATAGTCTGAAGAATAGTGTTACTTGCGGCATTTTGAAGCATCAGACCCATTCCAATGAAAACCATTAAAAGAAGTGAGAGCGAAAAGACTCTTGTAAATGAAATAATAACAAGGCTAATTCCGAAAAGGAAAGCTGCTGCCGGAACAATTCTCCCAAGCTTAAGCACCTTCTCCATTGAGGCAAGATAGAGTGCTCCAAGAAGAGCTCCAAATCCTGCAGCTCCCATAAGGAATCCATAAGTGCGTGAATCACCATGTAAAATATCCTTGGCAAAAATGGGCATAAGTGTTGAGTACGACATACCCATCAGACTGGATATAGTAAGAAGAATGATTATATATTTAATAGGTGCAAAGCCAAAGACATAAGTTAATCCTTCCCTCAGATCTTTCAAAATTTTCTTTTCCTTTATAATGGTTTCCTTTAAATTTAATCTCATCATAAGTAACGAAATAATTACAAAGAGATAACTTATAGCATTAATAAGGAAGCAAACACCTTCACTTGTTGATGCAAGCAGGATACCCGCTATTGAGGGTCCTATGAGCCTGGCTCCATTGAACATCAAAGAATTAAGGGCGATGGCATTCCCAAGGTGTTCCTTCTTTTCAACCATATCGATAACAAAAGAATGACGTGCCGGCACATCAAACGCATTGGTACATCCAAGTATAATACTTAATACAATGAGGTGCCATACCTGAATGATTCCTGAAAGGCAAAGAGCGGCAAGGACAAATGCCTGAACTGCAGACATTATCTGAGTAATGAGTAATACTTTGTACCTGTTCCAACGGTCAGTAAGAACTCCCGCAACGGGCGATAGGATGAAGATTGGTATCTGACCTGCAAAGGCTACAACACCAAGGAGTAACGCAGATCCTGTCAGATTATATACCAGCCATGGCATTGCAATACGCTGCATCCATGTACCAATGAGTGAAATGCTCTGTCCTGCAAAAAAAAGACGGTAATTCCTGTACTGTAACGAACGAAATACGATACTAAATCTTGCAGAGATATTTGTATTAAAAGCCACCTTCAGATAACATTCTTAAAGCATCTAAAAGTACTCTCTTTTGAAGATTATCTGATTAGTAATCCGGGAAAAAGTATTTACCACGGAGAGGCACGGATAATACACGGACTAAAGGATCAGTGATAATCCGTTGTAAAACATTATTAATTAATTACTCCCAGTAAAAACAAAATGCCAATCACAATTATTGTAAATGAAGAGACTCCTATCGGGAACCAGACAGGTGCGATCCATGGTACTGGAATGAGGAAGAGGACATCAATGGTAGTAAGTTTTGGAGGCCATTTTATCAGGATATAAAGCGACAGATAATAAAAGAGGTCCCAGAATGCAAAAGTCCATAAGAAGAAAACACCCTTTTCGATCCATGTTCCTCCCACAAGCCATGCAATTACCACTAGCATAATTATTGTAGCAGCCTCCCTTGTCATCTCTATTTTGAGGAATCTGTCAGGGATCTTTCCAATTGACTCCTTATTTGATTCTGAATCGAGCATTCCAAGGGACTTTCTGAGATATACAACCACAACACCCTCCAGGTGGGCCATCGAAATCCCAAAAAGAGCGAGAAGAGCCAGTTTTACTAACATATCTTTTGAAAGTTAATATCCAATATATCAGCTAATTTACAAATTTTATCCGATATATGCCCTACACCGATAGCACAATGGTGAGATGGTCCTGCTTTCGACCAGTTATCAATAAAATCCCTTGCCGGGATGGGAAATTTATACCTGCTGTTGGTATTGGCTATTTGAAGAGTGGGGCCTTCAACTGAGTGGCCCTGAGCTGTAAGCAATGTTACACTGCCATCTCTTCCCTGACAAACCGAGAGCAGGGTAACCGGTCCATTTGTAATTTTCATCTGGATAGATAAACCCTTACCCGGTTTACCATGAAATACCGGGAGAGGTACGAGACCAACCTTTCCCTCAGCGATCTTCAGATGGGCAGGGCCATCATGGCCCATAAGAATAATGTTCTCGTTAAAATCGACTCCGTAAAACTCAGAGAAAGATCCCCCGGATGCAAAAGCATCCATTATTTTCATCGCAAGGACATTCTTGATTTCGCACTCGCCTGCTACCGGAATATGTCTGCCGGTAAGCATTGTCATACCAGGAATTAATGTTGTCACAATTTTCTCATAATCCTTATCGCCGGCACCTTCAAAATAATATGCGAGAGCCCCAAGCTTTAATTCATCCACAAGCTGCTCCAGTGCAGCCGAACTTAACGCAGATTGTTCGATATCGGCCTGGGAACATTCCGATGAAACTTCAAACCATTCATTAATCTTTTTCTTCATTGAATTACTCTGACTGGCTGTGACTTTATCCCTGATGCTTTTCAGAGCACCAAATTCAAATAGTTCAAAATGGCAACCAAAAGTTGAAGCGAGCATAGTAATATCACTGTAGACATCCAGCATCCCGTTATAATAGTGCCCCATCACTCCCACCCTGGTATTCTTCATAATATTCATTACAGTACCGGCTTCAATCCATTCATTTATCTCTTTCCATACGTACTCTTCATTGAGATAACCGGTTAAAAGATGATATTTAATTCCTGCCCGGTTAAAAACCCCCGCCAGTTCAGGAGTAACACAACTCTGGCAATATGACAACCACTCCCCTGTCATTTTACCCCTGTCGTCCAATGAATTTAATTTCTCATAATCGATTGCCTCGGCTGGCTGAAGGTTAAGAACAATAACCGGACAATTGATTCGCTGAATCAAAGGAAGAACATTATGCGACAATGCATAAGTAGAGATATTGAGGAAAACTAATTCCACACCACTTTGCCGGAAAATAGCAGCTGCAGCGATTGCCTTGTCCGGACTATCAACCATTCCGGCATCAACCACCTCATTTCCTGTCTGCTCTAACCGGGTTCTTATCCTGTGCTGCACACTATTCAACTTATCGAGTAATCCCTCGAACTGAGTCCAATAGGTGTCAAGGCCGATTCCAAATAGTCCGATTTTGACTTTGCGCTGCATGGTTTTAAATAGTTTGCTGGTTAATAATATCGCTCAAAATGTCTATTTATTTACCTCAAATATCAACAGATTTCATGATATTAAACTAAATATTCACAAATCTAATTATTGTACTTCATTTCTTTGAGTTACTTTGTGTGATCTTTTCCCATCAATCGGGAATGGGCATATCATTACAGTTGATGAGACCACAGTTCTTCTTCACAGGACAGGTGTTAAAAAATAATCGCTGATACCCTCAGGGTTATTTATATAAGAACAATATTTTTGCTGCTACGAAAACAAAGTATATACCGAAAGAGAATAAAATTGCACCCAGACTTTTAATAAACACTGACAGAACCTTCACATTGATTCGCGTCCGGAACCTGACAATCAGGAATGCCATAAGATAAAACCATATTATGCTGCCAACTGAAAGAAAAAAGGCATAACAAGTACTTATTGCCAAATGAAAATAGGAAGGATATTCAGTGGTGTCAGGCTGAATCTCTTCAGTTTGACCGATATGAAAATCTTCAAACTGCTTAATTGTTATTGGCTGTGTATCAATGAGTTTATTGCCTTCAATTTGATTAATCTCCTTTACATTCTGATCCATCCTCGCTGCAAGTCCACCAGTATGAAAACCCATTGATGATAAAAGAGAAATCACAAAGAATGATGATGTAAGTACCCCAATAAAGAGAGTAGGATTGAGCGCATTGATCATGAGACCTGTATAAAATCCTCCTCTTTCACGCTTCGCAATTTTTTCAGTGAGATGGCTTTTATCTTCAAGATGATTGATGTCAAGCCTGGTCCTGAAAAGTTTGATTCCCAGTAAGAAAAACAATATTGCGCCAGCTAAAAGCATATAGGGAATGGCAGGTTTATATAGAGAATATAGCCTGGTTAATCCGAATACTGCTACAAATACATATCCGAAATCGGTAAAAGAGGCTCCCAGAGCCACTAAATTACAGTACCTTAATCTTCCTTTCAGCGCATTGGAGGTGATAAGAATGCTGATAGGACCTGCAATTGGCATAGAGAGAAAAAAACCTGCCAGAATACCTGCTATTGAGATGGTTATTACACTTTCTATCATTTACGGCTATTTTCTCATATTGATATTTACACAACCGGAAAGTACCTTTTCTTTAAAAAGAGTGAAAAATTGACAAGTGCAATCATTACCGGGACCTCAACCAACGGGCCGATTACAGCGGTAAACGCCTCTCCTGAGTTTATTCCAAACACAGCAATTGCAACTGCTATTGCAAGTTCAAAATTATTACTTGCCGCTGTAAATGAAAGCGTTACAGTCTGTTCATAACTGGCCCCTGCTCTCCTGCTCATGAAGAATGAAAAGACAAACATAGTTAAAAAATAAATTAACAATGGGATGGCAATCAGGATGACATCCAAAGGTAGCTTAACAATATATTCGCCTTTCAAGGAGAACATTACAACTATAGTGAATAATAGAGCAATAAGTGTTACAGGGCTTATTTTGGGAATAAACTTAGTGTGATACCACTCCTTGCTTTTCACCCTTATTAAGATGGTCCGCGTTACAAAACCAGCGATGAATGGTATTCCAAGATAAATAAAAACACTCTTTGCAATTTGGCTTATCGTTATATTTTCAACCACTGTATTTGTTGGCACTCCGAACCATCCTGGCAATACCGCAATAAAAATCCATGCATAAACGGAGAAAAACAGGACCTGGAATATCGAATTAAAGGCTACCAATCCGGCACAACTCTCAGGGTCACCCTTTGCAAGGTCGTTCCAGACAATTACCATTGCAATACATCTTGCCAACCCTATCATTATAATCCCGTACATATATGGAAGATTCGAATTCTCTTTCCCGGGAAATATTTTGAAAAAAAGAATTGCCAGGGTGAACATAAAAACAGGTCCAATAATCCAGTTCTGCACAAGAGAAAGTCCAAGAATTTTATAATTCCTGAAAACCTTTCCAAGCTCCTCATATCGTACCTTAGCGAGGGGTGGATACATCATCAGAATTAAGCCAATTGCTATCGGGATATTAGTTGTGCTCTCCGGAGAGGCCTTTAAGGAATCCCAGAAGGCTGCTATTCCCGGGAAGAAATAGCCAGACAGGACTCCAGTCAGCATCGCAATAAATATCCAGAGGGTAAGGTAACGGTCGAGATATTTAAGTTTTGGTTTCATACTGATAAAATTTGAAATTTAACAACAACCTGAACTGCTATCCGAACATCCACAAGTTGGTTCACTGTTATTAAGTATCCCATTAATGATGCCGGCAGCACATCCTACACCTGCATTCACTCTTATTGCATTCACAGGACAATTAAGCTGACAGGCGCCACATTCCATGCAGTGATCCCTTCTGATGATATGGGCTTTTTTTGCCGACAGTTCAAAAACATCATGAGGACAGACCTTTAAGCACATTCCACATCCATTGCATGTCTCTTCATACAATTCCAGTGTCACAACATCCGGAAGGTATATTAGCTCTTTCATAATGTAATATTAAGTTAATTTTCCGATGACCTGTAAAATAATGCCTGTTGAGGCAAAAATAATTTGCAGCGGGACAGAAATCTTCATCTCCTTTTTGACTCCTGATAATGAAGTATAGGTTGAAGAACCTGTAAAATTCATTGCCAGGAATGACGAAATTGAAGTTATGATGAAAAACCAGGATACTATTTCAAAGATATTGCCACCAGTAAGGTTTAACAAAAAAAGAATAATAAAAACCAATGTCCCCGTGCCAAAACCTTTTAAAGCAAAAGGCCTGCCCGGGATATATGGAAGAGCAGCGGGTGTAATAATAATTCCGGAGATATATGCCATGAAAACATTTAACAGTGCCGGACCACCATTACCTGAAAAATCCATATAGTTTAACCCATTTCTGCTAATTCCTGAAATAAAGAAGATAATCGCCAGTGTTCCCAGAAGGTAGTATTTTCCATACATAAAATCATTTGGAATTAGTTTTACACGGTCTTTAAAACTGAATGTCACTTTCCGCATTTCCTTATCAGCTCTGTAACCATTCTTTATAAACCTGTTTATGTCTGATGCACGAACCGGTCCATAGTGAACATTGAATCCGGTCTCTTTTTTTACCTCGTGGGCTGCAACTCCGGTAGCACTCAGTTGAGGAAGGATCACCCGCTTATGGGTTACAATTTTGTCGAGTGCAACTTCGCTGATTCTTGCAACCAGTTCTTTCGTACTAAAGGTCCCTTTTCCTGCAGCACACCATACATTTACACCCCTGGTATCCAATACCAGAACCCATCCGCTGAATCCAACCAGGTTCTTACGCAGAGTGTCGAATGATAGTTTATAGTTAGCAGTAACAAGTACATCGGATGCCGGACCTGGAGAGCCGATCGCGTACAGCCCGGGGCTAACCCTGTAATTATCACGGTTGAAACCCCAGCGAACCATTACTGCACCAAGAAGATCTTTAAAATCAATTTCCGGTGATATCAACGGGACGAGATTTCCTGATATAGAAACATTACCGATTAAATAAGAGTTGTTCATAAAATGGTTATTGTATTTTTATAAAATTTAAAAAATGAATTTTTTATTTCATCTCTGATCTTCCGGAATTCATTCAAAATCTGATCTTCGGTTCCTTTAAATTCTGAAGGATCGTTAAATCCAATATGAAGCCGGTGATTAACCTTTCCCGGGAAGAGAGGACATGTTTCCCTGGCATTATCGCAAACAGTAATTACATAGTCCCATTCCTCATCCAGATACTGTGTAACATTTTTTGGTGTATGATCGCTTATGTCAATTCCTGATTCTTGCATTACTTTGATAGCCCTGTGACTAATCTTTGTGGCAGGATTCGTACCAGCTGACCGAACCACTATCTTGCTGTCAAACGACTGCAGAAAGCCATGTGCCATCTGGCTTCGGCAACTGTTCCCTGTACACAATATTAATATTTTCATACAGATTAATTTAATATTTCCTTTAAGGTTTTATTTTATCAAACAGAGGCAGTAATTTGCTTTTAAAACAATCCCGGATCTGTGATTCACATTCAGCAATTGGTTTTACCGGAATCAGATCCATCACCTCATCGGCAGTCAGACCTGATTTATACATCATGTTTAACGAAGCGATAAGGGTTTTGTGTATGGACTCTATGCATTCTTTTTCATTCAGACCTGTCTGGATACCTATTGATTGAAGCTCTTTCCACTGAAACCAGAAGTATGTTGGAAGCATTGCCGACATAATTGCATACCCCTCGAGTTTATCTTCGTCCACTTCAAATGTATTACCAAGTATACCAAGCATTTTGAGTAGTTCTGCTTTTTCAGAACCCGGAAACCCAAAATTAAAACAGACGGGATTGTAGCCTTCATTAATGAAGGAAGTGGCATTTGGAATTAACCGTATGATCTTAGTAACAAGATTGAGTTTTCTGCTGATCTTCTCACTACTTATCTTGGGAGCAAGTGAAATGATTGTAGTCGCCTGGGAAACTTCATCTTGAATCTTCTCCAGAGTATCCAATATGGCCGGAGGATGAAGGGCAATAAAAACAATATCCTGTCTGGCCACCACCAAAGGAGAATCGACAATAATGATTGATGGGAACTCCTTGTTTAAAGCTGTCAGTATCTCAGTATTTGTATCATATACTGATACTGATCTAAACTCAGCCCTTTTATTTGTAAAGGCTTGCAGAAAGATTCTTGTTATCCTTCCACCTCCGATAAAACCTAAAGATTTTGTTTTCATAAATTCTATCCATATTTAGTGAACCATAAACTACAAATTAAAGATCAAAACAGTGTCAAATCAGAATTAAATTGAAAATGAATCCTACAATCATAATCCCGGTTGCAACAACACCAATAAAGGCGAAAATCAAAGGAAGTTTCAATACCTTCTTAAGTATAATCATTTCAGGTAAAGAGAGTGCAATAACTGACATCATAAATGCCAGAGCTGTACCTAACGGAACCCCTTTTTCAATAAGTACACTTACAATCGGAATTATTCCGGCAGCATTCGAATATAGAGGAATACCTATAAGTATAGAAAGAGGAACAGAATACCAGGTCGATTTTCCCATAAGAGTAGCCATAAAACTTTCCGGGACATAACCATGAGCAGCAGCGCCTACTGCAATACCAATAACTATGTAGATCCATACTTTTCCAACAATCTCTTTTACTGCAGTCACGCCAAGAGAAATTCTCTGTCCCAGGGTAATCTCTTCTTCCATGTTATCCGTTCTTTCACTATTGATCTGACTTACCCAGCTTTCAACGTAATTTTCAAGTTTAAATTTACCGATTAAAAACCCTGATATTATGGCAATCACTAAGCCTGTTGTTATATAGATAAGCGTAACCTTCCATCCAAATAAACCAAATAACAAAATAACTGCCACTTCATTTATCATTGGGGCTGCAATTAAAAAAGAGAATGTTACTCCCAGAGGAACGCCCGCCTGCACAAAACCAAGAAATAAAGGGATTGCCGAACAGGAACAAAACGGAGTTACTATCCCTAATAGAGAAGCTAAAATGTTTCCTGAAAACAGGGACTTCCCTTCTAATACACTGCGGGTTTTTTCTGGTGTAAAATAAGTACGGATAATTCCTACGAAGAAGATTATCAAAATCAACAACATCAAAACTTTTGGCACTTCAAAAAAGAGAAATCTCAATGTCTCTGTTAAATGCAATCCTTTCTGCATGCCTAAAGCCCTGTCTATCAATAAATCTGTAAAAAATTGCAGATAATGATATAGTGCAAACCAGATTGCAATTCCCAATACTATTTTAAAAACCTTCCGCCAATACATAGATGCAATTTGACAATGTTCTTATTTTATGATTATGTTAGCTGAAACATATGATTTTGTTATTCTGACAGAATTAAAAATATCCCCTGATAATGGAATAGATGCCAACGATAATAAACAGTATTGCAATAAAGCGACGGAACCAAATTTCAAACGTTCTAATTTTCCTGTAGACTTCTCCGATTCCTGAAACTGTATATGCCAGCAGCCATGCGAAAAGTATAACCGGAATACCGGTAGCAATAGCAAACATTACCGGCAGGTATAAACCTGATGAGCTTGTCACACTCATTGGAACAAGCATGCCGAAATAAAGCACACCGCTGTAGGGGCAAAAAGCAAGTGCAAACACTATCCCAAGAAGCAATGCATCAATGAATCTCCAGGTTTTTCTCTTCTCAATCCTGGCCATCAATCCACCAATCCCGGGAAATTTTATCCTGATCAGATCGAGTAATAAAATTCCGATAACAAGAAGGAGAGGTCCAATGATCTTTTCGCCATATCGTTGAAAAAAGCCGGAAAATCTGAATTGATCTGCCCCCAAAAATATTATTAATGCAATTGAAGTATATGTTATAGCCCTCCCAAGGGTATAAAATAGTCCATTCATAAAAACCCGGTTGCGGTTATTGATATCCTTGCTTATAAATCCTATAGCTGTAATATTGGTTGCTAGCGGACACGGACTTATAGAGGTCATAAATCCCAGCAGAAGGGCCGTAATCCAAGGTAATGAACTATTTTCGAGAAGATCTGTAAGAAAATCCATTACTATTAAGTTAACAAGACTCTTTTCTTTTTATTTAACTAAAGGATCAACCTTCTCTTTAATAATCTCTTTGAATTTTTCAGGTTTTGACACCGCATAAAGGAATCCTTCATTAGTAAGGTTAATTTTCTGATCACCTTTTACAACAAGAAGAGTTTGACCTGTGACACTAAATCTGTCAGCTATTGTCTTGCCGGCAGCCTCTTCAAGATTAAGAGCAATAAAACTGATATTACCTGTTTTAACCAGATCGGGATAAAGGATCTCTACATTCTTTCTTGCCTCTGCTTCAACTGTTCTGCATGTTACACAACGTGTGTTCAGGTGAAAATAATATACCTCAACATCGTTTCCGGATTTGATAGAAACTGCCTCAGTTTTTTCTGGCTGACCTTTACATGATATACCTGAAAACAGGAGTATCATAAAACCTGTAAGCATAAAATTTTTCATCATCCTATTCTATTTATTGGTTAACAATTTCTTAATTTCTTCTTCTGAAGGGACACGCCCTTTTACAACCACCTGCCCATCTTTTACAAGAGCAGGAGTTGTCATTATGTTGAATTTCATTATTTCCATTATATCATCAACCTTTGTAATAATGGCATCAATACCATTCTTGCTGACTACTTCCCTTATCAGTTGCTCAAGTGCTTTGCATTTAGGGCATCCAGTGCCCAGAATTTTAATATCCATTTTACAAATTTTTTCCATATTAACGTTTTAAAAAAAGTCCAAAAAGTTCCCTGGCTTCACTCCATGAAGTTTTATTAATACAATACTTAATATATGGAGGCTTTATCTCTCCCTGTATTAATCCGGCATTCTTCAGCTCCTTAAGATGTTGTGAAAGAGTTGATCTGGCAATCGGGAGTTCTTCTGCCATGTCGCCACTGTAACAACATTTTTCGGCATTTTTTACAAGAAAGTCCATGATAAACACTCTCACAGGATGGCCAAGAGCTTTTGCATACCTGGCCAGTTTTTCCTGCCTCGCTGTATAATATTGTTTCTTGTTTGACATATCATTTAGTATTTCGTCTAATTACGAAACAAAAATATAAAAATTTTTTAATAAAATATAAATTAGTGAAAATATTTTGCCGACAGGCAGAAAATATTTGTTCCGATAATAAAAATAAGCTAGTTTTTCACACAGCGAACCGAATACTTATTCGATTTTTCAGTCCCTTGAATATCTCCTATATCGTCCTCCCTGGAAATATCAATAACAGGCATTTCATCAATGATAAGATAGCTGAAGTATTCTGCATTATTCTTACCGTATTCTGTTGATGTCCAGTAATAAGCGCTCTCATACATTTCTGTAAATATCCCTTCATAGTTCTGCATACCACCCAGTTGAATCTGAAAAGAAGATGGTTCAGATGGTCCGCTTTTCCAGGATTTTTTCTGATCATAATTATTGGAGAGATTCCGGAATTCCTGTCCTGATGGAAGGTGCCATCCATCGGGGCACACATTTACAGCCGTATTCCACTCGTATAATGAGCCAAAAATCCTGATATTATTTGTGTCGTTATCAAACAATTGGGATCCACTGGCCGCTTTAAACTTAAGGTTATCTATCATCCAAGTTTTCCCTGAGATCGTTACTGTCCTGTAAACATTGCCATCTCTTTTGTCAGTAAATTTATCCTGACCTGACAGGCTGGAAAAAATTACAAGAAACATTACCACTGAAAAAATCTGCTTCATTTTCAATCAATTATCAAATTATTTTATTATGTATGATGACTTCCTTGTACAAAATTCATACCATTTCAATCATAATTCCTAAAATTAGTCGTATTATACAAATAAAATAGTTGAAAATTTAAAATGTTATCAACCAATGATCTTAGTTTTTAAGTTTTTTCATTAAAGAATATAAATTTTATATTAAAATTCTTTCATCTCATCATACAGGAGATGAAACAGAAGCCAAACTGGCATATCATAACCGATTAGCAAAACAATTATAAATTAATTAACTTTGCACCCTTTCAAAACCAAAACAAAGTCAGTATATGCCGGGGAAAAAGGATCTGAAACCTTATGGCGATAAACAGCGTGCTTTCGACAAGCGATATCTTGAAATGGCTCTTATCTGGGCACAGAATTCATATTGTATCAGGCGCCAGGTGGGAGCTTTGATTGTAAAAGGGAAGATGATTATTTCAGATGGCTACAATGGAACCCCTGCAGGTTTTGAAAATATTTGTGAAGATGAAAATAATATTACAAAACCATATGTTTTACATGCTGAAGCCAATGCAATAACAAAGGTGGCCAAATCGAATAATTCAAGCGAAGATTCTACCCTTTATGTAACAACTTCTCCATGTATGGAATGTTCGAAACTTATAATACAGTCAGGTATCAAAAGGGTGGTATACTGCAACCGTTATAATAAAACAGATGGCCTTGACCTTTTGACTCGTGCTGGAATAGAATTGGTATTTATTGACTCGGAAAAAGATATTTATGAAGTACAATAACTCCGGAAGGAGCATTTTCCTTCCTTTATTAATTGCCTTAACACTTGCCTTGGGTATTTTAATTGGAAAGTACCTGCCCAGATCTGAACTATTGCCTCAACATTCAAATATCAGGTATAGAAATGATAAGCTGAACACTATTCTCAATATTATTGAATCGAACTATGTTGATTCCGTAAACCGGAAGGATCTGGTTGAATCAGCTATCCCGGCGATTCTTAAAAAGCTCGATCCTCATTCAGTATATATACCGGCAAAAGATCTGGCCCGTGCAAACGAACCATTGCAGGGCAACTTCGAAGGTATAGGAATTTCTTTCAGCATGGTTACAGATACTATTCTGGTTATAAGTACCATCCCGGGCGGACCATCTGAAAAACTTGGTTTACAGCCAGGAGATAAAATAATATATGTAAATGATTCACTGGTTGCCGGCAGGAACATCAGTGACCAGGATGTAATGGGCCTGCTTAAAGGACCCAGAGGTACTGTAGTAAAAATAAAGATACTGCGTAGCGGACAAAAGGAACTGATGCCATTTGAAATAACCCGTGATAAAATCCCTATATATAGCGTTGATGTCAATTATATGGTAAATCAATACACAGGTTATATGAAGATCAGCCATTTTGCCATGACAACCTTTGATGAATTTCTTACAGCGCTCAGGGAGCTTAAAGACAAAGGAATGACCAGGCTTATTCTTGATCTTCGCGGAAATTCGGGTGGGATAATGGAAGCTGCCATTAATATTGCAAATCAGTTCCTCAAGGAGGGAGAATTAATTGTCTATACAAAAGGCCGTTCCCAGCCCCGCAGTGAAGCAAGAGCTGACGGGAAGGGAGAGTTTGAGACTGGTGATCTGGTAGTACTGATCGATGAATGGAGCGCCTCTGCAAGCGAAATACTGGCAGGAGCTATCCAGGATAATGACCGGGGTACAATTATTGGCAGACGATCATTCGGCAAAGGACTGGTTCAGGAACCTATTCCATTTACAGACGGATCAGGAATGCGGCTTACAATTGCCCGGTATTATACACCCACAGGCCGATCAATACAGAAACCGTACAATAATGGATTTGATAAGTATTTCGATGACCTGACTGATAGATTTAATCATGGTGAATTTGAGGTTTCCGACAGTATACATTTCTCTGATTCCTTAAAGTTTGTTACTCCCGGAGGAAAAGTCGTATATGGAGGAGGAGGAATTATGCCGGACAGATTTGTACCGGTCGATACTTCAGGGGTGTCTGCATATTTTGCCAGAGTCAGACCATATATTTACAGGTTTTCGCTGAAGTATACTGAAGATAACCGGGAATTATTAAAGAAATATACCGAAACAGGTGAGATGGAAAAATATCTTGATAAACAGGCTCTCATAGATCAGTTTGTTCGTTATGCAGCAGCCAGTGGTATAATAAAAGATCCATCAGGATTAGAAACTTCAGCTGATATTATCCATACTCAGATTAAAGCCTATATTGCCCGTAACATCCTTGATAATAAAGGATTCTATCCTATATGGGAGAATATAGATACCACACTCAAATATGCGATTGATTTTCTGAAGAAATAACCGGGGTGCGGCATGAGGCATACTTCGTTCGGGTATTCTTGTTTCCCGCAGATCGCGCTGATTTTCGCTGATTTTTCTGCGCTGATCTGCGAGATCAGCGGGGAAATCTTATACCAATCGGTTTACAAAATCAGTTATTACCTTTACTGAAAGATCTTCTTCTTCAATAAATCCAAGATGTCCTGAATTTTCAAGAACGACCACTTTGGCATTTCCGGGTAACCGGACTTTGCCCTGGATAGGATCACAAGGGATATAATTATCCATAGATCCTAATATCCATAAACAGGGAACCTTACCCTCCTCCATAAACGATAATCTTGACGGTCTGCTTATCATACCTCTTAAAACAACTATAATTCCTTCACCCGGGATCCTCGATGCAATCTCTTTGGACCTTTTCATTTCTTGAGTTAATTTATTAAGATTTGAATCCGCAAACATTCTGGTCACATTCTCAGGATACATTAACTCCTTTTTGCCTGCTTTTACAATAGATATTTCCCTTAATCTCTTGTCAACAGCCTCCTGAGAATCAGAAAAGGGATGCGAATGAAACAGGCAATATCCTGACAGATGACCGGGAAAAAGTTCGAGAAACGCAAGCGCAACATACCCTCCAAGCGAATGGCCGGCAATAAACACTTTCTTAAGATGGAGATGATCCAGAAGATCTTTTATTGCGGTAGCCATAAACTCCATAGTATGATTATCATTATAGATATCTGAAAAGCCATGACCGGGCATGTCGATTGAGATGACCCTGAATTTCATAGCCAGTTTCTCTTCAAAACCATTCCATACTTCAGATGATTCAAGGTATCCGTGTAACAGAACAATCGGGGCTCCCTTACCTTTATCGGAATAATAGATCCTGCCTTCCCTGTAATTAAAAATTTTCTGCATCCGGGATTGTTTATACAAATTTAATTTATTCAGAATTATTAATTGGTTATCTGATTTAATAATTTTATTTTTATCAACTCAATCCATTTATCAAGAATTTTACCAGTTAATATTTAATTCAATATGAACAAAATTCTGTTTTCATCAATTTCGAAAAAAATTGTGATGGCGCTTGCTGGTTTATTCCTCATAGTTTTTTTGCCAGTTCATCTTATCATCAATTTGATGCTCCTGAAAAGCGATCCTGAACCATTTACCTCTGCGGCCCATTTTATGGCAACCTTTCCTCTTGTAAAAATAATAGAGGTAGTACTGATGGGAACCATAATTATTCACATAACATGGGGTATTTTCCTTCAGATACAGAACTGGCTCGCCCGACCGGTCGGATATGCGGGAGGTAATAAATCAGAAACCTCTTTCTTTTCAAAGTTCATGATCTGGACAGGTGCTACAGTCTTCACTTTCCTGGTCCTCCATTTTTTCAATTTCTATTTTATCAAGCTTGGAATTGTGGAAGGGGATCCGGAGGATTTTTACACCCTGGCGCATAACCTTTTCAAAATTCCTGCGTATAATTATATTTACCTTGTCTGTTTTTCACTCCTCGGACTGCATCTTTTTCATGCATTCTCCTCCGCATTCCAGACCCTTGGACTGAACCACAGGATATGGACTCCTGTTGTAAAAGTTTTTTCACTGTTTTATGCCATTTTAATACCAGCAGGTTTTGCTTATATTTCGTTAACATTATGGCTTTTCAGGTAGTCTGAAAAGTAAAAAATAGAATCATGGGAAAATTAAATTCAAAGATACCGGAAGGTCCATTGGCTCAGAAATGGACAAAATATAAAGCTTCTGCCAAACTGGTAAACCCGGCTAACAAAAAGAAGCTTGAAGTTATTGTAGTTGGAACCGGGCTTGCAGGAGCAGGGGCTGCTTCGGCCCTGGGTGAGATCGGATACAGAGTTAAGAATTTCTGCTACCAGGATTCACCAAGAAGAGCTCATTCGGTTGCAGCCCAGGGCGGGATAAATGCGGCAAAGAATTATCAGAATGATGGTGACAGTATCTACCGGTTGTTTTATGACATGATAAAGGGTGGCGACTACAGGGCGCGTGAAGCAAATGTCTACAGGGCAGCTGAAGTAAGCAACGATGTTATAGACCATTACACTGCAATTGGGGTACCTTTCGCCCGCGACTATGGTGGCACACTCGATACCAGATCCTTTGGAGGAGTACAGGTTTCAAGGACTTTTTACGCAAAAGGACAGACAGGTCAGCAATGTCTTCTCGGGACTTATTCATCACTTAACAGGCAGATTAATAAAGGGAATGTGACAATGTATCCACGCCGGGAGATGCTTGATCTTGTATTAATTGAAGGGAAGGCACGCGGTATTATTGCCCGCAATCTTATTACCGGCGAAATTGAGAGACATGGTGCTCATGCTGTTGTACTTGCTACAGGTGGTTATGGCACAGTTTATTTCTTATCTACACTGGCAGTTAACTCAAATGCATCAGCTGCCTGGAAAGCTCACAAGAAGGGTGCTTTCTTTGCCAATCCGAGTTTTGTCCAGATACACCCGACATGTGTTCCCCAGCTGAATGAGTTCCAGAGTAAGCTTACGCTCATGTCAGAATCGCTTCGTAACGATGGCCGGGTGTGGGTCCCCAAAGCCAAAGGGGATACAAGGACTGCTAATGATATTCCTGAAGAGGAGAGAGATTATTACCTTGAACGCAGGTATCCGGCATTTGGCAACCTTGTACCCAGGGATGTTGCTTCCCGGGCCGCCAAAGAGAGATGCGACGCAGGCTTTGGCGTTGGAGAAACCGGTCTTGCAGTGAACCTCGATTTCAGGGATGCCATTAAAAAACAGGGGAAGAAAACCATCGAGAATAAATACGGGAACCTGTTTGAGATGTATAAAACCATAACAGGTACAGACCCATATGATGAACCTATGCGGATATATCCTGCAGGTCATTATACAATGGGTGGACTTTGGGTCGATTATGAACTTATGACTACTATACCCGGACTTTATGCAATAGGAGAATCCAATTTCTCAGATCATGGTGCAAACCGGTTGGGTGCAAGCTCATTGATGCAGGCTTCAGGTGATGGATATTTTATTCTTCCGAATACAATAAGCAATTGGCTGGCGGATGAGATTCGCATCCCGATAATCTCAACAGACAAGCCCGAATTCGAGGAGGCTGAAAAAGCAGTGGTTGAAAGACTTCAGAAACTTATCTCAATAAAAGGAAAACAAACTGCCTCATCTTTTCATAAACGGCTGGGGAAAATAATGTGGGACTGGTGCGGCATGATACGGAGTGAAGAGGGACTCAAAAAAGCATTGGTCCTGGTAAATGAGCTGAAGGAAGAATTCTGGAGCGATCTGAAAATTCCGGGCACAATAAGCGAGCTCAATATGGAGCTTGAAAAGGCTGGACGAGTAGCTGATTATTTTGAGCTTGCCAACCTGCTGATTACCGATGCACTAAACAGGAACGAGTCATGCGGAGCTCATTTCAGGGAGGAGTATCAAACACCCGACGGGGAAGCTCTGAGAAACGATGATGAGTTTGCCTATGTTGCCGCCTGGGAATATGCAGGTGAGTCGAAACCTCATGTTCTGCATAAAGAAGAGCTTAAGTTTGAAGAGGTTGAAATGAAGGTAAGGAGTTACAAATAGATGCACAGAGCATTGTTCACGGAGCACAGAGCACGGAGCACGGGGCAAGGAGCCCAGAGCACGGGGCAAGGAACCCAGAGCACGGGGCAAGGAACCCTGAGCCCTGAGCCCAAAGCATCTAAAATATATGGCAAATTATATTTGTTAATAACAAAATAAGGATATGAAACTTACACTTAAGATATGGCGTCAGAAAAATGCAAAAGCCAAAGGTGGTTTTGATACTTACCAGATGGACAATGTATCGCCGGAGATGGCATTCCTTGAGATGCTCGACGCACTGAACAAGAAGCTTATTGAAGAGGATAAGGACCCGGTTGCCTACGACCACGATTGCCGCGAGGGTATCTGCGGATCGTGTGGTATGTATATAAACGGGCAACCCCACGGACCGGTTCCGGCAATTACCACCTGCCATCTCTCAATGAGGTATTTCAAGGAGGGTCAAACCATCTGGGTAGAACCATGGAGGGCAAAACCATTTCCTGTAATAAAGGATCTTATTGTCGACAGGAACGCATTTGATAAAATTCAGATAGCAGGGGGGTTTATTTCTGTCAATGCCGGGGCAGCTTCCGATGCCAATTCAATCCTGGTTCAGAAGAAAAAATCGGACGATGCTTTTGATGCGGCAGTTTGCATTGGATGCGGAGCATGTGTTGCAGCCTGTAAAAATGCTTCAGCCATGCTGTTTGTATCGGCAAAAATTTCGCAGTTTGCACTCCTGCCACAAGGACGTATTGAGGCGAAGGAGAGAGTAAGGGCTATGGTAGAAAAGATGGATGAGGTCGGCTTCGGGAACTGTTCAAATACAGGTGCCTGTGAAGCTGAATGTCCTAAAGAGATCAAGATTGTCAATATTGCACGTCTCTTCAGGGAATACTATAAAGCATACTAAGAAAGTTTCCTCCTTACTTTCACCCTGGCTTCATTCTCATAATACTGGATCAGGCCACCATGGTCATCCTTCCCCTTACCTTCCGACTGAAGCGACTTCATAATTCTTAGAACCTCAGATGTGAGCAGCGAAGGCACTTCAAGTTTGCTGGCTGTCTCAAGAGCATTCATCAGGTCTTTTATATGAAGCTCTATTCTGAACCCTGGTTTAAAATTTCCATCCAGGATCAGGGGCATTTTTGCATCGAGGGCAGTGCTTCCTGCCAGCCCTCCCCTTATTGCCTGGTATACTTTCTCGGGATCAACACCGGCTTTTGTTGCAAGAACCATAGCCTCTCCTATTGCTGCAATGTTTAAAGCCACAATGATCTGATTGGCAAGCTTGGTAGTATTACCGCTGCCAATATCTCCTACCAATTTAACGGATGCTCCCATTACCTCAAGAATTCCCTTTACCTTATTAAATGTCGCTTCCGGGCCTCCCACCATTATGGCAAGTGTCCCTTCAACAGCTTTTGGTTCACCACCACTTACAGGAGCATCAAGCATTATGGCACCTTTTTGAAGGAGTTTCTCTGAAATCTCTCTTGATGCAAGAGGTGCTATAGAGCTCATATCTATCAGGACAGATCCTGTTTTAACACCATCAATAACACCATCTTTCCCGAGCACAGCCAGTTTGACATCCGGTGAGTTTGGAAGCATAGTTATTATAACCTCACATTGTGAAGCAACATCAGCCGACGATTTTCCAGCCTTAGCCCCCTCATTAACGAGTTCAGCTGTTGCATCTTCATTAATATCGTATACAACTAATTTATAGCCGGCCTTCAGAAGATTTTTGGCCATTGGTTTGCCCATAATGCCCAGTCCGATAAATCCTGTTTTTTCCATCTCTGTCTTCTTTAATAATTTAAATTGGTTTTAATACTACTTTCACTGCCTCTTTGGATTCGCTCAGGTCAAATCCCTCCTCCCATTTATCAATGCCGAGTTCATGAGTAATGAGTTTTTCCAGGTCAACCATCCCTTTCCCCATAAGTGTCAGGCACTTCTCCCATACATCCCAGGTATGACTGAAATGACCTCTGAATGTTACAGATTTGGCTATCAGGGGATCAAGACTAAAACCGACCGGCTGACGCCCCCATCCAATCTTGGTAATTTGTCCTGCAGGTCTTACTGCATCCATTGATAGTTTCAATGTTGAGGAGCTTCCTGCCAGGTCAAGGACAAGATCAGCACCATATCCATCACCTAATGATTTTATGAGGCTCATTGGATCTTCTTTGGAAGAGTTTATTGTAATTGTTGCTCCAAATTCCCTTGAAAGTTCAAGTCGCCGGTCGTCGCCTGAAGTACCTACAACAACTATTTCAGCCGCTCCTGACAGCTGAGCCAGTTTAGCACATAAAATCCCGATGGATCCGGGACCAATTATTAAAACTGTATCGCCCGGTTTAACATTGCTGTTTGATACAAGCGATTTATACGCAACACAAAAGGGTTCAGTTATTGAAGCAGCTTTTAGTGAAACGTTATCAGGGACACGATGTAAAATCCTCTCAGGGACTTTGACATATTTTGTAAATGCCCCATCCACATGGAAACCATATCCCTTCCTCTCTTTGCAAAGAGGATAATTATTCTGCTTGCAGAGGGTACATTTTCCGCAATATTCAACGTGTGTTTCCGAGGTTACTCTCTCTCCAACAGAAAACCCTTTCACTCCAGCACCTGCTTTTACAATTGTGCCTGCAAACTCATGCCCCAGAATAAAGGGGCGAACAAATTTAAATGCGGATGTATTCATATGCAGGTGAGGATCGGTACCGCAAATTCCAACATAAGCTACTTCAACAAGAACGTCGGCTTCACCCGGTTCAGGTATTGGAACATCTCGTAATTCAGTAGCACCTGCAGCATCCGCATATTTAACAACAGCTTTCATCTTTTCCATTATTTTTCCCTCCATTATATCCTGTCAAAAATTAAACTTAAAATCCAAAGTACCATGCCAGCCATAGTGCCCAGGATAAAAGTCCCGAGGCTATGAAGCTTATAACCTGTCCTGATATCCATACGTGACATCTGCGTTACAACCCAGAAAAAACTGTCATTGGCATGCGATACGACCATTGCACCGGCACCTATTGATAGAACCATTAATGCTTTGGCAATTTCAGAGGTGAAGCCAAGAGAAACCAAAAGAGGTGCAATTATTGAGGCTGTAGTGATTATGGCAACGGTGGATGACCCCTGTGCAGTTTTAATAGTAGCAGCAATAATAAAAGCCAGCCAGATCCCAAGACTTACACCCGATAGAGAGGCTCCAATGGTATTTGCCAATCCTGAATTCTGTAATACCTTTCCGAAAGCTCCACCAGCCCCGGTAATTAAAATAATCGTAGCTGCATTCAGTAGTGCTTTTCCAACCCATCCTTTTTCGGAATAGATCCCTTCCTGTCGTTTTTTAGGAAGCATAAATGCCAGGAGTACCCCTATTAGCAAGGCCACAGTAGGCTCACCGATAAATCCTAAAACCAGTTTCATCACACCATCCCCGAAAGGATTTGTGGGAAAATCCGAGACAGACTTACCTACTATTAAAATAATTGGCAAGAGGATCGGACTTGATGCCTTTAAAGGCGATGGGGCCTCCTTCATCTTTGAAGAGATCTCTGATTCAGAGATTTCCGGATTAGGATCAATAGGAACTCTTGAAGCAATTTTAACTGCAAAGAGCCAGCCAAAAAAGAGGGCAATCAGACTTACCAGCAGTCCGAACAATATAACGAGACCCAGGTTAGCTTCCAGAATACCTGCAGCCGCTATAGGGCCAGGTGTTGGGGGAACCAGACAATGGGAAGCAGTCAGGCCCAGGCTTAATGCAATTGCCGAACCCGCCAGAGAGATCTTTGCTCTTTTTGACAGGGCCTTATTCAAGGGAGAAAGTATCACAAAAGCAGAGTCAGCATAGACAGGTATAGAGACAAACCATCCGATAATTGACATAGCCAGGGGCACTCTTTTTTCTCCTATTACTTTAAGTACTCTGTCGGCAAGAGTATATGCCCCACCCGACAATTCAAGAAAGATACCGATTATAGTACCTGCAACGATCACTATTCCTATATATCCTAATGTATTACCGAATCCGTTGTTTATCGACTGGACAATTTGGGGCAAGGGCATACCGGTAAGAATACCAAAACCCAGGGCAGCAAACAGGAGTGCAAGAAATGGATGGATCTTAAATTTTGTGGATGAAAACACTATAAAGAGAATACATATTACAAGTACAATAACTACCAGCATAAAGGTTTTCTATTTTATTTGGAAATAATTGTTTTTTGCCATAAAGTCACGCTTTGTACACCGTAGCTTTAGCGAAGGTGTAAAGGCACAAAGTTTCACCAAGGATAAAATATCGCAAATAAACACTTTGTGTCCCTTGGTGTCTTGGTGTCTTAGTGGCGAAATTTGTTCTGCCTTTCAGGATTCTATTCATAAGTTAACCCTGACTTAATTTCATTATTGAATTATATATTTTTTCAACTGTCAAACCATATTCTTCGAGGAGTTCATCATAATTGTGTGCAGATTGTCCGAAACGATCTTCAATACCTACCGGTATCAAGGGGATTCCATTTCCACGAAGGATATAGGATATTGTGCTTGCGAGGCCGCCGATCAGGGAGTGTTCCTCAGCGGTGACAATTCCCTTAACGATTGTTGTAAATTCTTTAATCTGCTCTTCGTCAATGGGTTTAAGGGAACTTACATTTACAACTCTTACCGATACTCCCTCTTTTTCCAGTATCTCTGCTGCCTGTAGCGCTCTTGAGACCATTATACCATTCGCAAAAACAACAAAATCAGATCCATCTTTAATCAGATAAGATTTCCCGATAACATACTCCTCATCCTCCGGAAACAGATCAGGCAGATCGTGGCGATTAAGACGCAGATAGACAGGTCCGTCATATTCAACCATTTTCCTGACCATTTTTCCTGTCTCAATACCATCTGCAGGAGCTAAAACAGTCATGTTTGGTATCGCCCTCATAATAGCTATGTCTTCTACAGATTGATGGGTGGCTCCATCTCCAAAATCTGACAATCCAGCACTTGATCCGACGATTTTAACATTTAGTTTAGGGATACTTATCGCCTGCCTTATCTGATCGAAAGATCTGCCAGCTGCAAAAACAGCAAATGAATTGGTGAAGGCGATTTTTCCGGTTAATGAGAGCCCTGCAGCGAAAGAGGTCATATTTGCCTCACCTATTCCCATCTCGAAAAATCTTTCGGGGAACTCCTGTTCAAAGAGAGTGGTCATTGTTGATTTACCCAGGTCAGCTTCAAGAACAACTATATTCCTGTACTCCTTACCCAATTCGAGTAACGTCTCGCCATAAACCTGTCGCTGATTATGAGTCTTCATGAAATTTCTGTTTTTTTTGTGAATTCCCGGCAAGCCATATCAAATTGTTCCTGTGTAAGTTCTCCATTATGAAAAGCAACTACATTTTCTGCAAAGGAGATACCTTTTCCCTTTATGGTTCTGGCAAGGACTATTTTTGGTTTTCCTGAAATCATATCGCATTCTTCCAAACTACCTGTAATTTCCTTAATATCATGCCCGTCAATGTCCGCAACATGCCATCCGAATGATCTCCATTTTTCGACCAGGGGGTTTGTATCATACCTGTCAGCAACCGCTCCGGTAGCCTGCAACCTGTTTTTGTCTAAAAATACAATCAGGTTATCCAGCTTATAAAAGGAAGCGGTCATTGCAGCTTCCCATATCTGACCTTCGGCAATTTCACCGTCGCCAATAATGCAATAAACTTTGCTGCTTTTTTTGTCGAGCCTCAGGCCTGCAGCCATGCCACATGCCATAGATAATCCCTGTCCCAGCGACCCTGTATTGCCCTCAACACCAGGAGTTGTTTTCATGTCGGGATGGCCCTGCAGGATAGCGCCCAGCTGCTTCACCCTTAATATTTCCTCCAATGGAAAATATCCCGCTTCGGCAAGAGCCGCATATTGAATAAGTGCAGCATGTCCTTTACTAAGAATGAATCTGTCCCGTTCCGGCCAGTCTGGATTTTCCGGATCATGTTTCATCCTGTGAAAATAGAGTACTGATACTATTTCACTTAATGAACAGGATCCGCCCAGATGTCCCTTCTGACCTACACCAATCATTCTGATCACATTTAATCTCAGCTTACGTGCTATCTTCTCAAGTTCTGAAATGGTCATATATATTACCAGTTTATCCGGTTACAATTTCAGTTGCAAAAACAATCACAAAATACTATAATAAACCGATAAAATTTCATTTTTAAAACCAGAAAATTCGTATAATTATATTGAAGAAAGCAAATTATGAGATTATACGATTATGAAAATAACATGGCCATTTTCATAAATCAATAATTATCAATTAATCGGATTATCATTTGGAACAGAATACAATGTCATGCTTTTTACTTCGAGCGCAGATAAATTTCCATACCCCTGCTCCCTCTCATAAACACAACCAGTGTCGATAGGTATTACTTTTGATTTCTCATCGATTAACTTTTCAACATATGAAATTGTTTTAGGGCGATGGCCATGGATTATTGTTTTATTGAGTAAAAGGGGGTTATCATAGGAAAGTCTGCATTCCCAGACCATACTATGATAATCTGATAGCGGATCAGCAGCTCTATCATTGAAACCTGCATGAACAAAAATATAGTTTCCAACAATCTTATAGTATTCCAGATTATTGAAGAAATCAATATAAACATCATCAATTTCTCTGATATCCCTGATGCCAAATCCTGACAAAGTTGACATACCGCTATTATATAACCATAATGGAAGCATATCATTATTACTGTAAGCATCTGAAAGCATCTCTTCATGATTCCCTTTAAGAGAAGTGATGTCAAATCCCATCCTGTCAAGGTCAATGATAAAATCTATCACCTCCTTACTCTGGTCGCCCCTGTCTATATAATCACCAAGAAGAACAAGCTGATCTGTTTTTTTCAGCTTAATAGTATTTACAACAAGCTCGTGGAATGGCTTGAAACAACCGTGAATATCGCTTATGGCAAACAGACGGGACATTATATTAAACTAAAAGATAAAATAAGAACTTACACTGAGTGCCACAGAGTCCCGATAGTTATCGGGAACACAGAGGGGCACAGAGTCCTCCTTCGCTGATGCTTCGGAGGATAAAAATACACAGAGGGGCACAGAGAAGAAATGGTAAATTATTATAATAAGGAACAAACTGATTCTATCTCTTTTACAGTTTTTGGAATTGGTTTACCGAGAAGCCTGTGGCTTTTATCGGTTATGAGAACATTATCTTCAATCCTTATGCCTCCTATTGACATGTAATCTGTTATTTTACCATAGTTAATAAAATCCTTAAACTTCCCATCGGTTTTCCATTGTTCTATCAGCTCGGGAATGAAATAGATTCCAGGTTCAACTGTGAATACGTGACCCGGTTTATATGGCAGGGCAAAGCGCAGAAATGCGAGACCAAACTGGTCGCTCCTTTTCACCTCATCGTTGTACCCGATATAATTCTCACCAAGTGCTTCCATGTCGTGAACATCGAGACCCATCATATGTCCGAGGCCATGAGGCATGAAAAGAGCATGGGCTCCGGCGGCAACTGCTTCATCAATATTACCTTTCATCATGCCCAGTTCCTTCATCCCCAAAGCGATCGTCTTGCATGCTATAAAATGAAGATCGCGATTAGAGATCCCGGGCCGGGTTGCATTAATAGCTTCAGTATTAGCTTTCAAAACAATTTCGTAAATATCTTTCTGCCTCTGGCTGAATTTTCCTCCTACAGGAGTTGTCCTTGTGATATCGGAAGAATAATGCATGTTCGTTTCTGCACCTGCATCAGTAACCATCATCCTTCCCTTCTTTAAGACATTCCCATGTACATGGTTATGAAGGGTCTGTCCGTTAATGCTTAGTATTATCGGGAAGGAGGTACCTCCCCCTTTTGCGAGGGCGATACCCTCAATAGTACCAAAAATATCCTGTTCCTTCACCCCTTCTTTACACATTTTCATTGCAGTTACATGCATATCATACGCAATTTCAACAGCCTTTTCAATCTCATCAATTTCAACCTTTTCCTTTATTGATCTCAACGCGATAACTGCTTTTATGAGGTCAATTGAAGCAAGGGTTTTCATCTGGCATGGATTCTCCTTTAACAAGGCTCCCAGGGTCATCTTTGTTTCACCACGATAAGGAGGTAAGAAATGTATTTTTCGTTTTTTTGACAGAGCCTCCTTAACAGTCTCCTCAAGTTTCTGCATTTTTGCCGTTTGTGTAATCCCGCATTTAATTGCCAGTTCCTTTACTGTTGGCTGAGGACCCATCCAGATAATATCGCCTATGTCAAAATCATTACCAAATAACAGATCAGTTCCTTTGTCAAAATCCATTAAACCGGCAAATCCGGGAAGATCCAGTCCGAAGAAATAGAGAAAATCGCTATCCTGCCTGAAGTGATAGGTATTATCAGGATAATTCATTGAGGACTCAACATTTCCGATGAAGAGAGCCAGTCCGGATTTTACTTTTTTATGGAGTTCTGCTCTCCTTTTAATATATACTTCACTTTTAAACATATTATAGATGTTAGTTTTGTTCAGACTACTAAGTTAGCAACCTGAAAAATATAAAACAAAAGGGAAGTGGATTTAATTCACCCTATAGAATAAGGGGAAGATATTATTTCTTCTTTTCAGGAGGTAAGAATACATCTTCCACTATATGAATAACTCCATTTGACGTCTCAATAGTACCAACTATTTTCGACCCGTTAACATAAGTTTCATCATCTTTAACTACTACATCAACATAATCTCCTGAAGCCATGTAAAGTTTCATTCCGTCTTTTAGCAACTTTCCTTTGAAATTACCGGGGGCAGCATGAAATTGAATAATTCTTACCAGAGTCTCTTTATTTTCAGGTTTTAGCAGATCTGACACGGTTCCTTCAGGCAATTTTTTAAAAGCACTGTTTGTAGGCGCAAAAACAGTCAGAGGTCCGGCATTTGAAAGTACATCTAACATATCTGCCGCCTTGCAAGCTGCAGCAAGTGTAGTATGATCTTTTGACCCTGCTGTTATCTGAAGGATGTTTTGTTTAGAGTCCTTATCAACCACTCCTGACTGACCATGAGTCCTGATTGTACTTTCCTGTTTGGATTGTTGAGAAGTTTCACCACCAGTACATGACGAGATTAACAATCCAACAATCATGTAAATAATAAAAAAAAGATGTTTTTTCATACTGATTCAATTTAGTGATTAAAATATCTGCTTAATGTATATATCTAATATTCTGAGCATTAAAACTATTTTTATACGATTTTCTATCCCCGTTCATTACTTTTTTAAAAAAAATTTCACAGAACTGTTTCACTTATAAAAATTAAAAGTAATTTTATCCTATCGTTTTGGTAGGATAAATGTAAAAATAAATGAAATTCAATACAAAAACAAGATATGGGTTAAGAACTATTCTAGAATTGTCTCTTAATGAAAACACAAGTGAAGGAGTTTTTCAGAAAGAAATTTCAAGGAAACAGGATGTATCAATAAGGTATCTGGACCATATCGTTGCAAAATTAAAAGCTTGCGGACTTATAGTAAACGTGGGAGGTAAAAAAAGCGGTTACAGGCTAACCAGGCCGGCCAGGGAGATCTCGATTTATGATGTTTACCTGGCCTTTGAAGGTGAAATGGCGATTATTGATTGCCTTGTCCCCGGGAAAGAGTGCCCTCAAAAAAGAACTTGTGTCTTAAGAGGTTTTTGGTGCGATCTGAATGATACAATCAAATCGAGTATGAAGTCGATGAATATGGAAATTCTGGCAGAAAATTTCAGAAAGAATGGTGCCACGGAACCGGTAACCTCTTAAAGATTGTAAACATGTTAATTTATTCAAGTAAAAAGGTATAATCAACTCTAAAGCTAAAATTATGAATGCAAAAATTCTTCGAAATCTGATTGTCGTTATGCTTTCAGTATTGCTAATCACCTCCTGTGCGGGTGATAAGAACGGATCAAAAGGCCCTCTGGGGACAGGTAGCGCAGCCCAAAAGGCATATGTTGCTCCTGGTGAACTTGATGAATTTTATGCTTTTTTATCAGGTGGCTTCAGTGGCCAGGTAAGTGTCTATGGATTACCCTCTTGCAGATTATTAAAGGTGATCCCGGTATTTTCAGTTGATGCCGAAAAGGCCTGGGGATTTAATGAAGAGACCAAACCCATGCTCCAGACATCAATTGGTTTCCAGCCATGGGACGATGCTCATCATCCGGAATTATCACAAACCGATGGTATTCCTGATGGAAAATGGTTATTTATCAATGCGAATAATTCACCCCGTATTGCAAGGATTGACCTCACAACGTTCGAAACTGTTGAGATAATTGAAATCCCAAACAGTGCAGGTAACCACAGCTCACCATTTACTACCCAGAATACTGAATATGTAGTAGCCGGAACCCGTTTCAGTGTACCGGTTCCGCAGAAGGACATGGCTATAAATGATTATGCAGGTAATTATAAGGGGGTCCTTTCATTTATCAAAGTTGATAAAGAGGGCAGGATGGATATTGCATTTCAGATACTTATGCCGGGATTTGATTATGACCTTGCGCATTCAGGCAAAAACGCTTCAGATGGTTGGACATTTTTCAGCTGTTATAACTCAGAGGAAAAAAATACTCTCCTTGAGGTGGAAGCTTCAAAAAACGACAAGGATTTCATTGCTGCTATTAACTGGAAACTGGCAGAAAAATTAATTGCTGAAGGAAAATATGAAGAAATGAACTCCCCGTACCTCAGAAATTTCTATGATGAGGCGACCCATGCTGCTTCAACTGAAAAATTCAATAAAGTAAAAGTACTTAAGCCCAAAGATTGCCCGGGTCTTGTTTATTTCCTCCCAACCCCAAAGTCGCCACACGGAGTTGATGTGGACCCTACGGGAGAATATATAGTTGGTAACGGCAAGTTATCTGCAGAATTAACTGTCCATTCATTTACTAAAATGCTGGCCGCTATTAATAACGAAACTTTTGATGATGAGAAATATGGTATTCCAGTATTATCTTTTGATGCCACACTGGCCGGAGTAGTGAAAAGCACAGGACTCGGACCTCTCCACACTGAATTCGATAATAATGGAAACGCATATACCTCTTTCTTTATATCTTCAGAGGTAATTAAGTGGAAGGTAGGTACCTGGGAAGTACTCGACAGGGCACCATGCTATTATTCAATCGGACACCTGATGGTTCCCGGAGGTGACTCAAAACAACCATGGGGCAAATACCTTCTGGCGTTAAATAAAATTACGAAGGACAGATATCTCCCAACAGGTCCTGAGTTGAACCAGGCAGCTCAGTTATACGATATTTCAGGTGATAAGATGGAACTGATCCTCGATTTCCCAACTGTGGGTGAGCCACATTACGGACAGGCTATTCCGGCAGATATAATAATTGCCAGATCAAAGCAGATTTATAAACTCGAGGATAATAAACACCCATATGCCATAAAATCGGAAGGAGAAACAAAGGTCACAAGAAACGGCAACGTTGTCCATGTTTATCTCTCTACAATTCGGTCGCACTTTGCTCCGGATAATATTGAAGGAATAAAAATCGGCGATGAGGTATATTTTCACGTTACAAACCTGGAACAGGATTTCGATGTTCCTCATGGTTTTGCGGTTATGGGATCTTTGAATTCTGAACTTTTGATTATGCCAGGCCAGACTGAAACACTTCTTTGGAAGCCTCAGATTGAAGGTATTATCCCATTTTATTGCACCGATTTTTGTTCAGCTCTTCACCAGGAAATGCAGGGTTATATCAGAGTGTCACCTAAAAACTCAGCCACTGCATTGAAATGGAGTATTGGATCTGCGGACTAGTAATAATTATAAGATGAGGATTTTGATTATCAATTGTACATGAATTTTGATAGCCTGCACATTGATAGTCAATTGAATGATCGAATACAGGAAGCGAATGAAGTTAGTGAAGCTAAAGTCAAGAATTTTGATACTTATCGCAATTAGTACCATGTTGCTTATGCTGGCCTTCCCGGTATGGAAAATTACTCTTATTGCTCCACAATACCCTAAGGGGATACATATGTACATTTGGATCAACAAGATAACAGGGAGTGAACCTAGTACACTTCAAAACATTAATATTATTAATCATTATATAGGGATGAAACCTATAAAACCGGATTCTATCCCTGAATTGAGATATATGCAATTCATTATAATGATTCTTGCCGGTGTTGGATTTCTAATGGCTTTAATTGATAAATGGCAATTGAATCTGGCATGGTTAATAATCATTGCTGCGGTTGGGATACTGGCTATATATGACTTTTACATGTGGGAGTATGATTACGGGCACAATCTTAATATTAATGCTCCAATCAAAATTGAAGGAATGAATTATCAACCACCTCTTATCGGGACAAAACAAATTCTCAATTTCACGGCAATCTCATTTCCGAGAATGGGAGCTTTATTAATGGTTATATCAATTATTTCAGGCACCCTGGCTGTATATTTTGGAATTAAGAATAAAAGAAATGTCCAGATATAATTCACTGTTTATAATCCTGCTTTTGCTTTCCTGCAAAGTAAGTGACAGACCTATTAATTATGGATCTGATGAATGCGAATACTGCAAGATGATTGTAATGGATAAACGATATGGATCAGAACTGGTTACAGATAAAGGAAAGGTATTTACTTTTGATTCTGCTGAATGCCTGGTTAAGTTTATTAATAATAATGAAGAAACAGGTTTAAAAGCCCATTCTATAGAAGTAACCTCTTTCGACAATCCTGATCATCTGATCAATGCCAGATCGGCATTCTATATTGTATGTGGACAAATGCCAAGTCCCATGGGAGCTTACCTGACTGCTTTCTCAAACAGAGAAGCGGCTAACGAAATTAAGGTATCAAAGGGCGGCTACATCTATACATGGGAAGAACTAATTAATAATTTCAGTTCAATTCGCATCAATGCAATTAAGGAATTTGAGTAAGCTGATAGCCACATATTGTACCATTCTTATATGTGTGAGTATTCATGCATCAGTACTTGAGGTTGGAAAACTTAACACATACTCTTCCATTTCCGATGCAATTATTTCTGCCAGAGAAGGTGATACCATTCTCGTTCATGAGGGCGAGTACAAAGAAGGAACCATATTGATTAATACTCCGATAGTACTATTGGGTATTAATTATCCCATCCTTGATGGGGAAAACAAGTCTACTATCATTCTGATAACAGCTGATAATGTTATGGTCAAAGGGTTTATTTTTAAAAACGTCGGTACAAGTTATGTAGAAGACAGATCAGCAATCAGAATAAGAGAGAGCGCTCACTGCCGGATTGAATCCAATAAACTGTTTAATACCTTTTTTGGGATCTACCTTGAACACTGTAAGAATTGCTATGTCCTGAATAATACTATTATTGGGAAGGCAGAATTTGAAATGAATTCCGGAAATGCAATTCATCTCTGGTATAGCAGAAATATTACCATTACTGGAAATCATGCTGAAGGTCACCGCGATGGAATATATCTGGAGTTTGTTGATAACAGCATCATCGAAAATAATCTTGTCATCAAAAACCTCAGGTATGGTTTGCATTTTATGTTCTCAGATAATGACCGCTACCTGAATAACCGTTTTTTATCGAACGGTGCCGGCGTTGCTGTTATGTTCTCTAAAACCATCCTGATGGAGAAGAATGAATTCGCAAATAACTGGGGCAGTTCTTCCTATGGTCTGCTGCTTAAAGAGATAACCGACAGTGAAATTAGATTTAATTATTTCTCGAAAAACACCATTGGAATCTATTGCGAGAGTGTCAGCCGGACCAATATTGTGAATAACAATTTTAGTTCGAATGGATGGGCACTTAACATTCTTGGCAGCTGTTCTGACAATTCTATTCACGGGAACAATTTTTTGAATAATACTTTTGATGTGGCAACCAACAGCAGCCGCAATTCAAATAATTATGACGGAAATTTCTGGAGTGAAAACACAGGTAGTTATGATCTTGACAAGGACGGTGTATCAGATGTACCCTACCGTCCTGTAAAGCTTCTGTCATACATGATTGGCAACATTCCATCCACTACAATCCTTATGAGAAGCCTGCTTGTTGATCTCATTAACTATGCTGAAAAAATCGCACCAGTCATTACCCCACATAACCTGCTTGATAACAATCCAGTAATGAGGAGGATAGATCATGATTAATATTGTGGGATTGCATAAATATTACAGGAAGAATCATGTCCTCAAGGATATCAATCTTGAATTCAGTGAGGCGGGAATATATGTTATCCTGGGTCCGAACGGATCAGGAAAAACTACTCTTCTTAAGTCAATTCTTGGTCTGGTAATTCCGGATAAAGGTGAAATCAGTGTAAGAGGAATACAAGTGCAGGATTCTCCAATGTACAGAAGAGAGATTTCATATCTTCCACAGATAGCCAGATTTCCTGAAAATCTACGTGTTCATGAGCTCATCAGACTTATAAAAGATATCCGGAACCAGGATGGAGATGAATATCCCTTAATAGACCTGTTTAAGCTGGAACGGGAGATGAATAAAAGCCTGGGAAATCTCTCAGGGGGTACCAGACAGAAAGTAAATATTATTCTTGGACTTCTATTCGATACTCCTGTTATGATCCTTGATGAACCAACTATCAGTCTTGACCCGGTTTCATTGTCGAAATTCAAAAAATTAATATCCAAAAAAAGGGAGCAGGGAAAGATCATTATATATACAACTCATATTATGAGCCTTGCTGAAGAATTTTCGGACAAAATAATATTACTCCTGGATGGTAAGAATATTTTTAGCGGAGATTTAAAGGAAATATTAATTACGTCAAAAGAAAAATCACTTGAAGATGCTATTACACATTTAGTCGACAATAACTGTAATGTATAAATTCATCAAATACAGCTTGAGCGATCTGATCCGGAGTTACTGGACCATAATCTATTTCCTCTTCTTTTTTATTGTCACCACTATCATCTTGTATTTCAGTGCTGATATGACAAAGTCAATAGTGAGCATGATGAATATAGTTATTGTCCTAATCCCTCTGGTCTCAATAATTTTTGGTACCATTTATTATTACAATTCCCGCGAGTTTACTGAGCTTCTGCTCGCTCAACCTGTAAGCAGAAGTTCAATGATACTCGGACAGTATACAGGCCTCTCTTTTTCTTTATCCTTAAGTTTTGTTGCCGGTGTTTCAATTCCATTTATTCTTTATGGAATATTTGGGAATGATCATCTTCGTGATTTCCTTCTGATACTTCTGGCAGGAATTTGTCTGAGTTTCAGTATGTCGGCAATAGCCTTTTCTACTGCACTCCTTCACGAAAATAAAATCAAGGGGTTTGGGATTGCACTGTTTATCTGGTTTTTCCTGGCAGTATTATATGACGGACTACTGCTACTGCTGCTAATCCTCTTCAGTGATTATCCCACTGATTCTCTTGCCATTACTCTAATCCTTCTGAATCCAATTGATCTCTCAAGAGTTATGATAATGCTCGGGTTGGATATATCGGCTCTGATGGGTTATACAGGTGCAGTCTTTTTAAAGTTTTTTGGAACTGTTAAGTGTATTCCGGTTTCAATTTTTGCCATGCTCTGCTGGATTGTAATACCTGCATCTATTATGGTCAGAATAGCAGGAAAAAAGGATTTTTAAATATGATTTAAACATTTAATGAATATGATAACGAGACAAAAACTCAGCATTCTGCTTCTTTTACTTAACCTGTCCGGGATATCAGCTTTATGCCAGGATTTTCCCGGGGATGTCAGTTCCGGAAAAAAGCAGTTTTATAAGCTGCCTAATAATGATGGTAAAACATGTGCTGATTGTCATTATTTTGTTGAACCTTCTGATTCTATTAACTGGAATCCTTCAGCACCTGACCTTGCTGCCCGCGTAAACCTATATAACAATGAGGGTTTCAGAAAATACTTTACTAACCCCTCAGCCAAAGTTTTAACAAGTTCACATGCCGGATATTCATTAACAGCTGATGACGAAAAAAACATAGTTGCTTACCTCGCAAGTATTAATATTTCTCCTCCCGTACCTCCTAAACCTTTTAAGATAAGACTTGTTCTGTTTATTTCATTATTCGTTTATCTCATTCTCCTCAGGATTGAGAAAACCAGGGTTCGCAAAATTCCTTCACTTGCCAGAAAAATTCTTGTCCTTGCCGGCTGGACTGCAATCTGGACAATAATAGTGCAGGATGCCATTGCATTAAACCGTTCACAAAATTATGGACCCGTCCAGCCGATAAAATTTTCGCACCTGATACATGCCACGAATAACCAGATTGATTGTATCTATTGTCATTCAGGTGTATTGAAGGGGAAAAATGCAGGTATCCCTCCGCTTAGCCTTTGTATGAATTGCCATAAACATTTACCAAATGGAACAAGGACAGGTTTTTTCGAGATCAGGAAAATCAGAGAGTCCTTTGAGAAAGGAACCCCAATCAGATGGATCAGAGTAGATAAGCTGCCAGACTATTCATATTTCAACCATATGCAACATGTTAAGATCGGCAAATTAGATTGTACCAGCTGTCATGGTGATGTTAAAAGCATGCACATTATTAAACAGGTTGAGAACCTCTCAATGGGCTGGTGTCTCGATTGCCATGACACAAGGGCTGTGGATTTCTCCAACGAATATTACAAAAAATATTATTCTGCGCTTTACGACTCTTTACAAAGGGGGAGAATTGATAGTGTTATGGTCTCCGACGTAGGAGGAAGGGATTGCGGACAGTGTCATTATTAATTGTAAAAAATAAAATAAATCCAACAGGAATGAAAGAATACTGGAAAGCTATTGAGTTAAAAGGGAAAGAAGAAGCGAGCCCTTATAAGAAGAACCCTGAAGATGGGGATAATTCGCTCTTCAAACTTTTCGGCGACCTCAAAAATGAGGGACAGGCATCTAGGAGGGACTTTCTCAAACTATGCGGATACAGCTTTGCAATTGCCACATTGTCATCCTGTCATACAAAAATCAGGAAAGCAGTACCATATGTTCTGGCACCCTTTGAAATTACACCCGGAGAGACTAATTTCTATGCCTCGAGCTATATTAATGGCAGCGATTATTGCAGCATTATTGTAAAGACCCGTGAGGGACGTCCAATTAAAATAGAAGGAAATCCTGAATCGGGTATCACAAAGGGAGGAACAAGTGCCAGAGTCCAGGCCTCTGTGCTTGATCTGTATGATACCACAAGATACCCTGGCCCTTTTAGAGATGGTGATCCTCTTGATTGGCAGCAAATTGACATCGAAATTTCCGCTAAACTTCAGAAAATTGTTGAAAAGGGAGGAACAACCGTTCTCCTCACTCCAAGTATATTCAGTCCCTCAACAGAGGCTGTTATTACCGGTTTTCAGCAAAAATTTCCTGGTTCTGAATGGGTGCAGTATGATGCTGTTTCTTCATCTGCGATCAAGGAAGCCAATAAGATCAGTTTTGGAAAACAGGTGATCCCTGATTACCGTTTTGATAAGGCTGAACTGATAGTAAGCTTTGGAGCAGATTTTCTTGGCACATGGCTTTCTCCTATAGAATATACAAAACAGTTCAGCTCCGGAAGAGATCCTGATAAGAAAATGAATCACCTGATTCAGTTCGAATCCAATCTCAGTCTGACAGGCAGCAATGCCGATAAAAGAATACAGATAAAACCTTCTCAGGAATTGGCTGCACTTCTAAAAATATATACGGATATTGTCCAATCAGTTGAAAATAGAACCATTGAAGTATCCAATTCCAACATTGAAATAGGTGATGTATCAAAGAAGTTGTTGGAATCAAAAGGCAAATCGCTGGTAATTTCTTCCACTAACAATAAACAAATTCAACTCCTGATAAACGAGATTAACAATCTGTTGGGGAATATTGGGCATACAATATTATTCGATTCGTATCTCAGGACACACAGGGGGATTGACAGTGATATGGATATGCTTGTTGAGAAGATGAAGAAAGGGGGTGTTGATGCTCTTCTGGTTTGGAATGTAAATCCGGCATATACATATCATAACAGGGCAGCTTTTTTGGAGGGGATAAAGAGGGTTGGTCTCTCGATATCCCTGACAGGTTCTCCTGACGAAACCAGCCAGAATTGTCAATATATATGTCCTGATAACCATTACCTAGAGAGCTGGATTGATGCTGAACCAAAAAAGGATATATACAGCCTTGGCCAACCGGTAATCAATCCCATATTTGATACTCGTCAGATGACAGACACACTGTTGAATTGGTCTGGATCAACTATTCCTTTTTATGACTTTATTAATTCATACTGGGCTGTTAATTTAATGCCTTTACAGTCTGAATTTTCTGACCCGACTGCATTTTTTGACCACACTCTGCAAAAAGGGATATTTGAACCTTCTCCCCCTCCCGTCACTCTGAAAAGTGATAATGAAGACACCGGAAATTTACCTTTCGATTATACTGCAATTAAAGTAGATAACCTTACAAGTAAGGGGATTTCAGAAATTGTTCTATACGAAAGTATTGCTCTTGGTGAAGGACGCCAGGCAAATAATCCCTGGCTTCAGGAATTACCGGATCCTGTTACGAGGATCTGCTGGGACAATTATGCATCATTTTCTCCAGGACAGGCAAAGGAGCTTGATCTTCATGATAGAGATGTAATAATCCTGAATGGAGTTGAACTGCCGGTTCATATTCAGCCTGGTCAGTGTTATGGAACTATAGGTATAGCCCTTGGTTATGGCCGGAGCATATGTGGAAAAGTAGGAGTTGGGATTGGAATGGATGTATGGCCAATGTTGTCGGCTAAAGATGGAAATACGGCACTCACCAGGGAGATAACCGAAATTATTAAAACCGAAAAAATCTACTCATTTGCGCAGACTCAGACTCATCATAGCATGGAGGGAAGAGCTCTTGTCCGGGAGGCAGGTTTGACAGAATATAAAACTGACCAGACTGCAGGAAATGAATTTCATACAGATTTCCTTGAGCATGCAGAGAGTCTCTACAAAGAAAGGGAATATTCTCATCATCACTGGGGTATGGCTATTGATCTTACTACCTGCACAGGTTGTGCAAACTGTGTTATCGCATGCCAGGCAGAAAATAATATACCAGTTGTCGGAAAGGAGGAAGTACATCGGGTTCATGAAATGCACTGGTTAAGAATAGACAGGTATTACAATGGGAATGAAGATAATCCCGAAGTTGTTTTTCAACCTGTATTATGTCAGCATTGCGATAATGCTCCGTGTGAAAATGTTTGTCCTGTGGCTGCTACAAATCATAGTTCTGAAGGGCTGAATCAGATGGTATATAATCGTTGTATCGGTACACGTTATTGCAATAATAACTGTCCCTACAAGGTAAGAAGATTTAACTGGTTCAATTATACTGAGGCAGGTACTCTTTCCGGGAACCTGAGGGACAGTGAAGGGATGACCGTAGATCTAAGACGAATGGTACTTAATCCGGATGTAACAGTCCGCGCCCAGGGAGTTATTGAAAAATGTTCTTTTTGTGTACAGCGGATCCAGGCAGCTAAGCTTAAAGCAAAAGAAGAGAACAGAGGACTTGCTGATGGTGAAATGCAGACGGCGTGTTCGCAGACCTGTCCGGCTAATGCAATTGTTTTCGGTGATATGAATGATCCAAAAAGCGAAATCAGCAGGCTCATGAAAAGCGGAAGACGATATAATCTCCTTGAAGAGTTATTTACAAAGCCCTCCGTAAATTATCTGACCAAAATAAGAAATATAACTTCGTAAGAATAAAAACTAATTAGTATGATTCAGTCTCCCATAAGAATCCCTTTAATAAAGGGGAGAAAAACATACCGGAACGTAACTTTTGATATCCTGGACCCTATGATGAACAGGCCAGGGAAATTCTGGTACCTGGGTATAAGTCTTTCCTCTGCTGCTTTGCTGTTCGGAGCCTATATGATCTTCTGGACCATCTGGAAGGGGATAGGCACCTGGGGAGAAAACAGAACAGTCGGATGGAGCTGGGATATTACAAACTTTGTCTGGTGGATCGGAATAGGACATGCGGGAACCTTCATCTCAGCAATACTACTTCTCTTCAGGCAAAAATGGAGAACCAGTATTAACAGGGCTGCAGAAGCAATGACAATATTTGCAGTAATATGTGCTGCCCTGTTTCCAATTATTCATATGGGGCGTTCATTACTGGCTTTCTTTATTTTCCCTTATCCTAACACCCGTGGATTATGGGTAAACTTCAATTCGCCGCTCGTATGGGATGTATTTGCAATTTCAACTTATTTCACTGTATCCCTCATTTTCTGGTATGTTGGACTGATTCCTGATATAGGTACCTTGCGAGACAGGATAAAAAAAGGGTTTAAAAAGACCGTCTATAAGATATTAAGTTTTGGGTGGAAAGGATCTGCAAGAGATTGGCACCGACATGAAATAACAACTATAATGCTTGCTGCTCTTGCCACTCCACTGGTATTATCTGTGCACAGTATTGTGAGTATGGACTTTGCAACTTCGATAATACCGGGCTGGCATACCACCATATTCCCTCCTTACTTTGTTGCTGGAGCAATTTTCTCAGGATTTGCTATGGTACTGACTTTAATGATAATTACAAGGAAAGCAATGAATCTTGAAGACTACATCACTGTGAGTCATGTTGAAAATATGAATAAGATAATTATCGCAACAGGTTCCATTGTAGGCCTGGCTTATATTACGGAAATGTTTATTTCCTGGTATTCCGGAGTTGAATATGAACATTTTGCACTGGTGAACCGTGCAACCGGACCCTATTGGTGGGCTTACTGGATAATGATGACATTCAATGTAATATCTCCTCAGTTATTATGGATAAAAAAGCTTCGGACAAATCTTCTGTTTACATTCATTTTGTCTGTAGTTATTAATATCGGAATGTGGTTCGAGCGCTTCGTTATAATAGTGACATCACTTCACAGAGATTTTCTTCCATCAAGCTGGACCATGTACAAACCGACAATAGTGGAAATCGGTTTATTTCTGGGAACACTGGGATTTTTCTTCACAGCATTCTTTATTTTCATCCGGGTATTTCCGGTTATTGCAATTTCTGAAGTCAAATCAGTATTGAAATTAGCAGGTGACAATAAACCAAAGAAAGAGGATAATGATGGAAAATAAAAGGTACATATCGGTATACTTTGATGATGAAGTACCATTGCTTCAGGCAGTCAGAAAACTCATAGAAAAGAAAGAGACTATATTGGATGTTATGACTCCATTCCCCGTTCATGGACTCGACAAAACTCTGTCAATGAAACGATCGCGAATCCCCCTTGTTGGATTCATCTTTGGAGCCCTTGGAGCCATTCTTGGTTTTGGCTTTCAGGCCTGGGTCTTCACAGTTAGTTATCCTCTTGTCATTGGAGGAAAACCATTTTTTGCAGTCCCCTCCTTTATACCTGTAACTTTCGAGTGTACTGTCCTGTTTGCTGCAATCGCAATGGTGACAGCAATGTTGATTAAATCCAAACTTAAACCTGATAAGAGTTTTGTTGCATTTGACGAAAGAATCTCTGATGATGTGTTTGTAATTCTCATTGATAACGAGAATGGGAAAACAACACCGGAGAATATTAAATCAACACTGGCAGGAATTCAAACCGTGGAAATTAAATAAAATAATATCTCAACTATGGATGAGCAATTCAAATTCAAGAAACTGTACCGTAACATCCTTTTAATGATAATGACAGGAGGATTGCTGTTCTCACTTGCAGCTATCATCATATTCAAGCCGGGCGCCTCAAGAATCTGGGCAAATGTGCTTCTTAACAACCAGTATTTTCTGGGAATTGCCCTGGGTGCAGCTTTTTTCCTTGCAGTACACAGGATAGCCTGGTCGGGATGGCATACCGTGCTACAGAGACTACCTGAATCAATGACCACTTATCTCCCAGTTGCCTTTATACTTATGCTGCTTATGTACTTTGGCATGCACCATGTTTACCATTGGTCCTCTTTTGAAGGTTATGATGCAGTACTGGAGGGTAAAAAAGCATGGCTTAATGTTCCGTTTTTCTTTATCAGGCTGGTATTTTACTTCATCGGATGGATAGCCCTGACCTGGCTTATGAAAAAGAATTCCAGTGCACTGATGAACAAGTCAGATATTACATTTCATAACAGGAGAAAAATCTTCGCAGGATTGTTCCTGGTCTTCTTTGCTATCACTGTTTCAACCAGCAGCTGGGACTGGATAATGTCACTTGACGCACACTGGTACAGTACCATTTTTGGATGGTATGTCTTTATAGGTATGTTTGTCACCTCTTTGTCATTTATTATTTTGCTGGTCTGGTTCCTTAAACGGGCAGGATACCTTAAATATATAAGACCCGATCATGTCCACGACCTGAGCATTTTACTTTTCTCTTTCAGTATATTCTGGACATACCTTTGGTTTTCACAATATCTCCTTATCTGGTATAGTCATATTCCGGAGGAAACAACCTACTTTATCAGGAGAATTGAAAATTTCAAAGTAATTTTCTTTATCAATCCATTCTTGAATTTCATTATTCCTTTTTTCGCTCTTATCAGCCTTAGATCAAAACGAAATCTTGACTGGGTGGCAATAGTTGCATCGATTTTACTTATAGGGCATTGGATAGATTATTATCAGATGATAATGCCGGCATCGGCCGGAGGTCAATCAGTGATTGGATTATTAGAAGTCTCCATGACAGTATTTTATACTGCTATTTTCATTTTTGTTGTATTTAAGTCTCTGTCGAAAGGCCCCCTGGTAGTTAAGAATGATCCTTTTCTTGAAGAGAGTTTGAATTATGAATCCTAATTGTTAAATGTATTTGAAAATGCATATACTACGACCAATATCAGTCAGATCAACACTGCTTATCCTGTCCCTTATTATTCTATGGTCTTGCGACAGGAACCGGAATATGCCAGGCTATGATTTTCTTCCCGACATGGTATATTCACAGGCTTTTGAAGCATACTCCGAAAACAATGTATTCAAAGACAGCACCACTCAGCAGCTTCCCGTATACGGTACTATGCCGGAAGATTTTGTCGCATTCCGATTTGATGTACTTCCTGAGAACAGGCTTCTCGCCGGACAGACTCTTTTAAGTCGCGAACAAATGACTATGAAGGACGTTTTTGATGGTAAAAAATTATTTGGAATCTTTTGCATTAACTGTCATGGAGTCAACGGGGAGGGAAATGGTTTTCTTATAACAAGCGGAAAGGTTCCCATAAAACCTGCAAATATGACTGATGAGAGATTGGTTCTGACATCACGAGGTGAATTATTCCATGTTGTAACAGTGGGTTTTGGCCTAATGGGTTCATATGGTTCTATATTATCAGAGCAGGACAGATGGAAGGTTGTTGAGTATATCAAGGTGAAGATACAGGGGCAGGAACTGGGTGCAAGAACTCTGGCCGGCGCCAACCCTTCTTTATCTGAGCCCTATGAGGATTTTGAAAAACGTATTGCTGCAGATTTTCCAAGAACGAATGGAATCGGTCCGGTATCAGGTGTCTCTCTTGGTGCAATTAACCAGGCAATGGCTTTGGAGGGAGAAGAATTGTATAAGAACAAATGTTCATCCTGTCATAAACCATTACAGAAATATGTTGGTCCGGCTCCGGTTGGTATCTTTGAGCGAAGGAACCCGGAGTGGATAATGAATATGATCCTTAATCCGGTGGAAATGGTAGAAAAAGATCCTGTAGCCAAGGAATTGCTAAAACGCTACCTGGCACCTATGGCTAACCAGAGTCTTACCCAGGAAGAAGCAAGAAAAGTCCTCGAGTTTTTCAGGACTCTGAAAAAATAATACTTATCTTTTTACCATGCCTCAATCTGACAGATCAGGGAAGAATTATGGAATAATTGGGTTAAGAAATACGGCTGGCAGGTCCTGCAACAGAACATTATTGTCAGATGGCTCAAAAATTGTAATTATCGGTGGAGGCCCGGCAGGCTGCTTCCTGGCGATTAACCTGTTAAGGAGATCGAAGAAATCAGGGATAAAAATCGATGTTATAATTATAGAAAAGAAAAAGCTCATCAATAATGGAAGGCAGGACCCACCTGAATGTCATGTTGGAGAGTGCAATTATTGTGCGGGCGGATTAAGCCCAAAGACATGTGACGCATTAAAAAAAATGGAGCTTTTATTGCCTTCTCAAATTATAATGGATAAGGCGACTCTCATTAACGTTATTGCCGATTGGAAAACTATATCTCTTGATGTTTTAAAAGATATGGTATCTGTTTACAGGGGATCAAAACCGATTGGAAGGACTAATAGTAATTACAATTTTGATTCCTTCTTATTAGAGAGTGCCTGTAAAGAAGGGGTACATCTAATAAATTCGGAAGTTACAGATCTGGAATACTCTGAAGATGGAAGGATTTATTTGAGTTACAAGGATAGTACCCAAAATATCAAAGCTGATTTTGTTGCATTTGCCGGAGGTGTTAACGGATCCATGGGAAAGAGTCTTGACCCGGGTAAAAACCCTGTCGCATACCTGCAAAAGGTAATTCAAGGATTTAGACCGCCAAAAGTAAGAAGGACTTTAATCTTTGAACTGACTCTACCCGATAATGAAAGGTCCATTCATAAGATAAAAGGGGAGCTATCTTTTATATTACATGGTTCACGCAACCTGAAGCTGGAGATGATCTCAATTGTCCCAAAAGGAAAATATATTACAGTAGTCCTTATTGGTCCTGTCATCGACAAATCAGGCTCAAAGGATAACCTCATGATAATAAACCGGTTTATGCAGCTCCCTCATATACAAAGAATATTTCCCCCTGATGTAATATTAAAGAGTATCTGCATCTGCAATCCAAATTTAACGACAGGAGTGGCAAAACATCCTTATGGAAACAGGATAGGAATTGTAGGTGATATGCTTACTTCAAATCTTTATAAAGACGGTATTGGCTCTGCGTATGAAATATCAGACAGAATAGCGAAAGTGGTTTTAGAAAGAGGGATCGATAAAAGAAGTCTCAGATCAGGATTCGGACCAATCATCAGAAAATACAAGATAAATAATACCCTGGGTAAACTAGTATTTCTGTTTATAAGAATCTGCTTTAACAATACACTGTTCAGCAGGATAATATATCAGGCAGTAATAACTGAAAGAAAGGATACAACTCGGAATAAGAGAAGACTGGAGAAGATCCTTTGGAATATAGCCAGCGGAGAAGATAATTACAGAAATATCATCTTAAATATGTACCACCCCCTGGTTATCTGGTCAATAATTTATGGAGGCTTATTCATTACCTTGCGAAACTACATTACTGAATTACTTTTTGGCCTGAAATGGGGCAATTTTGCCAGACAAACTACCGGTGTACCAAAAGAGATATTTGAGGAAAAGACGAGGGTAATACTGGAAGATCTGGGAAAGACCCGGGGAGTATCATCATTAGATTTCAGGAGAATGTACTCCATCAGAATGAGCTCCCCAAGAGAGAAGATTTTCAAAGAATTAGGCAAATTCGGCGACTTTGACAGGATGTATTTTAAACCAAGATTTATTGATGTAACAAGAGTCTCCGGCGAAGCCAATATTCCTGGGAGTATCGTTCGTTATAATATATTCCTTAAAGCTTTATCATTTAACCTTTGTCTGGTAAGAGCTATACCAGGTGAACTGATACATTATGAGATAATGGATGGTTTTGGCAAGGGAGGTATATTACAATTTGAAATCGACACTTTTATTAAAGATAATGTAACGATTGGAAGTGAATATATGCTTTCAATCTATGTAGGATTCAATTTCTCCAGCCTGCTTCTTAAATACCTGTTCCCATCTTTCATGCATGACGTCTTATGGAACCATTCACTTTGTCAGTTAAAGGGTATTATCGAATAGTGCATGATCTTTGGGATAAAACCAGATTACTATATTTTCAACATTGCATTATGGCAGGTTAGACGTTATAAAAAGCTGCCAGATTTTCTATTTGCTTTATAAAGTTAACTGAACCCGAAATGGAATATTGCTTCTTCTCAGCCTCATCAAACTGAGCAATAAGTTTTCTGTTATCTGAATCAGAGATGACATTATCGGCCATACGAAAAAGTATATTGTTCTCCTTTGAAATATGGTTTCTCAGCAAGTCGATATACCCTTTCATATTTGTTTTAATTTCATTTAATGCTCCTTTGTCCCCATTTCTATATAAAGGGATATTATCAGCAATTCCTTTTACATAATTTCTGCCCTGAACATGTTCATGTAACATAACGGCTACCGGGCCCTGGGTTGAGGAGAATCCTTTTTCTGCAAGAAACGGGAAGAATATATCCTCTTCCTTGGCGTGATGCAGTCCGTCAGCATAATTTCTTATTATATCCACAATGCTTTCAATGTGAGTGATTTCAGGTTCCTTCAATTGAGTAATATGCTCCATTACATCAATAAGTTTAAGTATATGTATATGGTCATTTTCAAGATTATTAGTCGCTGAGTTCATATTAATAGTTTTACTGATTACAGTTCTTTCTTTTTGTGATTCTACAAATTTACGAATATTTTAATATGGGACAAAAAGGTCTTTTTGTAATTTATTCCATATTTTTACTACTTTTTAAACAATAATGATTAACAGATTTTTACTTATGTTCAATAAAGAGAAAAGGCTTCCGCTTGCAGTATTTATATTGACATTTATTCTTCTGGGCTTTGTTCAGGTTATGGTGGAGAACCCGATGCTGCTTGCCGAACGATTTTTCAGAGGAGCGGGTTGGGCAGAAATATCTGTAATTTCATTCTATGGTGCTATTGTTGCCTTCAAGATGCAGGATCCGGCCAATGTACCCGGCTGGCGTAAAATAACATGGACCATCTTTTCTATAGTTTTTTTTGTACAACTTATTATTGGATTATCTGGTTTTGATAAGTTTCTTATGACAGGAAAACTTCACCTGCCAATACCAATGATGATCCTTGCAGGCCCTATATACAGAGGTCAGTTTTCAGTAATGACAATCCTGTTTCTCAGTACAGTTATCCTGACCGGACCGGCCTGGTGCAGTCACCTTTGTTATTTTGGCGCCTTCGACAACCTTGCCAGTCAGGGCAAAACATCAAAGACAATTCTGAATAATAAAGGGGCCATTAAATCTACTATACTTATTTTAGTTATTGGAATGGCCCTGATCATGAGGTGGCTAAAATTCCCATTATTAATTTCCACATTTATTGGCATCGGATTCGGAATTACAGGTATCGCTGTAATGATAGTTATTTCCCTTAAAAGAAAGAAGATGGTGCACTGCGTAATGTACTGTCCTGTAGGAACAATTGTAAACCTGTTAAAACATGTAAATCCCTTCCGCCTATATATCGATCAGAGCTGTACTCTCTGTATGAATTGTACAAAATTCTGTAAATATGATGCCCTGAATGCCTCAGATATTAAAAATGCGAAACAATCAATCACCTGCACTTTATGCGGTGACTGTCTGGCAGGTTGCCATGTTAGTTCAATCAAATATAAATTCCTGCAAATGAGGCCAGAGAGAGCACGAAACCTTTATCTTGCTCTTACTATTAGCCTTCATGCCGCCTGTATTGCTCTGGCCAGAATCTGATTCATTCATTATATTGAAACTTTTCAAAGTCTCCTTCGTATAATATATATAGAGGGTTAATGTTTTGAACATTTCCGTTATTTCTGCATTCGATTAAAACATTTGTAACTAATCAGTTTCTGTAAAATTAGGTGTTATTAACAATATGTCCTTCGAAGTCAACATTTTTTGTTTTTGTATTACGTTGTTTTGTAAAACTGAGCACATATGAACAATTATTATTTTAATG